>Ga0118677_10005800_pt1 | contig 20581 bp, 19 predicted proteins | sample AliMusrvi5mmetaG_FD_86154 | JGI IMG/M metagenome (GOLD analysis project Ga0118677, IMG submission 86154)
GAGAGCTTCATCTAGCTGTTCTTATCGAAGCTATGCGCCGTGAAGGATACGAGTTCCAGGTGGGCAAGCCCGAGGTCATCTTCAAGATCGACTCGGCCACTGGCAAGCAATTCGAACCCTACGAGGAAGTGTTCATCGAAGTGCCTGAGGATTATCTGGGCGCGCTCGTGGAAATGCTCGGAGTGCGTCAGGGCCAGATGCTGGACATGCAGCATGGCGACAACAAAATCGTGACATTGAAGTACAAAGTCCCAACCCGCGGCATGATTGGACTGCGCGGTGAGGCGATGACTGCCACGCGCGGCATGGCGATCATGCACGCGCTGTTTTTCGGTTATGAGGCAATGTCCGGCCCGGTGCGCCAGCGCGAACGCGGTTCACTGATCGCATTTGAGGACGGCATGGCGGTGACGTATGGCCTGCGCAATGCCTGGGAGCGCGGCACGCTGTTCATCGAGGCAATGACGCCGGTCTACGAAGGCATGGTTGTCGGCGAGCACCAGCGACCCGAAGATCTGGAGGTCAACGTTGCCAAGACCAAGCATTTGACCAACTTCCGCATGCGCGCCGTGGACGTCGATACCAGCCGGTTGCCCTCGATCCGCCGGCTTTCGCTCGATGATAGCGTCGAGTTCATCGGCGACGACGAACTGGTTGAGGTGACGCCTTTGAGCGTCCGTATCCGCAAGAAGATACTGCGCAAAGACGACCGCGCGAAGTCCTCAAATCGCGCCTCGAAAGAACTCGAACAAGTTTAAGCTGGTAATGATCAAGCCGGACGCGCAGCGATTGCAAAGTCGCGAACGCTGCGCGTCCGGCTTGATGTAAAATATCGGCATTGCCTAGTTGCGGGTGTAGCTGAGTGGTACAGCGTCTGCCTTCCAAGCAGAAGTTCGCGGGTTCGAACCCCGTCGCCCGCTTTACAGAGGGATCAGGGATTAGAGATTGGAGATTCGAGAATGCAATCCACCGCACGCGATCAATCCCCAATCCCCAATCCCTCCTATTTTATAAAACCATGAACCTTAAAATCACTGTGCTCGCCGGCGACGGCATCGGCCCGGAAGTGACCGCGCAGGCCATTGAAGTGTTAAACGCGGTTGGCGCCCAATATGGGCATACGATCTCGTTCGAGCACGCGTTGCTGGGCGGCTGCGCCATCGACGCCACTGGCGAGGCGCTCCCCGCCGACACCACCGCCAAGTGCGAAGCCGCCGACGCGGTGTTGCTTGGCGCCGTGGGCGGCCCCAAGTGGAGCGACCCCAAAGCCAAAGTGCGCCCGGAGCAGGGCTTGCTCGCCATCCGTAAGGTGCTTGGCCTGTTCGCGAATCTGCGACCGGTCAAGGTTTACGACGCGCTGATCGATGCCTCAACCCTCAAACCCGACGTCATTCGCGGCGTGGACATGTTGATCATGCGCGAGCTGACCGGCGGGGCCTATTTCGGCAAGCCGCAGGGCAGATCAGGTGAGGCGCCCAATCGCAGCGCCGTGGACACCACCCCTTACACCGAAGCCGAGATCGCCCGCCTGATGCGCATGGCGTTCGAGTTGGCGCGCGGCCGGCGCAAAAAGGTAACCTCGGTCGATAAAGCAAACGTCCTGGCGACCTCGCGCCTGTGGCGTGAAATCGCGCACGAAGTGGCGGCGGAATTCCCCGACGTTGAGATCGAGGACGTGCTGGTGGATGCGTGCTCAATGTATCTGATTCGCGCGCCGCGCAACTACGACGTCATCGCAACGGAGAACCTGTTCGGCGATATCCTCAGCGACGAAGCCGCGATGCTGGCCGGCTCGATGGGCATGCTGCCCAGCGCGTCGCTCGGCGGGTTCATCAACCGCCACGGGTTTCGCCGCGGGTTGTACGAGCCGATCCACGGCAGCGCGCCTGACATCGCCGGCAAGGGCATCGCGAACCCGCTCGCAACGATCCTGAGCGCCGCGATGATGTTGCGCTGGTCATTTGGCCTGACGGCGGAAGCCGCCGCGATTGAGCAGGCGGTCGAACGCGCACTGTCCGACGGCCTCCGCTGCAAGGACATCGCTTCTCCCGGCACGACCCTCTTAGGATCGACGGATATGGGCCGCGCGGTCATGGAGAGATTGGGGAAATGAGATGAGAGATTGGAGATGAGAGATTGGAGATTCGTGATCCATTTACAATAAAGTCACCTTTGATCGATAATCGCGCGAAATAATCTTTAGTCTCTAATCTTAAATCTCTAGTCTCTAGTCTCTCTTTAAGGATTCAGATATGGCAAATGCGAAATATGTGTGGATGGACGGTAAACTGGTAGAGTGGGCGAATGCGACCGTGCACGTGCAGACGCACGCACTGCATTATGGCAGCAGCGTGTTCGAAGGCATCCGGGCCTACGCGTCGCCGGATGGGCCGAAGGTCTTGTTCCTGCATGAGCACCTGCGCCGCCTGTACGCCTCCGCCAAGATGTATCGCATGGAGATTCCCCACACAATTGAGGAATTCACCGCAGCCGTGAAGCAGGTCGTCACGGCGAACGAGCATGATTCCTGCTACATCCGCCCGCTGGTCTTCCGCGGCGATGAAGCGCTTGGCGTCAACCCCCGCCGGTGCACCCCGCACGCCACGATCCTGACGATGGTGTGGGGCGCATACCTTGGGCCGGAAGCGATTGAGAGCGGCGTCGATGTGGGCGTGTCCTCGTGGCGGCGCATGGCGCCCGGCGTCGGCATGTCGATGGGCAAGATCGGCGGACAATACGTCAACTCGCAGATGATGGTTATGGAAGCGCTCGACCACGGCTACACCGAGGCCATCGCGCTCGACATCCAGGGCCACGTGAGCGAGGGCAGCGGCGAGAATATCTTCGTGATCTCCGACGGCGTCATTTACACCCCGCCGATGGCCGCCAGCATCCTGCTGGGGATCACCCGCGCCGGCGTGATCAAGATCGCGCGCAGCCTGGGTTACGAAGTGCGCGAGCAGACGATCCCGCGCGAGTTTCTCTATATCGCCGACGAGATATTCTTTACCGGCACCGCGGCGGAAGTCACCCCTGTGCGCAGCGTGGACAAGGTCAAGGTGGGCGCCGGTTCCCGCGGCCCGATAACCCAACACATCCAGCAAACCTTCTTCGACATCGTCAACAGCCGCATCCCCGATCAGTGGGGCTGGCTCACACCCGTCAAGTAACGCAACCATCGCCACAGCAAAACCCCTCGCCAGGCATCCCCGGTGAGGGGTTCTCCATTCCCACACCTCTAACTTCCACTCTCTTATCCCCAATCTCTAATCTCTAATCTCTAATCTCCCATCTCAACTCTCCATTCTCTAATCCCCCTCATACAGCCGGTGATATATCGCGTAGTTCGTCGTCACCGTGCGCAGATACAGTTGCGTTTCCTGGTATCCAACGCCATCGAGCGGCACCGTCAGAAAGAACACGTCCGGGTCGCCGCCGCTACGGTCGCGCCAGCGCAAGGCCATCCCCGGCCCGCCGTTGTACGCCGCCAGCGTGGCATACAGGTCGCCCTTCAGCGCATCGCGTTGTCGAGCCAGATAATACGTTCCAAAGCGCAGGCTCACCATCGGGCGAGTCAGATCGCGCTCGGAGTAATCCGGCGGCCAATCCAGCGCTGTGTTGATCTCCTTCGCTGTCGCGGGCATCACCTGCATCAACCCGGAGGCGGAGACATTCGAAGCAGCGAATGATTCAAACAGGCTTTCCTGCCGAATCAACCCCGCGACCAACAGGGGATCCAACGCATATTCGCTAGCTAGCGCGGATATCATGTCGGGGTAATAGATGGGGTACAACAGACGGGCGATAAAGCGCGGCAATTCGCTGACTGTCCCCACACCCGTGGCTTGCTTGAGCGCATCCGCCGTGCCGATGGATTCACGATACGCGCCAATATCGCGCAGGTAGACGGCCAGCGCATACAGGGTGAGCGTGTCTTTGCTGTAATAGTCGCGCAGCGCGGCAAACTCCTCCACGGCTTCAGACTTGAAACCAAGCCGCCAGAGCGTGCTGCCTTTCTGGAATCGCATGTCGGACTGCGTCGTCGTGGTGAGCGCGCGAATATCAACCGTTTCGCTGATACTCAAGCGCGCGCGCAGCCACTTTTCCGCCTCAAGCTGATCTTTCGCCTCAGCCTCTGAAGTAACCGTAATCGTTTTGCCGAATGGCTTGGACAAAGGCACGCGCAAGCTGTCGGCGCCAATCTCCGCGGCGCGTGTGCCTTCGTAGGTATCGGGGGCGCGCGATGCCAGTTCAGACAGCGTTTGTTGTGCGGTGAGCACCTGCCCCAGGGCGATTTGCGTCTTGCCCAGCCACAGTTGCCCCAGCCTGGCCTCCTGAACCGATGGATAGGTGGATGCCAGCATGTTAAACCCGCCAGCCGCCTCCTGATATCGGCCCAAACGATACTCGATGACGGCGCCGCGCAAGAGCGCCTCCGGCGCCCCGGCGTCCTGTGGGTAACCAGTCGCCGCGGCCAGATGTGTCTGGGCCGCCTGTTCGAGCAACCCGTCGTGTTCGTAAAAACGCCCAATCCGTTGCAGCGCTACCGGCGCCATGGGATCATTCGGCGCGCTCGAAGCCAGCAGGCGATAGGTCTGGGCGGCGCTGTCATCATCACCCGCTGACGCCTGCAATGCCCCCTTCTCGATGAGTGCGTCGCCATAACGCGGGTTATCGGGGCCCACATCGATAATCTCGTTCAGATTGCGGAAGGCGTCCGCCGGGCTGCCCATGTCCGCATAGTTGAGCGCGGCCCAGTATCGAATCTCGTTCATGCGAAGACCGGTGGTGATCGCGCGCTTGAATGCCCGCTGCGCCGCCGCATTCGCGCCGGCGTTGTAATCGATGATCCCCCGCTGCAAGTCATCCACCGGCTGCCCGACTTTGTCCAGTTCAACCAGCGCTGAATAGGCCGCCGGCAAGTCTGGATACTTGACAGTGATGTCGCGCCAGCGACTGTATGCGGCGTCTTTTTGATCCATCGCCAGCAACACCTGTGCGGCCTGCACTTCGTTTCGCGAGCGCGTGACCGTGAATCGGGCGTCCCGGATATTGGCTTCCAGATTGTTCAGCGCAGCCGTAAACTGACCGCTGAGCGACAATGCCAGCGCCAGGTTCTCACGGCGCAGGACGGTTTGCACCGACCCGGTCGCCTGTTGCACCGCCATGTTATAGGGGATCACCGCGCTGACTGGATTGCTGGCCGCAATGTAAGCATCGCCGATCCACAGCTCCAGATAGGGCGATATGACCGAACCGCCCGCCACAGCCGCTTTGTATTGGCCGATGGCGCCGGAATAATCGCCGGCCAGCGCAGCCGCATACCCCAGCCGTATGCGAGCGTCTGCCGTGACGGTGCTGCTCACGCCGTCGGAGACAATCGCGGTAAAAGCCTCCATGGCGCCGGAGGTGTTGCCCGCCTCAAGTTGGGCCATCCCCATGTCAAAACGAGCCCGCAACGCCAGTTCGCTGCGCGGTTGTTCCAGCAGTCCCAACGCTCGCGAATAGTAAGTCATGGATTGGACGCTGTCGCCATAGAACTGCGCCTTTTGTGCAGCAGTGATGAGTTCGCTGGCGCTTGGTGTTGGCGTCGGTGTTGGCACGGGAGTAGGCGTCGGCGTTGGGGTCGGGACTGGGCTTGACGTCGCATAGATGACAACATTGGCCGCGCGCGCGTCTTTAGGCGTATCCTGACCGGGCGTACACGCCGCGAGCACCCCGGCGACAGCTACAACGATGATCAGCGTCATCGCGCAGAGCAAACCGCGGTGACGCCGTTTACATACCGGCAATTGGTTCATACCCTTGTCAGTCTATCACGCCGTGGCATGTCTTCAGATGTGAGAACTGTGCGAGAAGTCTCACATCTTCACTCATCATGGCATTATTGCGTCAGAAACCGCATCTGGTCCGACGTCAACGTAACATCGCCGCCGCTCAGGCTGTCAGCCAGTTGCGCCATGTTGCGACAACCGACGATCGGGATGGTGACGAACGGCTGCGAGGTCAGATAGGCCAAAGCGATCTGCGTGATTGTCAGGCCGGTCTCCGCTGCCAGGGACTGGATGCGCTCCAACCGCTTGTCATTCTCAGGCGTGCGATACGTCTCCGGCAACTGTGCCTGCTCCAACCTCCCCACCGCCATCTTATTGAACAACCCGTTCGCCTGTGACGAGTAAGGAATCGCCGCCAGTCCTGTGCGCGCATGATACGCCTGCAGTCCGGCGTCCATTGCGACGAGCGTCTTGTCGGCCAATCCGTTGGGTCCTACTGCAGCGAGACTCCACAGCATCTGGTCGCCCGCAAACCCCTGCAGCCCATGCGCCGCGGCGTGCGATTGGGCAGCCTCGATGCGCTCCGCGCGCCAGTTCGAACAGCCAATCGCGCGCAGCTTCCCGGCCTTGATGTGCGCGTTCAGCGCCTCAATGATCTCGCCCGCTGGCCGGCGCGGGTCATCACGATGCAGCCAGTACAGATCGATGGTGTCGGTTTGCAAATGGTCGAGGCTGGCGTTCACATCCGACGCGATTTCTTCATCCGACATGCGCGGGATGTGCATGCTGGACAGATCCGGATGTGCGCCTTTTGTCCCAACGATGATGCGATCGCGGTTGCCGCGCGCCTTCATCCAGCGCCCCAGCGTTTTCTCACTGGAACTGCGCTCGATCGGCAGCCAGTCGGCATATACCTTGGCGCTATCCAGGAAATTGCCGCCTTGTTCCACAAATGCATCGAGCATTTCAAACGACGCCGCGCGGTCGATACCGCTCCCCATGCCGCCTGTGCCAAGGCAGATGACGGAGACGTTCAGGTTCGTTCCAGGTATGGTTGTTGTGCGCATATTGCCTGTAAGTGTATACGCAACGAGGCGCAGCCCCCCGGAAGTTTCAGGAAATTCCGGGGGGCTGCGCCTATAGGCCTCTTGGCGCCTGGGATGCTCTATGCCTTCGGCTCACCAATCGGCTCAGCCACGGGCGCGGGAGCGGATTCCAGTAAAGCAATGGGCATCGCTTCAGGTGATGGCTCAGAAGCAGGCGCGGCAGATGCCGCGGGTTTCGGCGTCTCCATGCGGGTGACGAACTTCGCCAGTTCATCGTTGAGCTTGCGCAACGCATCCAGGATCAGCGGGCGCAATTCCTGCGCGGTGTGCTCGGTAGCGGCCTTCAGCGACTCGGCCGTTTTCCTGGCTTCCACCTTCGCCTGTTGCGCCTGTGGCGACTTAGCCGTCTCGTCGAGCGCCTTGCCGACGTCGTTTAGCATGGATTCCAAACCCGTGCGCATCTCCTGGACCTTCTTGCGGTTCTGCTCGTCGTTCCACGCGGTGCGGAACGCCGTCGCCAGGCTCTCGCCCATCATCTGAAATTGCTTGCCCACTTCCTGCCAGGCTTCGCTGGAGGTATGCGGGGCGCCATCGGGATTCGTCTGGTTCGTATTTTCCGTAGTCATGAGTGTTAACTCCTTTATTACCTTATCTGCTTGACTATTGGATTAAACCACCCGCGCCCATCCATGGCATGCGCCATCCGGATGAAACACGCTCCGTCAAAAGGCGGATTAAGGTTGTATGCGCGCGTAGGCGTCAAGCGCGTCAAACAGCCGCGTCGCCACGCCGTTGCGGACTGCCGGCTCGCGCCAGTTGTGAAAATCAGCGATGATGGCGTTCAATCCGGGATCGTTCAACCGCATCACCTGCTCGTTCAAGCCTGTGCGCAATGGGCCGTAGTAGGAATCCGCAAAACCAACCCGTTTGAAATAGGGCAGCAGATGTGCCAGCAACTCTCGCAACGCACGCCTGGCATCCCCGCCGGCGTCGATGACTTGTTTCAATTCGGTCAACCCCGCGCGAATCTGCAGGTTGTCCGCCAAATCCACGAGAAAACGGTCGGCATCCCCGAACAACAAGCCGGAGCACTTCGCCGCTGTCCGCGGCTTGCCAATCTCACCCCGCACCCGCCCGGCGGACGCGTGTTGTGCAGCCACGTCCTCGGACGCGACCAGTTGCCAGGCCAGCGCAACGACGGCTTCACTGCCAGGGATCACGTCGGCGGCAAAATTCTCAAGGTCGGCATCGGCGAGAGTTCCACCCTGAGCGAAGTGCGCGAAAAAGTAGGCGCCCGGCAACTGCATGCAGTGCGTCTGCGAGCTGGCCAGGATGCCGCGTGGATAGGCGCCCGGCTGCGACGCATACTCGTTAATGCGCGGATGCAACGCATCCGGCGCGTAGTTGGTTAGCGGGAAAGTGGGTTCGCCCTCGATGATCGCGTAGGGGAAGAACAGCCGTTTGTCACCCAAATCCAACCGATCGATCGCTGCGTTATGCACGGCGGCGCTGGAAGTGACTGACCACGGCTCTGGCACTTCTGCCCCTGTGAGCGGCAGCGTGGCGAGGAAGTCCCTGATATCCCAATCGATCTGCGGGTCCGGGTCGCCGGGCTGCTGCTGTGTGGCGCGCTTCCAGAAGGCGTTGTAGTTCTCCCACCCCATCCACATCCAGTACACCAGTTCCGCCACCGGGTTCGTCTCACGCAGGATGTCCACCTGCGCCTTCATCAACGCCACAAACTGCGCGTTCGTAGATCCGATGTAACCGCCCGGGTCGCTGTCGATGACGAACAGACCATCGGCGCGGCTGAGCGGCGCGAACTGGCGGCGCCGTCCCGCCAGGAACTCGGCCACTGCTGCCGGGTCGCCTGGATCGACCTTGCGCTCGCACACGAAGTAGGGCCGGCGCTCAAACGCGAATTCGCCGGAGCGGCTGTTGCCGATGGTGTTTGGCGCAGCGGTCAACATGAAGCGCATCCCATAGGCGTTGTGCGCCAGGTCGATCACGCGCCCGATCTTCGCCAGATAGGCCTGGTCAGAGGCGTTCGGTTCGCCCGGCATGCAATCGAGTTGCGGCCAGAGCAGGATGAAGTCATAGCCAAGCGCCGCCAGCCCGGCGAGATAGCCATCCCAGTCCTCGAACGTCCATGTCCTCGCGGCGTACGGATGGTTGTAAGCCCAGTGCGTGTGCACGTACATTCCAAGCATTTTGTGTCTCCTCTGCGTCTATTGGTAACAGACAGATGTGTGCGCCTGCCTGCAATATCAGGGAGTATATAGGCGATACAGGCGGGAGGGTAGAATCGCTTTATCTTATGCAACCGACCAACCCACCCACCACCACCGACGCGCACGCCGCCGCCGTTAAGAAACGTTCACTTGACCTGATCTTCCTGGTGATGCTGATGGACATCATCGGCCTGACGATCATCATCCCGGTCGCACCGTTCATCGTCCGGCGATACAGCCCCGACGCCACGATGGTGACCGCGCTGTCGGGCATTTATGCGGCCATGCAGTTTATCGCCGCGCCGGCGCTTGGCAAGATCAGCGACCGCATCGGGCGGCGCCGGGTGTTGTTGATCAGCATCTTCGGTTCGGCGATCGGCTACTTCATCTTCGGCATTGGCGGCGCGTTGTGGGTGCTGTTCCTGTCGCGCATTATCGACGGGATCACGGGCGGCAACCTGTCCACCGCATCCGCGTATATCGCCGATGTGTCGACGCCGCAGGAGCGCGCCAAGAACTTCGGGCTGATCGGCCTGGCGTTCGGGCTGGGGTTTATCTTCGGGCCGGCCATCGGCGGCATCACGAGCCAGATCAGCGTCGACGCGCCCGCGTTCACCGCCGGCATCCTGTCGTTGATTAACTTCACACTGATCTTTTTCTTATTGCCCGAATCGCTGCCCAAAGAAAACCGTGAGACAACCCCGTTGCGCCCGAGCGACTTCAACCCGCTCGTGTCGATCCGCGAAATCGCGCGCAAGCCCGGCATGCCGGTGCTCCTGATCGTCAACGCGATCTTCGCATTCGCCTTCAATGGCGTGAACAGCACGCAAAACGTGTTCATGGCGCAGAAGTTCTCGGCAAAACCGCTGGAGATCGGGCTGCTGTATGTGATGTCCGGCGCGGTGACCTACATCACGCAAAAGTGGTTTGTGCAACGCACGGTCGCCCGCTTTGGCGAGAAGCGCATGGCGATTGCGAGCCTGGTCGGACAAGGGCTCGGCATGGTGCTGATCTTCAGCGTGCCGGAGTTCTGGATGCTTTTCCCGGTCGCGCTGCTGATCAACGGCATCGGCAGCTTTATCTGGTCGACGATTGGCTCGCTGACCGCCGCCAAGGTTCAGCCGCGCGAGCAGGGCCGGCTGGCCGGGGTGAACACCGCGCTGCTGAGCCTGATGGGGGTGCTGGGGCCGATAACCGCGGGCGTCGCGTACGACCGCATCGTGCCTGGCGCGCCCTACCCGCTGGCAGCCATCCTGTTCGTCATCGGCGCGATCGTCATGACGACCGTCGCCGCGCCCAAAACGCGCCCGATCGAGTCATCGACATGGCACTAATCAGGCCTTATTGACCATCCAGCCCGAAAACTCGCGCAGGAAGACGCGCAGACCTTCGAGGTGCTGCGATGGGAAACCATAGGCCGCCGGGGCGTCGTCGAGAATGCGGTTGAACACCGCCAGCCACTCCTGCCGCGCCACCTCGTCAATCGGGAACGGCATGTGACGCGCGCGCAGCATCGGCGCGCCGTAACGTTGCTGGTACAGCGGCGGCCCGCCCAGCAAGCCGACAAAGAACGCCGCCGATTTGCGCGATGCGGCGACCATGTCCGCCGGGAACATGCCGCGCAACGCGGACTGCTCCAACGCAACGTAGAAGTCCTCCAACATGCGAAAGATGGGCTCTTCACCCATCAGGGCGTAAATCTCGCGGCTGGGCGGATCGACCCGCGGCGGCCCGCCCGGCGGCACAAATATTTGGCGATTCGGTTCGTTTAGCACTCACCTATTATCACTGCGACAGGCGCAAAAACTCCTCGCACATGGCGTCGATCTTCACGCGGCTGTGGCCTGCGCCGGCGGGATCAGTATACCAACGTGGGATGAACCCGCCCTCGGGCCGGCCAAGCAGGCTGACCATCTGGCGACAGTAGGCGCGCACATCGTCGACCGACCCATAGATCATCGTCTTCTGGATGTCAACCGGCGCGAAGAACGTGATGCGCCCGCCGAAACGGCTGCCCAGCAATTCCAGCCCCATGTTCTCCTGTTGATCCATGTGCACCGCGTCCAGCCCAATCTCAATCAGGTCGTCGAGGATGTCGACGATGTAACCGCAACTGTGCAGGAAGGTGAACAGGCCTGCGTCGTGCGCCGCTTTGTATATGCGCGCATAGCGCGGCTTCCACAACTCGCGCCAGGTGTGCGGGGCGATCATCAACTGATTCTGCAAACCCCAGTCGTCACAGCTAATGATCGCATCCGCGCCGAGTGCGGCAAAGTGCTTGATCGCGACGAGGTTGTGCTCGACGAGGATGTCGATCAGGCCGCCCAGTTTTTCGGGTTCGTCGTAGATGTCCATCCACATATTCGTCAACCCACGGATGAAGTGCAGGCGCTCGTAGATCGACACGCCGCCCGCCAGGACGAACTTATCGCCGGCGCGCTCGCGCATTCCTTCCAGATGCGCCCATCGGTGCGACGCAGCGGCGTCCGGTATACGCAGCTTGTCGAAGTCTTTCCAGTCCTTGAGCGGATAGTCTTTCACCTCGCCCAGTTGAGAAACGCCGATGTTCTCCCAGACCGCGCCCCACTCATCGACGCCGCTGCGCGGGCGTTTGTCGGGCGAAGGCGACATGTCGATGGACATGAAGTCCGTGCCGTAAGGTTCGGGGAAATCATGCGCCAGCCGATCCGGCGTCTGGAAGCGCAGTGTGCGCGCGACGCGCTCGCGACTGGTCATAGGTGTTTGTGTCATGAGATCATCCTCCTGTATGTGTGCAACTCCCACACAGTAAAGCACAAAGATGCGGCGCTGCAAGCGGGATTCGATTATGCTTGACGGCATGATCCACTTGAAGTCATTGCGGGTTGAGAAAACGGACGCGGCCTGGCCGAAGCGCTATCCGTTCAACGTCCCAGCCATCGCGTCACTCGACCGCCTCGACTTCACGACGCCGGTGACGTTCCTCGTCGGCGAGAACGGCAGCGGCAAGAGTGCGCTGCTCGAAGCGCTGGCGTGCGCCATCGGGTCGATCACCGCTGGCAGCGAGAGCGTCAAGACCGACCAGACACTGGCGCCTGCGCGTGAACTGGCGCACACCTTCCGGCTGGCGTGGACGAAGCGGACGCAAAAGGGGCTGTTCCTGCGCGCCGAGGATTTCTTCGGCTACATCAACCGGCTGAGCGCGATGCGGGCGGAACTGGAACAGGACTTGAAGAACGTGGACGAGGAGTACAAGACCCGCACCGAGGTCGCGCGCTCGTATGCGCGCATGTCCTATGCCGGCGAACTGTCGGCGCTGCAGAACCGCTACGGGCGCGGGTTGGAAGCCTACTCGCACGGCGAGAGCTTCCTCGAATTCTTCCAGGCGCGCTTCATCCCGGACGGGCTGTACCTGATCGACGAGCCAGAAGCGCCGCTCTCACCCAAACGCCAGTTGACCTTTCTGTCGTTAGTGCACCGCCTGCTCGCGCAGAACGCGCAGTTCATCATCGCCACGCACTCGCCGCTGATCATGGCGTATCCCGGCGCGACGATCTATCGCTTCGACCAGAGCAGCATCGAGGCGGCGGCGTACAACGACCTCGAACACGTGTGGTTGACAAAGTCGTTCCTGAACAACCCGGAGCGGTGGTTGAAGGACTTGCTCAATAAGGAAGCAGAGGAGTGACGCGCGCCTCGCGCCCGTGCGCTCACGCACGGGAATGGAAGTCCAATGTACAATTCGCGCATCCACATCCGCGTTAAAACTGGTTTTACTCACTTACTTTGTCAGGGAGGTGCCTATATGGAGCCGTTGACCATGATTGCCACGACGCTGGTCGCCGGGGCTGCTGCCGCATTGAAAGATACCGCCACGCAAGTGGTCAAGGATGCCTATACCGGCATCAAGGAGCTGATCAAACGCAAGTTGGGCGGCGCCAGTAACGCCGAAGACCTCAACTCGGCGCTGCGGTTGGCTGAGAAGAAACCCGATGACCCGGCGCGGCTGGCGACGTTGAAGGACGAGTTGGAGTCGGCGGGGGCAAACAACGACAGCGACGTGCTTAAAGCTGCCCAGGGATTGCTGGAACTCATCAAGCAACAGGCCCCAGCGGTTGCGACGCAATATAACCTGACGGTGCAAGGCAGCGGCGCCGCCGCCGGCACGGGCGCGCGCGCCGTTGGCGCAGGCGGCGTCATCGTCGAAGGCAACACCACGGGCGGGATCAACACCGGCACGCAGACAACCCACAACTACTACGGCCAGCCGTCCGCCGATCCGGCTGGCGCGGCAGGCACCGGCCTGGTCGCCTCAGCCGAGGGGCGCAAGGTCTACCAACTGCTCAACGACTATTTCACCATGAGCAACATCGAAGGGCTGTGCTTTGAGATGGGCATCGACGAGGAGAACCTGCGCGGCGAAACCAAGGCTGGCAAGTCCCGCGCGTTGGTGCAGCATGTCGAGACAACCGGACGGCTGGACGAGTTGAAGAAGCTGATGCGCGCACAGCGCTCGAACCTGCGCAGCCAGTTGCAGTGACCACTTAACCATGAGCGATCCAAATACTCCACCGGCAAATGCCGCCCTTTCCTTCTCCGGCACCCTGGCGCAAGGCGCCGATGCTCTTGCTGCCTGCGAACGCGGCAGCGTTCGAACAACAAGTCGCCGACATGTGCGATACGCTGACACCTGGGGGCTGCGCGAACACACACTGGGCAGCCATCCTGTTTCTGCGCAACGCTGATGCCACAGAAAACCGACGTCGTTGTACCGATAGGCGGGCGGATACCTGTCGCGGTACGAGCAGCGCACGTTACGTCGAGGATTGATCCACGACCCCCACGCAGTACCCGTGTTTCATTACCAGCTAATTGAATATGTGAAGGCTTATCATACTCGTTTTGACACCACTCCCACACATTTCCGCTCATGTCCATCACATGATACGGCGAAGGCGACGCACCCTGCGGATACATGCCCACAGCACTCGTCATCTGCAAATTATTTGGCCCAGAGTTGCCAACTGTCTCGTTAATGTTGGCGTATCCGGGAATGTACTCATTCCCCCACGGATACACGCGACCGTCCCACCCACGCGCGGCTTTCTCCCATTGCTGTTCACTCGGTAAACTGACTTCCGTGCCAAGCTTGTCGCTCAGCCAGCGGCAAAACGCCACAGCATCGTACCAACTCACCCGCTCGCGCGGATGGTTGGCATATTTGAATGCCTGATCAACTGATGCGTCTTGGTTGGCGATGAGGTCCCCACCCTCATTGTCAGCGACCTCGCTAAGTGTATTCATTATCTGCCGCATTTTGCCCTTTTGCGCCGCCTCTACCAGCGGCCACAGGCTGAGCGTGCACAGCGCCCCATACACGACATAGGGAGCGCCACTCGTCGCGCGCTTCAGCAGATCGCCAATATCGCGCACGCGCTCAGCCGCGCACTCTTTCCACACATTCAGGTCAAAAGCCATGCGGTGCTCCTTGCTTGAAACTCATGCGCCTGGTATCGGGACACAACACCTTACGGCATAAAGTGACGACTAACACCCATAGCATAACAGCAACCCCAGCATTCTCGGCCATCCTCCTTCTCCTCTTACCTTTGTGATCCTTGTGGCCTTTGTGAGAGCCATCCGATTCATCTACCTGTCCCTCTTGCCTTTGTGATCTTTGTGGCCTTTGTGAGAGCCATCCGATTCATCTGCCTGTTCCCCTTACCTTCTCGTGTCATAATCTACGGCATGCTGCAACGAAGAAGCCCTTCCGCGACCGCGCTGGCGTTGCTCTCCATCGTCATCTGGGGTTTCCTGACCTTCATGGCTGTCCGCCTGACCCACGTGCCGTCGTTCCTGCTCGCTGGCATCGGCCTGACCATTGGCGGGTTGATCAGCACGCCGAAGATTCGCGAATGGCGCGTGCCCTTGAAGACGCTCCTGATCGGCGCAGGCGGGATGTTCGGCTACCACTTCCTGCTCTTCACGGCGTTACAGCTTGCGCCAGCGGTTGAGGTCAATCTGTTGAACTACCTGTGGCCGCTGTTGATCGTGGCGCTCACACCCGCACTGCTGCCCGGTTACACTTTGGGCGCCCAACACATCGTCGGCGTGATCGCGGGGCTGACCGGCGCAGTGCTAGTGGTGTCGGGCGGGCAAATCGGGCTGGACGTAAGCCACCTGCCGGGCTATCTGTGCGCCGCTGGCACCGCGCTGATCTGGGCGTGCTACTCGCTGCTCACCAAACGCGTCCCGGCCTTCTCGTCGTTCGCCGTAGGCGGGTTCTGCGCCGTCGCCGGCGTCGCGGCGCTTGCGGTGTATTTCGTCGAAAGCGCGCTGGGGTTGCTGCCTGCCGTGTCCCTTTCAGGCACAGACTGGCTCAGCCTTGTCCTCATCGGGATCGGCCCGCTGGGCATCGCGTTTTTCACCTGGGATGCGGCGCTCAAACGCGGCGACCCACGGCGGATCGGCGCGTTGAGCTATTTGACGCCGCTGCTCTCCACGCTCGTGTTGGTCGTCTTTAACGGGCAACAGATGTCGCCCACATTGTTCATCGCGATGGGGCTGATCGTCGGCGGCGCGGTGATCAGCAGCATTCAATTTGGTGCGTTGACGAAGAGGCTGCGCGGAAACTCCGCCCTGCCCTGATGAACACGATCGGCACACTCGGCGAGAGTTCGCTGCATGCCTCGTTGAAGAAATGGTATGCCCAACCCGGCGATCAGTTCGAGGTCGCAGTCGACGGCGCCATCATCGATATCGTGCGCGGCGACCTGCTGATCGAGATTCAGACGCGCAGCCTATCGTCGATCAAACGCAAGCTCACCCGGCTGTCGGACGATCACGTGGTGCGGTTGATTTACCCGATCGCGCGCGAAAAGTGGATCGTGCGCATGGACAAAACGGGCCAGACGCAACTCAGCCGGCGCAAGTCACCCAAACGGGGTCGGATCGAGGACTTGTTCATGGAGTTGGTCAACATCGCCGGGCTGCTCAAACACCCCAACCTGATGCTCGAAGTCGCCTTCATCCGCGAGGAGGAAGTGTGGTCGCAGGCAAAGACCCATCGGCGCATGAGCCGCTGGCGCGGCGGCTGGGCGCGCCAGGATCGCCGCCTGCTTGATGTCGTCGAACAAAAAGTGTTCGCGACGCCGCGCGACTACGCCTCACTGCTGCCCGCGGGGCTGCCCGACTCGTTCACCAACCACGAACTGTCGCATGCGCTGGGCCGGCCGCGCTACCTGGCTGAGCGCATGAGCTATTGCCTGCGCCAGATCGGTGTGCTTGAAGTCAGCGGCAAACGCGGGCGGTCGCTGTTGTTTACCATCAAAACCTGCTGAACATCTGCGTATCGGTTGTATAATTTTTCACAATCGCATGATCCGCCGTTCGCAAGGAGCTTGACATGACTACAGGCGCGCGCACAACTGGTGATCGTAAGACGGACGTAAAACCCCGCTCGCAGCAGACCCGCGCGCGCATCGCACCGGCAAACACTGCACAAACGCTTGTGCGTTCTGCCGCACCCACAGCGACTAGCGACCTGCAGGTGACCCCCGCAAATGCGCAGTATTTGCAGCGGACGATTGGCAATCGCGCCGTCACAGACCTTATTGCGCGCCAACAAGGCGCAACCAGCCATACTCCAGTGCAATCGCGGCCACAGTCTCAGGAAGCCCAGCCAAAAATACGGCGCAGACCGGCTATGAAGTCAATAGCCAAGGTATCCCATACTCGAACCCGCGCGATCCAACGCACAGCGTGGACCACCGATGCGATGATAACCTCGCTGGATAACATCCCCTTCCTGAAGGGCAAGCTCGACATGACAAACGTGCGCAGCGAGGCGATGCGCGATCGCGTGCGCGCGATAGTGGACAAGTATAAAACGCTCTTTCAAGGCGACCATCACGACTCCACGAACAACGCCATGATGCTTTCCATTGGTTTGGAGAGTGTTGCGCGGGTGATTGCGGAAGAGCTCTCAGACCCCGCCATCCAGCCCGAACTGCAACAGAAGCTCATGGAGCTGTACAAATCAGACCTCAAGACCCAATTCACCGGGACGTCGAAGCTAAAACGGACTATGGCGCTGGCTGAAGCGCTGCTGAAAGACAACCCCGTCGCCCGCTACATGCACAAGGAAATGCGCGTCGAAGAAGCCGCGTTGAAAATTCAGGAGATGGCCAGGTCCGCCGGCGGCGGCCTGCAAGCCGTCAAGATGTTCACGTTACTCAAAGAGCGCTTCCAGGCGGAACTGGCCTCTTATTCGCGGGCGAAAATCAAGCAGACCGAGGACACGCGCGACGCATATAACGTAAAGGAGACGGCAGGTGAGTTCTCTGAAACGTACTTCAAGAAAATCTTCGGAGATGTAGCGACCGCCCAGGAGGTGGACGGCAAGGTGCAGCTCACCGTAGAGGCGACGACTCGGTTGGCCAAGCTGAAAACACATGTGGCCAGCGAACCCTCCACATGGAAGTACCAACTCGGCAAGCGCGGACAGGAGCTCTATCAACAGCACCTTGACAGTATCGACACAAAAGAAGCGACGGCCAGGTTGCATCCAGCGACGAACCCGCAAGACATTCTGACCAGCTATTTGATGACAAAGTACAACCTGAACGCTCTGAAAGCAAATGCTGTCTACAACAAAATAGCGGTGTTCGCGCACAATGCGCCACTGACCATCACTGTGCCTGGCATCGACTGGTTTGGCAAAACCCAGCAAGTCACCAAGAAAAACCGCCTCGGATTCAACCGAACTAAAACCGAAAACCTGTATCCCGGAAGCGCCGATCCAGAGGATGTCAAGTTCCGACCGGCCACCAGGCAGATGAAAACCAAGAAAACCTCTGAGGTGTTCGACAAGAACAACGCAGAAGGCGATATTGAATACACCGGCAAATACGACAACCCGAATTTCGTCGGTAACAGAGGGGAGAATTACCTGCGCTTCCGCAACTGGAAAGATAATCGGCAGACGCGCCGATTAGGCTTCCAAGCCGGTGAAATGCCGACTTTCGGCGCGGTCAACATCAACTGGAATACGAACCGGGGATCGGATGCCGTAGATCAAGGCAACGCGCAGAAATGGAATATCAAGCAAGACAAGAAAGGCAATCTCAAAACACACGGCGTTAACTATTACGGTGAAGTTCACTTCCTGTTAAAAAATGATCATGTTGCCAATCGCCTGGTTTATACAGCAACCGATCACGGGCGTTCGCACCGCGATATCATGTTCGCCCTTGCAGACTTTGCCAGTGGTGAGCGTCTCACAAAAGATAAGCAAACCTCTCATACACAGTTGCTTGCGAACGTCATTAACGCCGCGATGGATGGCGCAAGTTTCCAGTTTGGCCTCCCGCTGGAGATTCAAATCTTCGGCGAACTGAATATCAGCACAGATGTAGCGAAAATCTATGTGGCCCCCGGCGCCTCCGATGTCGTGCAAAAGGGCATCAAACTCTTCTCAAAGAAATTTAGCGTCCCCTACGAGAAGATCAAGGCGCCCAAGAATGCCAACATGATAGGGAGCAGCGGCAGCCAGTTAAAGAACGTGCAAGAGCAGGTGGATAAACTGGTGGTGAACTGACGCCAAGCGCTTAATTCGCGCCGCGCGATTGAACGATGTGGCGCTATCATTGCGCCAGTATGGTCAGAATCCTATTGGTCCTAGTAGGCGGCGGGATCGGAGCCGTATTGCGCTACCTGCTCTCGACGCTGGTGCTGCAATACAGCGGGCCGTCCTTCCCGATGGGCACGCTGGTCGTAAACCTGAGCGGGTCTTTCGTGATCGGCGCGCTGGCCGGCGTCTTTGAACGCGCCGTGGTCCCGCCCGATCTGCGCGCATTTCTCCAGACCGGCATTATGGGCGGGTACACGACGTTCTCGTCGTTTGGCCTCGAGACGATGCAGTTGTTGCGCGGCGGCGAGTTCAGCCTCGCCACGATTAACATGCTCGTAAGCAACCTCGGCGGGCTGGCGCTGGTCTTCGCCGGATACGCCGCGTCGCAGTTTGTGTTGAACCGCATCCTGGCGTGAGACGCTAACGTGAGACACTGACGCAAGCTTGAAACCTGGAGAAAATCGATGCATCTACCCGAAGAAGGCGTGCTGCTCAGAGTGTTAATCGGTGAATCCGACAAGCACAAAAGCAAGTCGCTGTACGAGGCGATCGTGTTGAAGGCGCGCGAGTTGAACCTGGCCGGGGCCACCGTCACGCGCGGCATCATGGGGTACGGCGCAAACTCGCGCATCCACACGGCCAAACTGCTCGAACTCTCGAACGACCTGCCGATCATCATCGAGATCGTCGACACAGACGAGAACCTGCAGAAGCTGCTGCCCTTCCTCGATGAAACCGTGCAGGAAGGTCTGGTGACGATGGAGAAAGTGCGCGTGATCCACTATCGCCACAACGCCGGACGCAAACCGTAAATTTACTGCATATATGGCACAGCAAACATATCCGACACGAGAGTCTATGCGCCGTCCGCCCGCAGGATTGGCTGACATCGCCCTTATCCTGGGCGTATTCGCGCTCATCTATACGGTGGTGCGCGTCAGCCGCGGAGCGCTCATCCCGTTTATACCGCCTGAGACGCTCCCGCCTCCGGTCAGTCTGGATCCGCGCAATCTGCCTTACTATCTGGCGCGCTCGACAGTTCGAATGGTTGCAGCGATGGGATTCTCGCTCTTATTTACATTTACTTATGGCTATGTCGCCGCGCATAGCCGCCGCGCCGCGCCATGCGCAGCAGGAAGCCGGGCATCATCAGCGTGTAGCCGACGGCGAACAGGATGTTATAGAGAAACCAGCGCATATCCTTGCCTAACGTGCGGGCGTCGGCGAGACGACGGAGTTTGAGGCCGGTCCGGGCGGCGCCTGCAACGCCGCCGCGCATTCGGACGGCGTCATGAAGCGGGCGCCTTGCTGCAACAGGAAATCGATGATGCGCGTGAACTCGGTGAACCGTTCGCCGCTCCACTGGGCGGGATGTCCCTGGAGCACGAAGTAGGTGCGCTGCGGATTGTCGGCATACCCGCGGATCAGACGTTGGCAATCGGGGACCCCCACCGAGCTTTCCAGGTTCACAGCCCAGACCCGGTCAAGAATCGTCAGCTTGCCGTCGGCAGCAACCGCCTTGCCCATTTCGTCGAGCGGTGCTGGATAGAGCACCACCTGGATGTCGGGGTCGTCATGCATGGCGCGCAAGGCGACAGCGTCCATCAGCGGCCCGGGCGCGCCGCTGCCGGTCGGCCCAAAGGTCCGGAAGGCGAAGCCCAGCTTCTCGCGCGCGGCCTTCTGTGAGCGTTCCACCAGCGACCGCATGTCGGCGTCGTTCCAGCCGGCGAACTCGTTCTGCGGCCGGCCGTTGACCAGATGCGGTCCATGCGTCCAGCCGTGGAACCAGAACTCGACACGACCCGACTCCTGGCGCGTCCGGATCCAGTTCGTATAGGCCGGCATGGCATTGGTCAGGGTCTCGCAGATGATGCCGTAGCCGGCCTTCACGTGGCGGGTGGCCAGATAGGCATCCACCCG
>Ga0118677_10006121_pt1 | contig 20579 bp, 18 predicted proteins | sample AliMusrvi5mmetaG_FD_86154 | JGI IMG/M metagenome (GOLD analysis project Ga0118677, IMG submission 86154)
GTTCAGGAGAATCTCGATCTGTTCGCCCGCATGCGCGCAGGCGAGTTTCCCGATGGGAGCCGCACGCTGCGTGCTAAAATCGATATGACCTCCCCGAATCTCAATATGCGCGATCCGATCATGTACCGCATTCTGCGGGCCGAGCACCACCGCACGGGAAATGCCTGGTGCATTTACCCGATGTATGACTATGCCCACTGCGTTTCTGACGCGCTGGAGGGCATAACACACTCCATCTGCACACTTGAGTTCGAGGACCACCGCCCCCTGTATGACTGGTTTCTGGAAGAGCTCGGTATCATCCCCCATCCGAGGCAGGTGGAATTCGCGCGTCTTAATCTCACCTATACGATGATGAGCAAGCGGCGCCTGCTAGAGCTGGTGCAGCAGGGGCTGGTATCCGGCTGGGATGATCCGCGCATGCCGACGCTTTCCGGAATGCGGCGCCGCGGCTATACACCCGAGGCCATTCGCGCGTTTTGCGACCGCATTGGAGTGGCCAAGCGGGACAGCACCGTCGACATGGCGCTTCTTGAATACTGCCTGCGCGAGGATTTAAATAAGCGCGCCCGCCGCGTCATGGCCGTGCTGCGACCCCTGCGGATCATTATAGATAATTATCCGGAGGGGCAGGTTGATGAGCTGCCGGCAATCAATAATCCTGAAGATCCGGCGGCAGGTACGCGCCCGGTGCCGTTTTCGCGTGAGCTTTTTATCGAGCGGGAGGATTTTATGGAAAATCCGCCCAAAGAGTTTTTCCGGCTTGCCCCGGGCCGTGAAGTGCGCCTGCGGTATGCCTATTTCATAAAATGCGAGCGGGTCGAGAAGAGCGCCGAAGGTGAGATCGTTGCACTTCACTGCACCTATGATCCGGCAACGCGCGGCGGCGACGCCCCGGACGGCCGCAAGGTGAAGGCGACCCTGCACTGGGTTTCAGCTGCCCATGCCATAGCGGCGCAGGTGCGGCTGTATGATAAGCTGTTCAGCGTGCCGGATCCGAGCGATACGGGCGAGGGCAAGGATTATAAAGACTACCTGAATCCTCAGTCCGTTGAGATTCTTGATGATTGCCGGCTTGAACCGTGCCTTGCCGCGGCGCGTTCCGGCGAGAGGTATCAATTTGAACGGCTCGGGTATTTCTGTGTCGATACGGGCGATGAACAGGTCGGTATGCCGGTGTTTAACCGCACGGTAACACTTCGGGATGAGTGGGCCAAAATCAAAAAAAGTCCGCAGAAGAAGTAACCAGCCTCATGCCCTGAAATGGTTTTTTTTAGGTAAAAGGGAAAATATAATTTATAAAAAAAAGGCCCAGGGGGGCTCTTTTTTTTGCCGTACTTGATTTTAAAAAAGTAGCGCAGTTACTTAACTTGCGATATATTTAGTTGTGCAATCCTTTAACAGACGCATGGAGTGAAAATTTTTTATAGTTACAAGATGCCATGAATGTAGTTGAATAGTAGTGAAAATTGTAATAATTAATGCTCATGCCTTAAAATCAAATATTGTGATTTCATGACTGCTTTTGATGAAGACAGAGAAATACTGAAGGGTTTTGTCGCCGACGCGTATGAGCTGCTGGATGAGCTCGAACCAAATCTTATCGAGCTGCACACATCCTGTACGCAAGGCGGCAGCGCCGATATGGACAAGCTCAATGCTGTCTTTCGTCTGTTTCACTCTCTGAAAGGCGCTGCGGGATTTCTCAATCTGCATACGGTTACCCGGCTGACCCACGAAGCCGAAAGCCTGCTCAATGTGCTGCGCGACGGCAGGATCGTGCTCACGGGAACCAGAACCGATGTGCTGTGCCGGGTGTGCGATTTTGTGCGAACGCTGCTGCAGTCCATCGAAACGCAGGGCCATGATAAAGGCTTTGAGCCTGCTGTCAACGCTTTTGCCGGGGAGCTCGCGGCGGCGTCATTTGATGTGCCGTCAGCTCTTGCTGCCGAGACTGAACCTGCGCCGCAGCTGATGGTAACCATTACTCCGGAAATGCGGCAGAGCTTCATCCAGGAATCCGATGAAATGCTTGAATCCCTTGAGCAGACTCTGCTTGAGATCGACCGGTCAGCCAACAAGCAGGAAAGCCTTGAGACGGCTTTTCGCAGTATCCACAGCTTTAAGGGCAATTGCGGCTTTATGGGTTTTGCCGATCTTGAGCGCCTCAGCCACGGAATTGAAAATGTTTTGGAATGCATGAAATCCGGCACGGTTGCGCCAACCGATCAGAATGTTTCCATTATCATCCGCATGATGGATTCAATTCGCGGAGCGGTTGCCGATGTGTCTCGTGATGGCCCGGGATACATTAACGGCTGCGATATTATGCTTGATCTGCTGCAGGGGCTGACGCCGGAAAATGATCTGGAGTCAAAAAAGCTCAAGCTTGGTGAAATACTTGTTGCCCGCGGCATCGCATCGGCAGGCGAGGTGGATGCCGCCCTGAAGATGCAGGGAAAGTCCTTTGATGAGATACTGCTGGATGAAGCAGCTACCCGGGCCACCGCGGAATCCCTCGGCTCGCTGGATAAGCTGGCAGCCACAAAAATTTTCCGTCGCGATATTCGAGTTGATCTCGACAAGCTTGACCAGCTCATGGACCTGGTCGGTGAAATGGCCATAGCTCAGCTCATGGTCATACATAATCCTGATCTGCGGGGCAGGGGCTATGATCTTGATAATTTCGAAAAGTCATGCCACCATCTTGAACGTATCAGCGCGGAGTTGCAGAATGTTGCGCTTGCCATACGGATGGTGCCCCTTACCACCACATTCCGCAAAATGATTCGTCTGGTGCATGATCTCTCGTTAAAATTTTCTAAGCGGGTCATGCTTGAGCTCAAGGGCGAAGAAACCGAGGTCGATAAAACCGTTATTGAGCATATTTCCGACCCCCTGGTGCATATTATAAGAAACGCCATTGATCACGGCATTGAAAAGCCCGAGCGGCGCCAGCAGCTCGGCAAAGATGATACCGGAACGATTGTTCTTGAAGCGAGGCATGACGGCGGTGATGTGGTCATCCACATATCCGATGACGGCAGCGGACTCAACCGCGATAAGATACTCGGAAAGGCGCAGGAAAGGGGGCTCCTCAAGGCAAAATCCACGGCGCTGAAAGATGAGGACGTGTTTGAAATGATTTTTGAGCCGGGATTTTCTACTGCCGACCTTATTACCGATGTGTCCGGCCGGGGCGTCGGGCTGGATGTCGTCAAAAGAAATCTTGAAAAAATCAAGGGCCGCGTCGATATAAAAAGCCTGCCCGACAGGGGCACGACCTTTATTCTGCGCATCCCCCTGACCCTTGCGATAATTGAGGGCATGCTGGTAAGAGTCGGACGGTCAAAATATATTATTCCTCTGCTGGCCATAATAGAGTCCTTCAGGCCCCAGGAAAAGCACATAACGTCTCTGCCCGACGGCAGCGAAGTGGTCCGGGTACGAGACACCCTGCTGCCGGTTTCCCGGCTCTACCGGCTGCACGCCATAGATCCGGATACGGAAGACCTGACGCAGGGGATTCTTGTGATTGTGGAATATCAGGGAGAGCGGCTTTGCCTGTTTGTTGATGAAGTTATCGGGCAGATCCAGACCGTTATCAAAGGTCTGCCCGATTATATGGGGAATGTGCAGGGGCTCTCGGGCTGCTGCATTATGGGCGATGGCGAGGTGTGTTTGATACTGGATGTGGGCAGTCTCATTAAGAAAGCAAAAGCTGAAGTTCATGAGAATTGATCTGTTCATGATGCATATCCTTTACCTGAAAAGGTTGCGGATACTATCGACCGTAGGGCACAAAAAATGAAGTTCAGCTGGTGAATTCTTCAGGAGGCTCTATGAGTGTCGACAGGCGGACACCCCGGTACAAGATCCGGAAAAAAATAGAATTTCATAACTCAAAGACTTTTGTCAGCTCCTATATGCTTGATATCAGCGCCGGCGGTGTTTTTATTGAAACCGAGGTTCCGCTTCCCATCGATGCTCCGTGCGCGCTGCGGTTGAATATCCCCGGCGATCAGGAGATAATGGATCTGCAGGGTCATGTGGTCTGGATCAAGCAGCGCTCCAAATCCTTCCCTGCCGGCATGGGCATTCATTTTATCAACGTATCACCGGAACAGGCATCGAAAATACGGGACTTTATACAGACCATTCAGCAGACAGGAACCGGGGGAGCATCGAGGTAAAGCATCGGGTTCACGCAGACTGTTCATTTTTTTCAGCGCACCAATAATTATTTTTTTGTACTTTCAACATACAAGGGAAAACGTTATGAGAAACTGGTCTTTAAAGACAAAAATAATTATTACACTTTTTGTCATAGTTGCGTTGGGCGGGACGCTTTTTTCCGTTTTGTTGTTTTTCGACGCAGTTGAAGGGGCAAAAAAAAACGCCCATGCTGAGGCGCAGAGTCATCTGGACCGGTCGATTGAGATGCTGATGGTCTCAACCAGAAAATTCCATGACGATTTTATCAAGGCCAGGGAATCCGGCAAGGTTGACGCCCAGCTGGCTCTTGAAGACTGGAGCCGCACCAAAGCAGCTGTTGACGACGCTGTTACGCATAATTTCGGGGATGAATGGGTGCGTGTCAGAATTATCGGGGACACTGATATATTCGGCATCGAGCCTTTGGGAAAGAAGGAAAACAGTGGCATCCAGATTCCTTTTGAGCGGGAAGCCGCACAGGAGATAAACAACGGCACGGACCGCGTGGAGGTCCAGCAGGACGGCTTACTGCGTATTGCCGTACCGCTGACGAGTCAGGCCCATCCCGGCTGCGCAGAATGTCATTTGTCTCTGCGCAAAGGCATTGATAGCGATCTGAAGCAAAATATCATTCTTGGAACGCTCAATGTCTATCTGCCGATGCAAAAAATGATTGCCGAGATTCGCGCGCGGACATTGGGGATTCTTTATGGGTTGATCCTTCTCCTCTCGATTGTGGCACTGACCCTTTACCTTTTCATGAATCGCTCCGTTACAAAGCCCCTTGATAAAGCGGTGGCCTTTACAAAGAAGGTTGCGGAAGGCGACCTGTTAGACCACCTCACTGTGGAGAAGAATGACGAGATAGGGGCGTTGGCGGGATCGATGAATAAAATGGTCGCTAATATGCGCGAGCTTGCTCAGTCAGCAGAAAAGATAGCAGGCGGCGATTTGACCGTGCAGGTTGCAGCTTTGTCGGACAGGGATATGCTCGGGCATGCCTTGAAAAAAATGGTGGGGAAACTTTCGGACATAATTGCGGAAATAAATTTGTCGGCAAAAAATGTTCTGTACGGCGCTGAACAGCTGAGCGCGACAAGTCAAGCCATGAGCCAGGGTGCAGCCGAACAGGCAAGCTCCCTTGAGCAAATCTCAAGTTCCATGAATCAGATTGCTTCGCAAACCAGACAGAATTCGGAAAACGCCGGTCAGGCAAATAAAATAGCCGGTGACTCGCGGGTGGCGGCGGAAAAAGGTGACCAACAGATGCAGGAGATGGTAGGCGCCATGCGCGAAATCAGCGATGCCAGCAGAAACATATCTAAAATTATCAAAATTATCGATGAAATCGCCTTTCAAACGAATCTTTTGGCTTTGAATGCGGCAGTTGAGGCGGCCCGCGCCGGCAAGCACGGCAAAGGGTTTGCGGTTGTGGCCGAAGAGGTGAGAAATCTTGCTGCCCGGAGCGCAAAAGCTGCAAAAGAAACGGGGGATATGATTGACGGAGCGGTCAAAAAGATTGAAGATGGCACGGCTATGGCCGGCAGAACTGCTGATGCTCTCAATGAAATTGTTACAGCCGCGGGTAAGGTATCAGCCCTTGTGGCCGAGATTGCAGCTGCTTCTAACGAACAGGCGCAGGGCGTCAGCCAGATAACCTCAGGGCTGGCGCAGGTGGATCAGGTAACCCAGCAGAATACGGCTCATGCCGAAGAGAGTGCTTCCGCGTCTCTGGAACTTACCGGACAGGCACAGTCTCTGCAACAGTTAATCGGATCTTTTAAAGTTCCAGGCAATTTACTGAATCGGGCTGAGAAGGTTGCCGGTCAGGGGAAAAATTTCGGGAGTTCGCAGCCGGCCTTATCAGCAGGTCGGAGCCCTGCAAAAGTCTCCCCTATCCCCTGGGGCGGCGCGCCTCGCAGGGACCTCGGCAGCACCGAGCCGGTCATTCGTCTTGATGATGATGAGTTTGGTAAATATTAAACATTTGTGCTGTTCCTGCCGAATATGCGGCTGAGCAGTTTGAGCGTATAAGCGAATTAATGGAGAACCAATATGACGGAACAAAAAGGCCGCATTGACATAGATAGTGATCTTTATGATGATGACGATGATGAAGATACGCAAAAAGATAAATATCTCACCTTTACCGTCGGCAGAGAGGAGTATGGCATTGAGATCCGTTGTGTTACCGAAATAATCGGCATTCAGAAAATAACCGATGTGCCGGATATGCCCGCATACATAAAAGGTGTGATTAATTTGCGCGGTAAAGTGATACCGGTTATGGATGTGCGGCTGCGATTCAGAATGCCGGAGCGTGAGTATGATGATCGAACCTGTATTGTGGTGGTGAATGTGAATGGCGCCTCGGTGGGTCTTGTGGTGGATACGGTAAGGGAAGTGGCTGACATTCCGGAAAACCAGATAGAACTGCCGCCGGAGGTTGCGGAAGCCAGCACCCAGGGATATATTAAAGGTCTCGGGAAGGTTGGCGAAGAGGTGAAAATATTGCTTGATGTTGAAAAGTTGCTGCGCAAGGAAGATGTGGAAGCCCTGCAGGTGTTGTAAGTGAAGTTTTGCCAGGGCGCATAATCAGTGCTGTGGTTGTCTTCATCATGTTATATACTGGGGGACAGAATGATTAAAAATATAAAAATCGGGATAAAACTTAGCTGCGGGTTTTTGATGATTGTCGGAATAACGCTGGTCATCGGTATGATGGGCTGGCGCGGGGCCATCAGTCTCGGCACGGGGGCCGGGGAAATAGCTGATGTCAGGCTGCCGGGAATTGACAGCCTGCGGATTATGCATCGGGAATTTGAATTCATCAGGGCGACCCAGCAAACTCTGTTAAATCCTTTACTCGATGATCAGGAACACAAAAAACAGTTTGACAATATGCTTCTGGCGCAGCAACGTTATAAAGCAGCCTGGAACACCTATGAAGCACTGCCGAAGACGGCTGAGGAAAAGTTGCTGTTAGACCAGCTGGCTGTCGCCGTTGAAGCCTGGAATAAAGAAAATAAGGTTTTTATTGATTTTGCACAACAGCTTGATGCCACAGATATCCGCAATCCGGTAGAGCTCATGTCGCAGCTGCAGAAATTTCGTAACGATCACTACAAGTTGTCCTGCGAGGTTCTTGAGCTTATATATCATGATAAACCCCTGCAAGGCGGCGACGATTACCGAGCCTGCGATTTCAGCATATGGGCAGCATCATTTGAGAATAAAAATCAGGTTCTGCAGGATTGGCTGACAAGAATTCTGCAGTTCCATGAAACTTTCCATAACCGCATTGGCAATATTAAAAAGCTGATGGAAAAAGGGGATAAATCAGGAGCTGAAAAGGCATATTACAGCGAAATGACAGACGCCCTGACCGTTACCTTCCAGACTTTTGAAAAAATGGAACAGGAGGCGGGTAAGGCCATTGATTTGTATAAAAAAATGAATATGCAGGCGTTGGTAAAATGCCGGGAAAAGCAGGCAGTGGTCGATACCTTAATCGACAAGGTAATTAAAATCAATGATGATGCCGCAAAAAAAATCAGTGCTGATGTGAAACACAAAGTTAGTGCTGCAGTAAATTCGGCGATTTTCTGGATGATACTCGAAGCGCTGCTTGCTATCGGCATCGGTATCGTGCTTACCCGTATGATAACCGGTCCTATCGGTAAAATAGTTGACATGGCGGCTGCCGTTGGCAGGGGTGATCTTAAGAAAACCGTGACCATCAATCAAAAAGATGAGATCGGGATGCTTGCCGATGCCATGCGCACAATGGTTCGGAATTTAAACGGTCTTGTGGAGATTACCCGCAGGATTTCAATCGGCGATTTAACCGTCACGGTCACCCCGCTTTCGGAGGATGATACGCTGGGGTATTCACTGCAGGCCATGGCAGCCATGCTGTCGGGAACAATTTCGGAAATTACTACTTCCGCCGGCTGTGTCGCCCAGGGCGCGCATCAGTTGAACTCAACCAGCCAGGATATGAGCCAGGGTGCAACCGAGCAGGCAAGTTCGCTTGAAGAAATTTCAAGCTCAATGAACCAGATTGCCGCGCAGACAAAATATAATGCCGAAAACGCCCGACAGGCAAATCTGCTGGCATCGGAGGCTAAAGTATCTGCCGAAAAAGGCGATGCGCAGATGAACAATATGGTAACAGCGATGCGGGATATCAATGAATCCAGCCGCAACATATCCCGAATTATCAAGGTTATTGATGAAATCGCCTTTCAAACCAATTTGCTGGCCCTCAATGCCGCTGTCGAGGCTGCGCGGGCCGGCAGACACGGCAAGGGATTTGCCGTCGTGGCGGAAGAGGTGAGAAGTCTCGCTGCCCGCAGCGCCAAAGCCGCACGGGAAACCTCGGAACTTATTGAGGGGTCGGTTAAAAAAATCACCGATGGAACGGCCATGGCCGAAAAAACATCCGCGGCGTTGAAAGGAATAGTAGCGGCAGCCGGCAAGGCAACCGATCTTGTAGCGGAAATCGCAGCGGCATCGGTAGAGCAGGCACAGGGTGTTGCACAGATTACTCAGGGGCTCGGCCAGGTCGATCAGGTCACGCAGCAGAATACGGCGTATGCTGAAGAGTGCGCCGCTGCCGCCCAGGAGCTGTCAAGCCAGTCAACCATGCTGCAGCAGCTGGTCAGCGTATTTACAATCAGCCAGTCAGCGGCATTAGACAGCCTGGAATTCAGTGATGACGGGGCTGGTCAAGCTATGCTGGCAAGTGGTGATGATGAACGCAGCTGAGCCAATAAGCACTGTTACCGATCCCGCGGGAAAGCCTGGGGATGCTGAAAGAGGAGAAACAAAGGGCTCCGCCGCCAGCTGTTCAGGGAATTCCAGCAGAGCTGCGTTCAGAGCAGCCGGTGATAGCATAAAAATTCAAATTCCGCTGCTGGCCATGCCTGAAGACTTCGGCATCAGGCTGATGAAGCTCTCGGATGATGAATTCAATCTAATCCGCTCGCTTGTATATGAGCGATTCGGCATACATCTGACCGAAGCAAAGAAGTCCCTTGTCGTCGGGCGGCTGCAAAAAACTCTGCGCCTGCTTGGGCTTACGTCATTTAAGCAGTTTTACGACTATCTTATGGAGGATACAAGCGGAGCGGCTCTTGACGCCCTGGTTAACCAGATATCCACCAATCATACTTTTTTTTATCGTGAAAGTTCTCATTTTGCATATTTCCGAGAAAAGGTCCTGCCCCAGATTACGCACTTGCTGCAGCTGGAAAATAAACGGGATATCCGGCTGTGGTGCGCGGGCTGCTCATCCGGGGAAGAGGCATATACCCTTGTCATGGAAATGATGGAGTATTTCCGGGAACAGTATCATTTGTGGGATGCCGGGCTCCTTGCAACCGATATATCAGCCAAGGTTCTCAATAAAGCCATGAACGGCGCGTATACAGGCGAAAACATCAAGAATGCGCCCGTGTATGCGCAGCAGCATTTTAAGAAAAAACAGGATGGCGCCTGGATGGTTTCAACTGCGGTTAAAAAGGAAGTGACCTTTAGACGCTTCAACCTCATGAACGAGATATTTCCCTTTAAGAAGCCGTTTCATGCCATATTTTGCAGAAATGTAATGATATATTTCGATCAGCCGACGCGAGTCAGTCTTATCCGCAAATTTTACAATAATCTGGTTCCCGGCGGCTATTTCTTTATAGGGCATTCGGAATCGCTGGGCAGAGAGCAGGAGTTGTTTGAATATATACTGCCTGCCATATACCGGCGCCGGGAATCCTGAAATACAGGGTTTTATTCACAGCAGCGGATTACGCATGATTAGAAGGAAAATTCGAGTCCTTGTGGTTGACGATTCGGCGCTTGTTCGCACTATTCTTTCACAGGGTCTTGCGCTGGATCCCGGGATTGAAGTTGTGGGAACGGCCGCGGATCCGTATGTGGCGCGCGACATGATTATAAAACACCGGCCTGATGTGCTTACCCTTGATGTTGAAATGCCGCGCATGGACGGCGTTGAATTTTTACGGCGTCTGATGCCGCAGTATCCGCTGCCCGTTATCATGGTGAGCGCGCTGACGCAAAAAGGAAAGCGAATTACCATTGAAGCGCTTGAGGCAGGTGCTGTCGACGTTGTCCCGAAGCCCTCGACCAATGTCGCGCATAATCTCACTGAAATGATGATGGAGCTTCGCACCAAGGTAAAAATCGCCTCAACGGCAAATGTGGCGCACTGGAAAAACCGGCGGCCTGGTGAAAAACCGCACATTATTCAAGAAACAAAATCTCTTGCCGAGTCAACCGATAAAGTAATAGCCATCGGCGCATCTACTGGCGGCACCGAGGCGATCCGGCGTGTTATCGAGTGTTTCCCGGCAATGACTCCCGGAGTTGTGATTGTGCAGCATATGCCCGCGGGATTCACCAAAGCATTTGCGGAAAGGCTGAACACGCTGTGTCTTATGGAAGTGAAGGAGGCTGAAACCGGCGACCGCATCATGCCGGGCAAAATTTTGATCGCACCCGGTGATTATCATCTCCGGGTAAAGCGCTCTGGTGGGTATTATTATGCTGATTGCCAGGCCGGTGATAAAGTCAATGGCCACTGTCCCTCGGTTGATGTCATGATGCAATCGGTTGCCGAGCATGCCGGTTCAAATGCCGTTGGAGTGATGCTGACCGGCATGGGCAGTGATGGGGCTGAAGGCATGTGCGCCATGCGTAAGGCCCGGGCCCGAACCCTTGCCCAGGATGAGAAAAGCTGCGTTGTGTTCGGCATGCCGAAAATGGCCTATGACCGCGGCGGCGCTGAAAGTCTGGTGCCTTTGGACAGCATAGCGCAAACTGTTCTCAATTATGTTTAGCTTAATCAGTAGGGGGTTCCGGCGGCGCCGAAACTGTGCTGTCCGTATTGCAAACAGGATAATAAGGATTGTTATGGCAATTGTCATTCTTGGTGTCGGCGAAATTGGCGTATCCAATAAACCCGGCGATATTATTAAAACGCTTGCGCTGGGATCCTGCATAGCCGTTGTGCTGCTTGAACCACGGTCCCGTTCCGTTGGCATGGTGCATGTGGCCCTGCCGGAATCCAGTATCGACGTGAAAAAGGCAAGCCTGCAGCCGGGCTATTTTGCGGATACGGGAATTATTGCCCTGTTTAATGAAATGAAGCGCATAGCTGGGGTTCAAAACGAACGCAATTTCATGGCGAAAATTGCGGGCGGGGCAAAGGTTCTTGATCCGAATAACGCTTTTAATATCGGCAAGCGCAATGAGCTGGCGATAAAAAAAATCCTCTGGGCTCACGGTATGGGCGCCCATGCCGAGGATGTAGGCGGACATATTACCAGGAGCGTCTCGGTTGATGTCGATACCGGACGCGTTGTGATCGTATCGGCAGGCCGCGGCACCTGGGAGATTTGAATACGGTACTGCGCATTCCACTGGTGTATGGATTTTTTTGAGCGGAAAGGCCATGGCAAAAATACTGATCGTTGATGATGACAAAAGCGCGCGTGATGTGTTTAGCACCGCGATCGAATCGCTGGGGCACTGCGCCATAAATGCTGCAAACGGTACAATGGCCTGGGCAACTTTGAATGCCAACACCGATATCGCATTCATAGTATCCGATCTGTCCATGCCGGAAATGGACGGCCATGAGCTGATAAAGCTCATCCGGCAGGATACGCGGTTTTCCTCAATTCCGATTCTCATTGTTTCAGGAGCAATACGGGCAAAGGAAATCGTCAACCTGCTTGAGCAGGGAGCAACCTGCTTTATGGCAAAGCCGGTCGACCTGAACGAAATGATGGATATGATTAAAAAACATTTTCAACAGACATGACTTGGAATGCTCTAGAGGTTCATCTATGCAGATACATGATGACATAATCAGTAAAATTCGCACAATTCCGCCCCTGTCGCAAGCGGCGCGGCAGATTTTGGCGATTATGAGCGATCGCGAACAGTTGGCAGGATCGTTACTGCGGATTATTGAAACTGATGCCGCCCTTACTGCCCGGGTTCTGAGAGTGGTTAATATTTCACAAGCACCCCCCCTGAAACCAGTTGCAACAATTGACGGCGCGATGACTATTCTTGGCGACAAGGTTGTGCTCGGCATAGCCCTTGACTACTGCACGGACGGGCTCCTGCAGAAGCCCCTTGACGGCTATCTTGCCGGACAGGGCAAACTATGGGAGCACAATCTGCTGACCGCACTCGCGGCTAAAATCGTTGCACTTATGAGCCCTTTTGAACTTTCCGCCGGCGAAGCTTATACGGGCGGCATGCTGCATGATATCGGCAAGTCCGTTCTTTCGGAGTTTTTATTGGGCTCTGCCGAAGAGATGATCAGGAAAATCGATTGGGGTGTGCTGCCTGATTATCTTGCCGCCGAGGAAGAAAAGCTCGGGACAAATCACTGCATTATCGGGGCGGCGATTGCAACTGTCTGGAAACTGCCGTCACCGGTTCCTGAAATTATCCGCCATCATCATCATCCGCACACCGCTGACACCAGGTTTCGTGGTATAGTATATGCCGTGCATCTGGGTGACATTATTGCCATGATGATGGGTAGCGGTACGGGTAGCGACTCCCTGTATTATAAGCTGGAAAACGGCTATAAAGATGCGCTCGGCATAAACAAGAATCAGTTTCCCGCCATTATGCTGCGGGTTGAAGAGGAATTCAAAAAAGCACAGGATTTTGTTAAAGGAGGATCCGTTGATGCAGACAATCCTGATCGTTGACGATTCAGGCACAGCCCGAATGTTCATAAAACGGTGCCTGGAAATATCGGGCTGTATGGGTGCGCAGTTCAAGGAAGCGGCTGACGGCAATCAGGCACTGCTAATTCTTGAGCAGGGGCCCGTGGATTTTATCGTTGCGGATTTGAATATGCCCGTGCTTGACGGCAGATGCATGCTCAAACAGATTAAGGCAAATCCGAAAACAAGCGCCATACCGGTTGTTGTGATTACCAGCGCCAGCAATTATGCCGCAAATGTGGAGCTGATGTCCGAGGGAGCATATGCCGTGCTGAGTAAACCCATAACTCCACCCACGTTGATTTCTTCACTTGGTGCTTTGCTCAAAAAACAGGGGGTGGACAATGGAGCAGCATAATATCGATTTATGTCTGGCTATCAAGGAAGCCGTCACGGAGTGCATTGAAAATATGGCGTTTATGTCGGTTGATACGGAGTTTGATGAGCCCCTGGCGGACAACGTGAATGAGGATGCCGTGATGGCCCTTATACAGGTGCTGGAGCCCAAAGCTGGGGAGTTGCGCCTGTCAATGCCGAAAAAAACCGCCGCAGAACTTGCAAAAGCTCTGTTTTGCATCACCGATAAGGAGCTTTCAGATCACCTGATAAACGATCTGGCCTGCGAGCTTTTAAATACGATATCCGGCAGGGTCATGAAACGGGTGCTTCCCGCCGAATGCCTCTATCACCTTGGCTTGCCGAGCATGGCAGGTCAATCAGTGGTTGAACTGACGCCTCCTTTCGTGAACTGCCGCTTTATGGCGGATGGTAATATTCTTGCCGTTATGGCAAGTATTGAAGTGTAACAATTCAGGCATGGACTGGCTGGCATCCAGAATTATATCGGCGCTTATCACGAAAGGATAAGCCTTTACCAGTCGAAACACAGGTTTTTTAAATTTTGAATATATTATGGAATTTTTATGTTGAATCCTGAAAAAAAGTATTCTGAAGGTACTATGAAAGGGACAATATTATGTGTTGTCGAGGAGGCAAGCCTCCGGGCAACGTTTTATGCCATTTTATCCGAGTTCGGCTATGAAGCGGTAACAGCTGAAAGCTATGAGAGCGCTCTTGAGCAGCTGAGAAAATATGCCTTTGATGTCGTATTTACCGATCTGTCATTTGGACCTCATTCGGGAATCGATATTCTCCGGGATGTGAAAAAGCGCGAACTGCCGACCCAGGTCGTCATAACCACTGAAAAAGTAGAGATGGTGACTGCGGGAGAAGCGGTGCGCATGGGCGCATTTGATTATGTGCCGAAACCGTTGACGAAAACCATGCTGCTGCGTCTGGCTGAACAAGCTCTGCGGCATAAAAAAACCGTTGAATCACGGGAAATCTACCGCCGAACCCTTGAGGCTACCTTCAAGTGCGTCTATGACGGCATTCTTGCCATCGATTCCCGTTGGACGATATTAACGGTAAATGATGCCGTTGAACAGTTTTTTCAGAAAGCCTCCGGTGCTCTTATCGGGAAACACCTTTGGGATGTGATCAGCCTGACACAAAAGGCATGTCTGGTTGATGTGGCCGAGAAAACGCTCCAGGCCGGGGCAATGATACGGGAATACCCGACAGAATGGCTTTGCCCTGATGGCAAACCGCAAACAGTACTTCTCAGCTGTACGCCGCTTGTTGACTCGCACAGCATGTCTTCGGGCGCCGTGCTTGTTTTGCGCGATATTACCCGGACCATCGATCTTGAAGGCGGCTTACAGGAACGGCGTAGCTTTCGCGCCATGATCGGCAAAAGCAAACCGATGCAGGAGATATATGATCTGCTGGAAGCGCTTGCCGACACGGAAACAACCGTTTTGGTGAGCGGCGAAAGCGGCACCGGCAAGGAGCTTGTGGCGGATGCGCTGCATTTTATCGGCCCGCGCAAGGATCACCCCCTTATTAAAATCAACTGCTCGGCCCTTTCTGAAAATCTTCTTGAGAGTGAGCTTTTCGGACATGTAAAAGGCGCATTTACGGGTGCTATTAAAGATAAGATCGGCCGTTTCGAGCTTGCCGATGGCGGAACGGTATTTCTGGATGAAATCGGGGAACTCAGCCCGTCGGTTCAGGTAAAGCTGCTGCGGTTTTTGCAGCAGAAGGAGTTTGAGCGGGTCGGTGAATCACGCCCGATCAAAGTCAATGTCCGGGTCATCGCCGCGACGAATCACAATCTTTTTGAAAAGGTGGAGCAGGGCGGATTTCGCAAGGATCTCTACTACCGGCTCAAGGTCGTTGAGGTAGTGCTTCCGCCGCTTCGTGAACGCAGGGAGGACATACCTATGCTGGTGGAGCATTTTCGCGGAATTTTCATCAAGCAGTTTCATAAAAATATTTTGCATATTGCAGAAGATGTGTATAAAACTTTTCTTGCCTATCGCTGGCCCGGCAATATTCGTGAGCTTGAGCATGCCATGGAGCATGCTTTTGTCGTTTGCAGCGGCACGGAAATAACGACGGCTCACCTGCCATCGGAATTATTCTCCCCGTCAATTCCTGAATCAAGGGTCGTGGTGAAAAAGGTAGCAGTGTCCCATTACTCTGAAGAAGCGGTGCGCAGTGTCCTTGAAAAAACAGCCTGGAACAAGGCAAAGGCAGCCCGCATCCTGGGCGTAGGGCGCCAGACCCTCTACCGGAAAATTCAGGAGTTTAATATTATCGAGCCGGAAGAAGTTTGAGCACTCGTACAAAAATTATATTTTTGACCGGCAAGTCAGAGACCAGAGTACCGGAGAACTTGTACCGTTTCTCCTGTTGATCAATACTAAGACCTGCCGCTCCACGACCGATCTGGCAGTGCCGGTTCACGACGGCGATGTAGTGACCATCATGATCCCCTTTGATGGCGGATGAAAAATATGCTAACATGGTGAAGTTCAATATCGCCGCTTATGTGCTCCGTGCCCCAATGGTTTTTGTAATTTCAAATCCGTTACTGCCTGCCGCAACCCCCCCCCTATTATGAAGCATATCAGCAAACCGGATTTCCTCCACGGTGCTGACCCACTCAAATAAAAAAAATTTGTTTCAAAAATTGACAATACTACATGTCGTTCATTAAACATGGAGCAATCCGATGATAAAAAAAATCGTAAAAATGTTGGCTGCAAAGGCCCGGTGGTTGTATATTCACCATGCACGCAGTTTAACTGTGAGAAATCGACATGATTAAAAAGATATCCGCAGGCATTGTTGTTTTTGTTTTTCTGGGCTTGCCGTTGCTGACAGGATGCTCCCGTGAAGACCGAGGTAAGGGGATTCTGTCCGGTCCGGCGTCACAGATGAATGCCCCCCAGTATTCCATCGGCGTGCCGACGGGTGCGGCAGCGACGGCGGCTGTCGAGGAAAAATTCCCCAAATGCAAAATTGAGTATTTTACCAGCCTTCACGACGCATATCTGTCTGTCCAGCACGGGAAAATCGATGCCTTTGCCTTTGACCGCCATGCAATGCAGTATATGATCCTGCACCAGCCCGATCTGGCGCTCATGGATGAGAAAATCGCCGATGAAAATATTGTGGTCGGCGCCGCCCTTGGCCGTAACGAGCTTATGGAAAAGGTGAACGCATTCATCAGGCAGTACCGTGCCGACGGAACATATCAGGACATGTATAGCCGCTGGCTTCTCGGGAAAAACCTGAAGATGCCCGAATTACCGGAGCCGAAAAATCCCGTGATTGAGCTCAAAATCGGGACCGACGGGCTGAACGAGCCGATGAATTTTTATGCCGACGGCCAGCTTACGGGCTTTGATATGGAATTTGTCAAGAGGCTTGCGCTTTTCCTGAATGCGAAGGTATCGTTTCAGACCATGGAATTTTCCGCTCTGGTCATAGCCGCCATAGCAGGCAAGATTGACCTGCTGGTAGCCAATCTTAACGCCATGCCGGAGCGAAGGGAAAAGATGCTCTTCTCGGACACCTATGTGGACTCTGAAATCTCATTTCTTGTCAGAAAAGACCGGCTACCCCAAAATGCAGCGCAGGTGCAGATAATAAAAGACATCGGCGCTCTTGCCGGAAAAAAAGTCGGTATTCTTACCGGCTCGTCCTTCGATGCGCTGCAGAAAAAGATGATCCCGGAGGCTATCCCGGTCTATTTCAACAATCTCGCCGATCAGACGGAAGCGGTAAAATCCGGTAAAATTGCCGGCTTTTTGATTGATGAGCCGATCGCGCGTGATGTTGCGCGCAACACGACGGGTGTGACCTGGCTGAAAAAAATTCTGCGCTCTGACGGGTATGCATTCGCATTTTCAAAGAGCCGGACAGATCTACAACGACAGGTGAATGCCGCTTTGGAAGAGATGAAGGCGAGCGGCATGCTGAAAAAAATCGATGCGAAGTGGTTTGGAACAGATGAATCGGCAAAGGTTCTTCCGGACTTTACGTTTACCGGCGCTCGTGGCGTGCTGCGCTTTGCCACGACCAGCTCCGGTCCGCCCTTTTCCTACGTGAAGGACGGAAAAATTGTCGGCTATGACATCGAGATTGCGATGATCATCGCGGAAAAACTCGGCCTCAAACCCGAGATTATCGATATGGCCTTTGAGGCGGTCATACCGTCGTTGATGGCTGGTAAAAACGATATGGCCGGCTGCTGCATAACCGTGACGGAAGAGCGCGCGAAGTCGGTTCTGTTCAGCATTCCCAACTACACCGGCGGTGTGGTCGTCATGGTGGCGGGGGATACGGTTTCTCAGGAAACCGCGGGTAGCAGCAATTTTTTATCAGGCTTTATCGAGAGCTTCAGGCGGACCTTTATAACTGAAGACCGCTACAGGCTTGTGCTGCAGGGGCTGCAGGTGACCATAATAATTTCAATTCTTTCAGCTGTTTTCGGCACCCTGCTCGGATTCGCCGTTTGCATGATGCGCCGCTCTCAAAGCGCCTGGGCCAGTATTCCAGCCCGGATTTTTATCCGTTCGATTCAGGGAACGCCGATTGTGGTGCTGTTGATGATTCTGTATTATATCGTTTTCGGCAGTGTTGATATAAATGCAATATTTGTTGCGGTCATCGGCTTTTCAATAAACTTCGCCGCCTATGTGTCGGAGATGATGCGCACGGGCATTGCCGCCGTTGACAAGGGCCAGCATGAAGCCGCTGCAGCCCTCGGCTTCAACCGGTATCAGGTTTTTAGCAAAATTACCTTCCCGCAGGCGGCGCGCTATGTGCTGCCGGTGTTCAGGGGAGAGTTCATCTCCATGGTAAAAATGACCTCGGTTGTAGGGTATATCGCCATTCAGGATTTGACCAAAATGAGCGACATCATCCGCAGCCGCACCTATGAGGCATTCTTCCCCCTTATCGCTTCAGCCGTGATCTATTTCGCCATAGCCTGGTGCATGACCAGCCTGCTGTCACTGTTGGAAATAAACATCGACCCGAAGCGAAGAAAAAGAGCGGTGAAAGGGGTGCTGCTGCCATGATCAGCGTGAAGCATCTATCCAAGAACTTCGGCCAAACGCCAGTCTTGAAAGACGTGAATGCCGAAATAAACAAGGGCGAGGTGATTTCAGTTATCGGTCCGTCCGGTACGGGCAAGAGCACGTTTCTACGCTGCATCAACCTGCTTGAAACGCCCACGGCCGGCGAGATCGTCATCGACGGCGTGAGGCTCCTCGATAAAAAAACCAATGTCTATAAACTTCGACAAAAGATGGGCATGGTTTTCCAGTCATTCAACCTTTTCTCTCATTTGATGGTAATCGAAAACATCATGCTCGGGCCGGTGAGTCTTCTGAAAATGAGCCGTCAGGAGGCCTTTGACGAAAGTGTGAAACTCTTGACCATGGTTGGGCTGGCAGAGCTGTTGTATGCCTATCCCGATGAGTTGTCGGGCGGCCAGAAGCAACGGGTCGCCATCGCGCGGGCCCTTGCCATGAAGCCCGAGATTGTACTGTTTGACGAGCCGACCTCGGCACTTGACCCTACGATGATCAGCGAGGTGCTGGCAGTTATCCGCAGGCTGGCCTCCGATGGCATGACCATGATGATCGTCACCCATGAAATGAAATTCGCGCGAGATGTCTCTACGCGTGTCTTATACATGGATGAGGGCGTCATTTTTGAGGAAGGGCCGCCGGAGCAGATTTTTGACAACCCGCTGAAGGAAAAGACCCGAATCTTTATCCGCAATATTAAAACCTTTGTGTTTGAGATCCGGTCAAGGACCTTTGATTTATACCGCCTCAATGCGGGTATCGAGGAGTTCGGCCGCAGGCAGTTTCTAACGCAAAAGCAGATATACACCATGCAACTCGTGATTGAAGAGCTGGTTCTGCACAAACTCCTGGATAAACAGGGCGACTCCGTCGCAATTACCATCACCGTCGGTTATTCCGATAAGACCGGCGAGATCGAGTTGACCCTTGCGTATCCGGGCCAGTGCTACAATCCCCTTGCCGACGGCGATGCCGACGACCTCTCGCTGCTGCTTGTCAGAAATGTTGTCAAGAGCAGCGAGAGCCGGTATGATGGGGCCAGTAACAAACTGCGGCTTGTGCTGTAAGATCAATTTTACCGGCACGGGTTCTTTTTTTTTAAATAAAGAAATTCCGGATAGAACCAGCAGGGTGGGTGAAACCCACCATTGATGCAAACGAATAAATCCGGTGGGTTCCGCTTCGCTGCACCCAACCTACAACTTAATTCACATATATTGGGGATTAAGGGGGGGGGTGCTTACAACTGATAAATATAAGTATGACAGTCCACGAGTTGCCCACAACGTATCTAATTTTATACAGCCAAAACAGATTCTTGATATTGGGCAACGGCAGCATCGGCGGAGAGCAACAGAATACCTTCTGTACGAGCTTGAGCCAGGAGCAGGCGGTCGAAAGGGTCTTTATGAAGCGGGGGCAACGAATCAACCCTTAAGGCATGTTCGGCGGTTACGGGGATCTCCGTGTATCCATGCACGACGAGCATCTTTCTCAAACGAAACGGATCAACCTTGAAATCCTCGCGTCCCAGACTCAGCTTGATAACAATTTCCCAGATGCTTGCCGCACTGAAAAACAGACTGTTTTCCGGTGTCGTCAAAAGGGTGCGCGCTGATTCGGAAAGCTTTTCCGGTTGCCCGGCCGACCAAAGGAGAATATGTGTATCTAATAGCAGTTTCACGATGACGCGCCCTCAAAAAGCAGCGTAATCTCCGGCGCCTTTAGTGAATCAAAATCGTCAGGAATAGAAATCTCACCCGCCATAAATCCAAGTTTGTCGCCGCTTTGCCGTTCTTCTAAAGACAGGGGTGAAACCTTTACCATCGGCTTTCCGGCTTTGGCAATGATGAAGGACTTTCCTTGCGCAGCCTCCTCAACCAGACGGGAAAGGTGTGTCTTGGCTACATGAATATTGATGGTTTGCATAGCAAAACCTCATGGGATTAGTTTAATGGACTTAGTTTAAATATAGTGCGAATAACTGGCACTTGTCAAGATTAATATCGAAACCTGGTAACTGCTCAGGGTTCAAGATTGATGGTCCCGTAAAAAGTCAAAAAAGTGGTCATTGCGAACGAAGTGAAGCAATCTCTGCGTGTGTAAGTGCTCGAAAAACCGAGATTGCCGCGTCGCTCCGCTC
>Ga0118677_10006122_pt1 | contig 20579 bp, 19 predicted proteins | sample AliMusrvi5mmetaG_FD_86154 | JGI IMG/M metagenome (GOLD analysis project Ga0118677, IMG submission 86154)
TCCGGATCTTCATCATTCGTAATACTACTCATTAAATTGTCAGTTGATTTTTAGAGATGTGGAATCCGTTGATTGGGATTTAATTTTAAGCCATAAATCGACCGATACTCCCGGCATTACCCGTGTTATGGAATCAGGAGGTGGAATCTGTTTCCAGATAACAGCACTCAGGGTATCTGCCTTACTCCGAATCGCAGGATCATAAATTAGGGAACCGGTAGTCAGTGATCTGCTTCTTAAAACATTTTGAGCTACCGAAAGGGTGAGAGATTTAAGATCCGGAATTATTGTTGACCCTCCGAGCATCTTTTTTCCAACAACAAGGTCAATCGCCGACCCGTTTCCTAACTTTGAACCTGGGATGATTGTTTGCCCTTCATGTTTCTGTTCCAGGACGAGATCATCAAATTCTGAAGGACGCAACATGATATTCCCAAGTTCAAATCCTTTGGATTCAAGGAGTTCCCTCGCCTGACGGATAGAAACATCAGTCAGTTTAGGAACCTCCACCTGTTCCGGTGTAAAGGAAGCAACTGTGAGGTATATCAACCTGTTTGGTTTTATTTTGTGACCGGCAGCAGGATTCTGAAATACAACCGTTCCCGGGATAAAGTTTTTCCGAAAAACGGAATCTTCAACTACAAAACGAAAATTATGATCTTTGGTAAGCACATCTATCTGATTGATTGTCAATCCCCTTAAACTGGGCGTAGGAAAATTCTCTCCTTTGTTGGTATAAAGCGAAAGCATAAATAAGGTGATCCAGATTAATGCAACCGTCAGTAATACAGCTATTCCCAAATTTTTGAGAAAGATTTTATGGAAGAGAAATTCTTTAAGCCGCATACCAGTTTGTTTCAGATGTAATTCAATGGGAACAAAATTAAACAGAATATTCCAGTAAACACAAAATGTGCAGAGACGATGCATGCACTGTCTCTACACATTTTGTGTAAGATTACCGAACAACAACCTTTTATCTCTTGTGCTGAGGTTCGTCCGAAACGCTGAGTTTTTTACGTCCTTTAGCGCGACGGGCTTTCAAAACTTTACGGCCATTAGCGGTAGACATTCTTTCACGGAAACCGTGTTTGTTTCTTCTTTTTCTATTCGATGGTTGAAATGTTCTTTTCATATGCTTTTAATTTGTTTTAATTGTCATATGGAACTCGCCAAAATCACCTTCCTAAAAAAAAGGATGATTTCCTTCAGGCTCGTTTCATCTCTGAAAAATATTTTTATTAATTGAACTCTATCTTTTCTAAATTGGTGTGCAAAAATAAGACTTTTTTCGTTGATGACAAAGTAAAAAGTAATTTAGAATAAATATATTTCAACCATTACCTGTTTATAGGCAGATAGATCACTTTTTTAGTTTCGAAATAAGGTTCACTAAAAAAACCGGAGATCTCAGATACCTCGATAATATTTTTGAAATTTTTAATTTCATCCTGAAAATCACCACCTTTCAAATAAATAATACCGTTAGGACGTGAATTTCTGGGTTGGCGTGAGATGTTATTCCTTACTAATCCGACAAAGTCAGGAAAAGCAGTAACTGCTCTCGAAATTACGAAATCAAATTCATCCTTCAACTCCTGAACCCGGGTATGGATTGCGGTTACATTCTTAAGACCAAGTTCTTCCGAAACCGTCTGCACAATTTTGATTTTTTTCCCGATTGAATCGATTAATTTAAATTGACAATCCGGAAACAGGATTGCTAGGGGTATACCTGGAAAGCCGCCACCGGTACCCACATCCAGAATCGATGTTCCTGGTCTGAAAGTGATTATCTTAGCAATAGCCAGGGCATGAAGAACATGTTTTTCATACAATGAATCAATATCCTTGCGTGAAATAACATTGATTTTCTCGTTCCATTCCCGATAAAGAGGGGCCATTTTTTCGAATTGGAGAACCTGCTCTGGGGTTAACTGCGGAAAATAATGAATGATTCTCAACATATTTCCTGTAGATTTACCTCTTTCACCTTCTGCGTTTTTTATGGGTAAAAAGCTGTTTTACAGACAGTATAAAGTTTAAGAACGGCACAAGGGACCTGTATATAAATAAACTTGGGAGCAGTTTCCTTTCACCAAGACGTTTTGCTGCCACGATTCCCCAGACTAATTCATGGATAATTTTAAACAAATACACCCCGGCAACATATAATCTCCAGGGTGAAATAATCAGCAACAAGATCATTAAAACATCAAAAGCCAACCGGCTCAGGCTATTAATCCAGAGATAAACGTTTTGTCCGACAGTAAACTTCCGTTTAAGCATTAACTGCTTCTTTTTGTAGTTCATACCATCGTGCCAGTCAGTATCTCCCTTAAAATCAATTATTGAAGTTCGATCCAGAAGAAAGGAGGTATTTTTCCGGTTGGATATTTTATTGATATACAATTCATTTTCGCTGAATCGTGCATCCAGAACGCCTGCAAATCCTTTAAGATCCAAAAATTGCTCCCGTTTATAAGCCATATTCATATCGGTTACCGGCATCGGCATTCCAAAATAACGGGCTGAACCAGAAAGTAGGAATAAATCGAAATTCTCGTACCTGATCAGCTTTTGCATCGAACCTTCATGATTCACATAACTTACAAACCCGAATACAGCCTCCGTTTTTTGATTCATTCCGGCAGCAAATGACTTTAACCAATCTTTACTTCTAACCCGGCATAGTGGATTCAAAAATATGAGCCACTCTTTAGTGGCAGCTCTAACTCCTATGGTGATTACCAGAGCATTGGGAAAATCAGTTTCCTGAATTATCCGGCTTGTTTTAATGCGGCTTGATTCCAGTTTAAGTCCTGCAAGGTACCATTCAGTGCCATCCGAGGAACAATCATCCACAACAACAACCTCAAAATCAGGGTAGTCCTGGTCAAGAAGTGTCGGTATCAGTTCTCTGAGGTTCTCTTCGTAATTACGCGAGGGTATAATAATTGAGATAGAAGGATATTCACCTTGTTTCTCTTTTTTCCTGCCACTTAAAGTAAACACATTTATTAGCAGTTGATAAAACAACTGTATTAAAAATGTCAGTAAAAATCCAACCAGAAGTCCCAGTTCTAAAATTCCAAATGAAAATCCGCTTATTTCTATCATAATTAGTATCAACGAAACGGGTCAAAATTACAAATTGACTTCCTAACATTGATGGTTTTTCACATTTTTTTCACTTTCCCCGATATTCTTCTTTAATGACTATCTTTGCGGCGCGAAATTTTGAAAATGAAATTTGAACTTCAAGGTACGACTCCGTTCTCAAAAGCAAGGGCCGGAAGAATAGAAACAGCTCATGGACATATAGATACACCTATCTTTATGCCTGTTGGTACTATTGGTTCTGTCAAAGGTGTCCATTTCAAAGATCTTAAGGAAGATATAAGGGCCCAAATCATTCTTGGCAATACCTACCATCTTTATCTTCGCCCCGGAGTGGATATTATTGAAAAAGCAGGAGGACTTCACCTGTTTAATGGGTGGGATAAGCCCATCTTAACCGACAGTGGTGGTTTTCAGGTTTTTTCGCTGGGTGATATCCGGAAATTAACCGAAGAGGGGGCGAGGTTTCAGTCGCATATTGACGGCTCAAGACACCTTTTCACCCCTGAAAACGTGATTGATATCCAGCGATCTATCGGAGCTGATATCATCATGGCCTTTGATGAATGTACCCCCGGGGATGCAGAATATGATTATGCCAAAAAATCTCTGGAACTAACGCAGCGATGGCTCGAAAGATGTATCCGGCGGTTTGATGAAACAGAACCCAAATATGGTTATTCCCAATCGCTCTTTCCGATTGTTCAGGGTTGTGTCTTCAGTGATTTGCGCAGGAATGCGGCTGAGCATGTTGCTTCTTTTCAAAGCGACGGATATGCCATTGGAGGACTCTCTGTTGGAGAAAAGGAAGAAGATATGTACGAGATGATTGAAGTTGTGAATGAAATTCTTCCGCAGGATAAACCACGGTATCTTATGGGTGTTGGAACGCCTGTAAATATTTTGCAGGCCATCGACCGGGGTATCGATATGTTTGATTGCGTGATGCCAACACGAAACGGCAGAAATGGAATGTTATTTACCCGGAATGGGATTATCAATATAAAAAACAACAAATGGCGGGATGACTTCTCTCCCATCGATCCGGAAGGCACCTCTTTTGTCGACCACCAATATTCCAAAGCATACCTGCGCCACCTCTTTAATGCAAAGGAGATGCTCGGGGCACAGATTGGGAGTATTCACAATCTTGCGTTCTACCTTTGGCTGGTCGAAGAAGCACGGCAACAAATATTAGCCGGTACTTTTAAGGGATGGAAGGAACAAATGGTTAAGCAAATTGGAAAACGGCTTTAATATTTTTTATATCTTTAAATAAACTATAGACGAATGGCCATAAAATACATAAAAAGAATTGATCAGTATATCATCAAAAAATACCTGGGAACATTCTTTCTTGCTATTGCTCTGATAATCAGTATATCCATGATTTTTGATGTATCGGAAAACATTGATGATTTCATCACCAAAAATGCCCCCTTAAAGGCTATTATCCTGGATTACTACCTGAACTTCATCCCCTATTATGCCAATCTTTTCAGTGCCCTGTTCACCTTTATTGCGGTGATCTTTTTCACGAGTAAGATGGCTTATAATTCTGAGATCATTGCAATTCTTGCGAGCGGGGTCTCTTACAAACGGTTGATGCGTCCGTATATGATTGCCTCTGGAGTTATTGCACTCATGTCCTGGGTTTTAGGTAATTTCGTAATACCTTCAGCAACTGAGGCCCGTGTGAATTTCAGGAATACCTATATTAGTAATGATTATGTAAACGTAGACAAGAATATTCATCGCCAACTGGAGCCCGGAATGTATGTCTATATGCAGAGCTATAACAATAAACTGGATGTGGGGTACAGGTTTTCACTTGAAAGATTTGATGGTAAACGACTGGTTTCCAAAATCATGGCGGAGAGTGTCAAATGGGATCGGGAACGTAAAAAATGGATAATCCAGAATTTTTATGAACGGGACATGCACGGTCCGCAAGAGATCATCCGAAGTGGGACTGCCATGGATGTATCTTTGAGAATGTTACCCGCCGATTTTGGACAGCAAAATGCCAAGGAAGAGACCATGGATTACCGACAAATCAATGCCTATATCAAGGATTTAAAACTTCGGGGTGTAGATAATGTTGCCCGTTATGAACAGGAAAATTACAAACGTACCGCTGGGCCGGTAAGTACCTTTATCTTATCAGTAATTGGCGTTTCATTAGCTTCCCGGCGGATGAGAGGTGGTCTTGGAATCCATTTGGGTCTGGGACTGTTGCTAAGTTTCTCCTACATCATGTTTATGCAGGTTTCCACTATCTTTGCGGTGAAAGTAGGTTTCAATTCATTACTTGCAGTTTGGCTTCCAAATATGATCTATTCCCTGATAGCAATCGGACTCTACCTGAGGGCCTCCAAATAAATTGAACATTTCACCGGAATAGTCTATTCTTTGATTTATAAAGTATTAGGAAGTTTAATTGATAATCCGGAGAGTAAAAAGTATAATTTGTTGTACTTTTGTGCCCGGGTTTTTATCCCAAAAGCGTTTGTTTTTTGTAACAATCGATGAATTAGTAATTTAAAACACACTTATGTCATTTAAGAGAAACATCCTTGACCTCCGGAAAAGAAAAAAGGAGGCTCAGCAGGGAGGTGGCGAAAAGGCCATTGAGAAGCAGGTGGCGATGGGCAAGAAAACAGCCCGGGAAAGAATCAAAGCCATTCTTGACGAGAACTCATTTCACGAGTATGATCTTTTTGTTGAACACACCGGGCGTGATTTCGACATGGAAAAGAAGGTATTGCACGGCGATGGTGTCATTATCGGAACCGGAACCATGTACAATCAACCGGTGGCAATCTATGCTCAGGACTTTACCGTTGCAGGTGGGTCATTGGGATTGATGCATGCACGGAAGATTACCAAAATCATGGATCATGCACTCAAGATGCGTGTTCCGCTTATTGGGATTAATGACTCAGGTGGCGCCCGGATTCAGGAAGGGGTAAACTCCCTTGCAGGATATGGCGAAATATTTTATCGCAATACAATTGCCTCTGGAGTTATTCCTCAAATTTCAGTTATCCTTGGGCCCTGCGCCGGAGGTGCTGTATATTCACCGGCACTGACCGATTTTGTTTTTGTGGTTGAAAATATCTCAAAGATGTTTATTACCGGTCCCGGTGTAATCAAAAGCGTACTTGGCGAAGAGATTTCAATGGAGGAGTTGGGAGGAGCCATGGTTCACAGCGAAATAACCGGGAATGCCCATTTCTTTGCCAAAAGCGAAGACGAGTGTTTTGCCCAAATCAAGAAGCTGATTACATTTATCCCCTGGAACAACGCTCAGAAAGCACTTAAATTTCCAATACAACAGCCTCTGATCAAAAAGAGTATCGAAGAGATCGTTCCTGTTGATCCGCATAATCCCTATGATATCCGCGATATCATTAAAGCCGTTACCGATGGTTCTGACTTTTTTGAAATCATGGAATATTTCGCACGAAACATTGTTATTGGATTTGGTCGTATTCAGGGGAACACGATTGGTTTTGTTGCCAATCAGCCCATGTATCTGGCAGGAGTTCTTGATTGTGACAGCTCTGATAAGGCAGCCCGTTTTATCCGCTATTGCAATGCCTTCAATATCCCGATTGTTACCCTGGAGGATATGCCCGGTTATTTGCCAGGTGTTGATCAGGAACATGCCGGTGTGATCAGGCATGGTGCCAAATTGCTTTATGCTTACAGTGAAGCTACCGTTCCAAAAGTTACCGTAATCATCCGCAAAGCGTATGGTGGTGGTTATATTGCAATGAATTCAAGGCACCTTGGTGCGGACTTTGTATTTGCATGGCCTACCGCTGAAATCGCAGTGATGGGACCCGAAGGAGCGGCAAATATCGTATTCAAGAAGGAAATTGATGAGGCTGAAAATCCGGCAGAAATGCGGAAACAAAAAATACAGGAATACAAAGATAAATTCGCAAACCCGTTTGTCGCCGCATCGAAGGGATACATTGATGAAGTGATTGAACCTTCTGAAACCAGGGCAAGACTCATTCATTCATTGGAGGTCTCAGGGAGTAAAGTTGATCAGCGCCCTGCAAAGAAACATGGTATCCCACCATTCTGATCTGAAATTCTGCGAAAAAAATTAATTATGGAAGATAACAGTTTGAATTATCAGGTTTTTGTGGTCAACAGTGCCAGATATCTGACATTGACTACCACAAAATATGACCGGCGTAAGAAATACCAGCCATCCGATCCCAAGGAGATCCGCTCAATTATTCCCGGGTCAGTGATCGAAATCTATGTCACACACGGACAAAAGTTGAAGGCTGGTGAAATATTGCTCACACTTGATGCCATGAAAATGTACACCAAAATTGAGATGCCGTTTGATGGTGTGATCAAAAGTATCAATATCCAAAAAGGTGACCGAATCCCCAAAAACACTGTGATGATCACATTGGAATAAGAAAAGGGTTCTTTACCATATCCAAAGAGGGTTTCTCGATTGCGAGAAACCCTCTTTTATTTTCGGTGAACAATCCGACCTTCGTAAGCAGATGGCGAACCCCGTATTTTAACTTGTTTTTTTGAGTTTTAAATTTGGCTTTCACTTATGCGATAAGCCATGTTAACAGCGAACCAATTCCAGTCCATCTACAAAGAGTTTATTGAATCCGGCCTGACGATCCGCGATTTTTGTGTCAATCATCACATGAGGGAGTCTAAATTCTACTATTGGCACAACAAGTTAAAAGGACAACTGCCACCTAAAAGAGGATTTATCCCCGTTATTTTTGATCAAGAACAGAAGATCCGGTCATCGCAGATTCCGGCGCCGGTAAAGAATCGGTCGAAGGCCTTTTCAGATCAGGCAGCAGCCAGCAGTACAATTTTCTGTGAGATCAGTTACCCCAACGGTGTCAGTGTAAAACTGAACGGTTTGACAGACCCGGAGCTGTTGCGATCGCTGTTGCTTTTAACCCATCAGTAGGATGTTCTGCCTAACATCGGCAATGCAGTATTATCTGTATTCTTACCCTACAGATATGCGCCGGAGCTTTTATACCCTGAGCGGGATGGTAACTAATATGATGGCGCGTAACGTTCAGGACGGAGACGTGTACATCTTTATAAACCGCCCTTGTACCAGCATGAAAATCCTGCACATGGAATGCGGTGGTCTTGTGATCTATCATATGAAACTGGAATCGGGTTGTTTTAAATTACCTGTTTTCGATCAAAACACCAATACGTTTCAAACCAGCTGGCAGGATCTGATGATGATGGTACAAGGCGTTTCCAGCAAAGAAAAAAAGAAGAAAAAATCTTTAAAATAACAGGCTAAAACTTGTCTTTTATTTGGCTAAAAGATTGATATTTACTATCTTTGAGCCAACAAAGACAAGGGAAAATGACAGCTGAAGACGAGGCTTTTTTGCAACAAATTCTTGAGGAACAGGACCGGCTTTTCCGGGAAACATCCCGCCTAAAAGGCCAGCTTGCAGGCTTTGAAAACTTCGAGTCAGAAAGAGTTTCTTACCAACAGCAAATCCGTCAAAAAGACCAGACAATTACCCAAAAAGACCAGACGATTAATCAAAAAGACCAGACGATTAATCAACTGGACCAGACAATCAATAATCTGGATCAGACGATCAATAATCTGGATCAGACCATAAACAAGTTAAAACGACAGGTCGAGATGCTTCTGCGCAAGATCTGGGGCAAATCCAGTGAACGGTATGTTAATGAGGACCCGCAGCAAAGGCGTCTCGATTTTGAAGGACTTGACCTGCTTCCAGAAGAAGAAGAACTTGCCACCAGTGCTAAGCAGGAGATCGAGCAGTACAAGACAATCAGTGTTCCTGTAAAGGCAAAAACCCATCCCGTGCGCAAACCCCTGCCGGAAAGTCTTCCAAGGGAAGAATGTCATATTTATCCGGAGCATATTGACCCTGAAAAGTGGACGGAGTTGGAGCCGGAGATCACCGAAGTATTGGAACGCGACCCAGCCAGATGGTATGTACGCAGGATCATCCGTCACAAATATGTACTAAAGGACAAGGGCCTTGATGTCGTGAAACAAATCATCACAGCTGCGATGCCTGCACTGCCAATCGCCAAAAGCTACGCCGGCGCAACCCTTTTAGCCGATATCGTCATTGATAAGTATGTAAACCATCTTCCGTTTTACCGCCAGATCCAGATGTTTCAGCAACAAGGGATAAACATCTCCCCGGCCACTATCAACGGGTGGTTCCAGGATGTGGCCGACCTGATGAGACCGATTTATTACCGGCTGATGGAGATGGTACTAAGTTGCGACTATATCCAGAGTGATGAAACTACGATCCCGATTATCAATAATGAAAAGCACACGGCAATCAAAGGTTACCTCTGGATGGTCCGCTCCGTGATGCGGGACCTGGTCTTTTTCTATTACGATCATGGTTCCCGGGCACAAAAAGTAGCATTGCACTTATTTAAGGATTACCAGGGGGTACTCCAGACGGACGCTTATGCGGTATATGATATCTACGAGAATAAGAAGGGTGTTCTTCCTATTGGCTGTTGGGCACATTGCCGGCGCCGATTTGATGAGGCATTGAAGGAAGATAAAGCCAGGGCATCGTATGCTCTGGAGCAGATCGGCCTGCTCTATGACGTGGAAAGACGTGCTGACCATGAAAACCTCTCCTATGAACAGCGTTCTGACTTACGTTCCCGATTATCTTACCCCATTATGGTTGCCTTTGAAAAATGGATGGTCAATGAGTACCCCAAGGTTTTGCCCAAAGGGCGTATTGGACAAGCGATCAATTACACATACCGAATTTATCACAAGTTGACCCGGTATCATTTGGATGGCCGGATGAAGATGGACAACAACCTGGCAGAAAATGCGGTCAGGCCGATTGCCCTGGGTCGGAAAAACTGGTTATTCTGTGGCAATCATGAAGCAGCTGAAAATGCAGCCATTGTCTATTCCTTGCTGGGATGCTGCAAGGCAAGCGATGTGAACTTCCGGGACTGGCTGGTCTTTTTCCTGAACAACATCCATCAATACGACAATGATTACAGCAAAGACCTGGCTGAACTGCTCCCGCACAACTTTAAGCTGCAAAACCCGGATTAACAAAACCGTCTCCAACTTCTTGCAAAGTTCTCCGAACGTTTTGGAGAAACTTTGAAAGTTTAGCCGGATTTATCGCGAAAACAAGACGGGGTTCACCGATTGCTTACCGACCTTCAAGGTTTTTCAAAAGCAAATAAACAATTTACGATGTTTTGAATTATTTATTTGTGTTTTTAAAAAGTTCAATTGTTTCTTTATTTAAAATCACTAGTGTCCGGGGAAATGACAATCAGTATTTAGAGATTCTTCGCTACACTTCGTTCCGCTCAGAATGACAATTACTTAGATAAGAAGGGGAGGGGGTTTGAAGTGGCGGAGCCACTTCAAACCCCTTACCCTCTCCAGTTCAATAACCCTTTGTCATTCAGCGCGTAGCGAAGAATTTTTGATATTTCCCCGGACAGCAGGAATTAAGAATATATCCTAACTATTACCTATTTTAAAATTGATAAATTCAATGATCTCCTCTTTCATGTCGGGGGTAAACCAGGTTACCTCCGGGTCACCCCTGAACCAGGTTAGTTGTTTGCGCGCATATTTCCTCGAATTGGCTTTAATCTTCTCTTTGGCCTGTTCAAGGGTAATCATTCCGTCGAAATATTCGAATAATTCGCGGTAACCGACTGTATTGAGCGCGTTTAATCGGTTAAAGGGATGTAATTGAGCGGCCTCTTGTTCCAACCCTTCTGAGAACATCAGATCAACGCGCTGATTGATGCGTTCATATAATCGTTCACGTTCACAGTTAAGTCCGATTTTCAGGATGTTAAATGGGCGTTCCCGGGGTTGGTTGGTCCTTAATTCGGAATATGTCCTCCCGGTTGTCAGACAGATTTCGAGCGCATGCAATATCCGTTTTGGATTTTGAAGATCAACTTCGCGAAAATAGGTCGGATCGAGTCTTTGTAACTCAACCTGTAATGGCCCCAACCCTTCCAATTCGAGGCGATTCATAAGCAACTGGCGTAGTTGAGGATCAATATCGGGGAGATCGTCCAGCCCCTTACACACGGCATCGATATATAACATTGAGCCACCGGTCATCACAACAATCTCTCTTTCACGAAAAAGTTCCTCCAGTTGCTCAAGCGCTTCGACCTCGAACTTACGGGCGCTGTAATTCTCATGAATTGAATGTGAACCAATAAAATGGTGAGGAACAGCATCAAGGCTTGCTGAGGCTGGAACCGCTGTCCCTATGACCATCTCCCTGAAAATCTGGCGTGAATCACACGAGACTATCTCAGTGTGGTAATATGCGGCTATTTCTATACTGAGATCGGTTTTACCAACGCCCGTGGGTCCAAGGAGAATGATAAGGGTTTTGGGCATCAGCAAAAAAGTTAAGAATAAAAGAACCTACATCACTTCGCCAATTTCACCATAAATCAGGTTAAGGTCTTCGAGTTCCCCAAAATCGGTAAAGACATTTTGAAGTTCCAAATCCTGATCGGCCAACAAATCTGCATTTGACCGTTTTAACGGGCTCTGTGCCGGGGCCATCCCTCTGTTATAAGAAACAATCGGCGAATTTAGTTGTTCATCCATAACTATCTTATTTAATTGAATATACAAAGATTTTCGATTTGTGATATCAAAGATATAGATCAATTGCCCCTCCTGTTCGGTTAACATATCTCCAAGGGTAGTCTGTTTCATCAATCTTGCCGGGTGTTTCTGAGACTTATTTTCAAACATCGAAATTTCCTCGCCGGGGTCCCACTCTTCGTCCGCCATATAGAAGGTGGCCAGTTCACCCGAATCGTACTTGCAAGCTACCTGGATTGCTTCGTGCAGATCGAAGAACGAGTTTCTTGCATCTGCATCCAGGTGCAAAATAAAATCTTCAACCTTGTCTGATATGATCTTAAATTTAAATACCATTATGCTTTTTAATCTACACCGGACATAACTGCCAAAAGTGGCCTAAAGGTATATCCGTGGAGTGCGGATTGGATGAGGATAAGTATTAAAAAATGTTAATTCGAAAAAAATATATTGTAATATACGGATATATAGCTAGATACAGTCCTGTTTGTGAATAATCTAATGATTGGTTCGAATAATTAAAAAGGCCGGGTCATCGCCCGGCCTCTCTGGAGTGTAACATTTGTTACTATTGATTCTCTTTAATAAAGTTGAGGCACGAACCTGCTTTGAACCATTCAATCTGAGCCTCGTTGTAAGTGTGTTTTGCCTGGATATCTTCCGAAGTCCCATCTGAATGGTGCAAGGTAAGCAGCAATAATTTACCTGGTTGAAAAGACTCAAGACCTGTCACATCTATCGAGTCGTCCTCGCGGATCAGGTTATAATCTTCGGCATTTGCAAAGGTTAGCGCCAGCATCCCCTGTTTTTTAAGGTTTGTTTCGTGGATTCGGGCAAACGACCGGGTCAAAACAACCCTTACCCCCAGGTGGCGTGGTTCCATTGCTGCGTGTTCACGGGACGAGCCTTCTCCATAGTTCTCGTCACCAACAATTACTGAACCGAGCCCACCCTTTTTATAGTCCCGTGCAGTTGCGGGAACTGCTCCATATTCATTGGTCAGCTGATTTTTAACGGAATTTGTTTTACCATTAAAATCATTGATTGCCCCAATGAGGAGGTTTTCAGAGATATTATCGAGATGCCCCCTGTATTTAAGCCATGGACCTGCCATTGAGATATGGTCGGTAGTACATTTTCCGCGTGCCTTGATCAAAAGTTTAAGCCCTTTCAGGTCATGTCCTTCCCAGGGTGCAAAGGGGGAGAGCAACTGCAATCTGTCAGATGAAGGATTAACGGTGATTTCTAAACCCTGATGATCGGTAGAGGGAGGTATCAGCCCCTGATCTTCAACCGCAAAACCTCTTTGAGGCAAATCGTCTCCTGTTGGGGGATCAAGTTTTACTTTTTCTCCGTTTTCATTGATTAAAAAGTCTGTGGCAGGATTGAAATCGAGGGTGCCCGCAATTGCGAACGCCGTAACGATTTCGGGTGATGCCACGAAACCGTGCGTTTTGGGATTGCCGTCTGTGCGCTTTGCAAAATTCCGGTTGAAGGAGGTCATAATTGAATTTTCAGGCAGGTTGGCGGCGTTATGTCTCGCCCACTGTCCGATACAAGGTCCGCATGCATTGGTCATTACGATTCCACCCATCTCCTCGAACGAATCAAGAAAACCATCCCGTGCAACGGTATAGCGGACCAATTCAGACCCGGGAGAGATTGTAAATTCGGCTTTAACCTTCAGATTTTTAGCTCTTGCCTGCCGGGCAACAGATGCAGCACGGCTGATATCTTCGTAGGATGAATTGGTGCACGAACCGATCAACCCAACTTTCATCTCCAGTGGCCACCCTTTCTCCCGGGCAACAGTCTTGAATTTGGAAAGCGGGGTGGCTAAATCAGGGGTGAATGGTCCGTTGATATGTGGTTCAAGTTCTGACAGGTTAATTTCGATAACCTGATCGAAAAATTTCTCGGGATTGGCATAAATTTCGTCATCGGCCCTCAGATCGGATGCAATGGCAGAGGCCATTTCGGCTACGTCTGCGCGACCTGTAGCCTTGAGGTAATCGCTCATGCTTTCGTCAAAAGCGAAGGTGGACGTTGTGGCCCCAACCTCTGCTCCCATGTTGCAGATTGTCCCTTTTCCTGTGCATGAGATACTCGAGGCTCCAGGTCCAAAATATTCGATGATACAGCCGGTTCCCCCTTTAACGGTTAAGATTCCGGCAACTTTTAAAATCACGTCTTTGGCTGAGGCCCATCCACCCAGTTTCCCGGTGAGATGTATTCCAATCAGTTTTGGAAATTTCAGTTCCCACGGTATTCCGGTCATGACATCAACAGCATCTGCACCCCCAACACCAATTGCGATCATTCCCAATCCACCCGCATTAACGGTATGCGAATCGGTGCCAACCATCATCCCGCCGGGGAAGGCGTAATTTTCGAGAACAACCTGATGGATAATTCCTGCACCCGGTTTCCAGAATCCGATCCCATATTTTTTGGATACCGAAGAGAGAAAGCTGTAAACCTCTTTATTGGTCTCCTCAGCTTTTTTCAGATCTTCAACTGCACCAGTCTGTGCCAGAATAAGGTGGTCGCAATGAACCGTTGAAGGGACCGACACCACACTCTTTCCAGCCTGCATAAATTGAAGCAGCGCCATTTGTGCGGTGGCATCCTGCATCGCAACACGGTCAGGATCGAAATTAACATAGGAAACCCCCTTCTCAAAAGGGTGCTCCGGGAATGCCCCCGAGAGGTGGGAATAGAGGATTTTCTCAGTCAGCGTAACGGGTCTGCCAACTAAAGAGCGTAATTTAGTAACCCGCTCAGGTATTTGTGAATACACCTTCCGAATCATATCGATGTCATAAGCCATACAGTTCTGTTTTAAGATGATAAATGATTTGCAATGTTAACGATTATTGATGAGAAAAAATATCAAAATTTCCTGATCCTATTAACATTTTAATTGATAGATAGTTTAAATTAGCAGAATAATTTGTGCATCTCAATCCCAAAATCCGCATGATTTGGATTAAGCCTTTGTTATACGAAAATTTGAGAATTGCCTTTCAGTCCATACGCGGGAATCTGGTACGTTCTGTTTTGACAATCCTGATTATTGCAGTCGGAATTTCTGCCCTGGTGGGTATTCTAACTGCCATTGATTCAATTAAGAACTCAATCACTTCTGAATTTACCCGGTTAGGTGCCAATACTTTTAGCCTTCAAAGCAGGAGTATGAACGTTCAGATTGGCAATAAGCGCTACCGCTCTAAAAATTACAGTTATATTAGTTATTCCCAGGCGCGTGAGTTTCGTGAACGGTACACCTTTCCCTCTACGGCCTCTATTTCTGTCAGTGCGACCCAGATTGCAACCGTTAAATACGAATCTAAAAAGAGTAATCCAAATGTCGCAGTGCGCGGAATTGATGAGAATTTTTTACAGACTGCAGGGTACGAACTGGAGTCGGGCAGGGGACTTACCTTCAGGGAATCGTTTGAAGGAGATAATGTAGCGCTCCTGGGAGCTGCTTTAGTAAAAAAATTATTTGCCGGAGATATCGATCCGCTGGGGAAAATGATAGCAGTTGGCAGCGGAAAATATCAGGTTGTTGGTGTATTAAAAGATAAGGGAAGTGGTTTTGGGGATACCGGAGACCAGGTTGTTCTGGTCCCGTTTACCAATGTAAGACAGTATTTTTCGCGGCCCCAGATGAATTTCAGGATCAGTGTGATGCCCAAATCTCCCCAATTACTTGATGCCGCCCTTGGCGAAGCAGAAGCAGTTTTCCGGAATATAAGAGGGCTCAGTACCCAGGACGAGTCAGATTTTATTTTGGAAAAGAGCGACAACCTGGTGAATATCTTATTGGACAATATAAAATATGTAACCCTTGCGGCAACTATCATCGGATTCATCACCCTGCTTGGAGCTGCAATCGGACTGATGAATATTTTACTGGTAACTGTAGCGGAACGAACCCGCGAAATTGGCATCCATAAGGCAATGGGAGCTAACTCTCATTCTATCAGGCAACAATTTATGATAGAATCAATTGTTATCGGACAATTAGGAGGATTGTTTGGAATAATTCTGGGTATTCTTGCTGGAAATGGTGTATCCTTACTGATAGGCAGTTCATTTATTATCCCCTGGCAATGGATGCTTACAGGCGTTGCACTATGCCTTTTGGTTAGCCTGGGTTCTGGTGTTCTTCCAGCCATCAAAGCCTCGAAGCTGGATCCTATTGAAGCTTTACGATACGAATAATCTAATGATTAGCAATAATTTTAACTTTTATTTCCCATGAATAAACTGACAGAAAATTATTTCAGATTAACCGGCTATCTTCAAAAATATTCGTATTTGGTTCTGTGTGTCGGTCTCATTTCACTGGGATCCTGGGTGTGTTATTTTCCATCAGATCTTTCCCGCAAAACGGGCATTACAGAAATTATAGTTGGGATATTTTTCGGAATCTCCTATTTTGTAAGGAAAAACAAGGGGGGTAGGTTTTGAACTATAATTTAAGATAAGCTCCGAATTTATAGGCGAAATTCTGAGGCGTAGCAGTAAATTGATAGGGACCATACCGATAGTAAACTCCGGCCCCAAATGAGAGGTAACCTATTCTCAGCAGATTATTGATTTCGAATCCCGATTCATAAAAGCCTTTGTGGTAATCTTTCAAAGTGAACTGAGTAGTATAATCCGGATTTAATTTCCCAAAACCAATATTTTGGGCAAATATTAAAGCAGGTCTTGTTTTGAATTTTTCAGGGAAGAGCCATGTACTGAAATTGTGACGGAGATGAATTGCGGTATAGCAGGTTGCTGCGAATTCATTCAATTGCATAGTGCCAAAGGAGTACGGGGCTGCCAGAGTAAAGGTTCCTGCAAAACTTCCATTCCCATTAAAAAGTTCAAAACCCGGACTTTTTGAAGACATAAGTCCGGCCTGAACTATTATTGCAGTAGTGCCGATGGCAATGGGTGGAAGATTGAATTTTCCCTTGAACTCTATTTTCGGATTCCGGTATTCTCCCCCAAACACTGAAAGACCCTGGATAATGGTTAAATAAAATTCAGATTTCGAAGGGGAAATCTCATTTAGCCGACCATCTTCCAGTTCAAATTTTATTCCGGGTGAATACCTTAATTTTAAACCTATTCGCGAAAGTGATACCGGATTAAACGGATGAGCCAACAGGTAAGGGTTATCTAGCGTATTGCTGTTTTCTGACAGATCTCCATAAAGGTAGGTATTTAAGGTATTGAAAAAACGGAACTCCAATCCTGCCGTATATCGCCTTGTTGAAAACATATTGGAAATCAGTAAATTACGATAGCTAGCCGGATTAAGTAGTGAATTGGTTTCCAGAAATTCAGATCCGCCAAATTCGAGATTCAAATCCTGGTAACTTAGATGAATTCTCAGGTCTGACCGTCCGGAAGGATAGAAATTAATCCATTCTCCCTGCTGAATTGACCGGTTTTTTAATCCATAGCTGAAAGCTCCTCCAAGTGAAAAATGATGGGATAACTTCTCATTGGTTTCACCTCCTAACCCTAATTTCACCCCTTCGAAAAGATTATAACCAAATAATTTGTTGTAATCAAGGTTGAAGAATCCAATTGGAATCTTCCCCTCTGCCATCAAACGGATCACCTTGAGTTGTTGCTTTTTCCTGTAGGCATTTAATGCACTGTCTGGCCGGAAAAGCAACATGGAATCCAGATGATTAAAGGGTCGGAAACCATAGTTCCTGAATAGTACAGCCGATCTTTTTAGTGAATCGTTCTGCAATGATCTGATTGTATATCCATGATTTACAAAGGAATCAGGGAGGTCTGGGGCAGATTTAATGCGTTTTGTGGCTATCGCCGGAACAGGACTTTTCAGAATCAGAATGAATACCAGCACAACCAGACAATACTTCAGATTTATCCAATTCATTCAACCGCTATTTCGAACTCATCTTTAACAGGGATACCTCTTCATCGGTCAGAAAACGCCATCTCCCTCTGGGAAGGTCTTTCTTTGTTAATCCGCAAAAATAGACCCTGTCTAGTTTTTCAACTTTGTAGCCAAGGTGCTCGAAAATCCGTCGTACTATTTTATTCTTCCCTGAGTGGATCTCTATTCCTACCTGCTTTTTATCATCGTCGCTCACGTAGCTTACGGAGTCTGCTGCAACGAAACCATCTTCAAGGGTAACTCCATCGACAATCTCCTGAAGATGGTTCTTGGTAACCTTTTGATCTAAATAGACGTGATAAATTTTCTTTCGGTTATATTTTGGATGAGTTAACCGTTTGGTCATATCCCCATCGTTGGTAAAAAGCAGGAGTCCGGTCGTACTCTTGTCCAAACGCCCGACAGGATAAATCCGTTCAGAACATGCATTTGCAATGAGTTCCATTACGGTTTTGTCGGCATGAGGGTCTTCCAGTGTAGTGACATATCCCTTTGGTTTATTGAGCAGAACGTACATTTTTTTCTCTGCGGTGATAATCTTACCGTTAAAACTCACAGAATCACCGGGCAAAACCTGATGCCCCATCTCAGAAACAATTTTACCATTGACGGTTACACAACCTGTTGCTATAAAGGTATCTGCCTCGCGACGGGAACAAAGCCCTGCATTAGCAATATAACGGTTCAAACGCATTGCCCCGGGCTCCTTTTGGGTTGGAGCTGATTTGCCAGGTCTGTGTGTTGAATTAAATTCGTTGTTTAGATTTTGTATCCCCAATCTACCGCGCAGTACCTTACCAGTTTTGTTTACAAACTTGTCTGATTCTGCCCCTTCGAATTTTCGTTCGGGTCGTTTCTCGATTACATTTCTGCGGAAAACATCTGAGGTCCGCTCTTTTCCAAAACGGACTGTTCCGGTTGTAGCTGGTTTTGATCCGGACGCTGTTTTTAAAACTTTAGTCTTTCCGACTCTTTTCCCTGAGCTCAATTCTCTTGAATCTGACCGTGGTCCTGCTGGTCTTCGGCTTTGATCACCTTGTGCTGAATCCATTTTTTTAACCCGTGGTCTTGTCCCTGGCTCCCTTTTCTCGACGGTACGCTTATCTTCGCGTTCCTGTCCTCTTCCTCTTCTGATAATCATTTCTTAATTCTCTGACTTATTATTATTTCGGGGGCAAATGTCGGAAAAAAAACGCAAAAATGAACTTAAATTTCATCGAAACGGAATATTCCTTTGAATAATTAACCCAATTTAACAACTTTGCGGGTTAATAATCTAACAGAGGTTTAAAATATGGCACTTATAAAATCAATTTCGGGTATACGAGGAACCATAGGTGGTTTGGCGGGTGAAGGTCTAAGTCCGCTTGATCTGGTCAAATTCACAGCGGCTTACCTTACGTGGGTGAAAGAGGGGAGAGGTGCGACCCGAAAGTTAAGAATCGTGGTTGGCCGTGATGCGCGCATCTCCGGAGAAATGGTCAATTCGCTGGTTACCGGAACGTTGATGGGCATGGGAGCAGACGTAGTAAACCTCGGACTTGCTTCAACCCCAACTACGGAACTCGCGGTGGTAGCTGAAAATGCTGATGGCGGTATTATTCTTACTGCAAGTCATAATCCAAAGCAATGGAATGCCTTGAAATTGCTTAATGAAAAGGGGGAGTTTCTCAATGATGCCGAGGGTAAAACGGTTCTTCAAATTGCAGCAGATGAACGTTTCGATTTCGCTCAGGTTGACAATCTGGGTCATGAATCCTTCAAAGATTATACTGATTATCATATTCAGCATGTATTAGGTCTGGCACTTGTCAATGTTGAAGCGATCAAAAAAAGAAATTTCAGGGTAGCCGTCGATGCGGTCAATTCAGTGGGAGGAATCATAGTGCCCAGGCTATTAAAAGCCTTGGGAGTAGCTGAAGTTGTTGAGATCAATTGTACTGCTGACGGATATTTTGCACATAATCCGGAGCCTGTTCCTGAGAACCTTAGGGAAACTTCAGCAATAGTAACCCAGTCAAATGTTGATGTCTGTTTCGTTGTTGATCCTGATGTTGATAGGTTAGCCATTATCAATGAGGATGGTACCATGTTTAATGAGGAATACACCCTTGTCGCAGTTGCAGATTATGTATTGAAACATACCTGTGGGAATACCGTATCCAACCTTTCATCTTCGAGGGCTTTACATGATATAACAGAACTCCATGGAGGCAGCTATACGGCATCTGCTGTTGGAGAAGTTAATGTGACCACTGCAATGAAGGCAACAAATGCAGTGATTGGAGGTGAAGGAAATGGAGGCGTGATTTATCCGGCCAGCCATTACGGCAGGGATTCCATGGTTGGGATCGGGCTCTTCCTCTCTCACCTGGCTGCGACAGGACTTAAATGTTCCGGGCTTCGTGCCACCTATCCAGATTACACAATTTCAAAAAATAAAATTGAACTGACTCCTGAGATTGATGTGGATGATATCCTCCTCCGGATTAAGCAAAAGTACAGCCATGAAAAGGTCAATGATATCGATGGAATCAAGATTGATTTTGACAAGGAATGGGTCCATTTACGCAAATCAAATACAGAACCGATCATCAGGATCTATTCTGAAAGCAGAACTGCGGAGAGGGCTAATTCACTGGCAGAAGAGATAATTACCCAAATTCGCCAGATTGCCGGAATATTGCGGTAATGGATTAGGGACTCAAGAGGTCAATTCCCATTCAACCATTCTTAAAATGGAAAGAGAAGATTTCTAGTATTTTGGGTTAAAGTCGCGAAAGGAGAATTAAGTACTCATTAAAAATGTTAAGTATTTGTTAAGTGTGATGAATCTCTTTTTAAATCGTTTCAAAC
>Ga0118677_10006124_pt1 | contig 20574 bp, 10 predicted proteins | sample AliMusrvi5mmetaG_FD_86154 | JGI IMG/M metagenome (GOLD analysis project Ga0118677, IMG submission 86154)
AGCAATGCATGAAAATCGGGGCGCAGATCGAAGAGATTTCCGGGTGCGATCTGCCCCGCCATCATCGAGGCGGTGGCTCCGCTTTTTTTTGCCGCAGTGATCAGGTGGCCGAGTTGGCCCACCCGCATCCAGTAAATCTCGTCGACGAAACCGGCGAGTGCCGCATCGGTCTCTCCCTCGAAGGCGGCGGCCTCGATCCTGGTGACGCCTGCCTCGCGGGCACCCTTCGCCGCAAGGCGTGGGTAGGTTCCGTTCCCTGCGATCAGGAAGAGTGTCTGTGGCTTCTGCACGATCCCGAAGGGTAACTGCAAGGAGGCTGGCGAGACAGCCAGAAAAACGCTTCACCCCACCGATTCTCAGGACCATGCTCCAACCATGAGAAGTTTCATCGGCACTCTTCTGGCTGGCATTGTTTTTTCTACTGCGGTGTCGGCGGCTGAGTTAAGACTGACAGAGTTTGATGAGGATCATGCTTATATCCTTCACCGGGGAGATACCCTTCTCATCTCACTGCCATCGAATCGCACAACAGGGTATGGATGGGATTATCTTTTCTCCACAGTCGGACTTTTCAGGCAGGATGGGGAGATGGACTATCATCAGGCGAAAAGAGGTAAGGGCATGGTTGGTGTTGGGGGAACCGAGATCTGGAAATTCATATCGGTGGAAAAGGGAAAAACATCACTTTGCTTCTCCTATTTGCGCCCATGGGAACGAAGCATTGCCCCAATTAAGACAAAAACTTGGAATATTACTGTGGAATGAAACGCGTTATCCACTGGTTCAGGCGGGACTTTCGGATCACCGATAATACAGCTCTGGCTGCTGCGGTGGCTGCTGCCGGCCCTGACGGGGAAGTCATTCCGGTCTATATCGCGAGTGACTGGAAGGGGTCCCATGACTGGACGGGATCGGCGCGGCAGGAATTCCTCTGCGGTTCGCTTGCCTCACTCGCCAAGAATCTCGAGTCCATCGGAGGCCGTCTGATCATTCGGCGTGGCGAAGCCGTCGAGGAACTGGAAAGGCTTTTTACTGAAACGGGTTCGGATGCGCTCTTTGCCAACCGCGATCCCGATCCCTTCGGGCGATCGGTCGAGGCCAGATTGGAAGCAGTGCTGAAAGAAAAAGGGATCGCTTGCTCCCTCTCCAAAGATGCCTGCGTCCATGAGCGTGACGAGGTGCTGACCGGACAGGGGACCGTCTTTCGGGTCTTCACCCCCTACTCGAAGGCTTGGTTTGCCAAGCCCAAGCCACCCGTGGGGGGCTCGGTCAAGAGGCTCGTGACACCTGTCGAGATTTCATCCCTTCCTCTTCCTGAACTTGCCGACTGGGGACTGAGTTCATCTTCTGTCATACCCGAGCCTGGAGAACGAGCCGCCCGTGAGAGGCTCAAAGCCTTTCTTGCGGGCCCCATAGCCTCCTATGGGGAGCAGCGCGACCTCATGGGAGTGAACGGCACCTCGCATCTCTCCCAGGATCTTCGCTTTGGCCTGATCTCCCCGAGGCAGATTTACTCGGCTGCCAAGAATGTGGAGGAACAGCTTCCACCGGAAGGCCGCAAGAGCGTGATGAAGTTTCTCGCCGAGATAGTCTGGCGCGAGTTCTACATGCAGTTGCTCTGGAATTATCCGGAATTGCTGCAGCAGGAGTTCAATGCAACATGGCGTGGGATGGAGTGGCCCGGCTTGAAGGGAAGTCCCGATGCGTTCGAGCGGTGGTGCGCCGGAATGACCGGCTTTCCGATTGTCGATGCGGCGATGCGTCAACTGGCCGCCACCGGCTGGATGCACAACCGGTCCAGAATGATCACCGCGATGTTCCTGACCAAGGATCTGCATTTGGATTGGAGGATGGGAGAGGCCTTCTTCATGCGCTCGCTCGTGGATGGTGAAATCGCCAGTAATAACGGAGGATGGCAATGGAGCGCCGGTACGGGAGCGGATGCTGCGCCTTACTTTCGGATTCAGAATCCCTGGAGCCAGACAAAGCGCTATGATCCCGAGGGGCGCTACATCAGGGAGTGGGTTCCTGAATTAAGGAACGTTTCCAATGCCTCGCTGCTGGAACCTCCGGCTGATGGCCGACCTATTGCCTCCGGCTATCCAGCACCGATGCTGGATCATGCGGTAGAACGTGACCGTACTCTTGAATTATTTGCCCGTCACAAGGGGGCCCTTCTGAACCTGTCCAAGGAGTGACCGCAATCCTAACGGGCTGGCTTTCTGCCCGAGATGAGATTCTTCGAGACAAGGTCCCTGTGGATTAGATTTTCCAGATAGTTCGAGAAGGAGCGGTTCTCGACAGTGGCGGCCTCAATGGCGAGAGCTTTGATGCCTGGATGAATACGGAAACCAGTCAGGATTTTGGTTTCAGATTTTCGTTTAATGACTGTTTTTTTCACCCGCGCTAATTACGTCATTTTAACTGAATCGTAAATGATAGGATGACAAAACCTTACGATTATCATTAATCTGTAATTCACCTAGAAATACAGGCGTTATACACACCGCAAATATGATTAATACATCAGTGGGTTAGGTTTCAAAAGCCCATAAGATGGGGCTTTGACTTACTTTTTCAACGGTGCTGTTTCGAGAAGAAGACCTCTTGCTTCAACATCCTTGCGGATCAGGTTCTCGATATAATTTGAGAGAGATCTATTTTCTTGGGATGCTGCTTCAACTGCGAGTGCCTTCAGTCGCGGATCCAAACGAAATCCAGTGAGAATCTTAGTCACGCGCTTTCTGTTCACGCATGCACCCTAAGCGTTATTCATTAGAAACGCAAAGGGCAGAATGACAAAAACTTGTAAAACTACCTTAAACGGAATACTACTAGTTAACTAGTAACGATACAATGAATGTTAAAACCAGACTTGACCCTGAAATTCATGCGGCCGCGAAAATAGCCGCAGCCAAGGAAGGGATCAGTCTGACCGAGTATCTGCGCAGGTTGGTGCAGTCGGATCTGGAACAGCGCAACCTGAACACCAGAGCCTCCTCGCGGGGTAATCGGGGTAATCGCAACGCCAACAGCGATAGCGAACGGATCCGCTGACTTGGTGGAGCGTTTTTCTCTGGTGGTATGAAGAATTCCCTTTTGCGGGATGATCCTGTATTGAATGCCGCATGCATGTTCGCTTGACCAAAGACTTCTCCTTCGAAGCCGCCCAGACGCTTCCCAATGTCCCCGCGGGTCACAAGTGCGGCAAGATGCATGGACACAGCTTCCGAATGGAGATTTCTGTGGAGGGGGAGGTCGACCCCTCGACGGGATGGCTCTATGACCATGCGCTCATCAGCAGGGCAATGGATCCGCTTCTTGATCTGCTCGATCATTCCTACCTGAACGACATTCCTGGTCTGGGCAATCCCACCATCGAGATCATGTGCCGTTGGTTTTGGGAGAAACTCGAGCATCAACTCCCGGGTCTCGCCGAGATCGTGATCCATGAGACGCCGACCGCACGGTGCAGTTACCGGGGCAAGTAAATCCAGGCATTGTTCCCCGCGGCATGATCCTCGACACCCTGTCAAATGCCTCTTGCTACGCCGAGGTGCATCCCTCCCTCTCCCGTGCTTTTGCGTGGCTTGCCGATTACGACCACTCGACACCGGATGGTCGCTACGAGATCGGTGATGACTCCCTTGTGGCGATCGTCCAACGATACGAAACGGCACCGGCCGCCGATAAGAAATGGGAAACCCACCGCGTGCATGGAGACATCCAGTACATGGTCGAGGGATCAGAGCGGATCGGCTATGCGGAGCGTTCGGTGCTAAGCGTGAAGACTCCGTACAATCCCGAGAAGGATGCGGAGTTCTACCTGCCGCCCGATGGCTCATCCACCCTTCTAGAGCTTTGCGCGGGATCTTTCGCGATCTTCCTTCCACGGGACGGACACCAACCGGGAGTCATGATGGACAGCCCTTCGTCCATCCAGAAAGTGGTGATCAAGTTCCGGCTGTAATACGCCGCAACACTTTCCTTTTTACTCTCTTTTAGGCGATGGTAGGTTTTGCGTTCCTTTATGCATTCTTGGTACGAAACGGCTAAAAATATTTTCGCACTTATCGGGGCTGGATCAGTACTGATAACCATCGGCCTGTTGTTATTCGCTCTCCTTTCCCACTTCAGGAAGAACTAGCCTCAGGCTACTGAATCAAGCTGCTCCCGGCAGTGGCAGGATGGCGGGGGTGTCGCCTAGAAGGGCGTGATGCTCCCTGGAAGGGTTGGACTTTTTGGGTTTGGAAACCAGCAGGTAGATCGAGGGAACAACAAAGAGTGTGAAGAGCGTGCCGATGATCATGCCTGTCACGAGGACGATACCGATGCTGTTGCGGGCGCCGGCTCCCGGACCGCTGGCCATAATCAACGGCGTGTGTCCCACCACCGTGGCCACCGTCGTCATCAGCACGGGACGAAGACGCGTGCCCGCCGCGGTCAGGATCGCATGCCATTTTTCAAGGCCGCTTTCCTGGAGGTTATTGGCGAACTCCACGATCAGGATTCCATTCTTGGCCACCAGACCGACCAGCGTGATGAGACCGACCTGACTGTAGATATTGATCGTGGTGGCTCCCAGGAAGGTGAAGAGAAGCGCTCCGGAGAGTGCGAGCGGAACCGATCCGAAAAGGATGATGAACGGGTCTCGGAAACTCTCGAACTGCGCGGCCAGTACCAGAAAGATCAGGATGAAGGAAATCACCATGGTCATGACGAGGCTGTTGCCTTCCTGACGGAGTTGGCGTGACTCGCCGGCGTAGTCGATTACGAAGCCGTGCGGAAGAATCTGATCGGCGCGTTTTTCAAGTACCTTTAAGGCCTGGTCAATGGTAATGCCTGGAGGAAGGATACCGCTGATTTTTGCGGAATTCAGCTGTTGGAAGCGGTTGATCTGCCTGGGTTGGGTGCTTCGTTTGAGATCGGCAAAGGTCGAAAGCTGGATGAGTTGACTGCCGGGGCCACTGACATGGAGATTTCCGAGGGAGTCGGGATCCAGTCGGTTCTCTCGTTTTAGCTGGGGGATCACCTTGTAACTTCGTCCCTGAATGCTGAAACGGTTGACGTAATTGCCTCCAAGCATGGTTGAGAGATCAGAGCCGACCTGCTGTAGATCCAGGCCGAGGGCGGAGACCTTGTTGCGGTCGAAGGAGACTTCAACCTGGGGTTGATCATACTTCAGATCACTGTCCGCAAAGATGAAGATACCGCTGCCGAATGCCGTCCTGACAAGGTCATTGGCAGCATCAAGAAGTTGACGGGGCTCCAGCGTCGAGGAGATGACAAACTCCACCGGGAAGTTGCTGCCACCGGGAAGCGCCGGCGGGGTGGTGGCGATCACTCGGAGGCCGGGAATCCCGCTTGTCAGTTTGCCAAGGGCGGCCGCAACCATGTCGCAACTGCGTTTGCGCTCGCTCCAGGGCTTCGTCCTGATGCCCCCGAATCCTCCCGTTGGATTCATGATCTGGAAGGTATGCCAGGTTTCGGGCATCTTGAGGAAGCTGTCGCGCACCATTTCCGAGTAAAGAAGGGTCTGATCGATCGTGGAGAACGGTGATGCCTGAAAGATCGTGTAGACGATGCCCTGATCTTCCTTTGGAGAGAGTTCCTTCGGGGAGAGCAAGTAGAGGATCGGAAGGATCAGGATCCAGAACCCGGCGATGGTCAGCACCGCCCCCCGATGGCGTAGCATCGAGGCCAGCAGGGCGACGTACCCGTGTTGAAGAGAGGTGAAGCGTCGATTCACCCAGCCCGCGTAGCCCCGCGAGTCGTCTCCTCGTCGCAGGAGGCGGGAGGCCATCATCGGCGAAAGGGTAAGGGCGACGATGCCCGAGATGATCACCGCACCGGCTAGAGTGAATGCAAACTCGCGGAAAAGCGCCCCGGTGAGACCTCCCTGGATACCGATCGGCGTGTAAACAGCGGCGAGGGTGATGGTCATGGCAATAATCGGGCCGAATAGTTCGCGACCGCTGCGCAGCGCGGCATGCAATGGGGAGAGGCCCTCGTGTAGGTGACGCTCAACGTTCTCAACCACGACGATGGCATCGTCGACAACAAGACCGACGGCCAGCACGACGGCAAGCAGTGTCAGCAGGTTGATGGTGAATCCGCACATCGCCATGATGAAGACCGCACCGATGAGCGAAATCGGAATGGCTACCACAGGGATCAGCACCGAGCGAAGTGAACCGAGGAACAGGAAGATCACGACGACGACGATGAGGAGGGTTTCGGAGAGTGTCTTGAAGACCTCGTGGATCGCTTCCCTGATGAAGTCCGTGGAATCGTAGGGGACCTCGAGGGTCATTCCTGCCGGAAGAAGCTTCCGCAATTCTGGGATTTGTTGCCGGACACTTTTGCAAACATCGAGGGTATTTGCGGTGGGGAGGCACCAGATGCCGATGAACTTGGCGTTCTTTCCATCGAAGCGGACATCCGAGTCATAGTCCTCGGCGCCCATTTCGATGTCAGCGATGTCCTGCAGTCGTACGAGAATCCCGTTCTTTTCCTTCACGACAAGCTGCCGGAATTCCTCGGGCGAGGTCAGGTTTGTGTTGGCGATGAGATTGATGGAAGTCATCGTCCCCTTGGTTTTTCCAACGGCGGAGAGATAGTTATTGGCCTGAAGTGCCTTGCGGACATCCGTTGCCGAGATGCCCAGAGCTGCCAGGCGGTCCGGCTTGAGCCAGATGCGCATGGCGATCACGCGAGCCCCGAGAATATCGGCACGTTGCACGCCGTTGATCGCCGTCAACTTGGGTTGGATAACGCGGGTCAGGTAGTCTGTGACCTGATTGGGTTGAAGATCGGGCGCGGCGAATCCCAGATACATGGCCGCACGCAACTCATCCGCATTCTGCAATTGGATGATCGGAATTTCAGCCTCTGGAGGAAGGTCATTGCGGACCTGAGCGAGCTTTGCCTGGATCTGCGTAAGGGCGGCGTTCGGATCGTAGTTCAGCTTGAGATGGACTGTGATCGTGCTGACTCCCTGCGCGCTAGTGCTTTCGATGTAATCGATCCCCTCCGCCGCCGCGATCGCCTTTTCAAGGGGTGTTGTGATATACCCGCGGACGAGATCCGCATTGGCCCCGACATAGTTGGTGGTGACGGCGATGACGGCAATGTCGCTGCGGGGATACTGGCGGACATTGAGCGAGTGGATCGACTGGAATCCCGCCAGCAGGATGATCATGTTCACGACAAGCGCCAGCACGGGGCGCTTGATGAAGAGGTCGGTGATTTTCATCGTGTACTGTGCCGGCTTCCAGGCCTAGCTGTCCGAAGGCTTCGGTGAGGGATTGTTTCCGGGTTGGACGCTATTCTCGATCTTCACCGCGCCACCTTGATGGAGTTTGAAAATGCCGGAGGTGGCGATCTCATCACCGGGGCGAAGTCCCTTCACGATCTCGATCTGGTCTCCCCGGGTTTTCCCAAGTGTGACAACCTGTTCCTCCACGCCCAAGAACTCCTTGCCCTGCGGATCTTTTGGATCCTTTAGCATTCTGATCACAAAAACAGAGTCCCCATACGGAGCAAATTGCACAGCCGTCGCCGGAACCATGATAACGCTTTCCCGGCTAGGAAGGAGGACCTGCACACCCGCAAACATGCCCGACCGAAGAACATGATCGGGGTTAGGAATGGTCGCTTGGATCTGGATATTCCTGGTTGATGAATCGACTGCGGAGTTGATGGCATTGATCGTTCCTTTGAAAACCTTGTCGGGGATGCCGTCAGCCTTGAGTTGAACCGCCTGACCGACCCTGAGATTGGCTAGGTTCTGCTGTGGAAGGGCAAAGTTCACATAGATCGGATCCAGAGATTCAAGTTGGACGATCGGATCGCCGCTTTTGAGGTATTGTCCGGCATTGATCTGTCGGATGCCGATGAATCCCTCAAAGGGGGCGCGGATGGTTTTCCTGTCGATGGTGGCCTGGGTTTCGTCAACCGAGGCAACGGCGGCATCATACTGGCTCTTTGCTTCATCGTAGGCTGACTGCGCGATCACGCGTTTAGCGCTCAGATCCCTGGCCCGATCGAGATTCTGGCGGGCGAGATCGAGTTTCGCCTTGGCAGTACGGAGTTGAGCCTCCTCCTGGCGGGTGTCGAGTTGGACGAGGAGTTGCCCGTTGGTGGCATGGGAGCCTGAGGCAAAGTCGATCATGGTGACGATGCCGGGAAGATCGGCGCTGAGCATCACGCCCTGGGGAGAGGAGAGTGATCCCACCGTCTCGAGTACGGGGGCAACCGTTTCCTGAGACACCTTCAAGGAGGTGATTGCATCGGGAGGCATTTTGAAGGCTTTGCCCATGGCGATGGCTTGTGAGATCTGCATCGCCTTCCATCCGCCGATAACGATCATGAAAAGAATGCCCGCGACGATGGCCAGAAGCAGCACCAGTTTCGGTCGTTTTGGCGGGGTTTGCTCCTGATTGATGGAGAGGACGCCTGAAGGTGTGGAGATAAGGGAACTCCCGGATTGCTGCGGGTTGGTCGGGTTGGCGCTCATGCTTTAAAGGAGATCGGGAGGGCAAATACTTAATGACATTAACCAAAAAGACCATTCTTTTCCGTTTTTATTCTGCGAATTGCCCCGCCCTCCGTGGCCTCAGAGATAACGAGCTAAAGAGACTCCCGGATAGGGGAGTGGGGATCTGTTCATGATTCTTAAATTTGTATTGATACCTTTGGATTTCTTCTAAAAGGGATTTTTACCTGACTATCTTTAACGCTGGATTAATGGATCGACTCTTAGCTGTTTAGTAAGAAAAGCAAAAAATACTTGATGTTTTTATGTTAATATGCGAAAACACAAATATGCGCACTACGCTAGACCTTCCAGATGAACTAGTTACAGAAATTAAGATTTTGGCGGCTCAAGAGAGAGCTTCACTTAAGGAAATTATGAGTGATCTCTTAAGAAGTGGTCTTCGCGCACGGTCTACGCAATCACGAGCCACTACACTACCTAGAAGTTACCGGCCTAATAATCTTCCGATCACCAGTTCTTGGGTATCGCAAATCAGACAGGAGGTAAGGGGATGATTGTTGCCGATGCTTCTTTGGTGACGTTTCTGTTTCTGGAGGGGGAACTCTCAGGAATTGTCAGGGAAATTTACCTCCTTGATCCCGATTGGATTACACCACCGATTCTCAACCATGAACTGTTGAATATCTTTGCCGCATTGGGAGCATCCGAGGGTGATGTGCAGGGTATGGAGGAGCTGTGGCGTGAGGCCAGGGGTCTTTTGGGATCCCGGCAGCAGATCCCGGATCCCCTGCGTTCGCTTCGCTTGGGGATTGAATTAGGCGTTTCGGGATATCAAGCCCAATACCTCGCCCTTGCCGATCAACTACGTGTGACGCTACTCACTGTCGACCAACGGATTTTGGAGCTCCTTCCCAAAAAAACCTGCACCCCTCAAGAGTATCTAGAGGTTCATCGATCAAGCCGTCATGAGTAACGGACTAACCCGCGCCCTGTTTCTAGTTGCGTGATTTCGCTGTCTTCTTTCTGCGGCGTATTGCACGGGCAGCCATATGAACTGCAGGATCAGGGTTCGTCACTCGATCCGCGGGGCCTGTCCACATCCGGAAGCCACCCTCGAATGCATTGGCATTGTCACCTGCAATGCAGGCCGGTGGTAGTTCTTTCAAAAGCTTTGCATTGCCCCCACCCAGCACCACGTAGTCGGGGAGGATTGCGGCCATCAGCAACTCCACGGCTTGGAAAACATGCTTTCTCCATTTTCCCTTGCCGTTCTTCTCAAGCCCGTTGTTGCCGACGTAATCCTCGAAGGTTTTTTTCTTGAAGGGAAGGTGGCCGAGTTCCATGGGGAGAATGTCATTGTCATTCACCACGGCGCTCCCCAGGCCTGTTCCAAAACCGAGAAAAAGCATCTTTCCACCCTTGTAGCTGCCAAGTGCCTGCATTGCTGCGTCGTTGATCATCTTTATCGGGCACCCGAAAGCCTTCTCGTAATTGAAGTCCACCCAGCCTTTTCCCAAATTGAATGGTTCGGCAACCGGTTGGTTGTTGTGCACGGGAGCAGGGAATCCCATCGAAACCACATCAAAATCCCAACCCTTTGCCAGAACCTTCACATCGTTGACCATTTGGGATGGTGTGAAGTCAGGGCCCGAAGGCATCTTCCGGGGTTCATGCTCACCCGTAAGGAGGATTTTCACATGGGTGCCGCCAATATCTATGGATAGGACTTTCATGGATGAGACGTGGTGGTGGAGGAAATAAAAACTTGGCCTCCTTGAGGTGTGTCCGGACACACCTCAAGGAGGCCAAGTTTTTATTTCCTCCACCACCACGTCTCATCCATGAAAGTCCTATCCATAGATATTGGCGGCACCCATGTGAAAATCCTCCTTACGGGTGAGCATGAACCCCGGAAGATGCCTTCGGGCCCTGACTTCACACCATCCCAAATGGTCAACGATGTGAAGGTTCTGGCAAAGGGTTGGGATTTTGATGTGGTTTCGATGGGATTCCCTGCTCCCGTGCACAACAACCAACCGGTTGCCGAACCATTCAATTTGGGAAAAGGCTGGGTGGACTTCAATTACGAGAAGGCTTTCGGGTGCCCGATAAAGATGATCAACGACGCAGCAATGCAGGCACTTGGCAGCTACAAGGGTGGAAAGATGCTTTTTCTCGGTTTTGGAACAGGCCTGGGGAGCGCCGTGGTGAATGACAATGACATTCTCCCCATGGAACTCGGCCACCTTCCCTTCAAGAAAAAAACCTTCGAGGATTACGTCGGCAACAACGGGCTTGAGAAGAACGGCAAGGGAAAATGGAGAAAGCATGTTTTCCAAGCCGTGGAGTTGCTGATGGCCGCAATCCTCCCCGACTACGTGGTGCTGGGTGGGGGCAATGCAAAGCTTTTGAAAGAACTACCACCGGCCTGCATTGCAGGTGACAATGCCAATGCATTCGAGGGTGGCTTCCGGATGTGGACAGGCCCCGCGGATCGAGTGACGAACCCTGATCCTGCAGTTCATATGGCTGCCCGTGCAATACGCCGCAGAAAGAAGACAGCGAAATCACGCAACTAGAAACAGGGCGCGGGTTAGTCCGTTACTCATGACGGCTTGATCGATGAACCTCTAGATACTCTTGAGGGGTGCAGGTTTTTTTGGGAAGGAGCTCCAAAATCCGTTGGTCGACAGTGAGTAGCGTCACACGTAGTTGATCGGCAAGGGCGAGGTATTGGGCTTGATATCCCGAAACGCCTAATTCAATCCCCAAGCGAAGCGAACGCAGGGGATCCGGGATCTGCTGCCGGGATCCCAAAAGACCCCTGGCCTCACGCCACAGCTCCTCCATACCCTGCACATCACCCTCGGATGCTCCCAATGCGGCAAAGATATTCAACAGTTCATGGTTGAGAATCGGTGGTGTAATCCAATCGGGATCAAGGAGGTAAATTTCCCTGACAATTCCTGAGAGTTCCCCCTCCAGAAACAGAAACGTCACCAAAGAAGCATCGGCAACAATCATCCCCTTACCTCCTGTCTGATTTGCGATACCCAAGAACTGGTGATCGGAAGATTATTAGGCCGGTAACTTCTAGGTAGTGTAGTGGCTCGTGATTGCGTAGACCGTGCGCGAAGACCACTTCTTAAGAGATCACTCATAATTTCCTTAAGTGAAGCTCTCTCTTGAGCCGCCAAAATCTTAATTTCTGTAACTAGTTCATCTGGAAGGTCTAGCGTAGTGCGCATATTTGTGTTTTCGCATATTAACATAAAAACATCAAGTATTTTTTGCTTTTCTTACTAAACAGCTAAGAGTCGATCCATTAATCCAGCGTTAAAGATAGTCAGGTAAAAATCCCTTTTAGAAGAAATCCAAAGGTATCAATACAAATTTAAGAATCATGAACAGATCCCCACTCCCCTATCCGGGAGTCTCTTTAGCTCGTTATCTCTGAGGCCACGGAGGGCGGGGCAATTCGCAGAATAAAAACGGAAAAGAATGGTCTTTTTGGTTAATGTCATTAAGTATTTGCCCTCCCGATCTCCTTTAAAGCATGAGCGCCAACCCGACCAACCCGCAGCAATCCGGGAGTTCCCTTATCTCCACACCTTCAGGCGTCCTCTCCATCAATCAGGAGCAAACCCCGCCAAAACGACCGAAACTGGTGCTGCTTCTGGCCATCGTCGCGGGCATTCTTTTCATGATCGTTATCGGCGGATGGAAGGCGATGCAGATCTCACAAGCCATCGCCATGGGCAAAGCCTTCAAAATGCCTCCCGATGCAATCACCTCCTTGAAGGTGTCTCAGGAAACGGTTGCCCCCGTACTCGAGACGGTGGGATCACTCTCCTCTCCCCAGGGCGTGATGCTCAGCGCCGATCTTCCCGGCATCGTCACCATGATCGACTTTGCCTCAGGCTCCCATGCCACCAACGGGCAACTCCTCGTCCAACTCGACACCCGCCAGGAGGAGGCTCAACTCCGTACTGCCAAGGCGAAACTCGATCTCGCCCGCCAGAATCTCGATCGGGCCAGGGATCTGAGCGCTAAACGCGTGATCGCGCAGTCAGCCTACGATGAAGCAAAGAGCCAGTATGATGCCGCCGTTGCCTCGGTTGACGAAACCCAGGCCACCATCGACAGGAAAACCATCCGCGCCCCCTTTGAGGGATTCATCGGCATCCGACAGATCAATGCCGGACAATACCTCAAAAGCGGCGATCCGATCGTCCAACTTGAATCTCTGGATCCGATCTATGTGAACTTTGCCCTTCCACAGCAGAACCTAGCCAATCTCAGGGTCGGTCAGGCGGTTCAACTCAAGGCTGACGGCATCCCCGACAAGGTTTTCAAAGGAACGATCAATGCCATCAACTCCGCAGTCGATTCATCAACCAGGAATATCCAGATCCAAGCGACCATTCCTAACCCCGATCATGTTCTTCGGTCGGGCATGTTTGCGGGTGTGCAGGTCCTCCTTCCTAGCCGGGAAAGCGTTATCATGGTTCCGGCGACGGCTGTGCAATTTGCTCCGTATGGGGACTCTGTTTTTGTGATCAGAATGCTAAAGGATCCAAAAGATCCGCAGGGCAAGGAGTTCTTGGGCGTGGAGGAACAGGTTGTCACACTTGGGAAAACCCGGGGAGACCAGATCGAGATCGTGAAGGGACTTCGCCCCGGTGATGAGATCGCCACCTCCGGCATTTTCAAACTCCATCAAGGTGGCGCGGTGAAGATCGAGAATAGCGTCCAACCCGGAAACAATCCCTCACCGAAGCCTTCGGACAGCTAGGCCTGGAAGCCGGCACAGTACACGATGAAAATCACCGACCTCTTCATCAAGCGCCCCGTGCTGGCGCTTGTCGTGAACATGATCATCCTGCTGGCGGGATTCCAGTCGATCCACTCGCTCAATGTCCGCCAGTATCCCCGCAGCGACATTGCCGTCATCGCCGTCACCACCAACTATGTCGGGGCCAATGCGGATCTCGTCCGCGGGTATATCACAACACCCCTTGAAAAGGCGATCGCGGCGGCGGAGGGGATCGATTACATCGAAAGCACTAGCGCGCAGGGAGTCAGCACGATCACAGTCCATCTCAAGCTGAACTACGATCCGAACGCCGCCCTTACGCAGATCCAGGCAAAGCTCGCTCAGGTCCGCAATGACCTTCCTCCAGAGGCTGAAATTCCGATCATCCAATTGCAGAATGCGGATGAGTTGCGTGCGGCCATGTATCTGGGATTCGCCGCGCCCGATCTTCAACCCAATCAGGTCACAGACTACCTGACCCGCGTTATCCAACCCAAGTTGACGGCGATCAACGGCGTGCAACGTGCCGATATTCTCGGGGCTCGCGTGATCGCCATGCGCATCTGGCTCAAGCCGGACCGCCTGGCAGCTCTGGGCATCTCGGCAACGGATGTCCGCAAGGCACTTCAGGCCAATAACTATCTCTCCGCCGTTGGAAAAACCAAGGGGACGATGACTTCCATCAATCTCATCGCCAACACAAACCTGACCTCGCCCGAGGAATTCCGGCAGCTTGTCGTGAAGGAAAAGAACGGGATTCTCGTACGACTGCAGGACATCGCTGACATCGAAATGGGCGCCGAGGACTATGACTCGGATGTCCGCTTCGATGGAAAGAACGCCAAGTTCATCGGCATCTGGTGCCTCCCCACCGCAAATACCCTCGATGTTTGCAAAAGTGTCCGGCAACAAATCCCAGAATTGCGGAAGCTTCTTCCGGCAGGAATGACCCTCGAGGTCCCCTACGATTCCACGGACTTCATCAGGGAAGCGATCCACGAGGTCTTCAAGACACTCTCCGAAACCCTCCTCATCGTCGTCGTCGTGATCTTCCTGTTCCTCGGTTCACTTCGCTCGGTGCTGATCCCTGTGGTAGCCATTCCGATTTCGCTCATCGGTGCGGTCTTCATCATGGCGATGTGCGGATTCACCATCAACCTGCTGACACTGCTTGCCGTCGTGCTGGCCGTCGGTCTTGTTGTCGACGATGCCATCGTCGTGGTTGAGAACGTTGAGCGTCACCTACACGAGGGCCTCTCCCCATTGCATGCCGCGCTGCGCAGCGGTCGCGAACTATTCGGCCCGATTATTGCCATGACCATCACCCTCGCCGCTGTTTACACGCCGATCGGTATCCAGGGAGGTCTCACCGGGGCGCTTTTCCGCGAGTTTGCATTCACTCTAGCCGGTGCGGTGATCATCTCGGGCATCGTCGCCCTTACCCTTTCGCCGATGATGGCCTCCCGCCTCCTGCGACGAGGAGACGACTCGCGGGGCTACGCGGGCTGGGTGAATCGACGCTTCACCTCTCTTCAACACGGGTACGTCGCCCTGCTGGCCTCGATGCTACGCCATCGGGGGGCGGTGCTGACCATCGCCGGGTTCTGGATCCTGATCCTTCCGATCCTCTACTTGCTCTCCCCGAAGGAACTCTCTCCAAAGGAAGATCAGGGCATCGTCTACACGATCTTTCAGGCATCACCGTTCTCCACGATCGATCAGACCCTTCTTTACTCGGAAATGGTGCGCGACAGCTTCCTCAAGATGCCCGAAACCTGGCATACCTTCCAGATCATGAATCCAACGGGAGGATTCGGGGGCATCAGGACGAAGCCCTGGAGCGAGCGCAAACGCAGTTGCGACATGGTTGCGGCCGCCCTTGGCAAACTGACAAGCGGGATTCCCGGCCTCCGAGTGATCGCCACCACCCCGCCGGCGCTTCCCGGTGGCAGCAACTTCCCGGTGGAGTTTGTCATCTCCTCGACGCTGGAGCCCCGTCAACTTCTTGATGCTGCCAATGACCTTGTCAGGACGGCATTCGGCAGCGGTATCTTCATCTTTGCGGACAGTGATCTGAAGTATGATCAACCCCAGGTTGAAGTCTCCTTCGACCGCAACAAGGTCTCCGCCCTCGGCCTGGATCTACAGCAGGTCGGCTCTGATCTCTCAACCATGCTTGGAGGCAATTACGTCAACCGTTTCAGCATTCAGGGACGAAGTTACAAGGTGATCCCCCAGCTAAAACGAGAGAACCGACTGGATCCCGACTCCCTCGGAAATCTCCATGTCAGTGGCCCCGGCAGTCAACTCATCCAGCTTTCGACCTTTGCCGATCTCAAACGAAGCACCCAACCCAGGCAGATCAACCGCTTCCAACAGCTGAATTCCGCAAAAATCAGCGGTATCCTTCCTCCAGGCATTACCATTGACCAGGCCTTAAAGGTACTTGAAAAACGCGCCGATCAGATTCTTCCGCACGGCTTCGTAATCGACTACGCCGGCGAGTCACGCCAACTCCGTCAGGAAGGCAACAGCCTCGTCATGACCATGGTGATTTCCTTCATCCTGATCTTTCTGGTACTGGCCGCGCAGTTCGAGAGTTTCCGAGACCCGTTCATCATCCTTTTCGGATCGGTTCCGCTCGCACTCTCCGGAGCGCTTCTCTTCACCTTCCTGGGAGCCACCACGATCAATATCTACAGTCAGGTCGGTCTCATCACGCTGGTCGGTCTGGTGGCCAAGAATGGAATCCTGATCGTGGAGTTCGCCAATAACCTCCAGGAAAGCGGCCTTGAAAAATGGCATGCGATCCTGACCGCGGCGGGCACGCGTCTTCGTCCCGTGCTGATGACGACGGTGGCCACGGTGGTGGGACACACGCCGTTGATTATGGCCAGCGGTCCGGGAGCCGGCGCCCGCAACAGCATCGGTATCGTCCTCGTGACAGGCATGATCATCGGCACGCTCTTCACACTCTTTGTTGTTCCCTCGATCTACCTGCTGGTTTCCAAACCCAAAAAGTCCAACCCTTCCAGGGAGCATCACGCCCTTCTAGGCGACACCCCCGCCATCCTGCCACTGCCGGGAGCAGCTTGATTCAGTAGCCTGAGGCTAGTTCTTCCTGAAGTGGGAAAGGAGAGCGAATAACAACAGGCCGATGGTTATCAGTACTGATCCAGCCCCGATAAGTGCGAAAATATTTTTAGCCGTTTCGTACCAAGAATGCATAAAGGAACGCAAAACCTACCATCGCCTAAAAGAGAGTAAAAAGGAAAGTGTTGCGGCGTATTACAGCCGGAACTTGATCACCACTTTCTGGATGGACGAAGGGCTGTCCATCATGACTCCCGGTTGGTGTCCGTCCCGTGGAAGGAAGATCGCGAAAGATCCCGCGCAAAGCTCTAGAAGGGTGGATGAGCCATCGGGCGGCAGGTAGAACTCCGCATCCTTCTCGGGATTGTACGGAGTCTTCACGCTTAGCACCGAACGCTCCGCATAGCCGATCCGCTCTGATCCCTCGACCATGTACTGGATGTCTCCATGCACGCGGTGGGTTTCCCATTTCTTATCGGCGGCCGGTGCCGTTTCGTATCGTTGGACGATCGCCACAAGGGAGTCATCACCGATCTCGTAGCGACCATCCGGTGTCGAGTGGTCGTAATCGGCAAGCCACGCAAAAGCACGGGAGAGGGAGGGATGCACCTCGGCGTAGCAAGAGGCATTTGACAGGGTGTCGAGGATCATGCCGCGGGGAACAATGCCTGGATTTACTTGCCCCGGTAACTGCACCGTGCGGTCGGCGTCTCATGGATCACGATCTCGGCGAGACCCGGGAGTTGATGCTCGAGTTTCTCCCAAAACCAACGGCACATGATCTCGATGGTGGGATTGCCCAGACCAGGAATGTCGTTCAGGTAGGAATGATCGAGCAGATCAAGAAGCGGATCCATTGCCCTGCTGATGAGCGCATGGTCATAGAGCCATCCCGTCGAGGGGTCGACCTCCCCCTCCACAGAAATCTCCATTCGGAAGCTGTGTCCATGCATCTTGCCGCACTTGTGACCCGCGGGGACATTGGGAAGCGTCTGGGCGGCTTCGAAGGAGAAGTCTTTGGTCAAGCGAACATGCATGCGGCATTCAATACAGGATCATCCCGCAAAAGGGAATTCTTCATACCACCAGAGAAAAACGCTCCACCAAGTCAGCGGATCCGTTCGCTATCGCTGTTGGCGTTGCGATTACCCCGATTACCCCGCGAGGAGGCTCTGGTGTTCAGGTTGCGCTGTTCCAGATCCGACTGCACCAACCTGCGCAGATACTCGGTCAGACTGATCCCTTCCTTGGCTGCGGCTATTTTCGCGGCCGCATGAATTTCAGGGTCAAGTCTGGTTTTAACATTCATTGTATCGTTACTAGTTAACTAGTAGTATTCCGTTTAAGGTAGTTTTACAAGTTTTTGTCATTCTGCCCTTTGCGTTTCTAATGAATAACGCTTAGGGTGCATGCGTGAACAGAAAGCGCGTGACTAAGATTCTCACTGGATTTCGTTTGGATCCGCGACTGAAGGCACTCGCAGTTGAAGCAGCATCCCAAGAAAATAGATCTCTCTCAAATTATATCGAGAACCTGATCCGCAAGGATGTTGAAGCAAGAGGTCTTCTTCTCGAAACAGCACCGTTGAAAAAGTAAGTCAAAGCCCCATCTTATGGGCTTTTGAAACCTAACCCACTGATGTATTAATCATATTTGCGGTGTGTATAACGCCTGTATTTCTAGGTGAATTACAGATTAATGATAATCGTAAGGTTTTGTCATCCTATCATTTACGATTCAGTTAAAATGACGTAATTAGCGCGGGTGAAAAAAACAGTCATTAAACGAAAATCTGAAACCAAAATCCTGACTGGTTTCCGTATTCATCCAGGCATCAAAGCTCTCGCCATTGAGGCCGCCACTGTCGAGAACCGCTCCTTCTCGAACTATCTGGAAAATCTAATCCACAGGGACCTTGTCTCGAAGAATCTCATCTCGGGCAGAAAGCCAGCCCGTTAGGATTGCGGTCACTCCTTGGACAGGTTCAGAAGGGCCCCCTTGTGACGGGCAAATAATTCAAGAGTACGGTCACGTTCTACCGCATGATCCAGCATCGGTGCTGGATAGCCGGAGGCAATAGGTCGGCCATCAGCCGGAGGTTCCAGCAGCGAGGCATTGGAAACGTTCCTTAATTCAGGAACCCACTCCCTGATGTAGCGCCCCTCGGGATCATAGCGCTTTGTCTGGCTCCAGGGATTCTGAATCCGAAAGTAAGGCGCAGCATCCGCTCCCGTACCGGCGCTCCATTGCCATCCTCCGTTATTACTGGCGATTTCACCATCCACGAGCGAGCGCATGAAGAAGGCCTCTCCCATCCTCCAATCCAAATGCAGATCCTTGGTCAGGAACATCGCGGTGATCATTCTGGACCGGTTGTGCATCCAGCCGGTGGCGGCCAGTTGACGCATCGCCGCATCGACAATCGGAAAGCCGGTCATTCCGGCGCACCACCGCTCGAACGCATCGGGACTTCCCTTCAAGCCGGGCCACTCCATCCCACGCCATGTTGCATTGAACTCCTGCTGCAGCAATTCCGGATAATTCCAGAGCAACTGCATGTAGAACTCGCGCCAGACTATCTCGGCGAGAAACTTCATCACGCTCTTGCGGCCTTCCGGTGGAAGCTGTTCCTCCACATTCTTGGCAGCCGAGTAAATCTGCCTCGGGGAGATCAGGCCAAAGCGAAGATCCTGGGAGAGATGCGAGGTGCCGTTCACTCCCATGAGGTCGCGCTGCTCCCCATAGGAGGCTATGGGGCCCGCAAGAAAGGCTTTGAGCCTCTCACGGGCGGCTCGTTCTCCAGGCTCGGGTATGACAGAAGATGAACTCAGTCCCCAGTCGGCAAGTTCAGGAAGAGGAAGGGATGAAATCTCGACAGGTGTCACGAGCCTCTTGACCGAGCCCCCCACGGGTGGCTTGGGCTTGGCAAACCAAGCCTTCGAGTAGGGGGTGAAGACCCGAAAGACGGTCCCCTGTCCGGTCAGCACCTCGTCACGCTCATGGACGCAGGCATCTTTGGAGAGGGAGCAAGCGATCCCTTTTTCTTTCAGCACTGCTTCCAATCTGGCCTCGACCGATCGCCCGAAGGGATCGGGATCGCGGTTGGCAAAGAGCGCATCCGAACCCGTTTCAGTAAAAAGCCTTTCCAGTTCCTCGACGGCTTCGCCACGCCGAATGATCAGACGGCCTCCGATGGACTCGAGATTCTTGGCGAGTGAGGCAAGCGAACCGCAGAGGAATTCCTGCCGCGCCGATCCCGTCCAGTCATGGGACCCCTTCCAGTCACTCGCGATATAGACCGGAATGACTTCCCCGTCAGGGCCGGCAGCAGCCACCGCAGCAGCCAGAGCTGTATTATCGGTGATCCGAAAGTCCCGCCTGAACCAGTGGATAACGCGTTTCATTCCACAGTAATATTCCAAGTTTTTGTCTTAATTGGGGCAATGCTTCGTTCCCATGGGCGCAAATAGGAGAAGCAAAGTGATGTTTTTCCCTTTTCCACCGATATGAATTTCCAGATCTCGGTTCCCCCAACACCAACCATGCCCTTACCTCTTTTCGCCTGATGATAGTCCATCTCCCCATCCTGCCTGAAAAGTCCGACTGTGGAGAAAAGATAATCCCATCCATACCCTGTTGTGCGATTCGATGGCAGTGAGATGAGAAGGGTATCTCCCCGGTGAAGGATATAAGCATGATCCTCATCAAACTCTGTCAGTCTTAACTCAGCCGCCGACACCGCAGTAGAAAAAACAATGCCAGCCAGAAGAGTGCCGATGAAACTTCTCATGGTTGGAGCATGGTCCTGAGAATCGGTGGGGTGAAGCGTTTTTCTGGCTGTCTCGCCAGCCTCCTTGCAGTTACCCTTCGGGATCGTGCAGAAGCCACAGACACTCTTCCTGATCGCAGGGAACGGAACCTACCCACGCCTTGCGGCGAAGGGTGCCCGCGAGGCAGGCGTCACCAGGATCGAGGCCGCCGCCTTCGAGGGAGAGACCGATGCGGCACTCGCCGGTTTCGTCGACGAGATTTACTGGATGCGGGTGGGCCAACTCGGCCACCTGATCACTGCGGCAAAAAAAAGCGGAGCCACCGCCTCGATGATGGCGGGGCAGATCGCACCCGGAAATCTCTTCGATCTGCGCCCCGATTTTCATGCATTGCT
>Ga0118677_10006126_pt1 | contig 20569 bp, 14 predicted proteins | sample AliMusrvi5mmetaG_FD_86154 | JGI IMG/M metagenome (GOLD analysis project Ga0118677, IMG submission 86154)
GAATCATCGTTTTTTCAGGTGGTGCGCGTGGCTTGGGTTGCGGGAGGGCATTCTAGGACCCCTATACCTATACGCAAAGCATCTCCGATGCTCCGGCCCGTTTCTTCCGTCTCAACCTCATATTCATCATTCATTCTATCGTAGAGTACGTCAGTCTGATACGAGTTCTGTAGGTCAAGCTGTCTCCATACGAGCCACTCAATATCTATACGCCGGTCATATCCGCGAAACGAATACTCCGAAAATTCCTCAATATCATTCCATGAACTCCAGAAAGAATCCCACGTATCGGAATCTATGGCATCAGAATAATGTATCCGATCCTCCCGTATCCAATCTTTCGTAAAATAGGTAGTATTCCATTTACTTTCCATGGTCGTCTTCTCCCTGTTCTCATAGAGACCAGCGACAATATAACCGTAAAGAAATTTAGGTGCCGTACCAACAACATATCCCATAGAATCTATAAACGGCAGCAGCCCGTCGTGTAAAAAATCCTTGAAAAGCTGCCCACGTTTTATATATCCTCCTCGCCACTCAACATGAGAATGCAGCCAATCTTCAAGTGACATAATGATAGTGATTGGTATAGTCCCTATATATTTCATTAGATGATTACTTTAGACCATTTCCCGGAGTCATGACGCGTTTCAATTTGAAGCCAGTTTGAACTGTCCGATTTTCCTTGATGAATTTCAATATGGCAGCCGTTTCATCAGGGCCGCCGGTCGGCTTGTGTATGAAATATCCGTGGAGCAATTCCTGTAGCGATGTGAAAGTAAGAGGCTGCGAATGCCGTTCGTCCTGGACGAGAAGTTTTCCTCCTGAAATTTGTATGACCGCCTTCTCATAATTTGAGTTTTTCAGAGTCCTCAGAATCTGCTCCTCGTATAGGTCCCTCTCCTTCCGTGTATTCTGCGCCTGTTTATTGAGATTCGCGGTAAGTGTATCGTAATGAACCCAGCTACGTACGATATTTCCAAGACTCTGTAAGTCCAGAGAGGTTGGTTGAGAGGCTGGAGATGCCATCTTACACTAGGTATCGCCCAGTAAAAAAGCGCTCCTTTTTTCCGAGGGACCACTATGAAACAATCGTAAGCTCGGTTGCTATCATCGGGGTAGCCGTGCGAATCTTGAAGAGGATTACCCCGAGTGTCAATAATACCGATATGAGTAGGAGTATAAACATAACGCAAATCAAAATAATATAGGGAAATACCCGTTTTACGATATGGTTCATAATAGGGTCAAGAACCTTGTTACGAATCGCGGTCTGAATATGCTCCTTTTCAAAGAATGACGTCATTTTATGCGTCATAGAATCACTCCAGGAAACTTTCGTATCCGTCATTCCTATATAGAATCAGGTTTCATAATGCGATTAGAACCCGCATCTACGAGTATCCACTCCGAATAGGAATTCATGGAGTTTGGTAGCCCTATTCCGCAGAATACGACATCGTATATTGCTCCGATACAAACCACACAGTATCTTGATGTTAAATATCCGTCGTCCATAATTACATCTACTACGACCCCGCCACTTGATATGATTGAAGTAAAGCAATATATATCTGCAATGGCGGTTCTATATGAGGCGTATTCTCTCAAGTGGTTTAACAAGAAAATTCCCCCCTTTTTCTTCATACAGAATGTCGCTCATAAATGGAATCACTCGGCGGGGGCACCCCAGACGCCAGCCAGTTATACGGGAGGCGCTGTTACAATACATCAAGTATGGCGTCCGGAAACTATACTAATCCAGTCCCAACTATTTCAACTACATTGGGTATTACGCGATTCCGATTGTACGTCTGGTCAAATTGTGAATCGCCCCTCCGGTGAATCGGAGGAAATCCCTTACGGAGAGAACCAGGTACAGTTCGTTCTTAAGGAAACACCCCGATCAGTCTTTCATCGTAAGATTCGTAGGGCAAAATTGGTTGCGGCAATTGCGAAATTACGAGTTAAGAAACTATTTTTGAAATATTATAAACGATACGGAGAATTTGTAGGCACCGAGAAAGATTCACCGCTGTCTTCGGATAATGAAATATAATGATTCAGGCCAAAAAATAGGCTCCCACTATTACAGAAGCACGGATGCCTAGTTCCAAAAATGGAAGCTTTCCTCCCCTTTTTGTTTTAGCCGCCCTCGCCGTTGCGGTAGTGTCCCTGGCATATTTACAGCCCGGTATCTTTGCCGGTCGCCGCGAGGGCTTCCAGGCCACTCTGTCGGCCGCCTCAAACTACTCGGTCCCCGCCGGTGGCGAGTCCATACCTGGCCGTGTCCGTGAGATGGCGGTGAAGCATGCCCCCGAGGCGATCGCCACGCCTTCGTCTGGCCCTGCCGACTTCGGAAACGCCGAGGCCCCGTCTGGATGCTACCCGCGTGACCAGCTCACGCCCGGCGAGCTCCTCCCTAAGGACCCTAACAGCATCTGGGCGCAGCAGAACCCGATGGGCACGGGCAGCCTGAAGGGCAAGAACTTCCTGTCGGCCGGCGCCCTCATTGGCGTGAACACGGTGGGCCAGACTCTCCGGAACGCCAACTACCAGCTCCGCTCGGAGCCGCCGAACCCCCAGGTTCCGGTGTCGGCCTTCAATATCCCCACGATCGAGCCCGATGTGAATCGCCGCTCCCTGGAGATCAGCTAAACATTGTTAGCCCTATAATATTTAACAGAAGGTTTCAAAGAACCCTAATGCTAAATAGGAGTAAGAATGGGTGATTTATCCACGTCATTAAACTACGCGATAAACAAAACAAAGCAGTTTTTTCATGTTGGAAATTACCCCATTGTATCTGTAAAAAGCAGAGTGGATAGTCAATCATATAATGTCCGTGATATGCCGGATAAACAGGAGGCCGCCGACTTAATGGCGCGAATCCGACTCAAGATGAAGAAGTTGAAAATCTATCTGGAGGAGAAATTCCCGGACAAGCCGCAGGTCAAACTTCTTGCCAGAAACTTTGACGCTGAAGCCCATCGCCTCGGGGAATCTACTCCCGACGATGACTTCACAAGTTTCAGTGTAAATAAGGGAGAATCCGTCCAGTTCTGCCTCCGACAGCGTGAGGCCGCCGATGAATCCCTTGTAGATGAAAACATAGTTATGTTCGTCGCCATTCATGAAATGGGCCACATTATCACAAAAACTATTGGACACGGCCCGGATTTCTGGAATAACTTCGCCTGGCTCCTACAACAGGCCGAGACGCTGGGCGTCTATGTCCCCCAGAATTTTACGTCACACCCCGTATCATACTGTGGTATGAAAATAACGGATGAGCCGACTTATGACCCGTCAAAAGATGGTGGCGATATGTCCATCGGAAAGATAACGAAATAAGATAAGAACGGCACCATCTAGATAGAAGGGTCTTATGGAAGAGCATGATATCAAAACATTTATAGAAACTATATTGGACCCCACCTTCGTGGATTCATTCTATGGAGCGGTCTTAGAAGCTGGCACACTTATCGTGGCGGTCTATGAGTCTTCCGGGCCCCCGAAGAAGGTTACTCTGACCCACATCTTCCCATTTATGACCGTGTTTGATATAAAACTCGCCATCTACAATGCGTATAAACGTGACGACCGAGCCCACCCCGATTTCGTGTTTCTCGGTCGCCCCAAATTCGGAACGAAGCTGGAAACCACCGACTTCACCTGGTCCTTTTCGGCGACTCCTACCGAGCCTGTATTACTGTTGAACCCTACCGCAACAGCATCTGGCTTAGCCCTTGATAGCCGATTTATAAATTCTACTGGGGGCAGAAGAGATATTCGGCGCACTGATATGGAGCGTGTTACGATTGAGGAGAAGTTCCTACAAAGGAATGCCCCCGTGCCCGTTCTAAATGCCTACTTCTATAGCGCCCTTGAGGCGATGATTCCTGGGGAGCGTCCTCTCAGTGAGCAGGACTGGAACGGCAGACTCTATCCGTTTTTCCCGACACTTTCCATTGCGAATCATACGATAACGACAGAGCAGCGCGCACAGGCGAAGAAGTTGGCGGATAACTTTGTGATTCGGCGGATTTTCTTCTCGCGCTTGGAGGATATACTGAATTCTGGACAGCCCATTGTATCGGTGACTTTATCCGCGATTCGCTATTTGCGACTGACCTATACGAAGCCGACGGTGATTCCTGGAATTGAGGTACTCTTTTATGAAGTCCCTGTAAATGAACGGCGACCCTATATGCGTCTCATGCCGGTTGAGAATTCGCCGATTAGCAAGGTTCATATGGTTAAAGATAGTAATGTTCCGAATCTGGAGGACCCGTGGCTTCTAAATACGTGGTCCCAGGAAAAGAGCCCCACACCGGATCGCGATTTTGCCATGGTAAAAGTCCTTTTACGGAAGGCGAGTGGAAGTACGATACCCCTGTATGCCACGATACGTCTGTTTGATGACGCTACTGCCGATATAACGGTGGAGCCGCCGAAACCTATGAAGAAATTGGACCCCGTAACGGACCTTTCCAGCCTGGGGGAGGGTCTCGCGGATGCCTTGACGGGCTTCCCCTATCTGCGGGAACTCCCCAGACTAAAGAATGGAAACTTCATTTTCGCGGTAAATATGAAGGATGTCCTGGATATTCCGTATACGCATGCAACATTCCGTAAGAGACTGCCAATCATGTCCGCGATTTTCCAGGAAATTCCGTCAATTGAAGGGGATGCCCCCATGATTACTCTGCGCTACAAACTCGTTGCGAATTTCAATCGGGAAGACCGCATACAGACCTTCATTACACAACTTCTGACTATCAATCCTGTAAGGAACGAAATTGATTTTGCCGCCAGAGTGGATGAAATTGCGAAGGAATTCCAAATTTCAAATTCCGCCGCGAGAGAGCAAATTGCGAAAAAATTGGAGAGGGCTGGTGAAATTGTTTTGACAAATCCTGAGACGAAGGATTACGCGGCATTTAATAATCCTGGAGTGGATATCGCAATTTTTGCGAAACACCCTGTCTATTTTTTTCACGTGTTTCGCGCCGATTCGTATGAAACAATTCAGAGAATTATCACCTTCCTCTCCATCCTGTTTAGTCGCCCTGATTCCGATTTCAAAGTGACGGAGGAGGATATGGCGAAGTATGGGGCGGGAGAGAAGGAGTCTGTAAAGCGGGCCGATAATTCTAAGGAGGATGAGGAGGCCGGTCCCGAGGAGGCCGGTCCTGAGGAAGAGAATGTACCTGACACGACAACTGGTTCCGAGGAAGAGAATCAATTTGAGAATGTACCTGACACGACAACAATAGAGGCGGGTCCAGAATCGTATGGTGATTTCGATATGTCAGAATTCGCTGCCGATAATCAGGGACCGAGCTTAGAGGAAGCCGAGAAGGAGGCCGAGAAGGAAGCCGAGGAGGAGCGTCAAAGAACTGATACGGTTACTGTAGGCCCAGTAAAGGGTGCCATTAAGAAGGCTGCCGATGCCAAGGCTCCCACCAAAGGAGTTGAGAAATACTTTTCGGACAAACTAAAGGACGCCGACAGAGCCCTCTTTGATTTCCACAAAACGCATCCTGACCTCACAAAGTATGTGACACAGTGTGCCTCCAATCTTATGAGACAACCGGCCGTCCTGAGTCCCGATCAATTTGAACAAATGAACGACGAATATAAGACCGAGCTGGATAATGGAAGCATCCGTTTCTTCGTGTTTCCTCTTGAAAAGGATGCCAAGAAAGATAAGTATGATGCCGATCCGGCCAAGATGGAATATTATACTCTGATGAGATATGGATCCGCCTTAACGAACCAGAATTACTATATGTGCTGTAAATTCTTCTGTATTCGCGATGAAATGATGGTGCGTGAGGTTGAGCTACTCGGAACCAAGCTACGTCCGAAACACTATGTAAAACAGGCCGACGGTACGATACGAACCACAAAGGAGCGTGGTACCTGCCCTATGTGCGAAGGAAAGGTCATCCAGAATCGCCGGTTTCCTGGAGCGAATGAAACCATTATTGAAAGAAATGTAAAATCGGGCACAGATAATGGGCGCCATCTATATATTCGGTTTCTGACGAAGACGAATCACCCTGATGGACTCTATCTACCCTGTTGTTTCTTGCAGGACCAGCCACTCCGTATTGGTGATGCTCAATTCCCCGAGCCGTCCGAGGAGGCTCGTGCCGCTCGTTTTCCTGCGCCTGAAGGCGCTGAAGACGCTCCTGTTCTAACGGATGAAACCGTCCAGAAAATCACAATATCGTATGAAGAAACCATTCTAACGGCGCGGACGGCATCAATCGTGGGGGCGGAGAAAATGCCCCTTGACCCGGCCATCAAGAAAATCAAAAAGGTGCGCCGTGACAAAGCCACAGGGGCCTTCTTGGAGGCCGGCGAGTCTGGAAAGATAACGGAAATCGTGCCGCCCCAGATTGGCCTCCTCCCCGTACAAGTGAATACCTATTTTGCCCAGAATCCCATTGACCTCGTAAGCCGCACCTTCAATCCGCAGAAGTTGAGACCGGAATCAAAGGGGTTTCTTCGGGTAGGGGTGGAGAATCGCGGTGCCGCCCGTGCCGACTCCTTCCTGGCGGCAGTGGCTCCCTTTTTCCGATACAATTCGGTGGATGATTTCAAGGATGCCCTCTACGATATTATTCAGCCCCGCCTGTTCATGGGACTGAATTTCGGAAATCTCCTTCTGGAGCTCTATGACCCCATGTGGATTCCCAGATATCTTTCGCGGACGGGAAAGCCGCCTTCAAACCAGGAATTGCGAATCTGGGCCTTCAGTGATTTGAAAATCAACAAGATGACGACCAGCAATGAGGAGCTCGTTCGCCGCGCCTTTTTATCCTATGATAAATTCTGTTGGTGGCTCTCCTCCGAGAAAACGGTAAAGGAGTACCGGCATTTCGCCCACTTCCTGTCACTTCCTGGAATCATGAACATCGGTGTAAGAAAATACGCCTCTTCTGACACGACAATTCGTGAATTCCGCCGGCCTGGTATTCTTTTTATTGTGCTGGATATTCTGGAATCAGGAGAGCTGAAGGTCCGTTGCCCCCCGTATCCAATCAGCGATGAAATATTCAAGCGCTCGGATGTCGGATTCTTGTTGCGCCATTACACTGGTGTATGGGAGCCGATTTTCTACTACAATAATATTATATCATTGGACGATGGACTCAACCAGGCGATGCTGACCTTCCCTCTAGGTCAAAAGACGTCCTGGCCAGAGATTGTGGAGAAGCGGCTGAATGAATTCCGTACGCAGTGCTCCATGGCAACGGGAGGGCTCGGAATTTACACGAGCAGCAGAGGACTGAATTCAAGAAGGGTGGTACCTCTTCTTCGCGTGAAGGGCGTTCTCAGCAAATACGAGGATATTTCCATACAGGGGCTTCTACGCGATTCCTATAATCACGTGGCTGCGATTATTTATAAGGGTGATAAGGGAGGGTTGGTAGCAGTCCCCGTGATTGAGGATGGCATCAGCTATTCGTTTCACCAGGATGTGACCGAACGAATGACCGACGATACGCGCCCTGGACTAACCCTTGTAGTTGATGTGAAAGTTGTGTTTGACTGGGATGATTTCAAGCCGGCCCCGATGAACCAGGTGATAGAATTCTACAAGAAGTATGTGGAACCGCATTTTCCCGATTTATATACGGTCAAGAAAGCGATAAAGAGCAACTCCACCGGTAAGATAGAGGCGATCCAACTGAAAAACGGGCTCTATATTCCTGTTTCTCCCCCCGATGATACGTCGCGTATGCCACCGAGCATACCCGTCGCCTCCATTGACGAAATGGAATGGACAATCAATAAGCAAATTGTGGTAGGCTCTACAATTTCACTGGAGGAATTACACGGGACCGCCGAATTGAATACGAAGGAACTCAACGAAACATTTGAGCATCTGCGGCTCACGTTTTCAAATTGGTTGAATTCAAAAGAGGATGGTGGTAATTTCCGGAAAGAATTGGAGGAGACCCTCTCGGATGCTAACCTGCCCCTCTATGAACGGAGAAAGCGTGTGGAAATCATGATTGGCTCTACAGTGGAGGGATGGTTATCGGAGGCGGACGAGGATGCTCCCAGACAGCCGAGTCTTCTGCGCGTGGATTGTTTGCTGCGACCGAAAGAGGAATGTGGGGGGTCCTGTTCATGGTCCGAAGGAGGTAGTAAATGCCTGATTCATGTTAGAAAGGGTACAGAAGGTGAAGGCAGTGCCTCCGCGGGACACATTCTCCTCTTGCGCCTCATTGAGGAATTGCTCCGCTTCAGCAATCGGCGCCGAGAAATCTTTGAGCAGCGCGTTTCGCAATTGGCCATCTTGGATACCGCCGTTCGCCAAGGAGAGCAATATATTGTTCCCGAAAAGTCGGTAGCCTGGACGGAATTGCTCCGTATGGAATGGCTCACCAAATCTGGAGAGACTCCCCAGTATCTGGAGGAAATGCGACAGGAACCGACGGAGGCCCAACAGAAACCCCTCGCTCCTGCTACGGAGGTGACGGCGCTTCCCGCCACGTTGGTAACTCTGTTCGGCCCCGATGACCCGAAGACGGCGCGCCTGCGGATATATCCGTCACCGACGGGGTCCTTTGAATCCTTCCTATCGCTTTTTAATACGTCTGGCACCGAAGTTGGAATGGGAGCGGAAGATTCTGAACTATCAGACGATGTTCTGACAAAACTTGTCAAAAAAGCGAAACTTCCTATTGTACAATATGATTTGCGCGAAGACCCCCCTAAAATCACTGGGAAGCAGCTGGTCCGTGATTCGGATTCGGGCTACGCAATATTCGTGATTGCCCCCGATAAGAGACCCTCAATGGTGGTCACTGATACGGAGGCGCCGGCCCTTTTAAGACGGTCCGAGCTCCCTGCAGCCTTTGTAGAGTTCCTGACAAAATCGGGAGCAATTAAAAGGATTTTCGTGGCATCCAGAGCTTAGATTTTTGCCTTTCTTGCGGCCAACATGTCATCAATCTCCGTCTCCAACCGATTCAAACGAAACCTCTGGTAGTTTGCATTGTCTGGATGGAAAATTACAATATACATGTCCGAAATCTTCAGGCCATAATAGGTTTCCAGGAACCAGCGATAGGTATTCAACTGGAGGGTGTAGTGCCAGTAATTCGTATTCGGTAGATGCTCTACGGGGGCGTGCCCGGATTCCCAGGAATTATCCATTTTGATTTCCTTGGAGCGCTTCCAGTCGTAGATTACATAGGAGTCTGTGGATTTCCGGTAGAAGATCATGTCAATGGAGCCGGCGAGCTTGTATTCCTCGCTCCAGACTTCCCACTCGGAGCGGTAGGGTACCAGGTCCTCTTTCACATCCCGCCAGAATTTCGTAAAGTATTTCCACTCGGGCGTGGTAAGGACGGACGGCTCAATGATTTCCGGATGGCCATGGAGGAACTGCTCAATCGCGAGGTGCATCGCCGTTCCCTGTGAAGAGGCCGCCGCGCCATTTGCGTTCCAGCCGTCCTTGATTTCTTGGGCGGTCTTTCCGAAATATTTACTCTGGGACCATTTGGGAGAGGACATCATTTTCTTAATAATGGCGTCGGCGTCAAAGTGGGGGAAACAATTGTGAATGAATCCTGTACAACTGATCCAGCCCTTGTAGGTTCCATTCACGGTATAGACGTGGGTGGGTTCGTCAAAGACGATACTGGCGTCTCTTGGGTGCTTATTTGTAAAGGAGAGTTCCTGCCATGGCTGGGGCATTTGAGCGGCTTATATATTCTATAAAAGAACGTGACAAATCTTTAGATGCGGTTATAAAGAAGACGTGTGAAACTGATATACTAATAGAAACAAATGAATCCTGTGGCAGGATACATGCTGGCCTATTCGGATGATGTGTATGAGGGTCCTTCAATTCTTCCTGGCGTAGAGGCGATGCCTCGGGTGCTATATAAGACCATTGATGATGCCGAGAAGGCGCTGGAGGTGTGGAAAAAGAAGATAGACTCTTTTACACCGGTTCTCTATGGAGAGGTATATCCGTATGATAAGACGACCGCACGCCTACAGATTGAAAAAAAGGGGCATGCCATATATGGATGGACGATAGATATGTCGGAAGATGAGCCGATACGGTATGGTATTTTCATTTTGGCAATAAGCTTTTTTTAAGCTTTTTTAAGCTTTTTTAAGCTTTTTGGAAAAAAGCTTGGCAAAAAGATTAAAGGTCTGCGACGCAGGAAGTTCTAACAATCTCTAACAATCTCTAACAATCTCTAACAATCTCTAACATATCTGGGTTTTTGCCAAGCCAAGCTTTTTAGAAAAAAGCTTGGCAAAAAAATTAAAGGTCTGCGACGCAGGAAGTTCTATATTGGTTTGGGTTTTTGCCAAGCTTTTTTCCAAAAAGCTTATTAAAGGTCTGCGACGCAGGAAGTTCTAACAATCTCTAACAATCTCTAACATATCTGGGTTTTTGCCAAGCTTTTTTCCAAAAAGCTTAAAAAAGCTTACTAGAATCCCGCGAGCTTCATAATAATCTTCCCAATCTGGTTCTCTCCCTCAATTATCCCAGTAGACTTACGAACTCCTCCCAGATTTGAGGAGTTCGCCCCAGGAGCATAGTACAAGAGTGTTTTCCCCTTGTCCCGTGCTGCTTCCACGATTTTCCGGAATCGCGCATCCTTTTCCCACCGCTGGCGTAGGCCCTCCTCCAGAATCTCATCCTTCTTGGACGCCCACTTCGCCTCATCAAAGATTGAATGAAAGCGTTTGAACGCCGAAGGGCGAATTCCTTCTTTCACTGCGGTGTCCTCCTCATTGAGAAGTTTCTGGTCGCGCTTCTCCGGAATCGGCTTCTTGCCGCCATCCGACTCTTCCACACGCTCACGGGTGAATTTCTGATGAATGGATCCCTCGCGACTGAATACCGTCGTAGCGATATCAGGAGTATTAGAGGCAATGCGATATCTCATGGCAGCGAGATAGTGATTTAGCGTAGGATATTGGATATCATCCACCGTCGGGTCTTCAATGGGAAAGGGGGCGGTAGGAGACATCCACTTTCCAGCACCCTTGTCACCGATTTCGAGAAGGTCCTTGTCCGCAGCCGCCGAATAGAACAGAAAGAGTTGCTCAGCGGGATAGGTCTGTCCTGTGGGCGCCGCGATTCCCTTTGCTACAGGAAGAGTGCGCTTTACAGAGAAGGCATCCGTGCTTATAGTGCGTGTCGTCGTCGTCGTATCCAGGCCCTCCGTCGTCGTCGTCATCACACCCATACTCTCCTCCACGCGCCCCTTCATAGACTGTGCGCCCATCGTCGTCACACCACCCACCTCCTGCTTTCTCTGGAAGATGAACCACCGATTCATAAACGAGAAATTCTTCACCGCCTCAGGCATCGTATAGACCTGTCCCGCCTTCTTAGCGACCTCCCAAGTCGGCCCGAAAGTAGAACTACTCTCTGAAAGGCGGAATTGAGCCAATGCCTTGGCATCCAGAGGCTCACATCCAATTGACTTCATTCCCTCCGTGAGTGTATCAAAGTTCACCAGATACTCCCGCTGGTCCGTGCCAATCGTCACGAAGTTCACATCAATCGCGAGGCCTAATGAATCCTCGCCTGTCGGCATATCATCCTCCTCATACTGTTTCGTAATGGACCACAGTTTGGCACCCTTCTCCATGCCAATCTGACTGGAACCGTTCGGCGTCGAACGAAGGAGCTCAAAGACCTTCTGGCCATCAAAGCAGCACCCGATGAAGTAGCCACCCACCTTCAGATTCTCCGAAACATTCTTCAGGAATCCACTGAAGGTCTCGCGCGTCTCAAAGAAATAGTGAATTGCGAACATACAGCTCATACAATCGGCCCGCATCTTGAGACGACTGGCTCCCACCGCCTCAATATAGGGCGGGACCGCCCCCGTCGGCTTCACGCGCCCCAAGACACTCCGCAGGATATTCTTCTCCTCCTCTGTCGTTCCAGCAGCACCAGTTACATAGTTCTTCACTGAGTTTCCAATGGCGAAGACCATGGGTGGGGTCTTATCACGACCAGCAGTGGCTAAACGCTCCATATAGCGCCGATAGATTCCATCACGCTCCCCAGTAATATTCGGGCCAGAATAGTCAATTCCGAGCACGAAGGATACGCGATTACGTATCCAGATACCCAGGTCGGCACCCACGCCACACGCCATATCAATCAGCGTCTTTCCCGCGCCGTCCAGGCCTACCCGATACAGAATACGCTCCTTAATGTATTTGTTGTGGAAATCGCGCATTGTCCGAGTTAGCATATGGTCATGTACAGGTGCCTTATTGCGGTCATAGTATGCCTGTGTGCCTTTGTCATCTGATCCTCCGAGTAGTTCCCGCTGCTCTTCCTCGTTCGGCTCTGACGCTCCCGACTTTATCATATAGGTTGTAATCGGATCGTAAATGCTGTTCCAGACATCATCCGCCACCTTGGCACTATTCAGGGTGCGCCCAATTTCGCCACTCTGGAACCGCTCCGTCTTATCATTGCGCACACGCAGAGGATTCCACCGCCATCCTGCCGGCTGTTTCGGGTCATAGGCCATTTCCACAATCGTCTTGTCCAGAATCGGCTCCTCCGTATCATGAGTCCGAACGTAGGATTCGCCGGTATCATTGTCCTGGAAGATGGGCAGGTTACAGTGATTCGCCATCGGATCAGGGAACTCTTTCGGAATGAAGAGCACCGGTTTGTAGGCACCCTTGATTTCGGCACCGCGCGCCAGGCGATCCATCTTCGGAAGTTCCTGTTGATTTAGAATGATCGTGCGCGGATTTTCAGAGGCCGACCCTACAAAGAGACGGAGAGTCTTGTACGTCACACTCTCCCCTGTTACAGGCTTCTCAGCAAATGTGATTTTGTCTTGGGTTTTCGTCTTGGTGTCCTTTTCAAACTTCACGAGGAAATCCACCGTATTATCCTTCGGCGGCTTCCACTTGAACTGGTCGTAGAAGGTCGCCGCCGAGGCTGCCGGCAGCGGCTTCGCATTCGGAGTAAAGATGAGACCGTCCGTGTAATAGATGCGCGGCGCACCCAGGACGCGCGCCGCCGATTGGAAGATGGACTCGTCGCCGGCACGACCAAAGATGAAACTCTTCATGGACACCTGGAGACGAGTCGTAGGAGTAATGCCGGCGATAATCTGCTTCGCCCCCTCGCCCTTATTCCATGTTGTCATCCAATTCTCGAGTTGCCCATAGCGCGACTGGAGCTTCGTGTCCGCCGACACCGGCTGAAAGGGGAATTGGCTGACATCCTTTTTATCTGTCGTGTAGAATATGTCAAACGCGAGGAACTGATTGATCGGCTTCTTATCCGATGTTAGTGTCACCCACTCACCATCAATCAGAGAGACACGGCATTCGGGCTGCTGGAGACCCGTGCGATACACATTCTTCATACTCATATCAATCAGGAAGAGTTCGCCATTGCCGTCACAGTAGCCGACACAACGAAGGCCGTCGGCCTTGTCGGTGACGTTATAACCGTCGCGGATATTTCCCTCATCCTTCTCGCGATCATCCTTCACGCGTTCCTTCATGAAATTCTTCTTTTGAAGAGTGCGGGGAGCAGGCCCACGAAACCGGTCGTCGCCTGTTAGGAGCTTATAGCCATCCAGCACTTTCTTGACTGTGGAGGTCCGAATCAGGAGGACATTCTTCTGGATTCCGCGAAGTACTTCGCCGATTCCGCGAATGAGGCGCTTCGTGGCCTTCTCCTCGGTATCTTCCGCCATCCGATCGAGTTCTACCTCAATCTCATAGGTCGGAGGCGCCTGCATGATTTCCTGGTCTCGGAATTTCTTCTGCCACTTGAAGGCCCCACCGGGGAGTTTCTTCGTGCTCCGAACAATGGACATATCAATTCGCACACCCTCGGCTTTAAAGGTCCAGCGGCGAATCATACGAAAGGCCTTCGGAAGTTGCCCCCAGTTCTCTAGGAGCTTATTCACAGAGGCGTCGTCTTTGGCCATTGGGATTTCCCGTCGGGCCTTAATACGAAAATTATACTCGGCCACATCGATATTCTTAACAGCCACCGCTCTATCTTTAATCATGGCGCCATAAGGCTTTCCAGCCATAACATCATCTCGGCAATACTCTTGAATAACGCCGAGTTTCAAAAGAGTGAAACGAATATTCTCTTTCGTCATGACCGTCATACTGTCATCTTGCGGGAGACTCGTATAACCGCGCGCTCTGAGGCGCTTTGCCACGGAAAGGAAGGTGGTCGTATCAATCGTGCCGAAGGTCGTCTCCAACTCATGCTCAGGGTGGTTCAGCCATTCTTTTACTTGTGCCTGAATACCCTTGTACTCTGTGGCCGAGAGTTCCATCTATCACCTCTATAGTTTTCGCTTTGAGCGGAAAGTATGGAAATGATTGTTCAAATTTTATGGAGGGACTGCCTTGTACTGTCGCGGTTACCCAACAATGACGTCATCGTCATCGTCATTCGTAATAGCATTTAGTTTCTCAAGGGCCCGAATGGCCTCGGCTCGGCCCAGAACCACTGCATAGTCGGCCTTCTTCGGCTTCTCCATTCGGGTTCCCATTCCCACATTCATTGCTGCCAATTTCGGCTTCATAGACTCCAGCGTCCCTTCCGCGATTGGCCAGGCAATCTTCCATTTCTCGGTTTCACGGTCGGATACCCAGCGCCCCAGCTGAATCCCTACAGATTCCTCACCGGGACGATGGAAGACAGCACGTGAGCCGACGGAGAGGGCCCAAATGGGACGAGCCGAGGACCAGGTCCGTACATCTTCCGGAGACCACGAAACCTTCTTATTCGCCTCATCCACGAACACGATCTGGATTTCATAGAGGTGGGCGAGGGCATCATTCAGCTCCTTCGTATTTTGCGGAGGACTCTCGTCCGCTGACTGTTGTGCGACGAGCTGTTCAACAATCTTCTTTCTGCTCCAGCGATGGCCACGGAGTTCGGCTTCTACACGTTCCTGTAGGGTGATGATGGTCTCCCGTAGAATGGTTCTGCGTACGGGGAGAGTGGCCACGCGGAATTCGGGATTCGTTTTCCAGAGAATGGCGGCGACAGGTCCGGGGGGTTCCAGCGGAGTAGGAACCCAACCACAAATGGTGGAAGGAATTTCATCAGTTTCGTTCGTATCGGAACAAACTTGTATGGAAATTTGGGGCAACTCCTTCGTTGCGTTCGGGTTCTTTAATAGTATCTCTCTCAAATCGTTAAGCATTTCCTTAATTATACTATGCTCGGAAGGTTTAGGCCTTACATGCCCCCTATCGCAACATATCCTGGGCAAGACGCTCGTTCTCGTCGCGAATCTTCTGTTCCGTCTGGACGGTTCTACAGAACTCCATATAGGTTTCTACTTCGTCAAAGGCCTCCTTGGAAAGTTTCATTATATCAAAAAAAATTCCATTGCTATTTTCGGAGTATTCCATTTTGTGCCGTTTGATAATCTCAAATACTTTGGCCGATTCGGTTTTGGAGAGGGCCTTGAGATCCCCCAAGAATTTCTTACGATTATCGTATTCTATATCGGTTAGTGTCGCCATCTATGCCTTCTTGCGTATTTGAAAGGGCCTCTTTCCCGCAGTCTGTAGGGGAATCGTGGGAGTGGGAACGACCTCGGCAGCCTCCTCGTCAGTAGCTCCCTCTTCTTCCTCCTCTTCTACAGTGGCGGTGGCGTCCTCTTCTACAGTGGCTGTGGCTTCCTCTTCCTCCTCTTCTACAGTGGCTGTGGCTTCCTCTTCCTCCTCATCATCAGTCGCCGCCGTACCAGCCTTGCGCCCCCTAAACAGGCCAACACTCAGAATATATTCATCATTGACCTGGAAACGGGATTTCTTGATTTCCACGGTGATGGTCTCGCCGACTTCCACCGACTCAAACTCGTCCATACCAATGTTGGCATCACGGGGTACGATAATGCGAATGGCATCGCGATAATTTACATAGAGACCCATCTTGTTCTTGCGAATCACCTCGCCATCCAGGACGGTCTTATCAGGGGGATTCAGAACCTTTCCTTCGGCCTGGACATGAAAGAGAAGGTGACCGGTGAAGCGGCCGCGCTCAAGAGAGCCCATGGAACGGGAAAGGATTTTGATACTTTCCGTAAGGACGAAGCCATGGCGCGAACATTTTCCTTCCAGACGGACACGGAGCTTCTCCTCCAAAACAGCGTCAATTGATTTAATTTGTCCGCGAATATCACGAGGTGTTAAGGCAACCTGTTCTTCAAATACGGCAGTATACTCCATTCTCTCTATTTGATAGTGGTAGGTTCCTTAAGCGAAGTCAAATTTTGTGGAAGGAACCTTTTTAGACCGCCGCTCATTTAAAATGAGCGGCGGTCGGCGGCCCGTGCGCAATTTGTAGATAGATTACTCGCACATTTCACTTTCAGTATATTTTGCGAGTGGTAATTTAAATTGCGCACGGGTCTAAGCTTAAGCTTTTTGGAAAAATAAGCTTTTTGGAAAAAAGCTTGGCAAAAAATTAAAGGTCTGCGACGCAGGAAGTTCTAACAATCTCTAACATATCTGGGTTTTTGCCAAGCTTTTTTCCAAAAAGCTTATTAAAGGTCTGCGACGCAGGAAGTTTATAGGACCTTTCTACAAATTTTGGGTTTTTGCCAAGCTTTTTTCCAAAAAGCTTAAGCTCACTTGAGTTTATGCCTACTCTTTATCGCCGCAATCGGTCGATAGAAATACCGCTTCCTCTTCGCCTTCCGCTCCAGCTCGTCAATCATCCGCAAAATAATATTTTTCAGAGCGCACGCCTTAATCACATTCTGGAATTTCCGAGCATCCTTGAACAGTTTCTCTTTCACCTTCTTCATCTCCCGTTCCATTGGTAAAACGCCTTCATCTTCGTCCTTCCGTTTTTTAACAGTCTTGACCGCCTCCACTTTCACGCGCTGGTCTTTCTCATTCAACACTGCGTCAATCAATAGGAAGGGAGGATATCCAAGAGTGTCTAATAGATGACGAATTGCTACTAGTTGGTCCTTGTGACCGGCAATAGTACTCACATTTTCGCATTCCTTCCCCTTTTCGGGGGCGACACCCTTATTCACAGGGCGGTCATTCGTCTTCAAGATGAATTTCGCCTCCTTCAGTTTCGGAATTATAAATCCGTAAATCGGACCCGTTGTGTCTCGGTTCGCTTCCAGTAAATTCACCGGATCAGTTTTGTCCTTTTCCAAATAGTCAATAACGGCCTGACTACACTTATCCTTTCCGCAGATATACTCAATGAAGCCGGTACGAGGGTTCACATATCGGAAAATATTAACATCGACTCCCTGAATCTTCTTTTTAAGTATCTGTTCATTTGTGACCCGGTCCAATTCCACCGATAAATTCGCCGGATCGGATACAATCTCTAGCTGCTCTAAAGGGGTGATGCTTTCATCCCATATTATTTCCAGAAAGACGTCCGCCAGAATGGTTCTATAGAGAACCTGTTTATCTGCAGCATATTCAGGCCCCGTCCCATTCAGAATTATCTCATACATCCAGGAAATCATTGCCAGTACATTGGCTTCACGTTTATACATATCGCCAGTGTATCGCTCATCCAACACTTTCTTACATTCAGGAGGTATATCAAGAATTCGCTCCCCCTCGCGAATCTGTTTTGCCCAGGCAATACAGGCCTTCCAATAGGCAAGAGCTGCCACGGTAGGCGGCTTGACCTCGGCCTTTTTAACCGGAATAGACTCGGTTGATAAAATCGCATCGGTAGCTACTTTCGTAGCCGTTTCTGCCCCTTTTCCGATGTCCTTTGTAACATATTCAACCTTGATTGGAGTGAATTCATCCCACCCAATCGGCACATCCGCCACGCGAAGAGCCAGCGGAATTCGCACATCCGCGAGCCGAATCGGTTGGAACAGATAGAATCCGTTTCTATACAGAATATATCCTTCCTCATTACCCAGTTGTACGCGAAATGACTGATTCCCCACAATATTCGCCAAAAGAATCTTAATCGCCATGTTGGGAATTCCAGCCTCGTGAAAAGAATCCTCAAGGGCTCCCGCCTGAATGTTCGGCTGCTTCTCCTCCTCAAAAATCCGTTTAAGAAGCTGCTTGATTTGGGATTCTCTCCAGCGCATGGCATATTCATCATAGGTTGACATATCAACTTCGCCATTTTTAATAATCTTGCTCAAATCCACCGACTTTGCACAGCTATAGGGGCATTCCGTCCAATCACAAATGCTCGTATAGGGAGTATCATTTAATTCAATATTCTCTCGTACAAATCCTTGGGCATCCTCCAATTTATCAATCGGTGCCAAATCGGAGACGTAATTCGCCGATATATTCAAATTACAATCCAGGGCATAGCTTTTCAGAACACGGGTAACGCGGCCAATCTGAATCGCCTTGTCCATGGCCTTGCGATACATGTAGAGATCGGCCGTTTCTACCGTAGCCTCTGTACCATACGTATTCACAAGCAGATGAATCGTACAATTCCGCTCTACCGCCGGCAAAAGGCTATGACTACAGGTACGAACACCGCGCCCCAGAACCTGTTCCATCTTGTTCAAATGAAACCAGCTATCAAACACGTAAATTTCCCGAACAAATCGCAAGTCAATTCCCTCCGAAGCCACTTGAGAACCGATGATGACTTTGACGTCCTTCCCATAGAGATTCTCCTTGGCTCGCGACGCTTTGACGGCGGCGGCATTATTGGGAGAAAGCGCGGCCTGACCCGTAAGAAGAACGTATTTTGCCGCGCTGAAGGGGTGCGCCTGACCCTTGTGCGCCCTCTCCCGTACTTCGCAGAAGGCGCACTGCCGACCCTTACCTTCCAAGTTCGGATTCGTTAAAAGGGGGCGATTTATGCCCCAAGGAGAATATCCATTCGCCTCCAGGGCAAGGGCCATAGGAAGGGCGCCAGATTTGATAAACCGGCTGTAAATGAAAATAACCCCCTTTGTTTTTGCAATACGATTCAGAATGAAATCGGCCTTTGGGGAGGCGCTCTTCAAAGGACCCTTTGTCAGCCAGACCGAATCCATTTTGGATTCAAAACGCGTGGCGACGCCCTCCTTCTTCTCATTAAACACGGTATTGAATCCGTTGTCGCGAATACGGAATTCCGATCCAGTATCTCCATCTGTTGCAGGAAATAGCCAGTTTCCAGACTGTACCATTTCATCCAGGCTCTGAAGGCCGAGGCCGCCGCTGGTCTCAATCACGGTGTCAGCAATACTGCGTATAAGTGTGAGCTCCTCTCCTTCAAAGGAAATAGGGACGAAGGGTAAATGTAAGAGCGTCTTTTTGCTGAGAGCTATGCTGGCCTCATCCGTGGGCAGGGGATCGCCCTGCGGGTCATCCTTGGGCCATTCCAAGAGTCTCGGCACATTGCGGGGTTCAAGGCGAACGGGGAAGGTCAAAGGATTCTCGCCGCGCATGAAACTGAGGTAGGCACTCGCCGCGCCTCCCAGAAGTTTCTCACCCCCCCTTCTAAATTTCCCAGTCGGATCAAAAATTTCGCGTTCGGATAATGTAGCCTTCTTGTCATTTCGCAAAAGTAGATTCAACAGAAAGACGATTTCCTTATAACTATTGTACATTGGCGTTCCCGTGAGAAGCATCAGTTTCATTCCTTGGACCACGGAAAGCATCCGTAGCAGCGTCGGCGTCAAACGTTTTCCGGCATTTGATTCGGACATCTCTACATCGCCTCCAGGGGCGTCCAAATTATCGTCGGCAGTTTCTCCAGGAGAATCGCGTAAATTGTGGGCCTCGTCAATAATGATTAATCGTCCGTCAAAGGCTCGGCGTAAAGCCTTCGTTTGCTCCTGCTGGGTCCGTACAGGGTCGGCAGTCTTTTGCACGGAGTCTATGATTTCCTGAATGTAGCGCCAGAACTGGATGTATCCGAGAATCCTGTAGCGCCCGTTAATGGACTGATTGATGCGGCGAATGATGGCCGGTTTATCAATCTCGTATTCCGTCCCCGTTCGCTGAATATAACTGTTGCCGGTACATCCATTTGCGCTATTCGCAACAGTGCGGCTTTTGGTAATGACGAGGGTCTCTTCGTCAAAAATGGTTCTACGAAATCCGGGCTGAATATTTCGGGGAGCCACGATGAATACCGTCTCTTTGGGGTACGTGCGCAAATATTCCTCCGCCGTCGTAATGGCGGCACAGGTTTTTCCGACGCCCACCCCGTGATACAAGAGGGCGGATTGGTAGGGGCATTGAGGAGAGAGGAATCGGCTAATGAATCTCTGTACCGAAGTTAGCTCAAACTCTTCACCAGTATTACACAGGTCTTCCCCACGCTTCTGCTGCTCTCCCAGACTTTCCTGGCGATTCTCAATGAACTCCTGCTTTTCCATTAATTTTTCAATAAATCGGGGGTCGTCCGAATCTGGGTAGAGACCGGCCTCATGCTCCCAGGTATCCATGGCAGCGGTCGGAAACAGTCTCCTGCCCTGGAGTTCTGTGAGAATCGCGTCGCGTCTTGTCATGTCGCGCTCCGACTCCCATACTTGTAGTAATTCCGTATCTGTATATGTGCCAATGTCACCCATCTATAGGG
>Ga0118677_10006127_pt1 | contig 20561 bp, 20 predicted proteins | sample AliMusrvi5mmetaG_FD_86154 | JGI IMG/M metagenome (GOLD analysis project Ga0118677, IMG submission 86154)
ATCCCAGATATCGCGGATGCAGACCAGATTTGCCCCGGACCGTCAATACGGAAGAAGCCAACGCGCCCCAAAACGCGAAAGATTAGGGGCTGGCGCGACCGGTTGGGGTTCTGCAAAATAGCCTGGGAGGCGCTGGGGAAGCATCGCCACGGGATAGATCAGGAGTATGGCTGGCGATGCTATTCAGCACCACAGGACGGCCGGCAGGCACGCTGAGACGCGACGCGGTCCGTCCGGACGTTGTATTTTAGCAAATATACCGATGAAGAGTTGATTAAGCCAGATGCGGGAAGCCCGATACACCTTCAGGAATTTGATCGAAAAACACTCTGTCGTCGTGTTCTGGATCGCGGCCCTTTTGCTTGTGCCTTTTCTAATGGGCGGCGTCGTGGTTGGCGACGAAAGTGTCCTGCTGCATCAAACTCATTTGTTCGACCAGTCCGGCAAATCCTTTAGCGAGTTCGCTCGCACACCAGGGTTATCATACATATTTCATCACCTACTCTGGTTTGGCATTCTCTATGCCACCTCGCACATGCTGGAACTGGTCACAACCAGCCCGTTTCTTCGTGAAGCGGCGATATCGGCGGAAACCATCATCGCCGCCATGTCCGGCATCGCGCTTTGCTACACCTTCCTTGTCCGGCGAATGACTCTCGGAATCCCGCAAAGCCTGGCCACGGTGTTGGCATTTTTCGCGGGTGGTTTCGGGCTTTACACATTTTGCCTTGGCGGCGCGCCGGAAAGCTACATGGTGCTGGTGATGGGCGCCCGACTATTCTTCTTTGAGCCGCAAATTACCGAGCGGCGCGCTTGGAAGCTGGCTGTTTGCGACACGCTGCTTTGCGCCTTCAAGGCTTATAGCCTACTATTCGTGGTCATGCTCCTACCCCTTTTTTGGATGCGCGCACAACGCAAAGCCCGAATCACATATTTCGTCGCCTTTACCGTCCTGATAACGTTGCTCGCGCTAGCGAAGTTGTGGACCTGGAACGTGCCCGGCACCTACCAGGAAGTAATCCATGTCTCTGCCGGGCAGATCGGTTCGCACTTCCTCCAGCAACTGATCAGCCCATGGACCGGCGTATTATTTTGCCTCCCGGTTCTGCTGGTCTTGATCTGGGTCAGGCCCGATCAGCGCATGGCTCTGCTTTTCAAGTTCGCCGCCCTGCTCTGCTGTATATTATTTTTTTCCTTCTTTTCCTTCTTCGATGGCGACGTGCCAGGTGGCCGATATATCTTCCCGTTCCTTCTTGTACTTGTACCCGAAATCGGGGGTGCACTGTCGCGCATCTTAGCTTTCAGGCCCCAACTCGCATGGCTGCTGCCGGCGGTGGTGCTGACGTTCTTGCCAGTCGCAGTCTTCAGCTTTCCCTTTTTTCCCAACACCGCCTATCCCAGCTTGGGAAGCTGCGTGCCGGTGCACCCGGCAATCTATTCCTGGCGGATTGTCGTGGCAAACATCACGCGGCAACCCAGCCTTGTCATCTGTTTCCACCGCCAGGCTACCGACTTACTCGTGCGTGATGCTTCGACGCCTCGTACCGGCCCTTGGCGCGTCGCCTACGTGTTGTCGGGTGGACACAGCGAGGGTTATATCACCGTCGCTCACACCAACGACGTCCAAACGCAACATGACGCCTGGGGACGCAAGCTGTCGGGCCGACTTCGCGGGTTGGGCTTGGGGAACCTATATCTTTGGGGATTCCTGGGCTTGCTACCCGCGATTCTGGTGATGGCGCTAGCAACCGGTCTCGCCATGCGCGTCAACCGTACCCCAGCACTGGAGTGTCCGGGCGATTCCCCCTATTAGTGGCAAATCGGCGGCCGTTCCGGCCTCCGACCGAGGGCCGTATGCAGCTTTCCGTCGTCATTCCTTGTCTTAATGAGGTCGAGACCATCGGCGTGGTCGTCCGAATCGCGCGCGAAGCGCTGGTCTGCGAAGGTCTTTCGGGCGAAGTGGTGGTGGCTGATAATGGCAGCACGGACGGATCACAGAAGGCCGCCAGGCAGCAGGGTGCTCGCGTCGTGCTGCCGCCGCCCCTCCCCTACATCCCGCACGGAGCGGGACAATCCCTGGAGCATCTCGCCGACGCCTTTCCGGGCACTCTCCACCACTTCCTCAACCAGCCTCTCGATACCAAACTCATTGCCTTCGGCATCGAGAGCCTCGGTTAACCCGTCGGTGTAGAGTAGCAAAAGATCTCCGTGTCCGAAATGGAACGGAAAATCATTGCAAAATCTATCGAAGACACTCCCGCTGTCAATACCCACGGCCATCCCCTTAGGATTGAGGCGCTCGGCTCGTTGATCCGCCGCCGAGTAAAATAGCGGAGCGTCATGTCCTGCTCGGGCAAGGAGAGCCTCCCCGGTATGCTTGTTGATGATGACATAGGCCATGCTAATGAACATGTCCTCCCTGATGTCGGGATAAATCTGCCTGTTGAGTGCGCTAAGAACTGATGAAGGTGAAAGGTTACCCGGAGCCTGACTTCTTAAGGCGCTACGACAGGTCGCCATGATCAGGGAAGCCGGTACGCCCTTGCCCGAAACATCGCCGATCGCAATACCCAAGTGGTCGTCATCCACGGGAAGATAGTCGAAATAGTCTCCGCTAAGGGTGCGGGCAGGAAGATTCATCCAACTGATCTCAAACCCGGGGAGATCGGGGGCTTTGGATGGCAGAAGGATCTTTTGAATTTCACGGGCGATTTGCAGATCATGATCCATGGCGTGCTTTTCCACGGCCTCGAGGTGGATCGCCTGATTGAAAAGTGCAAATGCCGTCTGTTCCAGAATGGCGTGGAAAACCTCCAGTTTTGCCTCACTAAAAGGAGTTTTTTTTGTCCCCCTTGCAAGCACAAGAACACCAAGCAACTTCTGCCTGTAGTGAAGCGGTCCGATCACTACCGACCCAAGTCCCTGTTGGATAAGAGGCAGGGGAATATCCTCCTCTCCGCACAAAAATCTGGCCTCTTTCCAGTCACAGACCTCGCCGATCATCCCCTGACCACGCGGCACGGCATGCAGCCTTAGAAAGCTCTCCACGGCCTGGGGGTTTTTCCCTGTCGCAGCATCTCCTCCGAGATGCTCCGGAAGAACCACCAGCGGGGGACAACTCTTGGAGAGGAAAGAGGGGAGAAGGTGTTCCCCATATCGGTCGGTCAGATAGAGTGCCCCTCCCTCTGCCTTGAGTATATGGCAGGCTCCTTCAACAATGAGCCTGTGGAGTTCTCCCGCTGGAACCCCTTCAGAAAATGCAGCCCCCAGACCGTGCAGGAAATCAAAGACGCGGCGCTCCTCCTGACGTATTTCCCTTGTGGTTTTTTTCAGTTGAACAACCCTTCGGCGCGATCCAAAAACCACAAATCCGAGCGCCGCCACGGAAAGTGTAAGCAAAGCTATCACGATGGATTCCAACATCTGCGGGCTCATTCCAGTCGATTTTGCACCTCTTTAGCCACGATGACCAGCTTAGGCGGAGATTGACTCGAAAGTCGGAAGGCCCGACCTCTTGCTCAATCCTTTAAGGCTATGATTTTTTTTCTTCCTTCTTGAGATATTCCAACACGTCCCGGAATCGTTCCGCGTTGGACTTATTGGCACCGGCCAAAGCCTCGTGGGCCGAAAGCACAATCTCCTTCTGGGGCTCCGTCGTCTCGGGGAGGATATCCAGAGAGACATCCTCGACGGGGGGGATTTGCATTTCTGAGGCGGCCGATTCTACCTTGAAGAGCATGCTTAGACCCAGATTTTCAAGTAAGTCGACGTTACGCTGACTGACATTCACCACCCGGAGGGATCCTTGGGCGATATCCCTGAGATTTTGTGAGATGCCAGTGAGTGTTCCCATGAATGTGGAATCCATGTGTTCGCATCCGGCCAGATCGATCACATATTCGTTTTGTCCCTTCTGGATCATCGACCTAACAAACTGCTTGAGGGCGCCACTGCTGTGAAAATCACCCCGCCCCTCAATGCGTATCCAAACCCCGCTTCCGAAGCAGGCGGCGCTGACCCTGTCTGAATTTTTCACGATTTCGGGACGGTAGGGGTATGAGTTCACCGTGTCAATACGCACGGGGATAACTGCCGCAGATCGTGAAGTCGAGACCAGCCGGCACCAACTGATCAAGCGCCCCTCGTAGACCGGATTCGCCTGCGTGACCTGCGGCTTCTATAAAAAGATAAAGTCCTTCCTCCCTGGCGACCTTGGTGTGGATCGAGAGAATATTTACTCCTGCGACACTAAATGGATCCAAGGCAGACGCGAGTGCGCCCGGATGATCGGAAAGGTGGATTAGAACGGCAGTCTGGTCGTCACCGCTTGAGGGATTGAGCAATGTTCCGAGTACCAGATAACGGGCAGCCACAGCCCCCTCCTCTCCCTCAAGAAGAATCTGGGAACAAATTTTCACCGTGCCACCGGCCAGAAGTTCAAGAACAGCAGCCTCCGGCCCATCCTCCCCAAACGGGATCACACCACAGTCGGCGTTCCGCGAGATGAGGGCGTCGAACAAGTTCCGTGGTGCAGGGTGAAAGGTGTAACGGACACTTGAGCCGAACTGTTGCTTGGCAGCAAGGTGTGTACGACCGGCAACCGAACCGGAACATGCGATCACAGCGTCTTTTTCCAGAGCCATCGAGGCAGACATAATTTCCCTGTAAATGGCTCGGATCGCCCGTTCCCCGATTGGACCGGTGCTCCTGGCGGCAAGACGTCGCATCAACTGTTCGGCCCGCTCCGGAGCATAGACGGGGCTTCCGTTAAGTTCCTTGATCCGACCTATCTCTTGGGCAAGGCCTGCTCGCTGGTTGAGTAGCTCCAGAAGCCTCTCGTCAATCGTATCGATGGACTCGCGGAGATGCCTGAGATTTTCCATAAGATATCCCCTGCCTAGGCCTATGAGTGATCCGGATGCCCGGAGGAAGCCCCGTCCGGATCAATGTGGATGATAGTCTCGTCCACAGAGGTGAATGATTCACTTGCCTCGATTGAATCCGCTCCATCCACCAATGGGGAAGAATTAGCGGAATTCTCCTCTGCGATCCCGAGAAGTGCGGGTTGGCCTGATTCGGTCGTATTCACCAATTCCTCAGCTGAGTTTTCCGGCGGCATAGTGCTGGCGGGTTCCGGTTCTGACTTGGGAAGAGGCACATGACGCAGTTCCGCTGCATTGGGAAGCTCATCGAGATTGCGCAGTCCGAAATGATCGAGAAAATACTGAGTAGTGGAATAGAGGAGGGGGCGTCCCGGCGTTTCGGAACGTCCAGCTATCCTGATGAGGCCTCGATCAAGGATTGTCTGCATCACGCCGTCAACGGCCACCCCGCGAACCGCTTCGATGTCTGCCCGAGTGATGGGTTGACGGTAGGCGATAATGGCCAGCGTCTCCAGTGCAGGTGCGCTGAGTCGGTGCGGCTTGGTTTCGGGGTAGAGAGCACGAAGCCAAGGTGCAAAGAGTGGCGCAGTGCAGAGGAGCCAGCCCGTCGCCGTCTCCCGAACCTGATAGGCTCGCCCCGAAGCATCCACCTCACCGCGAAGTTGTTCAAGTGCCTCCCGTACTTCCCCCTCCTTGATTCTTGCAAATGCTACAGCGCTGGAAGCTGGAGCGGCGGAGGCCGCGTTTTTGAGGTGGGCAACCAACTCTTTGGGTGAGACCGCTTTTTGAGATGCAAAGAGAATGGCTTCCAAGACATCGGCCAGTCGTGGAACGTTACCAACGATTTCCTCCGGCGCTTCCTCGCCTGTCCGATCACCCTCCCCCGATGTTACATCCGATACCCCCCCGTGTTCGGATTCCTTCATCTCCGATATGGGCCCCCCCTCGGGCAAAATTCCATCATCTGGAGGACTGACAACATCGCCAGTGTTGGATAGTTCATCGGCCGCGATTGGAATATCCGGAGGCTCGTGTCCAATATCTTGGCTGAGTTTGTTTTTTGGGGTTTTGGAGGATTTACTCATTGAAATAGGCGGGCACTTCTTCTGTTGCTTCTTCTTCAGCCGATGCGGGTCGGTCTAGCCAGATTTCACCGAATTGCTCTTCCTGACGCACGCGGAATTGTCTCATCCTTATCAACTCCAGAATGGCGAGGAATGTCACTACCAGCTCCGCGCGACTGGATGCCGTACTAAACAGCTCATCAAATCGCATCGAAACACCCCTGCCGACGAGGTTTACGAGATGGTTGATCCTGTCGGTGACCGTGAAGGTCTCCTCGTGGATTTCGCTCTGCCGATCCGTCTCCGGCAGACGATTGAGTGCACGCTGAAAGGCGTTGATAAGGTCAAAAATCCCCACGTCGCCTATCAACATGTTGTCTTCTAGAACAGGGGAGTGCATCCCATCCAGAGGTGCGGGACGTGGAAACAGGGCCGACTGAAGCTCCTCGTGATCACGCAAGTGGGATGCCGCTTCCTTGAACTTCCGGTATTCGATGAGCTGACGGATCAACTCCCATCTGGGATCGTCCTCATCAGCCTCCTCCTCGGGCATCTGCTGGTCCTTTGGCAGAAGGGTTCGGCTCTTGATGTATAGAAGATTTGCCGCCATCACCAGGAATTCGCCTGCCAGATCGATATGTAGCACTTCAAATGCCTCGAGGCAGGCAAGATACTGGGTCGTGATTCGCTCGATGGAGATATCATAGATATCCACCTCGTCCTTCTTTACGAGGTAAAGTAGCAGGTCGAGAGGGCCCTCAAAGACCTCCAGCCGGACCTTGTATTCTGACTCCTTCACGCCGGCGCAGCGCTTACTTAGCGACGGTAGCCGTGGCGCTCAATCTCTCGGGCGACCTGAACCTTGTGCTTCGAATTCTCCTTGGTCTTGGTCTTACGTTTGCGAAGTTGCTGGGCTAGCTTGTGGGCAGCGAGATCAATGGCGGAGTAAAGATCATCCTCTGCATCCTCTGCGTGCAGATCTTTGCCAGGCATGGCAAGGTGGATTTTTCCCGGATAATCCTTCTTTTTGGAACGGTGCTCGTCAAAAAGCAGGACGACGTGGGCCGCAAGAATTTGATCCGTGTACTCCTCCAGATGGGAAATCTTTTCGGCAACATGGGAGTGGATTGCAGCAGTAAGCTTAATGTGACGGGGGCTGAGGTGGATTTGCATAATGTTTGTATCTTCTTATTACGGCCAGAAAGCACCGCATGCCACCAAAATGCTTCCATCCGGCAAATTCAACAAGATAGCAGCGATAGATTTGCCTCCCTTTCCCTCTGATGGGATTGGTCTCATAGAGCCATCATTCGTACAAAGCATGTAAAAACCGGGACACTTCAATAGGTGTAATGATTAAAAGTGATGTTTGTTCGAGTCAGGATCCAGTTGGCGAAGCCATCCTGACTGTCATAAGCAACAATTTGGGCCGTGGCGACCTGTTCGGGAGTGGGATAGTATCCAGTGCAGGAAATGACGGTTGGTGACGTTGAATTGGTGGATTGCCATGTCATTACGTGTTGATTCTCATCGGTATTGTTACGAGCCGCTATCGTGATGCTGTTAGAGCTGACATTTAAAAACCCGGCAACCGACTTGACATTGCCGGGGAGCAAAATTGGCTCTATTTGGTCTCCGTGGGCGTCCAACCAAAGGATTGAGAATTTCGTGCCATCTGTAAAAAGTGCGGCCGTAACACCGTTGGTTGTTGCCAAGATAATCGGTGGCTTGGGTTTGGTGTAGAGCGCTCCAAGATTCAATCCGCTGTTCGTCCAATCGTACGACCAATCCAAGCTTTGGGAGTACAGGGAGGCACTTAGCATCAAGCCTGCCACGAAACTTAAAACTGCTGTAATCATGATCTTGAATTATGCGGATGCCCGGCAGGGTGTCAAACTTGGATCCCGGTGGATCTTATCGGGAGTGTGACTCGTAAAAGCCTTTCACCGCGGCGACAAGCCCGGGAATGTCATGCTGGGCGGCTTCCAGATCAACGGGCAGACCAAGTCGACGCATCTCTGCGGAGGTAACAGGGCCTATACTTGCGGTTTTGAGTCCTTTGGGGAGAGAAAGTCCGAGCTCCATGAAATGAGTCGCCGTGGAGGCGCTTGTGAATGTAATCATGTCGGCACCTTCCTCTCGGAAACGCCTGATCCCGCCGCAACAATCGTCAGTCTCCGGAACGGTCTGATAGACCGGCACGTCATCCACTATGGCACCGAGGTTTTCTAACTCCACCGCAAGAAGATCACGTGCCCCGGCAGCTCGAGGCAATAGCATCTTCAGGTTCTCCACATCCAGTTCCCTGAAGGAATCCAAGAGGGATTCGGCAACAAATTCCTTCGGGATCAAGTCCACTGCAAAATGGTAATCCTTCACCCTTCGGGCTGTTCCGTTGCCGATTACGGCGATCTGCGCGCCGCCGAGTTCACGGGCATCCTCATGCACTGCGAAGAAGGACTTGAAGAAAGCCTCCACACCATTGGGGCTAGTAAAGACAATCCAATCATAGCATCTCACATCCTGTATTGCCTCCTCCAAGGCGGTTCTGTCCTTTGGAGGTTCGATGCGTATAGTGGGTAGTTCGAATGCATCTGCGCCGAGTTCGCGTAGTGCGCCGAGGAGACCACCCGATTGCTGACTCGTGCGGGTGACGGCAATACGCCGACCAAAAAGTGAACGGCTCTCAAACCAGTTAAGGTTGACGCGGAGATTCACCACATCGCCGAAGACCGCCACTGCAGGCGCCTTGAATGCCTTCTCCAAGGCCATGGTCGCGATTGTTCCTAGAGTGCCGACCAGCGTCTCATGTCGTCCGGTGGTCGCCCAGCGAACCAGAGCAGCCGGCGTCGAGGAGGCCATCCCAGCTGCTTCCAACTCCTCGGTTATGGCGCCCAGGCGTTCAACCCCCATTAGCATCACCTTGGTGCCGGGAGACGCCGCAATCACTCTGTAATCGATACCCGAGCTCCCCTTGCCGGGCTCCTCATGACCAGTGAAGATCGTAAGCATCGCATTGCTGGAGCGGTGAGTGACCGGAATGCCCGCATAGGCCAGACCACCGATCGCCGACGTGACACCGGGCGTGATTTCGAACCGAAGTCCGGCAGCGGCGAGCTCGGCAGCCTCCTCTCCGCCTCGTCCAAAGAGGAAGGGATCACCACCCTTGAGTCGCACGACCTTCTTACCTGCCATCGTGTGCCGTATAAGGAGCGCAGTGATCTCTTCCTGCTTGAGCGCATGGCGGCCCGCTGACTTTCCGGCATAGATTTTCTCGGCTCCGCTAGGGGCGTATCTTAGCATTTCCACGTTGCTCAGGTAGTCATAGATTACTACATCTGCGCGTTCCAGACACTCACGGCCACGCAAGGTCAGGAGGCCTGGATCTCCGGGGCCGGCACCAACCAGATAACAAATCCCCTCGGCCGCCTCCGAATGCCCTAAACTGGTTCCTTTTTTGGATTTACTGTGCTTATTCATTGAAAAAGAAGCTGGTCGGCCACAAGTCGCGCCACATCAGTGGGTGTTACCGCGGAAGCCTGAGCATATCGGGGAGGGGCTTCGTCATCGGGAATAAAAACCGCACGCATTAAAAATCCCTCCTTTGATTTCGTGGCGAGAGTCCCGAGTGCGAGGTGGCAACCGCCGCCCAGATGCCTCAGCACTAGACGCTCCGCCTCAACGCAGGAAGCGGTCTTCTCATCGTGAAGGATTCGCAGCAAATCCTCCGCCCGGTCTCCGGTCCGGGTTTCAACAGCGATCGCCCCCTGACCCGGTGCAGGCAACATCCAGTCCAGCACCTCTGTAAAGAGGGTTCGTCCATTGATTGCAATGACTCCTTCTGAAAGGTCATGACCGATTCTGTAAAGTCCGGCGGCGGCAAGAATCGTGGCATCAAAGCCCTCGTTATCCCCAATTTTTGCAAGTCGGGTCGGGACATTTCCCCGGATCGGAGCAATCCGGAGATCGGGTCTCTGATTGATGAGCAACCGGGCGCGTCGCGGACTACTCGTTCCGATCACGGCTCCAGGGGGCAGACCTAAGACTCCTCCAGAGTGTCTGGAAACAAGAATGTCGTCTGCTGATGCCCTGGGCAGAATCGCGGCAAGAATGAGACCGGCAGGCGCTTCCACCGGCAGATCCTTCAGGCTGTGGACAGCAAAATCGATCCCCCCGCTCTGCAGTGCATCCTCAAGCTGCCTGGTGAAGATGCCGGCCCCCTCGGCTGTAGGTTCATCGATGGCCATGGAGGAGCGGGCATCCCCAGTGGTCGTGATAATCTGCTGCTCCACAAGGAGTCCCGGACGGGCTGCTTCCAAGAGGTCACGGACGATCTTGGATTGGGCGAGAGCGAGGTCACTTCCTCGTGTGCCTAGGACCAGGGGTTTCATGATGCGTGGCGGACCCGTCCTGATGATCGGGCATTAATGCTGGCCAACCAACCCAGAAATCCGCCGACGTGCTCCTCAATGAGCGATTCACAGCGATCAACCTCCAAAAGACGGACATTCATCGACTCGGCGGCGATCTGTTGAAGGCTGTCGATATCGTATAGGAAGACCCCATCGAGCTCATTGATCGCTGGATCCGCATCACGGGGAACTGCCAAGTCGATGACAAAGAGGGGAACTCCGCGGCGCCCCTTCATGAGTGGTGCAACCTTCTCCGGAGTTAGTATCGCATGGGGGGCTCCCGTAGAACTGATAAGGATTTCTATATCGCCGCAAGCCTTCTCCCAGTGGTCGAAGTGGAGCGCCATGCCCCCGATCTCTGCCGCCAGCTTCGCTGCCCTGTCGTAATTCCTATTTGAGACGATCACGCTTCGGACTCCACGTGACTGGAGGGAGCGGGCCGTGCGTTCACTGACTTCTCCGGCGCCCAGAATCATAATCCGACGACCCTCTAGCGATCCAAAGATCTTGCTTGCTAGCTCAACAGCCACCGATCCGACGGAGGTTGGACCACTGGTGATCTGTGTCTCGGAGCGAACCGACTTAGCCACGCGGAACGCATGTTGAAAAAGCCGGTGAAGCGGACGCGTTGCAGCACCGATATCGGCCGAGACCGAATAGGCCTTCTTCACCTGTCCAAGAATCTCAGTCTCCCCTATCACCATCGAGTCCAACCCGCTCGCAACGCGGAAGAGATGACGAACCGCCTGGGGGGTTGTGTGGTGATAGAGTGGAGCCTCGACCCCCGACCGGTCGGAGAGTATCGAACGGAATCCCTCCAATGCGCGGAGGGGACAAAGACTGGAGGCATAGAGTTCGACACGATTACAGGTGGAGAGCATCACAGCGCCTGAAACCCCGTCGATGGTACGAAGGCGATCCAGAATCTCCACAATCTCAGAATCCCGAACGGCAAAGCGCTCCCGCACATCGAGATGGGCGGTGCGGTGGTTAATGCCGGCGCAGAAAATGTTCACGATGTCGTGTGGGTGGAAAGATGTTCGATTATAGGCAGCAATAGCATCGAGAAAAGAAAGGCTGCTGCTGAAGCCATCGCAAAGCGACGCCCGGTCAGCGACCCTTTCTTTGCAGCCATTAGAATAGCTGCATAGAGCAGCCAGATCATCAACGAGAAGCCGAACTTTCCTCCGCTCACCGAGAGGTGGGCGAGCAGACCCGAGGCAAAACTCAGCGTGAGAAGAAAAAAACCGGTCCAAATCAGACGGAGTGTTGCCTCTGAAAGAATGCTAATTGGAGGCAAGTGATGGTAGATTGGTGCCGGATGACGAGATTTTAGCTGACCTTCTTGGACAAGGAACATCAATCCCGCAACACAGGCCAACCCGAAGCTTCCGAATGCGACAATTGAGAGTGCCGCGTGGGTTTGAACCCAGGGATTGGGCCTGAAAAACGCAGGCACTCCTGCTTCCGGCAGAAGGAGAGCGATTATCTGAAGCAGGAGAACCAAAGGTGCAGTAAATGCACCCATGAGTGAAATCCGGTAAGCGGGTCCGATCACCAAATAGATCAGGGCGATCGACCAAGAAAGAAAGATCAGAACCTCAGGGAGGCTCCCTATCGGGCAGGCATGCTCCGCCGCACCGCGCATTGATAAAAACCACGACTGGGCCGCCGCCCCAAGGGCCATAGCGAGGAAGTTGAAACGGCCCGGCCTAAAGCGGCCCGCTCCAAGGGCAAAGAGGGTGTACCCAAAGCTGAAGAGATAACAGAGTGTGGCAGCCAGCAAGGCGAGGCGTTCCATTGAAAGATCCTAAAAGCAACGTCTGTAGCCGAAAAGACGATTTACCGGGGAATCCCCCGAAAGCGCGCGGCGACCCTCCCAAGGGGGATTGCTCCCTCCATTATCTAGGATCCAAGATCACGATGCGATTTTCTCTCCACCAGCGCGTAGGCGTTGTGGTTGTGAATCGATTCGAAGTTCTCCGCCTCGACACGATACCAAAGGATGTTGGCATCACTCTCCGATCTGGTTGCAACATTGCGAACGAGATCTTCTACAAACACCGGATTGGCATAGGCCCGTTCGGTCACAAACTTTTCATCGGGCCGCTTGAGCAGGCTGTAAAGTTCTGAGCTGGCAGAGTCTTCCACAAGGCGTATCATTTCCTCGATCCACATTGGCTTGGCAGTTCGTACGGAGTAAGTGACATGCCCTCTTTGGTTATGTGCACCCGATTCGCTGATTGCCTTCGAACAGGGACAGAGCGTCGTTACCGGAACCATCACGGTGACAATGAAGTCAACCTTGCCCTGAGGACCACCGCTCAGGGTCGCGCAAAAGCGCACCGTGTAATCGATAAGACCGATGGCACCGGTAACCGGGGCAGGCTTCTCTAGAAAGTAGGGAAATTCGAAGTCAACATGGGCTTGGTCACTCTCCAAGCGCTCGGTGAGCTGCACAAGAATGTCGCGGATGTTGCGGACATGAAGCACGGGCCCGTGGGAGTTTAGCGTCTCCACAAAACGGCTCATGTGAGTGCCCTTGAAATGGTGAGGCAGGTCGACGGTAAGCTGCACCGTGGCGATGGTTCCCTGCTCGGTATGGCTTTTGTCCCGGACACGGATGGGAAAGCGGAGATCCTTGACACCTACGCGATCAATCGGAATCTGTCGGTCGTCGGGAAGACTTTGGGTGTCGGAAAGCTGACGCGAGGCAGGCATGTCTTGGGTAAAGATTTTTACTTTTAGGCTGACAGGTTGGAATGAAACCTAGCCGGAGGCCCGTTTGTTGAATCTAGTTCATTCTGCCCACACCCGTGAAATGCTAAAGCCTAAAAGAGCTCGTGACCCAGCACGCTCAAGCAGTAGATAGCCGCAGTCTCCGTGCGCAAAACAATTGGTCCGAGGCTAATTGCCTGAGCTCCAGCAGATCTGGCAAGAGCGGTCTCAGCGGGTGTAAAGTCCCCTTCTGGTCCCACCATGACAAGAACGCTCTTAGGAAGCGTTCCCTTGGCGCCAAAGTATGAGGAAAGAACATCTTTGAGCGGGCGGGCGTCGGGCTGGAGCGAGGCGATGAGAAGCAGCTCCGCCTTGGGGGAATCAGAGAGAAATTCTTTGGTTGTCCGGGGCATTGCGATTTCAGGTGCCAGGTTTTGCCCGCACTGCTTGCACGCCTCGATTGCGATTGACTGCCACCGTTCCTGCTTGCGCAGCGCATCCTCTTCATCCTCAAGCCGAACGATCGTACGTTCCGAGAGAATCGGCACAACTGCGGAGGCTCCGAGTTCCACTGCTTTTTGAATGATGAGATCCATATTGCGGGCTTTCGGGACGGCCTGAACTAGCGTGATGGCGCAGCGGGGCCGGGGGGTCGTCGTCCGATTGCCGATCTCAAGCCGCGTATGCTTTCGGGAGACCTCAAGAAGGCGGGCGAATGCCTCATTCCCATTTCCATCAAAAATCACCACCTTGTCACCGGCTTCCAACCTCAGAACATCGGCGCAATGATGAGAATCCGCTTGATCCAACTCTGGGTGCTCATGCATCCATCCTGAGGGGGCTAGATAAAATCGGTGGTTTGGCATCCTTTTCCAACGATGCATTCAAATTGAGGAAGTATGAAGGAAAACCTCACATTCCCGGATACCGACCCGGCTGACCCCGAAGGGAGCTTTGTCCCGACTTAACCCTGTTCCGGAAATCACCGACGCATCCAGGGCACCAAAAAAGCGGGGCTGGCCAGCGCCACCCCGCTTGCCTGGAGTAAATTCCTAGTACTGACGTGAACCGCGATCGCGGTCACCGCCAAAGGAACGACCGCCACCGCCGCCGCCACGAGGGCGATCCTCACGGGGACGGGCTTCGTTGACAGTCAGCTTACGGCCTTGAAAATCCTTCCCCTCAAGAGCGCTGATTGCTGCATTACCCTCATCGGCATTGCCCATGGTGACAAAGGCGAATCCGCGGGAGCGGCCGGTTTCACGGTCTGTTACTAGGCCGATTTCGGCGGGCTTTCCGAACTGCCCGAAGAGTTCCCTCAGATCGTTCTCGGAGGCGTCAAAGGTAAGGTTTCCTACATATAGTTTCATGGTGATGAATTTGGGTCATGACGAAATCAGGTCATCAGAGCCGTTCCCGAGAACCGGGTTTCAAATCACCATTGAGAAACTCAACTGATAATCTACCACGCAACGAATCATTTAAAATCGAACTAGTACAAGGTGGACCCTTTCTAACATTACGCAAGGTAAACTCTTAAAAAAAATTTCCACCTGGCAAAATGGTAAACGATAATAGCCTCTGATTTTATTCGCACAACCGAGGGACGCGAACTAGATTGGACAAACATTGCAACACCCATCCCGTTCTTTCCTGAAAATTCTGCCTGCTTTCAGGATCCTTCTTCTCATTCACTAGGATGGGTCCGGGCACCAAAAACCGCCAGCATCACACTGCGGATCTTTGCAGGGAGCACCTGCGCACAAATCATGCCTCCCAGGGAGCTCTAGTAGAGGACTTCATTCAGGAAATTGAGGGCGTGGGAAAAACCCGGGACATTCTGAAATGGGGGCAGTTCACCAACATGGACCGCGCCCCAGCAGCAATGCTTTCCAGACTCGACGAGAAATTCACCAGATGGCTGAACGGTGAAGTTTAGCCAACAAACAAAATAGCAATCAGGAGCAACAATGGCCAAAATCAACTACGGTTTCGAAAAGCGCAGGAAAGAAATGGAAAAAAAGCGCAAGAAGGAGGAAAAGAAGAAAGCTAAGTCTGAAAACAGGGGGAGTAATTCCCCTGATACTCAGGAGATCGGTTCTGCCACCGGGCAGTGACCCCTCACGGCACTTCCTAAGGAAGTTGCATTCGGGAATCACCTCGGAAAAGTCTTGTTTAAAAAAAGGGGCAAAAACGCTGTCGAAATCGTCTAAGCCGCAGAAAGATACAGACACCTGCTGGAATGTCTTACCTAAAGTTATGCCCCATCAGATCTTCCAGCTGGAAAAGTAGTCGCTTACTGCCTCCTTCCAATGTCGAGGGGTTATGCCTGTGGCTTTGGTGAACTTCGACGTATCCAGTGATGTGTGTGGTGGACGAACGGCAATGAAAGCCTTCATGTCAGAGAGTTTGAGTGGAGCAACTTTCGTGGTAAGTACCGGAATGCCGCTTCTAAGAGCGCACTCCAAGGCATACTCACCGTAGTCGCGCCAAGAACAGGTGCCGGTGTTGCAAAGATGATAAATGTCACCTGGAATGGCAGGGCTTAGCAGTTCGGCCATCCAATCGGCCGCATCCTCCGTGAAACACGGGGAGGAAGTCTTGTCATGTACCGCCGCGGCGTCGGGCGAGGTCAACGCCCGGCGGACGATGGCGTCGACGAAACTCGGTTTGTCGGGTCCAAAAACCCAGGAAACGCGAACAACGCAATGAGAAGTGCTAGCATCCAGCACTGCAAAATCCCCCTCAAGCTTTGTGGATCCGTAATGGCTGAGTGGATTGGCCGCATCCAATTCTGTATAAGGACGGCCGAGCATCCCATCAAAGACATAGTCAGTGCCAACGTGGACAAGTCGCGCCCCCCTCTGCGAGCAAAGACGGGCGATTCGATCTGGAGAGTGTGCATTGATACGAAGCGCTGACTCAGGATCACGTTCGCAACCATCGACATCTGTGGTCGCGGCACAGTTGATGACGACATCACCTGAACCAAACCGATAGGTCGCGAGTCGTTCCTCTGCACTACCAGGATCGGAAAGATCCACCTCGGCTCGGGTCAGCGGGACAACCTCTGACTCATTCAATTTGCTCCATCGCCGAACTAGAGCCGAGCCAAGACGTCCATTGGCTCCGAGGATGAGGAGTCGTTGCATGAGTGAATTAGCTTATAAATCCGAAGAAATGTCACGCATGCCCTTTGAATATCAATCCAATTTCTGTGACGTTTTGAGTCGGGGCGTTGTCCCATACTTGGGACAATATGACTCATAAATCCCCTATGTTTTCAATCCGATAAGAAGGGAATTCAGAGGCATGGAGTTTGCTGAAAAATATTTAGGAGTGGAACGGCTCCGCTTCATCGGCCTCCTTTTCAAAGGCGGGAAAAGGTGCCCGAAAGAATCGAGCCCGCCAAACGAGACTAAAACAATGAATACAACATTAACTCGATGGAATCCTGCGAGAGATCTGGAGGATATCCAAACCCGACTCTCCAACGTCTTCGGCCTTCCATCCTTCCGCAAGGACGGAGAGAAGGAGTTTATGACGGTTGCAGAGTGGGCGCCGACGGTGGACATTACCGAGGATGACAAAGAGTATCTTGTCAAAGCCGAGTTACCGGAGGTGAAAAAGGATGACGTGAAGGTAACCGTGGAAAACGGAATCCTTTCGATCGCCGGCGAACGAAAGTTCGAAAAAGAGGATAAAGGTAAAAGGTATCACCGGATCGAAAGATCCTACGGCAGCTTCGCCCGCAGTTTTGGACTGCCCGATGATGCCGACCCTCATAAAGTGGATGCCAAGTTCAGTGAAGGCGTGCTCACAGTGCATGTCTCCAAGAGCGAATCTGCAAAGCCTCGGCAGATCGAAGTAAAGGTTTCCTAAGGGACGACGAGCAATAACCGCGGGCGGGTAAAACCCCGCCTGCGGAATTTTGAGTCTTCTCTGGCAGGTGTTCGCGCCTTTCTGGTCTTTTTTTGCTTCAAGACGGATCTGACATGCTGACTTGCATGGCTCGTTTTGGCTTTAAGTCATGAGATATTTAGGCATTTGATCAGCAATGCCTCCCACTTATCTCTGCCAACGATGCACGGCCTGTTGTCGATGGCCTGGGTTCGTCCGCGTCACGGATGGGGAAATCCGCGAAATCGCCTCCCATCTTGGCATCGATGAACTGGCCTTCATTCAGAGATACACTCGCCTTGATCAGGATCGAAAGGGCTTGGCCCTCCTTGATCAGGAGGACGGGGCCTGTTTTTTCTTGAAGGGAAATGACTGCAGTATCCAAGCTGTCAAACCTCAGCAGTGCCGAGATTTCCCGAATGTCTGGAATTTCCCGGGGTGGCGAAATCTCTGTAAAGCAATAGAGGTGTAAGCTGGACAGAAACTTTCTCTTACTGCTGCAGGGGAAATGTAAAAAATGAAGTCCCTAAGGTGCTAGAAAGTTTATTACCTTTGACCCCGTTCCCCCTATTCTATAGGTGACTCTCAGTGCCGAAGCCGAAGCAAAAGCAAAATCGGATGAAGAGCGATCATTCCCAGCCCGAAGGGGAGAAGTTATTCCAAGGGGTTGCCGTCGCTCCGGGTATCGCTGAGGGGAAAGTGATGATTCACTTCCATGAGGAGGAGACGATCCCGTTCCGAGACCTTGAGGAGAGTGAATTGGATGCGGAAGTTGCTCGTTTTGAGTCTGCTTTGCTTGCGACTCGAGCCGAATTACTGGCTCTTCAGGAACGTCTTTCGGAATCTGCCGGAGCTGCCGATGCCGGAATCTTCGACGCCCATCTCCTTGTTCTGGAAGACCCCTCCCTTGTTGACGAGGTCGTCAGGGGCATTCGTAGGGAAAAGCATAATGCAGAGTTTGTCTTTCAGGGTGTTTCTCATAGGTTCATCAAATCTTTTGCAGCAATCGACGATCCTTATCTCAGGGAACGCGCTGTGGATCTGGAGGATGTCGCCCGAAGGGTTGTCCGAAATCTGCTAGGAAAGTCTAGCCAGCGCATTACGGGGCATGACCGGAGCCACATCATCGTAGCCGATGAACTGACACCCTCCGACACAGCGATGCTCAACCGTGACAATGTCGCGGGATTCATCACGGAAAAGGGGAGTAAAACCTCACATTCCGCCATCATGGCCCGCTCCCTCGGCATTCCCGCAATCGCTGGTCTTGAAAGGATCTGCGCCAATCTGGAGGACGGCGACCTTATCCTGATGGACGGCTACAGCGGGAAGGTTTTTCTCAATCCTTCCCCACCCACCAGAACCCTCTATCAAAGACTCGCGGAAGAGAAGGAGCAGATAGAGGCCGGACTGGAGTCACTCAGAGAAAGCGACTCCTCGACTCTCGACGGACACCATATCACTCTGGCCGCAAATATCGAACTTCCTGAGGAGATAGACGACGTTGCGGACTGCGGCGCCGCAGGCATCGGCCTCTACCGCACGGAGTTCCTGTATTTTAATCGAAGTCTCCCACCTGATGAGGAGGAACAATTTGCAGTTTACAAGCAGGTTGCGGAAAAAATCTCCCCCCATGCCGTGATCATACGCACGCTTGATATCGGTGGCGACAAGCCGACGGAGTGTCTTGATATTGGCAATGAGGAGAACCCCTTTCTCGGCTGCCGCGCGATTCGTTTCTGCCTTAACAACCCCGAAATCTTCAAGACCCAGCTGAGAGCCATCCTGAGGGCCGGGCTTTACGGAAACCTGAAGGTCATGTTTCCGATGATCTCAGGCCACGAGGAGCTTCTCCATGCCAAGGAACTCCTGGCGGAGGCGATTGGCGAACTCAGGGCACGGAACGAACCCCACCAGCCTGACATTGAACTTGGGATCATGATCGAAGTGCCGAGCGCAGCGATGACAGCCGATCTACTGGCCCCCGAAGTCAAGTTCTTCAGTATTGGAACCAATGACCTGCTTCAGTACTTGATGGCGGTGGATAGGGGTAATGATCGTATCGCCCATCTGCATGATCCGGCCAATCCTGCCGTGGTCCGCATCCTCAAGACCGTCATCGACGCAGCCCATCGGTGCGGAATCTGGGTTGGAGTCTGCGGGGAGCTGGCGGGGGATCCCGAATTCACTCCGCTTTTGATCGGTCTAGGTGTGGATGAGCTAAGCACCAGTGCCGCCGCGGTTCCTCGAATCAAAAAGGCCATACGCAGTCTTGATCTGACCGCCTGCCGCGACGTCGTTACGAAGGCGCTCGGCTCTTCCCGCGCAGCCGAAATTTATGCTCATACAACGGGTCTTGCACGACTCCGTTATAGTGATTTACTTTGATCATGGGTCAGGGGTGCTAATCCGCCCTTTTCCATTTGCATGAAAAAACAGCACCATCAGGGCTCTCTACTCACTCTCGTTGTTGCATCGCTATTGATCTTCTCACCGTGGGGAGTGTTTGTCGCCTCTGCTCAAACCAACAATCCAGGCGGCTCGGGCTCCATAGGGGACAGACCGCGTGATTACAAAATGATCTCGGGTTTCAGGCAGCCGTTTTTAGATGACCTCCAGTCTAACCTATCAAAGGGCTGGCGCCCTTATGGAGGAGTCTCCGTAACGACCTGGAACGGAAACCTTTACTTTGCCCAACTCCTGAGGCGCTCATCTTCCCAATAACGGAAAGTTAATTGCCCGGATGCTAGTCTAGGTTTCTCCGGCAGTTCTCATCACAAAGTCTGCGATGTCGCGGCTAGCACCGGGTCGCGCGACACTACGGAGGTTGCCTTTCCATCGTTTCCATGTGGATCCGCCTTTTGCAAAAACCTCGCTGACCGAAGCGGCAAGGGCCGCTGGATAGTGGGCCGCCAACCTCCCGATTTCGTGTCGCTCAATCAGCTCGATATTCCCCTCCTCCTGACCCGGAACGACATGACTGACCAGGATCGGACACTGTGCAGCCATCGCCTCGTGGACGATTGCTCCACCGGCTTTGCCAATGTAGAGATGGTGGGAGCAAAGCAGCTCCGGAATCCGGTCAGTCCAGCCGATAAGCCGAGTTCGGGATCCGTCTATCAGTCCGGATGCAGCAAGCGCCTTGTGGAGACCACTGAGCCGTCCCGTGATGATTGTGATTTCAGTGTCCTTAAGTAATTGAAACGCTCTTAGCACGGCAATCGCGTGACCCGAGCGCGAGGAGGGCAAGTAAAGCAGGCGCATCGGGCCATCGATGGTGCAATCAAGTGGGTTGAGCGAAGCGAGGCGGGGCGCCACCGGAAAGCCGAGCACATGCAACGAAGCGGCCGGAACGCCGCCGCGAAGCAGCATTGCTTCGGTCTCCGCGTCGGCAAGAAGAAAGGCCTCGCTGCCGGCCCTGTACCACGAGGAATTGATTGCCGTTGAATCGGTGACCATGGTCAGAAGCGGGGCCTTTGACGGGGCATGGCCCTGTTCCCTCAACTGCCTGATAAGAAAGGCGTAGAGAGGGTAGGTCGATATCATGACGTCTGGGCGAAACTCCCCGATGATGGCCTGTAGGG
>Ga0118677_10006129_pt1 | contig 20555 bp, 15 predicted proteins | sample AliMusrvi5mmetaG_FD_86154 | JGI IMG/M metagenome (GOLD analysis project Ga0118677, IMG submission 86154)
CGACGACACGGCCCCTGGCGTGTTCGGCCACGTCAACAAGCGTTTCGGCACGCCGGACTACGCCTTCGTGCTCATGGGCCTCATCGCCACCGGCATCACGGTGCTGGCCTACGCGCTCGATCCGAACCAGGCGAGCGTCTTCTGGACGCTGTTCGCCCTGTCGTCGATCGTGTTCCTGATCCCCTACCTGCTGATGTTCCCGGCACTGCTGGTGCTGCGCCGCAAGTTCCCCGATCAGCCACGCCCGTACGTGGTGCCGGGCGGCAAGGCCGGCGCCTGGATCGTCACGATCCTCTGCGAGATCGGCATCGTGCTCACCCTCTTCCTCTTCTTCTACTACCCCGTGGAAGGCACGTCCAAGGGCATCTTCTGGGCGATCACCGGGGGCGGCACCATCATCTCTCTGTTCATAGGGTGGTGGCTGTACTGGCAGGCGAGCCGCAACAACGATGCTCGCCGCAAGCCCGAACCGAACGACGCATAAGGACTCCGATGGCAGCAACGACCAAGAAGAACGGCAAGACCGTCGTCGTCGCCCTGGGCGGCAACGCCATCCTGCAGCCCGGCCAGGTCGGCACCTTCGAGGAGCAGCTCTTCAACATCGACACGGCGATGCGCCGCATCGCCGAGCTCGTCGAGGACGGCTGGCGCGTCGTGCTCACGCACGGCAACGGCCCCCAGGTCGGCAACCTCCTCATCCAGAACGCGCTCGCCGCCAAGACGGTGGCGCCGATGCCGATGGACGTCTGCGGCGCGATGAGCCAGGGCGAGATCGGCTACATGGCGGCGCAGACGCTCGCCAACCACCTCGCCAAGCGCAAGCTCGAGATGCCGGTGGTGACCGTCGTCACGCAGGTCGCCGTGGACGCCAAAGACCACGCCTTCGCGGCGCCCTCCAAGCCGGTCGGCCCCTTCTACTCGGAGGCCGAGGCCAAGAAGATGATGCTCGAGGAGGGCACGGCGATGCGTGAGGACGCCGGCAGGGGCTGGCGCCGCGTCGTGCCCAGCCCCGAGCCCATGGAGATCGTCGAGCTCGAGGCGATCCGCGACCTCGTGGACGGCGGCGTGCTCGTCGTCTGCTCGGGCGGCGGCGGCGTGCCGGTGGTGCGCAGCCGCGGCGCCCTTTCCGGTATCGACGCGGTGATCGACAAGGACCTCGCCGCCGCTCTGCTCGCCGCCAAGCTCGGCGCCGAGGCGCTGCTCATCCTCACCGACGTGCCGCAGGCCTACGTGCACTACAACACGCCCGAGCAGCGCGCCCTCTCCACCGTCTCGGTCGCCGAGATGGAGGGCTACGCCGCCGAGGGTCACTTCAAGGCTGGCTCGATGGGGCCCAAGGTCGCCGCCTGCCTGCGCTTCGCGCGCGCCGGCGGCGACTCCGTGATCGCCAGCCTCACCGAGGTCGTGCCGGCGCTGCAGGGCACGGCCGGGACGCGCATCGTCGGGGCGCCGGGCGGCAAGGCGAAGGCGGCCGCGACCGGCGCGGGGACCGGCGGGACCAAGGCCGCCGGTGGAAAGGCGAAGCCGAGCGGCAAGACGAGGACCGGCGGCAAGTCAAGAGCGGGCGGCAAGGCCGCCGGGAGCGCCGGGTCGCCCAAGGCCGCCGGTACCAAGAAGGCCGCCGGCACCAAGAAGGCGACCGGCCACAAGGCCGGACCGTCTGCTGGCGCACAGGTCATCGACATCGGCGTGGCACGCAGGCGCGCCTCTGGAGGCAGGTCATGAGCACCACCATCGCAAGCACCCCGCGCGCGGACGGCTTCCGCATGCCCGGCGAGTTCGAGCCGCAAGAGCGCATCTGGATGCTCTGGCCGCAACGTCCGGACAACTGGCGCCTGGGCGCCAAGCCCGCGCAGCGCTCGTGGGTCGAGGTGGCTACGGCGATCTCGCAGTTCGAGCCCGTCACCGTGGGCGTCAACCACGACCAGTACGAGAACGCGCGCAACCTCCTGCCGGCGGACGTGCGCGTCGTGGAGCTGTCCAGCAACGACGCCTGGATGCGCGACTGCGGCCCCACCTTCGTGGTCAACGACAAGGGTGACGTGCGCCTCGTCGACTGGGACTTCAACGCCTGGGGCGGGCTGTACGACGGCCTCTACTTCCCTTGGGACAAGGACCAGATGATCCCGCTCAAGCTTTCCGAGCTCGCCGGCGTGGACCGCTACAAGGCGCCGCTGGTGCTGGAGGGCGGCTCGATCCACGTTGACGGCGAGGGCACCGTGATCACCACGGAGGAGTGCCTGCTGAGCCCCGGCCGCAACCCTCAGCTGACCCGTGAGGAGATAGAGGAGCAGCTGCGCGCGTACCTCAACGTCGAGAAGGTCATCTGGCTGGGCAAGGGCATCGACCCCGACGAGACCAACGGCCACGTCGACGACGTCGCCTGCTTCGCGCGGCCGGGCGTCGTGTTCGCCGGCATCACCGACGACAAGGACGACTGGCGCTACCAGCTCCTGCAGGACAACCTGCGCACGCTGCGGGCGGCCACCGACGCCAAGGGCCGCAAGCTCGAGATCCACACCGTGCCGATGCCGGCGATCATGGAATACACCGCCGACGAGGTCTGGGGCGTCGACGCCGCCGAGGGCAGCATCCCGCGGCAGGCAGGCGACAAGACGGCCGCCTCCTACCTCAACTTCCTCATCGTCAACGGGGGCATCATCCTGCCCACGTTCGGCGACCCGAACGACGACGTCGCCCGCGAGATCATCGCCGGCGTCTTCCCCGACCGCAGTATCGCCACCGTGCCCGGACGCGAGATCGTGCTCGGCGGCGGCAACGTGCACTGCATCACGCAGCAGCAGCCGCGCGGCTGACCAGAAGCGCACGGCGCGGCTGAAGCGCAGCAAGGGCGCGAAGAGGCCGGCGGTCCCGTTCTCCGGACCGCCGGCCTCGTTGCGTCACTCGATGCTCGTTCCTCGACTTCTCGTCAAGCCACGCTCGTGGCCCGACTTCTCCTCACTCGCTCGCGCCCCGCACGGGGGCGCCCGGACTCATCACGTTGGGGGCGGCGCCCCGCCCTCGACGAGCTGTTTGCCCCAGGGCTCGCAGAAGGACTCCAGCTCGTAGCCGCGGGCGGTGAAGAAGGCCCGCGAGGCCTCGTTATCGTTCATGATCTGCAGCTTGGCCTTGAGCGCGCCGAGCTCTCGGAAGCGCCCCTCGAGCTCGTCCATCAGCAGGCCGGCGACGCCCTGTCGCTGCCGCTCGGGCAGCACCGCCAGGTGATAGACGTAGGCGCGGCGACCGTCCCAGCCCCCCATCACCGTACCCACGAGCGCGCCGGATGCGATGCGCGCGACCAGGAAGAGCTCGCGGTCGCGCGCCAGCTTGAGCAGCGTCTGCCCCGGTCCGTCAGACGGGCGCACGCACAGGCCCGCGCGCTGCCACAGCACGTGCACGACCGGGTAGTCGTCCATCGTGAAAGGCTCGATGGTCACGCCGGGCTGGTCCGTCACGCCGCTCCTCCCCCTCCAGTCAAGGCCGAGGACGATCCTACCGCAGCGGGCGCCGCAGCCGGCGGCAGGGCTCGGCGCATGCGAGGGGTACAATCGATCCGAGTCCACGTCGGAGGGGGAGCATGACCGGCACGACCGAGGAGCGCATCCAAGCCACCGCCCGCGCGATCCTGATCGCCGCCCGTGAAGACAAGCCGTCACGCCTTTCGCGCGAACATCTTCAGGGCGAGATGATGGAGTGGGCGATGGCGGACGAGCGCCTCAAGGTCGAGATGCTGCGCTTCGTCGACGTCTTCCCCGCGCTGCACAGCCGCAGCGAGATGAGCCGCCACCTGCGCGAATACTTCGCGCACCAGGGCGTGGCGGCGCCGCGGATGCTGCGCTGGGGCATCAGCCTCACCGGCGCGCGTTCGCCGGTGGCGCCGCTCGCCGGAAGCGTCATCCGGCGCCAGCTGCGCGGCTTCGCGCAGCGCTTCATCGTGGGCCGGGACGCACGCGACGCCATCCCGGCCCTCAAGGCCTTGCGTGACGGGGGCACCGGCTTCACGCTCGACGTACTCGGAGAGGCCACGGTGAGCGCGGCCGAGGCGCACGCCTACCAGGCGACGTACCTCGGCCTCCTCGACGGCCTCGCCGCCACCGCCGCCGGCTGGCCGCACAGCGCCGCCGTCGACGAGGCCGCGTGGGGACCGCTCCCGCGCGTGAACCTCAGCCTCAAGATCACGTCGCTGTACTCCCAGATCGATCCCGTCGACTTCGAAGGGAGCGTGGCCGCGGTCAAGGACCGCCTGCGTCCGATCTTCCGCAAGGGCATCGAGACAGGCGCCGCCCTCACGCTCGACCTCGAGCAGTCCCGCTACCGCGACCTCACGCTCGCCGTCTTCACCTCGCTGCTGGACGAGGACGAGTTCCGCGGCTACGACCACGGCGGCATCGTGCTGCAGGCGTACCTCCGCGACGCGGACAGGGACCTCGATGGGCTGCTCGCCTGGGCACGAGACCGGGAGCGCGTCTTCAGCCTGCGCCTCGTCAAGGGTGCGTATTGGGACTACGAGACCGTGATCGCCGCTCAGGAAGGCTGGCCGGTGCCGGTGTTCACGCACAAGCCGGACACCGATGCCATGTACGAGAAGCTCACGCGCGTGATGCTGCAGAGCGCGGACGTGGTGAGGCCCGCCTTCGCGAGCCACAACGTGCGCTCGCTCGCGGTCGCCGTCGAGACGGCGCGCGAGCTCGGCCTCGCCGACGACGCCTACGAGATCCAGATGCTGCACGGGATGGGCGACCCCATCAAGACGGCGGTGCGCCGCATGGGGCTGCGCCTGCGCGAGTACGCGCCGGTCGGCGAGCTCATCCCCGGCATGGCGTACCTGGTGCGGCGCCTGCTCGAGAACACCGCCAACGACTCGTTCCTGCGGCAGACGTTCGTGGAGGGCGCGGCGGCCGACGAGCTCGTGTTGCCGCCGCAGACCTCAGCCGACTTCGGCGCCGAGCCGCAGCGCCTGCCCGAAGTCGCGGCGACGGACCCGGACGACCCCGGCGCGTTCGTCAACCAGCCGCACGCCGATTTCGCGCGCCGCGAGTGCCGGGAGGCGTATCTCGCGGCGCTCGACGCGGTGCGCTCCCGCGGCGCCCGGCACTATCCGCTGCGCATCGGCGGGCGAGACGTGGAGACCGCCCGCTCGCTCGAGTCCGTCGATCCGGCGGCGCCGGGCGACGTCCTCCTCGGCTCCGTCGCCTACGGCGGCCGGGCCGAGGCCGAGGCCGCCGTGGCCGCCGCGCGCGCGGCGCTGCCCGGCTGGCGCGACAGTTCGGCCAAAGAGCGCGCCGCCGTCCTCTTCCGCGCCGCGGAGCTGATGCGCGGCGAGGGCATGGAGCTGGCCGCGCTCGAGACCTTCGAGGCCGGCAAGACGCGCCGCGAGGCCAACGCCGACGTCGACGAGGCGATCGACTTTCTCGAGTACTACGGGCGAGAGATGCTGCGCCTCGGCAAGCCGCGACGCATGGGCAGCGCGCCCGGCGAGCACAACGTGTACTTCTACCAGCCGCGCGGCGTCGCGCTGGTGATCGCGCCCTGGAACTTCCCGCTCGCCATCCTCACGGGCATGACCAGCGCGGCGCTCGTCGCCGGCTGCCCGGTGATCGTCAAGCCGGCGGGGCCGACGCCGCTCATCGCCGCCCAGATGGTGCGTCTCCTGGAGGCGGCCGGCGCGCCCGCGGGCACGGTCAACTTCCTGCCCAGCCCTGGAGCCGAGGTCGGCGACTTCCTCGTGCGCCATCCCGGCGTCGACCTCATCGCCTTCACGGGATCCATGGATGTCGGCCTCAGCATCATCAGCCTCGCCGCTCAGCACCCGTCCGCCTACGGCGTCAAGAAGGTCATCGCCGAGATGGGCGGCAAGAACGCGATCATCGTGGACGCCGACGCGGACCTCGACGTCGCCGTGGCGGAGACGATCGTCTCCGCCTTCCATTACTCTGGGCAGAAGTGCTCGGCCGCCTCGCGAGTGATCGTGCTCGAGGCGGCCCACGACGACTTCGTGCGACGCTTGGTCGAGGCCACGCGCAGCCTCCGGGTCGGGCCTCCGGTGGATCCCGGCACGCGTGTCGGACCGGTGATCACCGCCGACGCCAGGGCCAGGATCGAAGGCTTCATCGAGCAGGGCAAGCGCGAGGCGACGCTGGCCGCCGCCGTGGAGCCTCCCGGGGGCGGCTGGCCCGGCGGCGGCTACTACGTCGCCCCGCACGTCTTCGTCGACGTCAAGCCCGGCGCGGTGATCGCTCGCGAGGAGATCTTCGGCCCGGTGGTGGCGGTGCTCAAGGCCGCCGACCTCGACGAGGCGCTGGCGATCGCCAACGGCGTCAAGTACGCGCTCACCGGCGGCCTCATCAGCCGCAGCCCGGCGACGATCGACCGCGTGCGGCGGAAGTTCCGCGTCGGCAACCTCTACATCAACCGCGGGATCACGGGGGCGCTCGTCGAACGGCAGGCGTTCGGCGGCTTCAAGATGAGCGGCGTCGGCTCCAAGGCCGGCGGCCCGGACTACCTCCTGCAGTTCCTCGAGCCGCGGGTCATCACCGAGAACACCATGCGCCGCGGCTTCGCGCCGCCCGAGGATCTGCTCGCGGACTGAGCCCGGCAGGCCGGCCTCGCCGGGGACGCCCCCAGCACATCTTGCGGGCTGGGCAGCGCCGACGTCGTGCGGGCGCGTCCTAAAGGCCGGGCAGCGCCGGAGTCGGCGGCCCCGGGCCGGCGCGTTCGAACTCCTTGAGGATCAGGGCCGTGTCCGGTGACGGAGTGACCTGGCCCCCGTAGCTCACACCCCAACTCAGCACGTCGGCGCCCAATTGCCAATCGACGTACACGCGGTGTTCCCAGGGCCGGTCCTGCACGAACCACGTCGGCGTGCCCGCGGAGGCGCCCATGCGCGCGAGCACCAGGACGAGCGCCTGGCCGTAGGTGACTCCAGGCTGCAGATGGCCGCGCTCGACCTGCGAGATCGCGCCGCGCTCCCGCGGTGACAGCACCGTCAGGTGGCCCATCTCCACGCGCACGACCGCGAGAGCGACCGCCGCCAGCGCCCACACCACGACGACGATGGTCCAGCCCCGCGTCCAGCGCAGCGGCTTGCCGAAGAACGTCCGCTCCAGCGGCGGCGCCGACGGGAGCGGTGCCGAGACCGGCGCGACCGCCGGCCGCGCCTCGGGAGGCGCCGGCGGTGGAGGCGTCCCGGCTTCGGCCGCTCCCTGTCCCGCGCCGCTGATGGCCGCGCCCGACCCCGCGCCGCCGGCCGCCCCGCCGCCCACGGCCGCAGCGGCGACGCCGGCGGCCGCTGCCTCTTCGAAGCGCACGCGCTTGCCGCAATGCGGGCACGAGGCGTTGCTGCTCCAGGCGGCGAAGTCGAACGTCTGACCGCAATGCGGGCAGCTGAGCGCGGCCGGCATCGCCCTACCCCAGGATCGGCCGGTCGGCGAGGAGTCGCGCGTGCTTGGGGAACACCCACGCGAGCAGGGCGCCGGCGGCGAACCCGCCGATGTGCGCCCAGTAGCCCACAGCTCCGGCGAACGCGGGGTTGACCACGACGAGAAGCCCGCTGAACAGCTGGAAGCTGACGAACAGCCCCACCACGAACCAGGCCGGAAGCTCCACCATCTTCAGAAGCGCGTTCAGGAACCCACCGCCTCCGCGCGTGAGCAGTACGGTACCAAAGACGCCGACGACAAAGAGCAACGGTCCGCCGAGGAGCCAGCCCGGGAGCCCGATGGCCACGAGGAACTGGTACACCAGGCCGAGGACGTACAGCAGGAGGAAGATGCCCGGCGTCTTGAGCCGCGCCTTTGGCCAAAGGACCAGGCTTGCAGCCATCACGCCGGTCACGGCTCCGCTGGCGCCGATGACCGGTAGCGGCGAGCCGTGCGCCGTCGCCACGAAGAGCATCGCCCCAAAGAAGCCGCTGACCAGGTAGATGCCGAGGTACCACCACGGGCCGAACGCGTCCTCCACGGCGTCGCCGAACACGTACAGGAACCACATGTTGCCGAGCAGGTGCACGAGCCCGACGTGCAGGTACATCGATGTCCCCACCGTGAGCAGGTTGTGCACCGTGATCTCGGCCTGGATGCGCGCCGGGACGACGCCCCACGACTGCAGGAACGGCACGAAGCGCACGCCCACGGTGGTCTCGAAGACGAACGCGATGACGTTCAGGCCGATGAGGCAGATCGTCACGTACGGCCAGCGGCGCGTCTTGATCTCGTGGCTCACGACCGGGATCACCCGGGCTCCTCTCTTCCCCCCGCGCTGCAGCGGCTCGCGAGCCGGACCTCCCGTCGCGCGAACCGGACATGCCGGCGCCGCGTCTCACGCATGGTACATCGGCCGCGGGGGTCGCGGCTTGAACAGGAGGTAGCCATGAGACGCAGAACGCGGATCGCCATCTTGATCTCGATCGCCGCCGTAGGACTGGTGGGACTGTTCGCGCTCGTCGGGGTGGTGACGGGCGGGCGCGGCGGGTCGGCCGGCAGCACCGCGACACTCGGACGCGCCGCAAGCAGCGGTTCGGCGGCCGGGATGTCCGCCAACGAGGCCGTGCCCCAGCCGGCGACGGCCCCGGCGAGCAAGTCCTCTGCCGACGGGTCTTCGGCCGGCTCCACGGGCACCGGCAGCCAGCTCGCCGCCGACGTCCCGCCGGCAACGGCCGCGTCCGCGCACTACCTGGTGCGCAACGGCGACCTCTGGCTCACCGTCGCGCGCGGCTCGCTGCTCGCCACGGTGGATCGCATCACCGCGATGACGGAGGCCGCGGGCGGCTACGTCGTCTCCAGCGCCATGGGCACCAGCCAGACCACCCTGAGCCAGGGCGGCATCATGGAGCCCCAGACTCTCGACTCGTCCCTCCCGCAATCAGCGCCGACCCAGCAGCTCAGCGACGGCACCCCCTACGCGAGCCTCACGGTGCGCATCCCGGAGACAAGCTTCGACGCCGCCGTGCGGCGCTTCGCGGCGCTCGGGCACGTCGAGAGCGCGTCCACCACGAGCGAGGACGTCACCTCGCAGTTCGTCGACCTTCAGGCGCGCCTGCAGCACTACCAGTCGGTCGAGCGCCGGCTCGTGCGCTTCCTCGCGCAGACGGGGACGATCTCGCAGATGCTCGCCATCCAGGACCGCATCGACCAGACGCAGCTCACGATCGAGCAGCTCAACGCCCAGCTCAAGTCGATGCGCGAGCAGACGAGCTACGGCACGCTCACGGTGAGCCTCACCGAGAAGGGCGCGCATCACGTCGTCGCCGCCGCTTCCACCGGTTTCATCGGCCGCTTCCTGCACTCCGCCGCCGTCATCGGCCGCGGCGCCCGGGTGACCGGCCTGTGGCTCGCCGGCGCGCTCCCGTTCTTCCTGCTGTTCGGCGCGATCGGAGCGGCCGCGTGGTTCGCCGCCCGGCGGCTGCGCCACGGCCGCCGGCAGCCGGCGCAGCCGTCGCTGCCGGCCTGAGCGGCAACCACGACAGTCGGCCGGCGCCGCGCGAGCGGTAGCCGGCCGCGCGGCGCGGGTACAGTCAAGCAGGCAGCGCGACGATCCACGGCGTTCTGGAGGTTCACGTGAAGGCAGTAAGGATCCACGGCTACGGCGGTCCGGAGGTTCTGGTCTACGAGGACGTCCCCACACCGGAGCCCAAGCCCGAGCAGGTGCTGGTGCGCATCGAGGCCGCCACCGTGAACCCGATCGACGTGGCCGTCCGCGAGGACCGGTTCCCCACGCCCAAGAGCCCTCCCAAGACGATCGGCTCGGACGGCGCCGGCGTGGTCACGGCGGTCGGCGCCGGCGTCGCCAGCATCGCCGAGGGCCAGCGTGTGTTCTTCAGCGGGCTCGGCGTCGGCAGCGAGGGCAGCTACGCCGAGTACGCCGTCATCCACGAGTCCCAGGCGGTGCCCATCCCCGACGGCCTCGCGACGGCCGACGCCGCGGCGCTCGGGATGGTCTTCCCCACCGCCTACTACGCGCTGGTGACGCGCGGCGCCGTCCAGGCCGGCGAGACCGTCCTCGTCCAGGGCGCCGCCGGCGGCGTAGGCTCTGCGTCCGTGCAACTCGCCAAAGCGTTCGGGGCGCGCGTGATCGGGACCGTCGGCAGCGCCGCCGAGGCCGAGCTCGTGCGCAGCCTCGGCGCCGATGAGACCATCGACTACAAGCGCGAGGACGTCGTGGCGCGTGCCCTCGAGCTCACCGGCGGCAAGGGCGTGGATCTCGTCCACGAGCTCGTGATCAGCGCCAACCTGCCGGCCGACGTGCGGCTCATCGCCACCGGCGGTCGCATCGTCTGCACCGGTCAGGGACCTTCACCGGAGGCATCGCTGCCGATCGGCGAGGCGCTCGCCAAAGACGCGACCCTGCTCTTCATGAGCCTCACCAACGCCAAGCGCGCGGGAGTCGCGAGGATCGCCGCCGAAGTGGCGCGGATGGCGGCCGACGGCAGAGTGCATCCCGTGATCGGTCAGACTCTCCCGCTCGCCGAGGCCCGCCGCGCGCACGAACTGCTCGCCGCCGACCACCTGGGCAAGATCGTGCTCGTGCCCTAGCGGGTCCCTCGCGCCTCAGTGACCCTTGCCGTTGCCGCGGATCGCCTCTTCGCGCTCCTTGCGCAGCTCGAGGCGCGGCAGAAGGGTCTCCATGACGGTCAGCAGCGTCTCGAGGCGCTGCTCCTCGCTCACCGACTCGAGCAGTTCCTGCTTTAGCGGCGCGCCGAAGTCGACCGCCGCGGCGACACGGAACGAGAGCGGCCCCTCGCCGACCGGCTGCCGCGGAGTCTCGACATCCATCAGGACGAGCATCTTGCGAAAGACGTCGAGCACGCCCTCGCGAAGCGCCTCCGGCGCACCCGGCTCGACGTCGTCGTAGTACTCGACGAGGCCGCTGAGGTACTCGGCCTTCGGGTCGGCCGGCGCGCGCGCCTCCACGAGGCGGAAGCGACGGCCGCCCTCCACGAGGATGTTCAGGCGGCCGTCGTCGAGCTCTTCGAGCACCTCCGCGACGCGCACGGTGCAGCCGCACTCGCGCAGCGTGTCCCCGTCGGCAAACACGATGCCGAACTCCCCGCCGTCCATCGTCTCGCCCACCAGCCGCTTGTAGCGTTCCTCGAAGATGTGCAGCGGCAGGACCTCGCCCGGCACGACCACGAGCTGGAGCGGGAACAGACCGATGACGTTCTCCTCAGACATTGTCGTTCCACGCCACGACGATCGCCTCGAGCCTGGTCTCGCTGGCCTCATCAGGATCGTCGTCGAAGTCGGGGAGTTCCACGATCATCTGGAGCAGGTCCACGAAGTTGAGGTCCAGCGGATGAACGTCGGGGTGAGCGTCGATGAGCGCCCACGCGATCTCCGCGGGTTCCTGCCACGTGAGTCCCATGCCGCCTCCTCGTCCGGGTGGGCCTATCCTACCCCGCGACCGGCGCCGTCCCGCCGGCAGACGTACATGGCGTAGTCGTGCCGCCGGCCGTCCACCACATCTTCGGCGCCCACGGCCTCGACCCCGGCAAAGACCGAACGCAGCACCGCCTCGAACGCTGGGTATCGGTCGGGCGACCAGAACACGGCCACGCCGCCGGGGCGCAGGGCGCGGCGCACGAGCTGAGCGCCGGCGGCCGAGTACAGGCCGGCGTTCTCTTCGCGCACGAGCCACTCAGGTCCGTTGTCGGTGTCGAGCGAGACGAGGTCCCATGCGTCCGGCCGCGCACGCAGCACGTCGGCCACGTCGGCAAGCTCGATGACGGCCCGGCCACAGCTTTCTGCGGCGGCGGCCCGCGACGTGCGGTCCCCGCCGTGCTCCCGGAACCAGCGCACGACGGTGGGCTCGTACTCGGCGACCGTCACCTGCGCCACATGCGTCCAGGACAGCGCCTCGTCGAGCGCGTAGCCGAGGCCGAGGCCGCCGATGAGCACTTCGAGCGCTTCGCCCGCGACGTGCGGTCCGGCGGCGGCCACCATGGCGCGGCTGGAGGCGTCGTTCTCGGTCGAGATGAGGAAGGCGCCGTTGAGGATCACCTCGAGGTGGCCGCGGCGGCGGCGCAGCACGAGCTCGCCGCTGCGGCCGTCCACGCGTTCGAGCAGGGCGTCGTCCGTACTCATCCGCGGCCGCCCACGTTCACTCGCTCCCGCCGACGTCCACTCGTTGCGACCCGCGTTCACTCGCGCCGGCCACCTTCAGTCGCGACCACGCAAGTAGCCCGCGATGAGGGTGCTGATGTGCCGCCGGACGTCGTCCGGCAGCGGGGGTACGTCGTTGGTCTCGATCAGCTCGTGTGCCCGGTCCCAGGCATCCTTCACGAGCGGCGTCCCGACGTAGTGCTCGAAGGACGCCCGGTGCCAGAGCGACGGCTGCCAGAGCGCGCCCGCGCGGTACATCTGACGCGTGCTCTTGCGCGCCAGAAAGTGCCCGCCGATGCCCACCTCGAGGATGTCGTCGACCAGCGCCTGCGCCTCGTCGACCGGGTCGTCGCGCAGGAAGCGCTCGATGGCGTTGACCGTGTCCGCGTCGAGCACGGTCTTGGCCAGGCTCGCCGTCTGGGCGCTGTCCATGAGCCCGAAGGCGAGCATCACGTCGGCCCCGGCGAGCGCCGTGGCGAGGCCGGTCATCATGCCCTCGGCACCGGCCTGCAGGTCGCATGCCTTGGCGTCGCAGCTCACGGCGCTGCCCTGGCTGCGCAGACCGTAGAACTTGCTCATCTCGATGCAGGCGAGATTGATGAGCCCGTCCTCAGGGGTCCCCGACAGGTACAGCCCGCTGCGCATCTCCGCCACGGCTGAGCCCACGGCGCTCACCATGGCGCAGCCGGGCGCCGCGAGCTGGAACAGCACGACCGCGCTGAGCAGCTCGGCCATGTTGAGGATGCAGGTGCCGAGCACGCTCATCGGGCCGGTGGTACCCATCTGCGGCATCGGCAGCACGAAGATCGGGCAGCCGGCTTTCGCCATCAGGATGTGCGCCTCGGTCATCTCCGCGTCGTGCTGGAGCGGCGCGATCGTGCAGTTGGTCGCCGACCAGATGGGACGCTCTTTGAGCGAGGCGCCGGCGATCGCCTCTAGCATCTCGATCATCACCGGCGCCTGGTCGGGGTGGCGTACCTCGTCCTGCAGGTGCTTGCGCGAGTTCTCGAAGGCGATGCGCGCCATCTCGAGGTTGCCAACCCGAGAGTCGACGTCGCCGGGCGTGATGGTCGCCCAGGTAAAGTCGATCTCGGGCACGGCGTCGTAGAGACGCATCATCTGCGCGAGGTCCGCCTGCGTCCCCTCATGGCGCTCGCCGGTGAGGTCGTCCATCATGTAGGTCGCGGCGCCGTCGCTCGTGTAGATCATGCCGGCGTCGCTCACGCGGCAATCGTAGGCAGGGTCACGCCCGGCCAGCAGGACTTCGCCGGGCACGGTCTTGAGACACTGCTCGATGAGCTCCCAGGAGAGCTTGACGGTCAGGCGCTCCGCGTCCACCGCCGCACCGGCTTCCGTGAGCATCCCGGTCAGGGTCGGCGTGTTGTACGCCACGCCGACCTCCGAAAGCACGCGCAGCGTCTGCTCGTGCACGAACTGCTTGTCGGCCTCGCTCAGATACTGAAGTCTCGGTCTGGCCACGCGTCCTCCCCGTCAGCTTGATCCACCCGGCGAGGCGCTCGACTCGCCGAGGTCCTTGTACATCGCCTCTGGCCGGCATGTCCCACCGTACTGCCGGCAGTCCGCGCAGGCTCGCAGAAGGCGCCGGCTTTCGGGCCCCGCCCCGAGCGGGACGAAGCCTCGCCCGGCGAAAAACCCCGGCGCCCTCGCCGTCACCCAAAGGCGGTGAGCGCCGCGGCGGCGCGCCTCGCGCTCGAGCGCTGCGTACAGTCCGCCGGCCAGCCCCCGGCCGCGGAACTCCGCGTCCACCGCCAGCCAGTTGACCAAGTCGAGTCCATCGTCGCGCTCGAGGACGATGGCCCCGACCAGTCGTCCCGTGCCCGTCCGCGCCCCCCACGCAGCGATGATCTCCTCAGCATCGCGCTCCGAGACTTCCAGGCCACAGGCGGCTCCGAGCGCCCGGACAGCGGCCATGTCGTCCGTTCGCGTGATCTCGGGAGTCGCCAAGGTCGTCATCGCTGCCACGGAATGCGGTCCCGGCGCGCGCCGACCGAACGGGCGTAGCGCCCGATCACGGCGTCGATCTCGCGCACGACGTCGTCCGGCAGCGGCGCCACCGCATGCCCGTCCAGGATGTCGCGCGCCTGCACCGCCGCCTCGTTGGCCAACGGCCGCTCCGCGAACGCCTCGAACGGGCCGCGTTGCAGAACGCGCGGCTGCCAGATCTCGCCGGCCCGGTAGAACTCCCGCGTGCTCCTGCGCCCCAGGTAGTGGCCGCCGACGCCGACTTCCGCGATGTCGGCGGCCAGCGCCGTCGAGGCGTCGATCGGGTCCCGCCGCGAAAAGCGCTTGATCATGCCGACGACGTCGCAGTCCATGACGATCTTGGCGAGGCTCACGTTCTCGGCGCCGTCCATGAGCCCGAAGGCGAGCATGCTGTCGGCGCCGGCCAGCGCGCAGGCGAGGCCGGTGAGCATCCCTTCGGCGCCCGCCTGCAGGTTGCTCGCCTTGGCGTCGCTCGTCACCGCACTCCCCGTGACCGGCAACCCGTAGTAGTGACTCATCTCGACACAGATGACGTTGATGAGCCCGACCTCGGGCGCACCGCACAGGTAGTCGCCGGTGCGCATGTTGGCGGCGGCGGCGCCGACGCCGGAGATGAGGCCGCAGCCGGGCTGCGCCAACTGGAACAGCACGACTGCCGAAAGCAGCTCGGCCATGTTGACGATACAGGTGCCGAGCACCGTCATCGGCGCCGTCGTGCCGGCGAGCGGCATGGGCAGGATCAGCACCGGCACGCCGGCCTTGACCAGCTCCATCGTAGCCTCGGTCATCTCGCGCTCGTGCTGAAGCGGTGCGATCGTGCAGTTGATCGTGCTGAAGATCGGCCGGTCCCACAGCGAGCCGCCGGCCACGGCTTCGAAGATCTCCAGCAGGGGCTTCACGTGGGCGACCTCGCGCACCTCGTCCTGGAGGTGCTTGCCGAAGCAGTCGAGCGAGATCGCCTCGATCTCGAGCCCGGCCGTGAGCGGGTCGAGGTCGCGCGCGGAGATCGACGGCCACGCGTAGTCGACCTCGGGCAGCGCGTCGAAGAGGCGCATCACCTCGCGCAGGTCGTGCGCAGTGCCCTCGGTCCTTGCCCCGGTCACGTCGTCGTACATGTACGTGCCCGTACCGTCGGTGCAGAAGGTCAGCGAACCGTCCCCTAGCACGACGTCCTTGCCGGGCTCGCGCGACGCGAGGCTCACAGTGCGCGGGCAGGTCGCCAGGCAGCGCTCGACGAGCTCCCACGGGATCTTGGCGCGAAGGCGGGCGCGGTCGACCTGGGCGCCCGCCTCCTCGAGAAGATCGATCGCAGCCGGCGTGTTGTAGCCGACGCCGACCTCGGCGAGCACGCGCGCGGTCTCCTCGTGGACAAACTGGCGCTCGGACTCCGAGAGGTATGTCAGCGCGGCTCTCGCCACGGTCTCACCTCGCTGCCGGGGTGGACGATACGCGGCGCCGGCTACGTCGGCCGCGCCGCGTCACTCTATCGCGTCGGCCGGCTGAGCGGCAGCGCACGACGGGCGGTGACCCTTCGCCGCTTCAGGCTCGCCGCGCTTCGTGGCGCGCGACGACTGCGTCGATGGTGCGCTCGGCCTCGTCGGAGAGCGGCGCGACCTCGTGGCTCGCGAGCAGTTCGCGGGCCCTCGCCACCGCTTCCTCCAGGAGCGAGCGACCGGGCGCCTGATACTCCTCGAACGAGCCGCGCTGGAACACCTGCGGCCGCCAGATCTCCGTGCGCGAGTGCCGCCGCGTGCTCTTGCGCCCCAGGTAGTGCCCGCCGATGCCCACCTCACGGATATCGTCCATGAGCGCCGTGCTGTCGTCGATCACGGTGTCGCGTACGTAGCGCCGCAGGGCGCCGAGCTGGTCGTTGTCGAGCACGGCCTTGGCGAGGCTCTCGGTCTGCACGCCGTCAAAGGCTCCGGTCGCGATGAGTGAATCCGCGCCGGCGAGCGCCGCGCAGAGGCCGGTCATGCCGCCCTCGGAGCCGGCCTGGAAGTTCGGCGCCTTGGCGTCGGCCGAGATCCCCGTCGCCTGCGTGAGCATGCCGTAGTACTTGCTCATCTCCAGGCAGGTCAGGTTGATGAGCCCGATCTCCGGACCGGCGGCGATGTACCCGCCACTGCGCATCTCGGCGACCGCCGAGCCGACCCCTGAGATGAGCGCGCACCCCGGCTCGGCGAGCTGGAAGAGCACCACCGCCGAGAGGAGTTCCGCCATGTTGACGATGCAGGTGCCGGCGAGCGTCATCGGGCCGGTAGTGCCGGCCTGCGGCATCGGCAGGATGAAGACCGGCACGCCGCGCTTGATGAGCTTGAGCGCCGCCTCCGTCATGTCGCGATCGTGCTGCAGCGGCGCGATCGTGCAGTTGGTGACGGAGAAGTACGGCCGCTCCTTGAGAGATCCACCTGCGGCCGCCTCGTACATCTCGAGCACGGGCTCGACGAGCTCAGGCTCGCGGACCTCGTCCTGGATGTGCTTGCTGGTGTTGCGGATCGAGATCTCGGCAAAGCGGATGGGCAACATGTACGGGTCGACGTCGCAGGCCTGCGGCGACGGCCACACCGCGTCGACCTCGGACAGCGCATCGCCCAGCCTCACGAAAGTCGCGAGGTCCTCCGCCGTCCCCTCCCGACGCTTGCCGGTGAGGTCGTCGTACACGTACGTCTGGATGCCGTCGGTCGTGGTGTGCAGCGGCCATTCGCCGAGGACGCGGTCGTCCTCCGGCCGGCGGCCCGCCAGGAGCACTGTCTTCGGCAGCGACTTCAGGCACGGCTCGATGATGTCCCACGTGAGCTTGGCCGTGAGCGCGTCCCGGTCTACCTGCGCGCCGGCCTGCTCGAGGATATCGATGGCGGCCGGTGAGTTGTAGGCGATGCCGACATCCCGGAGCACCTCAAGGGTCTTCTCGTGCAGGAAGTCCTTCTCGCGCTGGGACAGGTACTGAGCGGTCGCCTTGGCCACAGTGTCTCCTCGTTCGACGCGCGACAGGCTACCACAGCGTCCGAGCCGCAGGAGGCGCCGGCGGACGCCGGCGCTAAGTTTGCTGCAACATCCACCGCCGCGACCGCAAGGATCGCGAGAAGCGGCGGAGCTCCGGCACCCCATTTGACACCGGCGCGCTCGCCGGATGCGGTCTTCAAACGAAGAAGGCCCGCGACTCTCGCGAGTCGCGGGCCTTCTTCATACTAATCCGGCGGCGTCCTACTCTCCCGCGGGGCTGCCCCCGAAGTACCATCGGCGCTGGAGGGCTTAACTTCTCTGTTCGGAATGGGAAGAGGTGTGACCCCTCCGCTATGGCCGCCGAAAACTTGGCGCCGTCAAGCTGGCGCACAAATCTTCGTGCCGGCACGCGGACACGGACCTGAAAACTGCAGAGCGGCATTGAAGTTCAAAGTCAAGCCCTCGGGCAATTAGTACTGGTCTGCTGAACACATTGCTGTGCTTACACATCCAGCCTATCAACCAGGTGGTCTACCTGGGCCCTTACCCATTCTAGATGGTGGGAGATCTCATCTCGAGGCGGGCTTCCCGCTTAGATGCTTTCAGCGGTTATCCCTTCCAGACGTAGCTAGTCAGCAGTGCCGTTGGCACGACAACTGATACACCAGAGGTCTGTTCACCCCGGTCCTCTCGTACTAGGGGCAACCCCTCTCAAATCTCCAACGCCCACAGAAGATAGGGACCGAACTGTCTCACGACGTTCTGAACCCAGCTCACGTACCGCTTTAATGGGCGAACAGCCCAACCCTTGGGACCTACTTCAGCCCCAGGATGCGATGAGCCGACATCGAGGTGCCAAACCCTCCCGTCGATGTGGACTCTTGGGGAGGATAAGCCTGTTATCCCCGGAGTACCTTTTATCCGTTGAGCGACCGCGATTCCACTCTCCACGGCCGGATCACTAAGCCCGACTTTCGTCCCTGCTCGACTTGTCAGTCTCGCAGTCAAGCTCCCTTATGCCTTTACACTCTACGTACGGTTTCCAATCGTACTGAGGGAACCTTTGGGCGCCTCCGTTACATTTTGGGAGGCGACCGCCCCAGTCAAACTGCCCACCTGACACTGTCTGCGTGCCGGATCACGGCCACGCGTTAGAAGCCCAGAACACGAAGGGTGGTATCCCAAGGTTGGCTCCACCGAGACTAGCGTCCCGGCTTCACAGCCTCCCACCTATCCTGGACGACGTGCACCAGACTCCAATATCAAGCTGCAGTAAAGGTTCACGGGGTCTTTCCGTCTTTCTGCGGGTAATCGGCATCTTCACCGATGCTACAATTTCACCGAGTCCCTCGTTGAGACAGCGCCCAAGTCGTTACGCCATTCGTGCAGGTCGGAACTTACCCGACAAGGAATTTCGCTACCTTAGGACCGTTATAGTTACGGCCGCCGTTTACCGGGGCTTCAATTCAATGCCTCGCCTCTCTTGCGATCAGCTAACATCTCCTCTTAACCTTCCGGCACCGGGCAGGCGTCAGCCCCTATACATCGTCTTTCGACTTAGCAGAGACCTGTGTTTTTGGTAAACAGTCGCTTGGGCCAATTCTCTGCGGCCTCACCTAGCTCGACGAGCTAGTCGTTCCACCAGGCAAGGCGCCCCTTCTCCCGAAGTTACGGGGCCATTTTGCCGAGTTCCTTAACGAGGGTTCTCTCGATCAGCTTAGTATTCTCTACTTGCCTACCTGTGGCGGTTTTGGTACGGGCACACAACTTTCTCCCTAGAGGATTTTCTTGGCGGCATGGAACCAGCAGCTCGCCGGATTACTCCAGCTGACGTAACGTCTCAGGCTTAAAGGGTGCGGATTTTCCTACACCCAACCCTACGCGCTTGTCCATGGTCAACCAACGCCATGGTCTGCCTTACCTACCGCGTCCCCCCATCGGTCAAACGAAAGTCGGTGGTACGGGAATATCAACCCGTTGTCCATCGCCTACGCCTGTCGGCCTCGGCTTAGGTCCCGACTAACCCTGGGCAGATTAGCTTTACCCAGGAAACCTTAGGCATTCGCTGGAGGAGTTTCTCGCTCCTCTTTCGTTACTCATACCGGCATTCTCTCTTCCCAGGCCTCCACGGCTGGCTTGTCGCCGCCGCTTCCATGGCCTAGGAATGCTCTCCTACCACTCCAGCTTGCGCTGAAGTCCACAGCTTCGGTGTCTAGCTTGAGCCCCGTTACATTATCGGCGCAGGAACACTTGACCAGTGAGCTATTACGCTTTCTTTAAATGATGGCTGCTTCTAAGCCAACATCCTGGTTGTCCGTGCACTCCCACATCCTTTGCCACTTAGCTAGAACTTGGGGACCTTAGCTGGTGGTCTGGGCTGTTTCCCTCTCGACTACGGAGCTTATCCCCCGCAGTCTGACTCCCATGCTCTGGAATCGTGGTATTCGGAGTTTGTCTGACTTCGGTAAGCTGGTGGGCCCCCTAGGCCAAACAGTGCTCTACAGCCACGATTGAACACATGAGGCTATACCTAAATATATTTCGGAGAGAACCAGATATCTCTGCGTTTGATTAGCCTTTCACTCCGATCCACAGGTCATCCCCGCAGTTTTCAACCTACGTGGGTTCGGCCCTTCACGAGGTCTTACCCTCGCTTCAGCCTGCCCATGGATAGATCACGCAGTTTCGGGTCTACCGCCTCTGACTTGCGCCCTATTCAGACTCGCTTTCGCTACGGCTCCGTTTCCTTAACCTTGCCAGAGACGAGTAACTCGCCGGTCCGTTATGCAAAAAGTACGCCATCACACGGCTAAACCGTGCTCTGACCGCTTGTAAGCCATTGGTTTCAGGTTCTATTTCACTCCCCTTCCGGGGTTCTTTTCACCTTTCCCTCACGGTACTAGTCCGCTATCGGTCACCAGGTAGTATTTAGCCTTGCGGGGTGGTCCCCGCGGGTTCCGACCGCGTTTCACGTGTGCGGCCGTACTCAGGTACTCGACAAGGGAGAGATCAGGGTTTCGCGTACAGGGCTTTTACCTTCTGTGGCGGGCCTTTCCAGGCCCTTCTGCTACCGTGATCCTTTGTAACTCCCCCACCGCCATGCAGGACGGTGAAGCCGAGCCCTACAACCCCGACCAGATTAGAGCTGCACCTAATCACACCTGATCGGTTTGGGCTGTTCCCCTTTCGCTCGCCACTACTAAGGGAATCGATTTTTCTTTCTATTCGTCTGGGTACTAAGATGTTTCAGTTCCCCAGCTTGTCTCCTCATGCCCTATGTGTTCAGGCATGGGTACGTGCGCATTACCGCACGTGGGTTTCCCCATTCGGAAATCCCCGGGTCATAGGTTGTTCAGCACCTCACCGAGGCTTATCGCAGCCGGCCACGTCCTTCTTCGACTCCTGGTGCCAAGGCATCCGCCAATGGCTCTTAATATCTTGACCAAAAGAACTTCTTTGCCACTCTGCAGTTTTCAAGGTTCGCGCCGGCGTGCCGGCACATCGCCGGCGCGG
>Ga0118677_10006131_pt1 | contig 20548 bp, 25 predicted proteins | sample AliMusrvi5mmetaG_FD_86154 | JGI IMG/M metagenome (GOLD analysis project Ga0118677, IMG submission 86154)
CGCGCAGGCGAGTTTCGCCGGGATTTGGCGGGTTATCTGGTCACCAACGACGGACTACGGTTACAGGGCTCCAGCGGCGACTTGCAGATTGATCCAGCCACGGTCGAGTCGTTCAGCATCGACCAGAAAGGGTTCATCAACGTGGTAAAGAAGGACGGTACGACGGCCGTGGCCGGCCAGGTACAGCTCCGGAGTTTTGCCGACCCGAGTCAGTTGATGAAAGTAGGCAACAACCGCTATTCCTGGACGGCGGCAGCCGGTCCGTCGGCGCTTGCAGCCCCGCAGACCAACGGGCTGGGCGGTCTGGAAGTTGGAGCTCTGGAACTATCGAATGTGAATTTGACCAGCGAGATGTCCACCCTGATCTCTGCGCAGCGGGCTTTTCAAGCTAACGCGCGCATTGTTACCACAAGCGACGAGATCTTGCAGGAAATCGTGAACTTAAAGAGGTAAGCTGTTATGGTTGCCCCACGCTCGGAACTGACACCTGCCGGCGGACACGAGGAAAAACATCCCCGCGACCCGCAACTAGCGGCCGTCGGCGCACCCGGCTTCCCCAGCCGCGAATAGGCGCACTGGAACATATGGACGATATTCTCCCAGGCGATGGCAAAGGCGAGGTTCTTTCGCAGAGCGAAATCGAGCGGCTGCTGACGCAGGTCCAGGCCGAAGACACCGCCACCACGGTCGTCAAAACCGGCGGCAGCAGGTCGCGTTTCAAGAATGAGGACGTTCAGCCATACGATTTTCGTCAGCCCGCTTTTCTTACGAGCGGCGAATTGCGTAAGATTCGCATTCGGCACGAGGTATTCATCCGCACTCTGGCTGCCCACCTCTCCGTTTATCTGCGGCTGGAAGTGACGATCCAGATGTCCAAACTGCAAACGCTGAGCTACCAAAAATACTCCGAGGGATTGCCGAGTCCAACGCATTTGACCCTGTTTAAAGTGGACCCGCTTATCGGCGTCTGCCTTCTGGACATGGCACCACGGCTCGGCCTGACGATAGTGGATCGTCTGCTCGGTGGCCCGGCGCATTCCGTGAACACTAACAGCGAACTGAGCGAGATTGAGACGGCGCTGCTGGACCAGGTCGCGCATCTCATTCTCGGTGAGTGGTGCCAGTTGTGGCAGAAGATCGGCAATGTACGGCCGACCTTGCTCGGCCATGAAACCAATGGCCGATTTCTGACCAGTTCCCCGCACGACTGCATCCTGCTGGTTCTGTCCATGGAGGTGCGGCTGGGCGACTGCACGGAACAGATGGAACTGGCGTTTCCTTTTCATACCATCGAGCCACTCGTTCGCCAGGCCGGACCGACCTCCGGGGCCGATTCGAGCGCGGCGGCCACCCGGCCGGGGCGTCCACTGTGGAACCCGTGCCTCGACGAAGTGTCGGTGCGAGTGAACACCGAGTGGCACGGCTTGGAAATGAGCGTCGGCGAGTTGTCCCGGCTGAAATGCGGGGACGTGCTCATGCTGGAGGCCAATTGCTTTGACCGGGTGGAAATTCGGCTGGAGGAACATCCGAAGTTTCACGGCCGGCTGGGCACGACCGGGGAGCGCTGGGCCGTGGAATTAACCGAAAACGTCAAAAGTTGAACTGTTTATGAGTGCATCGCCGAACGCAAACCCAAACCTCGACCTTATCCTGGACGTACCGGTAAAACTGACTGTCGAACTCGGCAGTTGCCAGATGCCGATGCGTGAGGTCCTTGAACTTACCGTCGGCTCGGTCGTGCAACTCGACAAGGTCGCTGACGAGCCGGTGCAACTCTCGGTCAACCGCAAGCTAGTGGCGCGCGGCGAGGTGGTGGTGGTCGAGAACCAGTTCGGCATCAAGATCATCGAGTTGGTCGGCAGCACGCCCTCTGCATGAGCCCCCGCTGCTATTGCGTCCTGGCGCTGTTGGTCCTGGCGTCCCCTCCCTCAGGATTTGCCCAGTCCACCAACACATTGACGATGCCCCCTGCCCTCCATGACGTGGGCGCATCGGCGATCCGCGTTTGCGCCGCTCTGGCCATCGTGCTCGCGGTTTTCTTTGCAGGCGTCTGGCTATTTCGAAATGGCCAGCGCATTGCCTGGCGAAAGACCGGGGCGCCCAAACTCGCGATTCTGGAGTCGCGCCCGCTGGGCAATCGGTTCGCGCTCCACGTCGTCGGCTACGAGCAGCAGCGCCTGCTCATCGGCAGCTCTCCGGCGGGATTGAATTTGCTGAGCCCGTTGCCGCCGGCCACGGAAACGAAGGGTGAAAGCGCCGCCCCGGTCGAAAGCGTTTCCTTCCTGCAATGCCTGCAATCAGTGCTGAAGCGAAAATGAGCGCCCTCCGCCTAACGTGCCGCCCGAGAATTCTCTGCTGGCTGCTCTTGGCGGGTTTGGCATGGTGCGCGTTCAACGCCTCCGCTCAGACCAACAGCGGCGGGGGGCTGGCGCCGTTTCGCCTCACTCTGGACGGCGGCAATCAGCCGCAGGATATCGATGCGGGGATCCGAATTCTCTTCACCATCACGCTGCTGTCGCTCGCCCCGTCTTTCATTCTGTTGACGACCTGCTTCACGCGCATCGTCATCGTGCTTTCCTTCGTCCGCACCGCGCTTCAACTACAGGCGGCGCCGGCGAACCAGATCGTGATCGGCCTGGCCTTGTTCATGACGTTCTTCATCATGACCCCTGTCTGGGACAATATCAACCGCGAGGCAATTGCGCCGTATCGCGCCGCGCAGATTACGAGTGAGGAGGCCTTGAATCGCGCCTCCGGCCACATCCGCGCATTTATGCTCAAGCAGGCGCGAGCCAAAGACGTGGAACTCTTCGTCGCTTTGGCTAAGATGCCGGCGACCCCACCTGACCAGCTTCCGCTGCGGGTCGTGGTGCCTGGCTTCATCGTCAGCGAACTGCGCACCGCGTTTCAGATGGGCTTTCTGATTCTGGTGCCATTCATTCTCATCGATGTGGTGGTCAGCACAGTGCTGATGAGCATGGGGATGATGATGTTGCCTCCCGCCACGATCGCGATGCCGATCAAAATCCTGTTGTTCGTGCTGGTGGACGGGTGGGCGCTGATCGTGCGCTCGCTGATTCTGAGCTTCGGCTCCTGAACCGAGTCGGGCCGATGACGATGCGACCAAGACCCTTATGAATCCAGAATTTGCGGTAGAGCTTTTGAAGACGGTGATCATGCAGTCGATCCTACTGGCGGCGCCCTTTCTCGGAATGGCGATGATCGCGGGCCTGGTCATCAGCCTGTTCCAGGCGGTCACGTCCATCAACGAACAGACGCTGAGCTTTGTGCCCAAGGCCCTGTGCGTGCTGGGGGTGCTTCTGCTCCTGCTGCCGTGGCTGATCCGCCAGTTGGTCGGATTCACCTCGGGCATCATCGAGAAGATCCCGCAGATGGCCCTCTGAGCGCATGCCCTGGAACTTAAACACCTGGATGCTGGTCTTCGTGCGGGCGGGGGCGTTTTTGGGCACCCTGCCGATCTTCACGATGCTCCACGTCCCTGTGAGAGTGCGCGTGGCGTTGGCCGCGCTCCTTGCCGTGTTGATTGCGCCCACGCTGCCTCCGTGCTCGCTGGAGCGGCTTCCCTTTCTGGACTGGCTGGGTCTTTTCACCCGTGAAGTGCTCTGCGGACTGGTGATCGGGTTCGTTACGCGCATGGTATTCTTCGTTTCGGATTTTGCAGGCCAGGTCATGGGCAACGATATGGGCCTGAACCTCGCCACCGTTTTGGATCCACTCAACGGACATCCTACTCAGATACCGAGCATGGTCATGTTTGTGCTGACCTGCATGCTGATGATGACGCTGGACATGCACCACTGGCTGCTGACGGGCTTTCAGTACACCTATACGCTGGTGCCGATCGGCGGCGGGCAACTCCGCGAACCGCTCTTCACGAACATTCTCAATCACACCCGCCGGGTTTTCGTGGCGGGGGTGCAGATCGCGGGGCCGATGATGGCCGCCTCGTTTCTGGCGATGTTGTTGCTTGGATTCCTGGGGCGGCTCGTGCCGCAGATGAATATCTTTGCCGAAAGCTTCGTGGTGCGCATCGTCTGCGGGTTGATCGTGTTCGGCCTCACCATCGAGATCTCCGCCCAGCATATCCTCAACGGCCTGCGGCGATTGCCCGAGGACATGATGCGCGTGGCGCAATTTCTGGGCGCCGGCTGAACGCCTGCGGCAAATCATGAGCGAGCAGACCGGCGAAAAAACAGAACAACCGACACCGCGAAAGCTGGAGGAGGCGCAAAAGAAAGGCCAGATCGCGCGGAGCACCGAGGTGCAGACGGTGTTCGTGCTGCTCGGTGTCGTTTGCGCGCTGTCGTTCACCGGCAGTGAAATGTGGCGGATGCTGACCGGCGCCACCGCGAGGGTGCTTGGTCATTTGCACGACACCCCACTCAGCCTCAATACGCTGCAGGGTCATGCCTGGCTCGGCGCGCTCCTGTTCCTGCAATGCACCGCGCCGATCGTTTTCGCGGCGATGCTGGGTGGTTTGCTGGCGGGCGGGATTCAAAACCGTTTTAGTATCTCGTCCGAGGCGTTCGGCATCCACTGGGAACGCCTCAACCCTGTGGACGGATTCAAACGGGTGTTTTCCGGCCGCTCGGCCGTGCCGACGATTGTCGCCGTCTTTAAACTGCTGCTCATCTGCGTGCTGACGTACAAGACGGTGAAGGAAGTGATTGGAGATCCGGTTTTCACGAGTTCGGTGAGCCTGCCGGCGTTCACCGGTTTCCTTGCGGCCGCGAGCCTCAAGATCGCCTTTCGGCTGCTGCTGGCCCTCGGGGTAATCGCCGCGGCGGACTACGGTTACCAGTTTTGGCAGACCCATCAAGACCTGATGATGACGCGGGACGAGTTGAAAGAGGAAGCGAAAAACAGCGAAGGCAATCCGCAGATCAAGAGCCGTCGCCGCCGGATGTTCGGTCGTTCCAAGCGCCAGATGCTGGCCGACGTTGCGACAGCGGACGTTGTCATCACGAACCCGACGCACATCGCCATCGCCTTGCGCTATGACCGCCAGTCCATGCAGGCGCCACGCCTCGTCGCCAAAGGCGTCCGCCACAACGCCGAGCAAATTCGCGAAATGGCCCGGCAGAGCAATGTGCCGATCGTCGAGAACAAGCCGCTGGCCCGCCTCATGTTCAAATACGGCAAGGTGGGGCGTGAAATCCCGGCGCAGCTATACGCAGCGGTCGCGGAAGTGCTGGCTTACGTTTATCGCATGAATCCTTACCGCTATTACGCCCAGGCATGCACTGCGGCGTCACCTGAAAACCACTGACGAATCATGGGCCGACTCAGCACTAATTTGCGACTGCTGCTGCGCCACGGCGACCTGTGGTTGATCGCCGGGTTGTTCGGAACGGTGATGTTGCTGATTCTGCCCGTGGCGACTCAGGTATTGGATTGTCTGCTCAGCGGCAGCATCGCGCTGTCGTTGCTCACGCTGCTGGTGATCCTGTACGTCCGGACGCCCTCCGAGTTTAGTGGCTTTCCCACGTTGCTCCTCTTCCTCACGCTGTTCCGACTGTCACTCAACGTGGCGTCTACGCGGCTGATTCTGCTGGACGGTTACGCCGGCCACATCATCGATGCGTTCGGCAATTTCGTCGTCCGGGGCAATTATGTTGTCGGAATTGTGGTCTTCCTGATCCTGGTGTTGATCAATTTCATCGTGATTACCAAAGGCGCCGGGCGTATCGCCGAAGTCGCTGCGCGTTTCACGCTCGACGCCATGCCCGGCAAGCAGATGTCCATCGACGCCGAACTGAACGCCGGTGTGATCACCGAAGCCGAGGCGCGGTCGCGCCGCAAGAGCGTCGAGCAGGAAGCGGATTTCTACGGCGCGATGGACGGCGCCAGCAAATTTGTCCGTGGCGATGCCGTTGCCGCCATTTTGATCACGCTCATCAATGTCGTCGGCGGTTTTGCCATCGGCATCGCCCAAAAGAACATGACGATGACTGAGGCGTTGCAACGCTACACCATCCTTTCCATTGGCGACGGGCTGGTTTCGCAAATCCCGGCACTGATCACGTCCACCGCCGCAGGCATCCTGGTAACCCGCGCCGCGTCCAAGAATGACCTCGGTCAGGAGCTCGGCAGACAATTGCTGCTCTATCCACGCGCCATGGCTGTGCTGGCGGTGATGATGGGTGTCTTCGCGCTGGTGCCCGGCCTGCCGTTTTTCCCCTTCCTGGTCCTGGGTGTGCTCGCTGGTTTGTTATCTTACACGCTACATCGTGATGGTCCGGTGGAACCGGCCCTCGCATCTGCCGCCGCGGCCAGCACGCCCAAGGTCGGGGGCGGCGCGCCCGCCGGGCCGACCGGTGAAACCAAGCAACTGGACAAGCTGGAGGAGTTGCTGCACCTGGACCCGTTCCAGATCGAGCTGGGTTACGGCCTAGTGGCGCTGGCGGACAAACGGCACGGGGGTGATTTGCTCGAGCGTGTGACCAGCGTGCGGCGCAGTTTCGCGCAGGACATGGGGGTCATCATTCCACCCATTCGATTGCGGGACAACCTGCAATTGGGCCCGAACGAATACCGGTTCCTGCTCAAGGGCAATGCGGTAGCCCAGGGCGAACTCAGACCGGGCCATTGGCTCGCGATGAACGCCTCCAAGAGCAAAGTAGTACTCAAAGGCGCACCCACCATAGAACCTGTCTTCCAGTTGCCGGCGACCTGGGTTACCGACGCCGAACGGAAGACGGCCGAGGTCGGCGGTTTCACGGTGGTGGACGCGCCCTCGGTGCTAGTCACCCACTTAAGCGAGACCATCCGGCGGCGGAGCCACGAGATTCTGAGTCGGCAGGACGTTCAGGTGCTGCTCGACAATCTCAAGCAGACACACTCGACACTGGTGAACGAATTGGTGCCGGCGCAGCTAAACGTCGGGCAGGTACAGCGCATCCTTCAGAACCTGCTGGCGGAGGGTATCTCCATCCGCAACCTGGCTGGCATCCTCGAAAAAGTGAGCGACCATGCGTCGTTCACCAAAAACCCTGACGAACTTTCCGAACACGCCCGCCGAGCGCTGGGCGCGCAAATCACCCGGCCCTTCCAGGTGCAAGGCGACCATCTGCGCGCGATCACGCTTGATCCACGTCTGGAACAAACGATCGCACAAGGTGTCCGCCAGACCCCCACCGACGTGTCGCTGGTTCTGGAGCCGGGGCTGGCGCGGCACATCACTGATACGCTTGGGAAGCTGGCGCAGCAAATGCTCGCGGCGGGTCATCCACCAGTGGTGCTTTGTTCGCCCCAAATCCGGCTCTGCTTCCGCCGGTTCTTTGAATCGGCCTTCGCCGATCTCGCGGTGATTTCCTATGCGGAAATCCCGCCGCGCGTGGAAATCCAAAATGCGGCGACGATCCCGTCGTTCGCATGAACGCCACCCGGTTTCTCGCCCGCGACGCAGCCGATGCTGTGCGTCAGGTCCGCTCCCAACTAGGGGCAGACGCCGTCGTGCTGAGTGTGGCCCAGGTGCCGGCCAGTGGCGTCAGTCGTTTGTGGCGCAAGCCGCTGCTGGAAGTGCTGGCGCACCTGCCGGAGCCGGCGGCGGCTGCGGCTGCGATACAGATTGGGCAGGCGCCCAACCCAAGCGGTGCCCATTTGGATCAATTGGATTCCGATGATCCTGCTGGCCTAAGTCTTGAGGCGACCCCGAATTGGACAGAACCGGAGGTGCCCGGTGCGGAAAGGGCCTGGCGTAGCAGCGCGCTGCTGAGCCAGATGGGTGTGCAGCCGGTGCACGTGGAGAAACTCATCGAGCGTGCCCAATCGCAGCATGGCCGCAACCCCCCGGCGACACTTGCTCGGGAACTGGCGCTCGTTTGCGCCGCCCTGGCAAGCTTTTGGCGTCCGATCACCGACGCGAATGATCGCTCGGCGCCGATTCACGTGTTCGTTGGTCCGCCCGGCTCCGGTAAGACAACTTCCCTTTGCAAGTGGCTAGCCAAATCCGTGCTGACAGACGGAGCCACGACCCGGGCATGGCGGTTGGACGGGCAAGCGGCCCACTTTCCCGGTCTGCTCGACGTTTACGGGGAGATTCTGGGTGTGCCCATCGGACGCGAGTGGAGTGCAGACCAGCGGCTGGAGGGTTTTGACGCGGGCTTTGTGGATTTGCCGGGGGTGAACTCCCATGACCTGGCCGCAATTCAGCAGTTGTCCGCGCGGTTGAAAGCGATCCCTGGCGCGCAAGTGCATCTCGTGCTCAACGCGGCTTACGATATGGCGGTGACACTGGCGCAAGTCCGGGCCTTTGCGGCGCTACCGGTGAGCGATGTCATCTTTACCCACATCGACGAGGAGAAACGGCTGGTGAAACTTTGGAATTTCGTGCTGGGCACAAATTTCTCACTCCGGTTTTTGTCGGGTGGGCAAAATATTCCGGGCGAGTTTCTGGTGGCCACGCCGGAACTGCTCATGCCGCGCCAAACAGGTGGATTACGCGGGGATTAGGCGGTATCTCGCGGTCCAACCGCGATTGGCAGGCGCATTGCTAAGGAGGAGGAACGACCGTTAACCGGATGAAAAAGCTTATGCTCACTGGCACCATAATTGGGTTTCTTCTCGGGATCGGCCTGGGCATCGCTGGGCGGACGGATTGGCCTTCAACCTTTTTGCATGCCGCCGCTGCTGCTGCCGCGCTCGGGTTGCTGATGCGGTGGTGGGCCGGCGTCTGGTTGCGCGGCCTGCGTGCGTCGTGCGAACAACGGCAGCAGGCAGAAGCGGTCGCACGGCAACAAGCACATTCAACCTCGGCACAAAAGAAATGACCACTTATTCCCCTGTGGATGAAGAGGTCCGGACGGCGGTGGAGAGGGCTCAACCGGCGCCGCAGGAATTGTGGCAACGGTATCACCAGACCGGCGATGCGGGCGTTGAGAACGCGTTGGTCGAGCAGTACCTGCCTCTGGTCCGGACCGTTGTGGGCCGGATAGCGATGACGCTGCCCGCCCACGTAAGCGCCGATGATCTCAACAGCGCTGGTCTGGTGGGATTGCTTCAGGCAGTGCGTAGTTTTACCACCAGTGGCAGGGCCTCGTTCGAGACCTTCGCGCGATTCCGGATCCGCGGGGCCGTGCTTGATGAACTGCGCCGACTGGATTGGGTGCCGCGCTTGGTGCATGACAAAGCGCGCAAAATTCAAAATGCCCTGGGTGACCTCGAACAGCGCCTTGGCAAGACGCCTTCCGAAGAACAGATGGCGCGCGCGCTGGACCTTTCTCTCGAGGATTATCGCGCCTGGCTGGATGACGTTCGGCCGATCGCTTTCATCAGCCTGGACGCAGCGCCCCGCATCGACGCGCCCGAAGGCGCCACGCCGCACGACAGCATAGCCGACGAGTCCCAGGAAGACCCGGCGGAGAACGCCTCGCGCAGCGAATTGAGCGAACTGATTGCGGGATGCATCCAGCAACTGCCAAAAATTCAGCAAAAAGTCATGGCGCTTTACTATTATGAGGACCTGCGTTTGCGGGAGATTGCCGAAGCGTTCGGGCTGACCGAGTCGCGCATCTCGCAGATTCATTCGCAGGCCATCCTGGCGATTCGCGCTTTCATCGAGCGGCAAGAGGCTCAAGCGCTTCAGCGGGGAGGCGGGAGACAACCATGATTATTCTGGTTGGCACGATTGTGGTGATCGTGTCGGTTATTGGCGGATTCTTGATGGCGGACGGCAACTTACGAAGCCTCCTGCATTTTTCGGAAGTGATCATTATCGCCGGTGCCGGGGTGGGCACGGTTATTATCATGGCGCCCAAGAAGGTGCTGTTTGAGCTCAGCCGCCAGACTCTCCTCGCGTTGAAGGGCGCGCCCTTCAAGCGTAGATCGTACGATGAACTGTTCATGGTCCTCTACGAATTGTTCCTGCTAGGCCGGCGCAACGGACTGATCGCACTTGAGGAACATCTGGTCACCCCTGCCGGAAGCTCCATCTTCAAGCGCTATCCGAGCGTGGCGCAGCACAAGGACGGGGTGGAGTTTCTATGCGGGGCGTTGCGACCGGTCATCGACGGTCGCGTCAAGCCCGATCAGTTGCGCCTTTTGCTCGAGACCGACCTCAACCGCATGGAGGAAGAGGGCCATGCCCCCATTGGCGTTCTGTCCCGTATGAGCGACTCTCTGCCCGGTTTTGGCATTGTGGCTGCCGTGCTGGGCATTGTGAATACCATGGCAGCCATTGCCGGACCGATCGAAAAAATCGGCGAAAAGGTGGCCGCGGCGCTGGTGGGGACGTTCCTTGGCATTTTTCTGGCCTATGGCTTCGTGAGTCCGGTCACGGTCAACATGGAATTCAACCTGATGGCGCGATTGGCGTATTTCCGCTGCATTTCGGCCGCAGTGGTCAGTTTCGCGGGCGGCATGGCGCCGGGCATGGCGGTCGAACTCGCCCGGCGCAGTTTGAGCGAGGAACTTCGCCCAGACGCCGACGAATTGGAAAAAATGCTGAAGACGATCAGCTCCAACGCAGCCAAGGGCAAATGACCCCACCACAATGAGCAAGCAAAGCCATCACGGGGGATCTTGGAAGATCGCCTACGCGGACTTTGTCACTTCGATGATGGCACTGTTTCTGGTGCTTTGGCTGACGTCCCAGGACACCAGAATCAAGGAAGCTATCGAGCGGTCGTTTCGTAACCCCTACAGTTCCGCCACCAAGGAATCCGTCGGCATCCTTCCTAACAAGGATGTGCAGGCGATGGAGAAACAGAAGGGCAGTTTCGATTCCCCCTCGGCGTTAAACCTGGAGCTCTTGCGCCGCATCACCCAGGATCTCGCCCAACTGCTCCAGCGGGATGCCGAGGGCCAGAACAGCATCAAACTCGATCTCACTTCCGAGGGCCTGCTGATCAACGTCTTCGACCGGACGCAGAAGCCCATTTTCGAAGCTAAGAGTGCACAATTTACGCAGTACGGCTCATGGGTATTCTCCACGCTGGCGTGGGAAATTGGCCGCTACCCGACGTTCACGGTCGAATTGGAGGGCCATACTGAATCCGGGCGGGAACCGATCCGAGAAGATTACGGGAATTGGGAGCTTTCCACGGACCGCGCCAATGCCTCCCGCCGCAAGCTGTTACAGCACGGGACCGGAGCGGACCAGATTTGCAAGGTGTCCGGCTTGGGCGATACGAAGCCCTTGGACAAAGCGCACCCAACCGACGACGCCAACCGTCGCGTGTCCGTGCTGCTAAAGATCCAGCAGGGTAGCCGTGTTGGCAGCAGCATAACGAATCAGGCGGACGCGACAAATCATCACTCATGAGCAAGGGCTTCGTACCATTCAGCGCGTTAGGGCCCGGGGGCGCACCAGTGGGAACCGGTTCGCTGGCAAAAGTCGCAGGTGGGGCGAAGCCGGGTGAGGCTTTCCAATCGCTTACAGAGTCAAGTCTCCTGACGCGCGTCACGCCGCAATCGGGGCACGAACCCAAGGTCACACTTGAACGGGAGGGCAACCGCGTTACTCGTATCAAGGTCCAGTGCGTGTGTGGGAACATCATTGAATTGGATTGCGAATGAAGAGTCGAATACAGGCCTTGGAGAGGCATTCCGAGCCGTGCCGAGCATGGGCGGAAAGAAGCTTCGCGTTGACGGAAACTTTTGCCGCCGCGACGGCGGGTGGACTCATGAATACCCGCCAAAACCGGCACTTTGTGAGGCTGGCATCGTCAATGCTTAGAGTGTAACTGCGTATGGATGTCAGTCTATATCAGGCAGCGGCGGCGATGAACGCCAGCGCACGCTGGCAAGACGTTACCTCGGACAATCTGGCGGCCAGCCAGATTCCCGGATACAAAAGGCAGGGCCTATCCTTTAGCGCGGTGCAGGCCGAATGCCAGGCTCGCTCCCCGTGGGCCTCGCCGGTCAGCGCCCGATGCCTTACTATGCCGCTGGCGGTGGTCACCACCAATCTCCAGGCCGGCGAACTCTCGCCCAGCGGAGGCGCCACCGATCTCGCCCTCGAAGGCCCGGGGTTTTTTGAAGTGCAACTGCCCAGTGGGCGACGGGGCTACACACGTGCCGGCGGATTCCGCATTAGTCCACAAGGGGAGTTGGTAACGAAGCAGGGCCTCCCTGTCACGGGCGACGCCGGACCGCTGCAGCTCGAACCACGGAACACCGAATCGCTCCGCGTTGCGTCCACCGGCGAAGTCTCACAAGGCGGAGTGCTGAAGGGGCGGTTGAAGATTTCTGAGTCAAGCGACCCTGGCGAGCTGATCTCGACGGGCACCGACCTTTTCATCACGGCCGATCCGGCGGCCCAACTACGCGCGGCTAGCGCCACCACCGTGCGCCAGGGTTTCGTGGAGAATTCCAACACGTCGCCAGTCACAGAAATGGGGAATCTAATCAGCGCCATGCGGCTATTCCAGGCGAACCAAAAAGTCATTCAATCGGAAGATGATCGCGTGGGCCGGCTCATCAGCGACGTAGGAAATCCAGTGAGTTAGCATGAATCGCCATACACATCACCATTCGCAAGCTCGGCGCCGCACGTTGGCTGTCTGTCCCTGCGCGTGGCACCATGCTCCTGGCCTATGCTGCCAAAACCAAAGCTACTGATATGATGCGCGCCCTCTATTCTGCCGCTGCCGGGATGCAATCCCAGCAGACCAATCTCGATGTCATCTCCAACAATCTCGCGAACGTCAATACCACGGGCTTCAAAAAGTCCAAGCCCGAGTTCGAGGATTTGCTCTACCAGACGACGAGCGCGGCCGGCGCCGAACAGGGCGGCGGCAACCAGCTTCCCACCGGCATTCAAATTGGCCACGGCTCGCGGTTGGTGGCTACCGCGCGCGTCTGGACCGACGGGGAATTGTCGCAAACCGGGGAACGGCTTGACGTTGCCATCAAAGGCGATGGTTTCTTCGAAGTGCAGATGCCCGACGGAACCAATGCATACACACGCGCTGGTTCGTTGAAGACCACGTCGGATGGGCGCATCACGACCAGCGATGGCCTGCCGCTATTGAGCAGTTTCCAGGCCGTACCGGCGGGCACCACGAACATCACCATTACGCCCACCGGCAATGTGACCTATGTCACGCCCAGCGGCAACACCAACTTCACGGTCCAGCTCACACGCTTCACCAACCCGAACGGCCTGGAAGGTCTGGGCCGCAATCTCTACAAGGAAACCCAGGCCTCCGGCTCACCGCAGCTAGGCACTCCCGGCGAAAATGGGTTTGGCGAACTGAGCCAGGGCTCGCTCGAATTGTCCAACGTCAAAGTTGTCGAGGAAATGGTGAATCTCATCCTGGCACAGCGCGCTTACGAGGTGAACTCCAAAGCCGTTCAGGCCGCCGACGAAATGCTGCAATCTGGTAACTCCTTGAAACGCTGATGAACTGGATCCGCGCCATACTCGTTCCCGGCCTTGCCGTGGCAGGCCTCGTTCTCGAACCGTTCGAGGCCGGCGCCGCCGACTCGGGTTCACCCACATTAAGTCCCCGCGAAAACAATGTCGTAGCCAGCTCGGGCCCGCACCTGTCCCGCCGCCTGGAGGAGGACGAGCTGTGCAGGCTGCTGACTGATTTCTTGAATGGAGGGCGCGGCGAGAACGGCGGGGAATGGGAGTTACACATTACCCGACCCTGGACGCCGGTGACGGTTCCAGAAGGACCGCTGAAGGCCGAGATTATCGAGCCGGCCCTCAATCGCATCGCTTCAAGCTCCACTGTTCGTTTTGAGTTACGCGCCGGCCGCCAGCTTCTCGGCGTGTGGCAAGTGCCGGTCCAAGCGCGGCTCTGGCGCGAGGTGGTGATCGCCGAAACGGCGTTGCGGCGCGGCGAACGGTTGAGTGCGGCCGCCCTGACCCTCAAGCGCCGTGATGTTTTAACGTTGCACGATCCGCTTTATGAGCTGCCTTCCGGCGCTACGGCCTACGAGCTGGCCGAAGGTGTTCCTTTGGGAGCGCCGTTGACCACTCGCGTTGTCCGGCTCAAGCCCGTGGTGTTTCGCGGGAAGACCGTAGACGCCGTGGTGCGAGACGAGGCGCTGACCATTTCGCTAAAAGTCGAGGTGTTGGAAGATGGTGTGCCCGGGCAGTTGGTACGAGTGCGCAATCTCCAGTCGCGTCGCGAACTCCGAGGAAAGGTCCAGGATGAACAAACCATTGCCATTGTACTTTAAGCCTCGCCGGTCGCTCCGACCGCGCCGGCTCTCATCCATGAGCGTGCTGGCTGCCAGCGCGCTGCTCCTCTTTGCCGCCCCACTGCGGGCTGATTCGCTCTGGCACGAGGACGATGGCAAATCGATGTTCGCCGACAAACGCGCCGGACGAGTCGGTGACATCGTGACGATCCTCGTCCAGGAAAGCTCCGCGGCCACCAAAGACAACAGCACCAAGACGTCCAAGCAATCCAGCGTGGATGCGGCCATCGCGAGTTTCCTCTTCAGCCCGACCGCCAGCGGCCTGATGACCCAGGGCGGCCAAATGCCGGCCCTCAAGTTCAGCAACGCGAGCAGCTTCGCCGGCGGCGGCACCATCAACAATTCACAGAACATCGTTGCCAGCCTTGCCGTGCGCGTCACGGATGTATTGCCGAACAAGAACCTGATTATCGAGGGGAACCGCGAAAGCTCATTCTCGGGCGAGCAGCAGACGATCATCCTCCGCGGCACCATCCGGCCGGACGACATCCTGCCGAACAACACCGTGCTCAGCTACAACGTCGCCGACGCCACGATCAAGTTCGTCACTAAAGGCACCATCACCGATAGCCAGCGCAAAGGCTGGTTCCAGAAGTTCTGGGACAAACTGAGCCCATTCTGATTTTCCGGTCTGCGCCCTATGTTACACCGCCGCCCAAATCAATTCGGAATCGCATTGCGGAATTGGATTTTCGAGTCTGCCGCCCGGCAACTCGTCTGGTCGTTGGCAGGGCTGCTGGCGTTAGGATCCTCGTCCGGCGCATTGGCCGGTGCCGTGCCGGTGCGCGACCTGGTCACGATCTTGGGCGCGCGGGACAACCAGCTCGTCGGTTACGGCCTGGTGGTCGGCCTGGCCGGGGACGGCGATAAGGACCCGGTTTACACGAAGCAATCCGTCGCTAATATGCTGCAACGGTTTGGCATCATGGTGCCAGCCACGACCCTTTCCTCCAAGAACGTAGGCGTCGTTCTGGTCACCGCGGATATTCCCCCCTTCGCCAAGAAGGGCGCGCGGCTCGACGTGCAGGTTTCGTCGATGGGGGATGCAAAGTCGCTGCAAGGGGGGGTGCTGCTACAGACGCCGCTGTTTGGTGGCACCGACACCCACATCTATGCCGTCGCCCAGGGGCCGCTGTCGGTGGGCGGCTTCAGCGCCGGCACGTCGGGTGGTGGCGGGGCCAGTGTTACCAAGAACCATCCCACCGTGGGCACCATCATCAGCGGCGCCATCGTCGAACGTGAAATCCCGGCCACCATCGTGCGCGGCAACATCATCGAGCTTCTCCTGCGCGAACCGAGCTTCACCTCGGCCGCCCGGCTCGCGGAGGCGGTCAACCTCGTGTTCACCAACGCCGCGCAGGCCGTTGACTCGACGTCAATTCGCGTGAGCCTCCCCGAGGGCATGGAAACGTTTCCGGTGGATTTTATCGCCCGGCTGGAGGCCATCGAAGTTACCCCCGATACGCCCGCCCGCATCATTATCAACGAACGCACTGGCACCATTGTTGCCACATCGGCCATCCGCATCTCGCACTGTGCCGTGTCGCAGGGCAGCCTGGTGATCACCATCGCGAGCACCCTGAATGTTTCGCAGCCGGGTCCGTTCAGCCAGACCGGCAGGACGGCGGTGACGCCGAGCACCGATACCAAGGTCTCCGAACCCAAGGCTGGCATGGTGGCACTGCCGGAATTGCCCACGGTAGAAAAGGTCGCCTCCGCTCTCAACACGCTGGGGGTGACGCCGCGTGACATGATGGCGATTTTTCAAGCCATGAAACAGGCCGGCGCTTTGCAGGCGGAACTGCTTATTCGCTGATATGGACATAGCCCCACTTCAATCACGCCGGGTCGATGCCGCCAACTTGTCGCTGGACCAACTGGCTGCCAGCACGCAAGTGCCCGAATCGGAGAAGGTCGCGGAAGTCAGCCGGGCGTTCGAAGCCGTGCTGCTGCGGCAAATACTTTCGGAAAGCCAGCGACCGGTCTTTCAGTCGGCCTATGTCAGCAACACCGCCGTCGACGGCATCTACCGCGATCTGATCGTGAACCAGATGGCTGAGACCATTTCCAAATCCGGCAGTTTTGGCTTGGGCAAGAGCCTTACCCGCGAACTGCAACGCCAATCCGGCGCCGCGAAGAACTCGACGCCTGAAGGTCCTAACGCCGGGAAGAGGCGCCTCGAAAAACTAGACCATGAATGAACTGTTGCAGAATCTTGTCGAGACCCTCCGCGACGAGCTGAAACAATACGGCGAGCTGCTCGCTTTGTTGGACGCCCAGCAAGGACAAGTTGTCCGCCGGCTGGCGGATGATTTGACAGTGACCGTTTCCGCTATCAACTCCCAGGGCGAAGTGATTCTGGCCGCGCGCCGCGAACGGGACCAGCGCCGGCGTGAACTAGCCCGATCCCTGCTGCTGCCCGATGAGACGCCCATCATCCATTTGATCCCGGCGCTCCCCGAGTCGTATCGGCCACTCGTTTCGGCGCTCGTCGCCGAGAATAACCACCTCCTGGCGCGGGTCCAGCATCGTGCCCGGCAGAATCACATTTTACTCAGCCGCTCTCTGGAGCTCATGGCCCAGTTTATCAATGCGATATGCGCCGTGGGTGCACCGACCTATAATGAAGCCGGCGCCAAGGCGCCAGTTTCCTCCTCAGGTCGGGCTCTTTACGAGGCGGTCGGTTGATTTCTGCTTATGCCCGGCCTTTTTGCAACGCTCGATCTCGGTGCCCGCTCGCTGCAAACGCAGCAGCAAGGCGTGGAAATCGCCGGCCAGAATCTGGCCAATGCCAGCAATACCGCCTACTCGCGCCAGCGCCTCGTAATCCAGGCCAGCACTCCCCTGCAGACCAGCATCGGCTCCGTGGGCACGGGCGCCAACGCCGTCGCCATCACGCAGTTGCGCGACACACTTCTCGATCAGCAGATCCAGGGCGAGACCAGCGTCACGGGCTTCCTGCAAGCGCAGCAAACCGCGCTGCAATACGCCGAAGCCGGCGCCGGCGAGCAGCTTCAAGGCACAGGCACGAGCGGCGACGTTGGCTCGACGGGAGGATTAGCCAGCGATCTGAGCAGCCTCTTCAGTTCCTTCCAGGACCTGAGCACCGCGCCGAGTTCGATAGCCAGCCGCCAAGCCGTCATCTCCCAGGCGCAGCAACTGACTACCCAATTCAACCAGGTGGATCAGCGCCTCACCTCGATCAATAGCCAGCTCAACCAGTCCGTCCAAGCTGGGGTCGAGAGCGCCAACCAGCTCCTGTCGGACATCGCCGGGCTAAACCATCAGATCGCCGGTGCCGAAGCGGGCGCGGGCGCGGCCAATGATCTGCGCGATTTGCGCCAACAGAAAGTCGAGGCGCTCGCGCAACTGGTCAATGTCCAGTTTTCCACGGATTCCAACGGCGAAGCAAATCTGTCACTCGGCGGCCAGCTCCTCGTCTCGGGTGGCACTGTGCAGGACACATTGCAAACCTATGACGCGGGCGGCGGCCAATTGCTCGTGCGCACGGCCGGCGCGGGCACTTCCCTCACTCTAACCGGCGGGAGCATCGCGGGTACTATCGACGCGCGGGATGGCGCGCTCCAGTCACTCCACGATGGCCTCAATACCCTTGCCACGCAGTTAATCTCCCAGGTTAACAACGCCTATCGCAGCGGCTACGATTTGAAGGGCAACACCGGGGCTGATTTCTTTACCGGCACAAACGCGAGCGACATCGGCGTTAACGCCGCGCTCGTCCACGACCCGTCTTTGCTGCAAGCCAGCGGCGTCGCGGGCGCTGCCGGCAACAACCGGGTCGTATTGGCGTTGGCGCAAATGGCCAACACCGCGCAGGCGGGCCTCGGGAACCAAACCTTTTCGCAGAGTTACAACGGCACGATCACCGGTCTGGGAACGGCTTTGGCCTCGGTCAATACTCAACTCGATAATCAGCAATCCGTGGAAACTATGCTCCAGACCCAGCGCAGCTCCGTCAGCGGCGTCTCCATCGATGAGGAGATGACCAACCTTGTGATGTTCCAACGGGCGTTCCAGGCCTCCGCCCACGTCGTGAGTATCGTTGACCAGATGTTGGGTATTGTCGTGACCCTCGGCCAATAAACTCCCGCGATGCAACCTTAAGGACCCTGTTCTATGCGCATAGCCTTTAACACCTTCCCCGACTCGGTGAAGAGCCAGTTAGCCACCTTGATCGCCCAGCAGAATCGCCTCCAAAACCAGGTCGCCACCGGCAAACGCATTTCCCAACTCGATGACGATCCGGCCGCGATGCGGCAGGTATTGGATCTGCAAACGCAGGACAGCCAGATCGCCCAATATCGCAAGAACATCGCTTCTCTGCAGACGCAGGCCACCAGTTCTTACAATGCGATGTCCGGTCTGCAAACGATCTCCGCTCGCGCGGGGGAGATCGCCACGCGGGCGGATGGTACCCGGTCGCCGCAGGAACTGAGCAATTACGCCACTGAAATCAACCAGCTTATCCAGCAGGGCGTGCAGCTTATGAATAGCACCGGGCAGTCTGGCCACCTGTTCGGCGGCACCCAAACGTCCCAGCCGCCCTTCGTGGCCACCACGGACGCCGACGGGAACGTCACCGGCGTGACCTACCAGGGCAATGAGTCCGTCCCGACCGCCGAGATCGCCGCCGGCGCCCCCGTCGCGGTCCAGGTGCCGGGCGCCAATACCACCGGCAGCGGCCCGGCCGGACTTATTACCGACAGCCGAAGCGGCGCGGACTTCTTCAATCATTTGATCGCCTTGCAGAAGCACTTGCGCGCGGGAGACACGGCTTCCATCTCGTCCTCGGACACTCCAGCGCTGAAGAAAGACGAGGACAACATCACGTCGCAGCTCGCTGATAACAGCTTGGTCCAATCCCACCTTTCCGCCGCCGATTCCCTCGCGTCCACCCAGTCCTTGTCCGTTAAGAAAGCGGTGTCGCAGGAATCGGACGCCGACCTGGCCCAGACGCTGACGCAACTCAGCGCCACTCAGACTGCCTACCTGGCCGCCCTGCAAAGTGGGGCCAAACTGCTCAGCCAGAGCCAGTCGCTGCTGAATTATATAACATAACTTCGTTCGGAATTAGGCGCTCCGCTCTTAACCGGGGCAGGGCTTAGGGCAAGCCAGGGACAAGCCTGGAGATTGGGAGGATCTCCCTTGGGTTCCTCGTGTTCTCCTCGTGTTCTACGGTAGCCCCTCCGCAGCGCCTCGGGGTCTCTACCCACGGTCCCCTTCATATTGACAGTATGGGGGTGGCCGCTATCCAAATGGAATCGCATTTCTGCCTAGGCACGTGATTTCTGCCGCAAATTCAAGAAACGGGAGCCGCCACCGGCAGTTCGTGCTGATCTATCCTGCGGAGACAGAGGGTACCGATCCCCGTCGGCGTCCACGGTTTCTTGAATCGCTGCTGCCACGGGAAAGAACTGACCGGCGAGGGTCATATTTGCCTAGCCGCCTGCGCATTTTCCGTCTGCAAATCGCCTCTGGGGGAAGGGGCAGGCCAAAAACAAGGCCTTTTCAAGCCTTTTCACGCATGTGATGCGGCTGGCATACCCGTTGCTAAACAGCGCCATTGCATGAATCGCGTTGAAAACACCGCACCGTTGCCAACCTCCGCCCAGGCTGAGTGCGCCATCCGCATGCCTCTGGGCCTGCTTGGTTTCGAGACCATCAAGGAATATCTACTCCTGTCCGACCCAACCGAAGAGCCTTTCCTCTGGTTGCAGGTTTCCAATGATGCGAACCTCGCGTTCTTGGTCGTCGCGCCCCAGCCGCTGTTGCCCGCTTACAAGCCAGAGATCAGCCTCGAAGACGTCGCGTTCCTCGGCCTTGACAGCGCCGCCGACGCTGCCGTTTTGAGCATCGTCACAGTGCGCGGCGCCAACGAAGCCACGCTCAATCTCAAAGGTCCGATTATCCTGAACCGTCGCACACTCGTCGCCAAGCAAGTCATTCCAGCCAACGCCGCGGAGTTTTCTGTGCGGCATCCGCTGCCAGTCGTCCAACCTTAACCCCCCCCCACCTGTGCTCGTTCTATCCCGCAAACTCAACGAGAGCATCATCATTGATGGTCGCATCACCGTCAAAGTCGTCCGGGTGGACGGCGATGTGGTTAAGCTCGGCATTACCGCGCCCATGGACGTGCCGGTTCACCGTCAGGAAGTGTACGAGGAAATCCAGAAGAACAATCTGGAGGCCCTCACGCAAGGACGCGCGGCTGTTTCCGCGCTGCCCAAAGTTCCCAGACCGAAAAGCAACACCGACAGTGGTAGTTGGCAACGCAATAGGAACACAGCAAAAAAAGAAGAAAAAGCACAGTAGAAACCAAAGTACAAGGAAAGAAAACTATATGGTTATCAAT
>Ga0118677_10006132_pt1 | contig 20548 bp, 13 predicted proteins | sample AliMusrvi5mmetaG_FD_86154 | JGI IMG/M metagenome (GOLD analysis project Ga0118677, IMG submission 86154)
TCGCCCGCCGTCATGTCCGGCCAGTTGAATGTCTCAGGCGACGTCGACAGCGGAATCACGCTCCATTCCCTGGTGCGGCCGACGCCACCTTCATTGCCCACCCACCGCACGTCCGGTCCTTTGCCCATGATGACTGCGTTAGGCTGCAGGCTGCGAATCAAATGATACCACGCCGCGTAATTGTAGGTCTCATGGACGCTGGGATCAGGATTCGCGCCGTCGAACCAGACTTCCCCGATCGGCCCGTATTCCGTCAGCAACTCATAAAGCTGGTTCAGGAAGTAACGATTGTAGTCATCCACCGCATAGGTGTAGTTCGTGAAACCCGCCGGCGGCGTGCGGCCCTGGGCGGGATTGCTCTTGAAGCTCGCCGGATCGGTGGGAATGACCGAGAGCACATTGCTGCTGCCATTGCCGTAATAGCCCGCCGGATTCTTCGGATTCGTCCGAAGCTGATAAAGGTCCGCGGGCGAGAGATAAACGGCCAGTTTGACGCCATGCGCCCGCGCGGCGTCGGCCACTTCGCGCACCAGATCGCCCTTGCCGCCGCGCCACGGACTGGTCACGGGCGAATGCGGGGTGTAGCGCGTGGGCCACATGCAAAATCCATCGTGGTGCTTGCTCACGAGCACGATCATCTTGCCGCCGAAATTTGTTATCGCGCTCAACCATTGGTTCGCGTCGAGTTCGGTGGGATTGAACAGCGAAGGCTCTTCACGCCCGCTGCCCCACTCGACTTCGTTGAAAGTGTTCACGCCGAAGTGGAGGAAGAACGTCCGCTCCAGCCGCATCCAGGCCGTTTGATTGGCGCGCGGCAGAACCTTCGCCGCTTTCTCGGCGATGGCGACAGCGGAATCGGCTTCGTTGATCACCTGCTCTGTGGAATATGGAATCGGTGCGGGCGGCTCGATGGCGACCCCGTCGACCCCGCTCGCGCTCGTGGCCGAGTCTGCCGCTAATTGCAGATCGCGATCGAGGGCGGCGCCGTCGAAAGGAATGACGATGACCTTGCTGCCATGACCGTCGTTGCCCTTGTCTTGTTCTTTTTCTACGTCGATCACGGCCAGGGTCATGGCGGCGACATGGCCGTTTTCGATATAGACCGAGGGCCGTTCGGCCTTGTTCCAGTGGTTCACGGTGCCGTCGGGGTAGCGGACAATGGCCGCGCGGGGGTCGTAGGCCAGGCCGCGGTTGGTCCAATCGTGGAGGCCATCCCGTGAGGTGAGGTGATACGCCTTCCGAGTGGACCAGGAGTTGACCACGATGTGGTAGAGGCCGCCGGAATACCAAATGCAGGGGTCTTCGAGGTTCGGTATCCCCTTCGGGAAGACTGAATTCCCCTGTGGCTGGTAAGGTCCGAGGATGCCTTTGTCGCTGAAGAAGATTCTGCCGTCGCGGGGGACGAACTCAAAGTTGCCATCGGGGCGGGCCATGATCGCGACGTTGGAGGCGTGCCACCTCGGTTCGCCCTCGACCGTGATGGTGCCGAGGCGCTCCCAGGGGCCGTCGAGCGATTTGGAGACATAGATCTCGCAGGGGCGAGTTTCGCTGATAACGATGGCGTAGCGACCATCGGGCAAAGTGAGGGCGGTGACATTGTGTCCCTTGCCGCCCTGGTCGTTGGGCCAGCAGAGGCCCTGGTCCACGTACGGCCCGGTGAGGGATTCAGAAACACCGTGGACGGCGACGGAGCCGAACCAGCCGTTGTGGCCTCTGGGTTCATCCCAGCGGCTGGCGAACATGTGGTACTTGCCGTCGGGGGCTTTGATGATCTGGCCGTCCCAGTAGCAGTATTGGGTCATGGTGGTGTCTTCCAGCCCGTTCTGCGTGTCGCGCGGGAGTACGTTGGTGGCCCCCCAGGTCTCACGGACCAGCTCGCCATGCGGAGGGGTAGGGACAAAATAGCTGATGAACGTCTTCGGCTTCGGTTGATAACCAAGCAATAAGAGCATTCTCTCCCCGTATCGCTTGCCCAACTCCCGGTAGCCTGCGGGATTGAAATGCAGATGGTCGGGACGGCTGGTGCAGCCCTTCGAAGAAATGACGTATGAATTGGGAATGGTCTTGGGCAAGTCGTCAATGATGGAATTCATGCTCGAGCAAGCGCCCTTCTGATCGGCATTCACGAGTTCGCCCGCGAGCAGAGGCACTTCGTCGGCCTTGAGATTCAGGTCCTTGATCAAGTTGCCGTAGATGCCTTTGACTTTGTTCGGCCATTCCTTGTCGTTCGTGTTTGATTCTCCTTGGTGCAACAGGATTCCTTTGATGACACCCTCTTTCTGAGCCAGTGCTCCCATCTCAACAAGGCGCGCATAGGGATTGCCACCGTATTGCATGATAATATTCGTCATCCACGATGGCGCCGTTGAAGCGTACGTCCGATAGGTGTCTTTCTCGAACAGTTCAATCTTGCAGCCGGCCACGGAGACATTGACGATACCTACCTTGATGCTGGGCGGAAGGTTGGAAACCAGCGTTCTGCCGAAGTAATCGGCCGGGCAAAGACCGGCAGAGGGGCGGCACAACGGAGGGATGGCAGGAAACCAATTGCCCTTTGTTCTACCCAGGCTCGGGAAATCAACCGCTGCCAGGACCTGGAAGCGCTCATCCACGGGCGCCTTGTCCTGTGGTTCAATTCCCGGAAAGCCCTCGCTATTCGACTGCCCAAAGCACAGGAAGATGAAGAAGTTCGTATCTTGAGCCAGAACGTTCCCAGCCGACATGAGTAATCCCGCCAGCAGGACCCATCGCACTTTAATTCTCATGAATTAGACGCAGCCTCATAAGTCTTCAAGGAAAGACACGGAATGCACGGATTCTCACTCATTCGATTCCAAGGATTCTCGACAATCCGCATGATCCGTGTCTCAACGCGGGTTCAGTTGCTCGCCTGTGGCGGCGCGAATGACAGCCTCGAAGGCCGGCTTGGGCTGATCGTTGCCGTCGAACAACAACGGGCGGCCTTGCGCGCGCCATGAGACCCCGTCGTTCACACCCCAGAAGGTGACCAGTTTCACAGATTTGTCATGCTTCACGAACGCCCGGAATAGACCGGCGTACGCATCGGCCAGCTTCCGGTTGGCGTCATCCACCAGGCCGCCCTGGGTGGTGGCGGCGTTGTTCGCGACGTCTGCCCCAGTATTGCGCTGACCGCCCTGCGCGCTGTTGACGTCGAGCTCGGTAATGTGAATGGGCAAGCCGAGCGTCTCCATATCGGTCAGCGCCTGATCCATGGCTTGAAAGCTCGTCGAAACGTTGAGGTGAGCTTGCGACCCAATGGCCATGACCGGGACGTGCTGCTCCTGCAGCGACTTGATCAAAGCGATGAGTTTGCGGCGTTTTGCCGGGCTCTCCAACCCATAGTCATTGTAGCGGAGGAGCGCATCCGGATCGGCCTCGTGAGCGTATTGGAAGGCCTTGGCGATGAAGTCCGGCCCAATGATTTCCAGCCAGAGCGAGTTCCGCAGGATGTTCGTGCCGCCGTCGGCGATGGCCTCGTTCACCACGTCCCAGGCCTTGATCTTGCCCTTATAGCGGCCGACAACAGTGTGAATGTGATCGCGCATCCGTTGCAGCAACTCGTCGCGGGACGCGCGTGGCCCGGTGAAACCGCCTCGGCCGAAACCGCCGCCAAAACCGCTGCCAAATCTGCCACCGCCGGGCGCAATCGTCCCGGCCGCGTTCGTGGGGGCGGCGGGTGCCGCTGCTGGAGTGTTCGTCATCCCGGGCGGCAGATTGGTTCCTTGGAAGACCCAGTTGGGCGTCTGGCTGTGCCAGACTAGCGTGTGGCCCACGATATACATCTGGTTGCTTAGACCGAAGTTCACAAAGGCGTCGGCCGGGCCGAAATTATAGCCGCCCGCGCCTTCCCGCGGGTGAATGAGGGCCCACTTCAGGTCGTTCTCCGGGGAAATCTGGTTGAACTGGTCCTTCGCCAGGGCAATGTCTTTCTCGACTTGTTCCGAGGTCCGGCGGACATTGTCGGCCCGGACCGCTGTGCCAGTCGCAATGGTGCGGTTGACGGCTGCGCCAACGAAGAAATGGTCCTTGTAGGCGTCCTTGAGGGTGGGCGTGTCGGCACACCAGGCCGTTGCACCAACGGCAAGCAGCACCGCCGTGAGTAAGCCAATGCGTGAGTTGTGGTTTGCGATACGAGTCTCCATATGAGTGGGGTTCAGGTGGTTTGAGGCAATTAGTTGAACTGCAACTGCAACGTCTCAGTTGAATCTATTTGAAGATGCGTTGCGAGAACAGCCATAAGTTGTTTCTCCAGTGCGTCGCGTCGTGGCCGTTGCCGTCCACGTGCCAGACGTGCGGCACCTTGTTTTCCTTGAGGTAGGCATGAACGCCCTGGCTGATCCGGATCAACCCGTCTTTGTTGCCGCAGGATATCCACAACAGCTTCAATTGTTGGGCCGCGGCTGCGGGATCGGGCACGAGTTGTTCAGGCGGTTTTGTGTTCGGCGCTGACGAAAAACCTCCCACCCACGCAAAGGTATCGAGGTGCGCCAAACCGAAGTTCAGCGATTGGCCCCCGCCCATGGACAGCCCCGCCAACGCACGGCTCTCACGATTGGTGTAAGTGCCGTAATGCGACTGAATCGCTGGGATCACGTCATCCAGCAGGTCGCCCTCAAATTTCGCAAAGGCGGGCGCCGTCGCCATCGCGTTGGGCCCGGCGCGATCGTCCTTTTGTGCGCGGCCATTGGGCATGACTACGATCATGGGCACGACTTTCCCCTCGGCCAGCAGGTTATCCATCAGCATGTCGGGATGGGCAAACCGCTCCCACTCCGTTTCATCCCCACCGATGCCGTGCAGGAGATACAGCACGGGATACTCCGTGTCCTTTGAATAACCGGGCGGAGTGTAAACTTGCATCTTGCGGGTGGTGCCCACCGTCTTGGACTCATACTCGATCATCTCCAGCTTGCCGTGGGGAACATTGTCGCGCTTCTTGTCAACTCTGGCTGGCGGGTCTTCGAAGGCGGGTTTGTCATCCGGTCCAAGCACGATGGGGCCCCCAAATCCGCCAGGGCCACGGCGCGGCCGCTCCCCGGCGGCGGCGTTGGTGGAATTGGGTGAAGTGGCCGAAGCCGCAACGTTGGTGCCTTGCGCCCGTTTGACCACGATTTCCTCAGTGCCGAAGTCACCAACTTTCCTGGTCAACTTCATCTCGTTGTCAGCCAGTTTGCCGGTATATTCGATGCGCAAATCATTGCCTTGGAAGGAGGTGAGTTCAACAAAGGAGATCGCGTCGCCGGTAAGCTTGATATCCTTGAGTTCCGATTCACGGGTGCGGCCACCGATATCACCGGTGGCTTTGCCGGTCAGTTTTCCGTCAGTCGACTCGAAGGTGTACACGTATTTCTGCAAACCGACCGGCGAGTCGAATTCCGAGCGCCACTGCCCGGCGATGTCAGCCGCGTGGCTGGCAGACGCCAGGAAGCCGATCACACTACCGAGGAGGAGTACCATGATTGTCTTTGTCATAAGTGCCTTTCTTGAGTGTTTTGCTGTATTAATGAGTCAATTGTTCCGCAGCGTTAGACGTCGGGTTTGCCTTTGAGGTAGAGCTCGCGAATTTCAGCGTCACTCAAAGCCCGGCCGAACAGCTCAAATTCATCGAGCGAGCCACTGAGATTGCGGATCAGGGAAGGAGCGGGGTTAGGGCCGCCGCGCGCATTCCAGTTGCCCAGTTCGGCCGGACCGAGCCGAAAAGGCGGCCCTAATTTCAGCGCATGGCGAGCGACTGGATATCCGTTGACGTATTGGACCACTTGCCGGGCCTTCCCATCAAGGACCGCCGCCAAATGTGTCCACATCCCGAGTTTATCGAGCGTGATCACGGGGGGGCTGGCCAGAATCTGGAATTTTCCCAAGCCCGGGCCGAACACCGTTAGACCCAGGACGCCGTCATTGCGTATCAGCCAGTGAATCGTGCCGGGATCGAATCCATCCGACATAAAAAGCGAGTTGAACTCCCGATCCAGGCCCTTTACGCACACCCAAGCCGAAAGGGTCAAGGCCTGGAAGTCCCCAGGCACAGCCAGGCGCACCCGGTCATTGACACTCTGAAATTCCAGAGCTTGCTTCTCCCGCCACCGACCTTCCGCGCGCTGGCAGCCCACAATGGTTGCGTCCTGCACGGACCGGTTCCGTTCGGCCGCATTCCGCAATGTCCAGTCCGACTCGCTGAGGTTCTCGAAATCCAAATGCAGAAGCAGGGACGGATCCTGGTTGAGCCGAGCACTTGCGAACTGCCACTGTTCATAGCGGAAAGCCTCTGAGGCTAGAGATCGCATCTGAAGTTCGAACATTGAAGCGAATGCGTCTCTGCTCGCAGCCATGAGCCGCGGTGGCGCGCTCCCCTGCACTATGGCCGCCCGCCCCTCGCCCAGTGACTGCTTTGCCAGGGCCCCGGCAAAGAACTCCACCTCACCTTTGAAAACGTGAACTTCAGTCTGGCCACGGGTGGCATCAATGCCGAAGGCAGTCCCGCGATCCACGACGTTGATTTGGGCGGTTTTCACGTGGAATCCACGCGCTGGCTGGGGCACCTCGGCCAACAACCGTCCCGCAGGACAAACCGCCTCCGTTGGTGAAATGAGCTGCAGTTCCGTCGGTCCCTCGATCACCACCCGCGCACCGCTATAGAAGACCACTTGCGCCAAACCGGCTTCTAGTCGAAGCCAGCCCGGTTCCAGAGCACTGCCCACGCGTAGCGGAGTTGAGTTACCGCCCCAACGAGCATCAACAGCCCTGGCTAACATAGCAACGGCGCTGCTGGTGGCTCCGTTCCTGGTCGCGGACCGCTTAAACCACACGGTCCAAACACCTCCGGCGATGAACATCAGGCAGGCCGCCAGCGCCAGCGCTCGCACCAGTTTCCTCCTCGTCCCCTGCGCTGCTGGGTTGATTGGGAGGATATTCCGCCCGTTGCCGTTGCTGATGTCGGGTAGCGGACAACTGGCCGCTGCATCAGCCGCCTGAAGGAAAAGGTCCGGCTCGGACGCCAGCCGAGTGTGCAGCTCGACGCGCATCAAATACTCGTCCCGAGCGCTAAAGTTGCTCCGCAACAACTCATTTAAGGCGCGCATCTCGACCTCGTCAACTGAGCCGTGGCACACGGCAGCCACAGCGTCGTCAAACTCGGGAGACGGAAAGGAGAGCTTCATGCCACCTCCGGTTTTGCCTGGCCTTCTACGCAAAGTTGGAGGGTGTGCCGGATCCGTTGCAGCATCTTGTAGGTTGCGGCTGCACTCCGGCCAGAGCGCTCCGCAAGCGTCTCGATACCGACCCGCTCATAGTAATATCCCTCGACTAGCGAGCGCTGTCCTTGCGGCAGCTTTCCGAGGCAGCCCTCGAGGCGCCTTAGCCGCAGTTCAAACTCGGGCTGCAACTCCTGCCGTCGCTGGGCCAGTTCCTCCGCCAAACCGTGCTCGAGCAGGGCCTGCCAGCGCTGACGCCGCTCAATCCACTGATGGGTCTTGTTCAGGGCAAACCGGCATGCCCAGGGTGTGAAAGGCAGGGCAGGATCATAGGCGTCGAACTTTTCCCAAAGCGCCAATGCGGTCTGTTGAACGATGTCTTCGGCGTCCGAGACGTTCGGGACCAGGGCCGCCACGTAACGGAAGATCTCCCGCTCACTGCGCAGGAACAGCGAAAGAAACCGCTGCTGCGCGGCGTTTGAATCATCAAACGGACGCTTGGAATCTGCCGACATTCGTCAATCTCTACCAGTACTTCCGGCGAACCATGAGTTTTGGACATTCAATCCTTGGATGCTGCGGATACCTGTTTGCGGACGGCTGTTTCTCGGGTTTGCCCCTCGATTCTAAAGGCATAGGCCTGCTGGCAGGGCCGCTTGGCGGGGTCCTGCAGGCGTGAAGGGATATCGACCACCAAACCGAGGTTGTCGTCGTTCCGCCACGTCAAACGCTCATTGACCCCGAGCATGAAGACATCAGACCCGGCGCGAGCGCGCACGGAAGACAATGTCAACGTAGCCTCAGGCCATTTGAGTGCAATGGCGTAGACAAACTGGTTATCCTTTGTCCGCGTATAGCGGATGGACTCGCCTTCTTTCCAGTGCTCGCCATCACGTGGACGGGTATTGTAGATGGCTTCCCCGTTTACGCGCAGCCAAGCACCGGCATATTCGAGTGCTTCGATGGCTTTGGGATGGAACTTCCCCTTTGCATCCGGACCGATGCCGAACATGAAGTTGCCGCCTTTGGCGACGGTGTCCACCAGGTTCTGGACGATCCAGTGGCCGCTTTTGTATTTGCTGGCATCCGGTTGGTAGCTCCAAATGCCCGCCAGGGGATAAATAACCATCCAAGGCATCGTGGTGTTCTCCTTGGCGCCGGGAACGAATCCCTCCGGCGTGTAATAATCACCGTAGTTGCCGACACCCCGCGCCCTGAACATCACATCGGGTTGAATGCGCCGGATGCTCTTCATCGTCTCGCGCAGGTCCGGCCAGGCGGTCGCATCAAAATACTGGTCCAGGCAAATCATGTCGATCTTCCCATAGTTGCTCAGCAACTCAGTGAGTTGTTGCCGATGCCGCTGCACAAAGTGGTCCCATTGCTCCGGGTGCTCGGTCTTGGCAAGAGGATCGTGTAATGGGTGGTCGGCGAACGGGCGAAAATCGGCGTCATACCAATCGGGGTGAGAGAAATAGAGATCGATCTTCATGCCGTGACGATGGGCGGAGGCAGTCAGTTCCTTGACGATGTCTCTCTTGAACGGTCCCTCCATGATACTATACGACAGATCACACTCCTCAGGCTTGGGTCCCCCTGGGCCAGTCCAGTTCATGCGTCTCGCCACTCGTGTCTTGGTGTCAAACATGGAAAAACCGTCATGGTGTTTGCTGGTGAAGGCAAAAACCTTGAGGCCATTTCGCTGGAACAGGTCCATCCAGGCGTCCGCGTTGAATTCCGTGGGATTGAACTGCTGATAAAGCTCCTGATACTTCTGTCGCTGCTCGTTGGACATTTGGAGAAACGGCCACGAGGCGTCCACGCCTAACGAGGCATAGACACCCCAGTGGAGACGGACGCCAAACTTCAAGTCGCGAAATGCCTCGCGAGCAGCGTCGGAAGCCTGCTCGTAATCCGGCTGAGGGGTTTCCTCAACATAAGACGACACCTGCTTCCAATGGGTATCGTGGCTGGGCAGTCGGACATAGTTGCGGAAGACGCGCGGTGAATTGGTGTCCGCAGCGAACCGGAAAAGTTGGCCGCCAATGATCTGATCGCTCGTGATCGAAGGGCACCAATACTTCTCGATGTGCCAGCAGACCAGGTCGGTGCCGGTGAAGTGGTCAACCCAGGGGCGGCGGCGGGGGTTGTACAGGCTGTCGGTCAGGTCACGCATGAGGACGACGTTTTGGCCGAGCTTAACCATCTGCTGGATGCTGAAAGGCCGGCCAAGAACGCACATGTTCTCGTGAACGCCCATCACAATCACATTCGTGATGCCTCCTTGATGCATGAGGTAGAAGGCTTCGGCACTGTCAGTAATGGCGTCACCGTCCTCGATTTGGAGCGTGGTGATTTCACGCGACCAGGGGAAGGGGGGCCACTTTCCTTCCTGGCAGCGCGGCTGGTCTTCGCAGCCGCCGTCGGAGTCATCGATCGGCAGCGCCGGCACGGTTTTGGGTTGCCGCGCGAGATTGGTCTCCATGAGGGCCTGCAAATCTAGTTTCGGTGCGCTCTGCGCCAGCCTGCGGCCCGGAGTGTCTCGGTAAGCGTCCATGGTCTCGCTCGGGCAATGGATGATCAGCACGCCCCGGCGCCGAAGCTCGCTGATTACCTGCGACATGCGCGGGGCCATCTCAGCCACTCGCGCCGTCGCACTCTTGCACCAATGCCGGTCCCACATGTCGCAAATGACCACAGCGGTGCCACGAGGCTCCCAGTTGGTGACGGTCGCCACCGGCCGCCACTGGTCGCTGCCCGGCTCGGTCTCCACCAATCGGCGCAGGTTTAGCGAGAGAGGGGAGGAAGCTGCCTCGCCCGCGGCGAACGTTGTCCAGGTTGCCGCGCCAATCAGTGCCAGCGCGAGCCAGCTCGTTTTCAGTCTTTTTAGATTACTATTCATAGTTGCTGCGCATGTAGAAACTCAACACGCTGCCGCTTACAGGCTGTTTGAAAACGACCATTGAGACCCGTTGCGGCAGGTTTGGAGTCCCTCCTTTAGGCGGTTTCTGCGCTGCGCCGCCTAAAGGCGGGACACCAAACCGAGTTTTCAAAAACGCTCTTAGCATTATCGACGGCAATTGATGCGGTCACCCGAGAACTAGAACTGACTCCCCGGGGTTGGCCTCAAACGCGCGAATGTCCTGCTCATGGCTCGTCATCAACCTCACGAGATCCTCGCGCGTGCAATTGCCAATACGAAGCCACACAAGCTTGGGAGGAGGGCCGTAGAGCAAGGCACGCTCATGAAAATCGGCGTCCTTGGAAACGATCACGAACCCATTAGCTTGCGCATACTGCCAGACCTCCTCATCCGGCCGGCCTTTGAGGTCGCAGTCACGCACGTGCGCGCTTCCCGGATAGAGCGCCGCGCATAAGCGTGGCAGCTTCGAAGATAAGTTCTCATCGAAGAGGAGCTTCATGCGAGGCCACTGTCAGGCGCCGGTCGCGGTCGGCGGCAAACGCGAAGCAGGCTCGAATGTCTTCAGCAGTCAGGTCGGGGAAATCGTCGAGGACCTCGGCGATACTCATGCCGCCCCCAAGATAATCGAAAACGTCGGCGACCGCGATGCGTGTCCCTCGGATGCACGGCTTGCCGCTGCGAACGCCCGGGTCAATGGTAATCCGCTCTCGGTAATCCATAGGCGGATATTACTCCTCAGCAAGGTCCCGTCAAGCGGGGTGGCGAATTTGAGGAGGCGGGGAAGTGCTCAGAGCATCGAGCGGTTTGCAGCGGAGGCCGTTCTGTTTCGCCACGAAGGTCCGGGTCTTGATGCCCAGTTGGCCGCTTGGATTGATATGGTGTGCGATGTCCCTTGATCAGGGGCTGTCTTTGATTGCCTTGAACATCGCCTCGACGTTTTCGATCGGCACGTTGCCCTGGATGTTGTGAATGGCGTTGAAGACCATCCCGCCGTCCTGGTTGAAAATGCCGATCCGCTCGCGTGCCTCGTCATAGATCTGTTGCGGTGTGCCGAACGCCATTGTCTTCTGCGTGTCCACCCCGCCGCCCCAGAATACGAGGTCCTTGCCGAACTCGCGCTTCAGCCGCACTGGGTCCATTTCCGCCGCCGAGCACTGCACCGGATTGAGAATGTCAAAGCCGGCTTCAATGAAATCCGGCAGCAATTGATACACCGAGCCGCAGGAGTGGATGAAGGTCTTCCACTTCGTGCGCCGGTGAATCAGGTCATTGATTTGCTTGTGGAACGGCTTGTATAGGTCCCGGTAAGCGGGCACCGAGATGAACAGCCCGCGCTGGGTGCCGAAGTCGGTGCCGGTAATCAAAGCGACTTGCACCCAGGCGCCGAACAGATCAATGAGCGTGCTCAGATTCTGCAAGGCATATTCGCACTGCTTCTCGAACACGTTCCAAACGTAGTCGCGGCGCGTCTTGGTCGAGATATACCACTCGGTGATGTCGCGGATTCCTTTCGGATGTTTCAGGAATGGGGCTGGCACCAGCGCGATGTCTCCGAGCGCCGAGCCGGGGATGATGAGCACGGCGCCGAATTCCTTGCGCTGTTCGAGCCATCGCTTCTGCTCGGAGAAATAGGCGAGGTCCTCGGCGCTCAGCAAGCCGAATTCCTCGAGGTTGTCCGCCGGGTCCAACTTCTCCTCATCAAAGGCTTCCTGGCGGATGATGGAGTCAAAGAAATAGCCCCCCGCGGGCATGTGGCCGCTCGGGGCCACGCTGGTGTCGCCCTCCGGATACATGAGCCAGCCGCCATCCGGCGCGGGTGTCACGTTGAAGGTCCCAGGCACCAGGCACGGCGTGCCGTCCGGCATCGTGAAGGGTTTCCAATCCTTCTGCTCAGTGCCGAAGATGGACTTGCGCGGCAGCACCCCGATGACGTCAATGCCCAGCGCGGACCGGAACTGGTCATCCACCTCACCCAACATCTGGTAGGGTTCGTTGACCTTGACTCGGTAATCTCCCTGGCCCATCACGCGCTGGCGCAAGCGATGCACAATAGACACGTTCATGCCGGTGACGAATGTCGCGCCGAAATCAACGCACACACGGTCGGGTTGGCGGTGTTCGAGCGCGGCTTGAAGACGCTCGCGACCGTTCATAGGGGCAAAGGCAGTCCGATTGCTTTGTTCTGAAGGAGTGACTTCGTTCATTTTCATTATCTTGCTGGTTTCTCGATCAGGCTGATGATCCCAACATCAATGTACTGGCCGCCCTGCGTTTGGTGGCAATGGACAGCAAAGACGTTCTTGCCGGGCTTGAGCGCGGCGCGGCCCTCGGGTGTCAACGGCAGCTCCTCATAATCGGTAGTGTAGCCCTGCGCCTTGCCGGCAAGTTGGCCGTTGATGTAAACCTCCACGTCTTCATCGTGGTGCGCGAGCAGTTGCGGGCTCTCAACCGTGCCGGTCGGCCAGTCGAACGACCGGCGCAGCCAGATGTCCCCGGTGTTCCATTCGGTGCGTACTACCGCGCCGGGCGTGCTCTCCGTGCCGAAGCCGCCGGGACCTTCCTTCCACGCCGAGTCATTGAAGCCTGGCTGGGACCATTCGTCCGCCGGTTTCTCGATGACATAACGCCAACTGACGCCGCTCCGCTGGGAGGTAGGGACGATCGCTTTGGGCTCGGGTACGGGTGGGGTCTTGCCCAGGTTGGCTTCGGCGGCGCGTTCGAGGTTCACTTTCACGACTTCGCGATCGTAGGTCAGCAGGCCGTTACACTCGGTCTCGACGTCCGTGATCTGGGTGTAGATGCAGGCGCAGAGGCCGTCAGTGTCCTTCAACCCCCACGCCTTGCTGAGCAGTTTGACGTAGCCCCTGGTGAGTTCGTCCTGGCTGGACATGCCGCGGTATCCCCAGTGTTGCTGCGCCCAGGTGTGGCCGTCCACGCCGAGGCCAAGCCCGCCGAATTCGCCCAGCACGGCGGCGCGCGTTGACTCCGGCTTCGGTGAGCCGGGGCCTGGGTAGTTGTGCATGTCGATCACGTCCCCGCATTTGCGGTCGGTCCAGCCGCTGGCGTTGTTTACCAGCCGGCTCGGGTCCATTTCCTTCACCCACGCGGTCAGCCGCTCCGTGTCGTACTGGCCCCAGCCTTCGTTGAATACGACCCACATGATGATCGAGGGGTGCGACCAGCGACCCTCGACCATGTGCTTCAACTCCACCTCATACTGTTTCTTTGCCTCATCGTTGCCATTGCTCCCCGCGGGCATGTCCTGCCAGACCAACAAGCCGAGCTTGTCGCACCAGTAGTACCAGCGGTCCGGCTCAACCTTGACATGTTTGCGCGTGCAGTTCATGCCGAGCTTCTTCGTGATCTCAATGTCGAACTTCAACGCCTCATCCGTGGGCGCCGTGTAGATGCCGTCGGGCCAGAAACCCTGATCGAGCGGGCCGACCTGGAAGATGAACTTGCCGTTGAGCATCAAGCGGTTGATGCCCGCCTGGTCTTTGGCAATCGCGATCTTCCGCATGCCGAAGTAGCTGGCGACCTCGTCGCTGCCGCACTTGACCCTGAGATCGTAGAGATGAGGCGAGTCGGGCGACCAGAGCTTGGCGTCGCGAACTTGGACGCTGATCGCTGTGCCCGCCGGTCCCTTGCCGCGACCGACTTCCCGATGGCCCTCCAGCGCCACGACTTCCGCGGGGCCCTCTCCCACGACCGTGACGCGAACGCACCCGGCGTCCACATCCGGCACGATGCGCAATGACTCAATGTGCGCCTTCGGCACCGGCTCCAGCCACACTGTCTGCCAGATGCCGGAGGTCGGTGTATACATGATGCCGCCCGGTTTGAGGACTTGCTTGCCGTGGGGTTGCTGGCCCGCGTCTGTCGGGTCGAAGACCTCGACCGCCAGCTCCTGCGCGCCGGATGGCTTGAGGACGTCAGTGATGTCGAAGCTGAACCCGTCGTAACCGCCACGGTGCGTGCCCAGTTCCTTGCCGTTGACGGATACCTTTGCCTCCCAGTCCACCGCGCCAAAATGGAGCAGCACCCGTTTGCCATTCCACGCCTTCGGCACTTCGAACGTGCGCCGGTAGGTAAGCCGGTCGCTGTGTTTCATCACACCCGACAGGGCGGACTCGACCGGGTACGGCACGAGGATCTTCGCCGCAGTGCCTTCGGCCAGCTTGAGATCCCAGACGCCGTTCAGGTTCAGCCAGTCCTTGCGCACCATTTGCATCCGCGGATATTCGGGGAGTGCGTTGTTGGGCGAGACTTCCTTGGCCCAGCGCGTCTTCAAGGGGCCTTCGCACGGTTTCCAGTCCTGTGCTCGCGCCTGCGCGCCCATGGTCATCATGACGGCCCCGAGGATTACGAGTTGTGTTTTCATGTCAGTTTGTTTGCTAATTCCAATTCGCTTTCAAGATGAGTCTAACGCACCGCACTAACCATTGTAGGAGACGAGGTGACGAGTCTCTAATCTCCTTCTTTCGCGTGCTGTGGACTTTGATCAGAGACTCGTCACCTCGTCTCCTACAATGGTTAGTTTCATTTTGAGGGCGAACTGGAATACGGACCACGTTCCGACGCGATGGTCCAGTAAATCGCGGCTTGGATTAGCCCGCTGGCAGGTAGAATGGCAATATCATAGCCAGGTATCGTCACGCAGCCGTCGGCCAGCGGCCAGGCGGGATCGATATAGAGGATGTTGTTGGCGGGTTCGGGCGGTTGGGCCGGCTGAACGTCGGAATAGACGAGCCTTACGCCCATCGCCTTGGACTGCTCCACGAGTCTCCGGGGAGCGAACTGATAGCCGAGACAGAGGACAAATTGTGGCGGGTGGCTGGCATCGAGCTGGTTCTTGTCCTCCCAAGCTGGAACAGCAGCAAAAGTGCCCGATGGGAGTGAACGCGGATCCTGCGCATGGATTGGAAACATGTGACCGGTGACCAGTATTGTTGCCGAGGTGGCAGGCCCCCACCACTTGGCGGCCTGCAGAATTTTGGGCATTTGAGTGTCGCCTATCTTCGCCAGCATCCGTTCGATTTGGCGCAGGTACTCCCGTCCCAGCACCTCAGCAGGAATGGGCTTGATGGTCAGATCCTCATGGAACTTCTTCCCCTCGTATTTCTTTCCCCGCTCGGGACCTCCGGGCAAACCATAGCTCTGGTAGAGGACCGGCATCCTGCCCAACCGGGTGCATGCAGCCACGAATTCCCCCGTCCATGTCCACAGACCCACGACGTTGGCGACGGTGTCGATGGGGAAATGGCCCCTGTAAAGTCTGGCCGGAGAACTGAACATGACCACCGTCGCACCTTGCTTCCGGCATCGGTCGATTATCGTCTGGTCCTCAGGATTGGGTGACTCTGGCACGGCGTAGAGAATTACGTCGTGGTTCTTGGGGACGTGCTGGCCCAAGGGAGCGATGGCCATCAGACCGCCAGCCCGGCCGCAGGCTTCCGCGATGAAATCAGCCTGTCGGCCTGCGACCCAGAGACTCCCTCCAGATACGAATTCATTGGCAGCGTGATCCGCGGATGTGGCGAGGGTTGCCAGATTGGACCGGGTCTGCGCGATGGTGCCCTGCATGGCCGATAAATAGTTCTCGGCAACTTCGGCAAAGGTCCTGTGCGATTGGCATAGCAGAATAGCCGCAAGCTGTGGGGCACTTTGCATCGAGTGGAGATGTTTACTCATGGCTCGCCTGCTGGTGATAGCACGAAGAAGCCAGCTTGGCCAAGAAGGGAAATCTCGTCCCTTCTCTTCGGATTCCCACTGTCCGCGGACTTAATGATAATCCGGCCGTGTCTCCTTTCTTCCGCGGCGAGAGGATCATGAAGGTGAAACCAGCCATTCTTGGCGTCCCGGCGGGACTGGCCCATCCACGGTAGCTGCCAGCAAACAAAGCTCCCGTAGAGCCAAGGATGAGGATTGCTGGGCCGACCTTCTTGTATTTTGGCAGGCGTTGTTCCATATTTCACGAACATGGTTGAGCGAGCTGAATTGTTACGGCAGGTCGAGTATTCGCTGAAGCGGAATCCGGTGACGGCGATCCTGGGGCCGCGGCAATGCGGGAAGACGACCTTGGCGAGGGAGATCGGTCGACAGGAGAACGCGGCGTATTTCGATTTGGAAGATCCCAATCACCAGGCGCGGCTGGCTAATCCGCAGTTGACGCTGGAGGCATTGCGCGGCGTGGTGATTCTGGATGAGATTCAGCGGCGGCCTGAACTGACGATGTTGTTGCGGGTGCTGGCCGACCGGAAACCCTTGCCCTGTCGGTTCATCCTGCTGGGGAGCGCGTCGCCCGACTTGATGCGGCAGGCTTCGGACAGCTTGGCGGGGCGGGTTCACTTTGTGGACATGGGTGGTTTCACGCTGCGTGAGGTGGGCGGTGACCAGCGCGACCGGCTTTGGTTGCGGGGCGGTTTCCCCCTGTCGTTTCTGGCGGACAACGACGAGGACAGCCGGCAATGGCGATTGAGTCTCGTGCGGACGTTTTTGGAGCGGGACATGCCGCAGTTGGGGGTGCAGATACCTGCGGAAACGCTACGCCGGTTCTGGACGATGTTAGCGCATTATCACGGCCAGGTTTGGAACGGGTCGGAGATCGGCGCGTCCCTGGGGGTTACCCATCACACGACGCGAAAGTACCTGGACCTCCTCTGCGGCGCGTATGTGGTGCGGCAGTTGCAGCCGTGGTTCGAGAACCTGGGCAAGCGGGTAGTGAAATCCCCGAAGGTTTACGTGCGCGATTCAGGCCTACTGCATTCCCTGCTGGGCATCCCGGATTTTCTAGCGCTGCAGGGGCACCCCAAGATAGGCGCATCCTGGGAGGGATTCGTCATCGAACAAATCCTGTCGTGGGCGGGAGAGCGTAACGCCTACTTCTGGGCCACGCACAGCCGGGCGGAACTGGATTTGATGGTGATGGCGAAGGGCAAACGCTGGGGCTTCGAGGTCAAATACCAGGATGCGCCGACCATCACGAAGTCCATGCGGATTGCGATGCAAGACTTGGAACTGGAGCGGCTGTGGGTGGTTTATCCGGGCCAGACCGGCTACCCGATGGATGAGAAGATCGAGTGCGTCTCGTTGTCGCAGTTGGGCCAGATCAGGGAGACCTTGCAAGGATAACCATTTACGGCTCACTTTGACTCCACCATGACCCTTGGCCATCCGCTCGTGTCCCAGCGTAATGGCAGGAGGGCCAAAGTTGGAATCCCCCCACGCGTCCCATCATAAAAATGGCAGCTAAACCAATCAGCGCCATCCCTGGACACAATGCCGGCGTGGCCTGGCCCGATGAATCTGCCAGAAGAGCCGACCAGCAGGCTGCCCCCGCCGGCCAAAAGGTCCACGCCGCTTTGATCAAGATACGGTCCCGTAATGCGGTCGCTGCGGCCGACCCGGATGTTGTAGGTGCTGTTGGTTCCCCGACAGCAGGCGCCCCAGTTGACGAACAGGTAGTAATGGCCACGGTGTGGGTAGATGCAGGCCGCCTCGATCTGTTCTTTCGACGCCAGCGAATAGAGCGGCGAATCCGGCACCAGGCGTTGTCCGGTTGCGGGATCAAGCTGGACCAGCATAATGCCGTTCCAGAACGAGCCGAACGCCAGCCATAGGCCGCCGCTGCCGTCGACCGTTACGGCTGGGTCAATCGCATTGAATGGGTCTTCGCCCTTTGAGCGAATCACCGGCCCGGCATCGCTCCAGGCATAGTTCGTTGCCGCGGGATCCAGCGTTGGATTAGTCGTCAGGCCGATCGCGGAGGTGTTCTTGCCCCAAGTGGATACCGAATAATAGAGCAGATACCGGTTGCCGACATGAATGACATCCGGGGCCCAGAAATACCCGCGGTTCCCAGGCACCATGTTGGTCGTCCAGGCAGGGGGATTGGTGAAGACTCGCGGGCCGGCCGTCCAGGTTAGTAGGTCCTTGGAATGCCAGGAGACAATCCCGTTGCCCGTTGCACACAGCCAGTACTCGTCTCCGCACTTCACAATCGTGGACGGGTCGTGTGCGCGAATGCCGCGGCTGGCCAATTGAACAAGCCGGTCGGTGGCTGGCTCGACCTTGGACAAGGCAGGCGGCGTCGAGGTTTGCGCGCAGGCGTCCAGGGCGGCAACAGCCATTCCCAGCCGAAGCAGTCTGAAGGCTCTTCTGGAGAACGTAGCAGCTGACGTGAGGGCATGTTGGCAAAACGGCCGAACTCCTATAATTCGGAGGGCCGAGTTACACGAGGCCCTTACTGGCTTGAGTGGGACAGAGTGGGCCTCGTGTAACTCGGCCCTCCGAAAATGTTCCTGAGAGATTGATTTGGGGAAGACGCCCCCCCTTTGGCTGCTACGTTTCCCAAACGAGCTGTGGATGATGGCACAGACTGAAAGCGAGCCGTTCATATCAGGTACTTTAGCCGATAGGGCAACGGGGGCTCCACCATAAAGCTGGCCGAGCTTGAATAATGGATATTTGGGGTGTTCACTGAGTGCAGCACCGGATATGAAAGCACATATTCGGCTGCAACCATCCAAACAATAGTAATCAGAAACAACACTGAATGAGACGCGGCGGCGCTGCAATGGTGGACGTGATGTTTGATGCATCCTGGTGGAACAGGCATTACGGGATCGCGTTCGATGAAGGATATGTCCGCTCTCACCCGCGTCATCGGGCGGAGCTGGAAGGCCGGATGCGGCGGGCGCTTCACGAGCGTTTCAGTGTCGTCGGTCTGGGTTCCAAGAGCAGTGAACCGGTCCCGGTTATCTCTACTCAGATGACTCCCCTTTGCCACCTCGTTGGCCAGGTATTTGGCTGTGAGACCTGGTTCTCCGAGCGAAACCCGCCGTGCACCATCCCATTGCGCCTGGGCGAAGCCGAATTGGAGGCGCTGGAGCCTCCCGACGTGATGAACACGCCGGTCATGCAGAAGCTGGTCGAGGACATGGACTGGCTGGAGCGGGAATACGGGCGTGTCATCGGGGATCTCAATCCCCAAGGAGTCCTCAACAACGCCATGTGTGTCGCCGATGCCGAAGTGTTCGTGCTGTTTCTGACCAATCCGAGTCTGGCGCAGAGGCTTCTACGCATCGTAACCAAGAGCATGATCCAGGTCGTTAAGTGCATCAAAAGCCGCACCGGAGCCAGTTCGGTGTCCGTTACCAACATTGTTGCCCAGGTGGACCCCACGTTGTTCGTCACCAGCAATTGCAGCACGACCATGATCTCGCCCCGGACCTATCGCGAGTTCCTTCTGGAATGCGATCAGGCTCTGGCTGAGGCCCTGCCGCCTTTCGGCATCCATCACTGCGGCATGGACCTCGGACGGATGGCACCGGAGTACCAGCGGGTGCGTGGGCTGGAGTTCCTGGAAGTGGGCTGGGGCTCGGATGTCGCTTTGGTCCGTAGCCTGTTTCCTGACCTCCACCTCAATGCACGCTACAGTCCTGTCAAGATGCGAGATGCCCCCGCGTCCGTGATCGAACGCGACGTGAAGGCATTGATCGAAGCCGGCAAACCACTGGAGAAGCTCTCCCTCTCTATCCTCGGTCTGGATGACACGGTCCCCGATGAGAACGTCGTGGCGTTCTTCGAAGCTGCCGATCGGAACTGGCAATAGGCTGCGCATCCAGTCAGTAGCAGCAGCACCGGATCGCGCAGGACCGCAGTGAGTTGCGCGCCATCCGGGAATCCGTCCAATCCCTGTAACCTTGGCAAGCCTTTCGTGGTCTATATTCTATACCCGCGCTCTGCGGGACGCTCCGCCACTCGGCGGGCTGGACCACACCGGGGCGCGGCCCGGGGAGCGGGCGGGAGAGCGAAGGAGGGGGTTCCAACAAGCCTGCAACAGGCTTGCAACCTGCCTGCAACTTCCTAGCAACTAGTGGGCTGCTCCGGCAGTGCCAGAGTGTTGCTCCAGTGCCGCACCGGGGCCACGGCCATATTGCTCCCGTTGAAAGGCGGCGGTGGTGCGCCGCTAGCGCTCCGCCGGTCGTGGTGGTAGCGGCAGGACAAGCCCGACAGAAGCTGTTTGGGTTTTCGGGTCTTGAATCCACTCCCACGCCGATTATGCTCGCCACCATGGCCAACATCGAAACGCGATGCCAATGTTCGAACTCCGAGGTGCGAAGCGGGCGCATTTCGGCAATACCACCGGACCGGCGCGCGGACATTCCTGTCAATACGTGTCAAGCTAGCAAAAGGGAGTCCGGTCGTATCGCGCAGCTCGTGGCGACCATGCCAAGCAATGACTCCGCCTGAAGATATTCTGCGATATATGTTCCAGCAGGCTTTAGAGATTTTTAAATCGGCCAAGGTCCCGACTCGTGTACCAAATGGCCTTACTTTGAGCTGGGTGCCCTCAGGAGGCACTTGAAACGTCTGCAGGGCGGCCCGGCGTCCAACACCCCGAAAATAGCCC
>Ga0118677_10006135_pt1 | contig 20545 bp, 14 predicted proteins | sample AliMusrvi5mmetaG_FD_86154 | JGI IMG/M metagenome (GOLD analysis project Ga0118677, IMG submission 86154)
GGACAAAGGGGACTTATATTAGTCCCATGCGTCCCATTAGTCCCATAGGTGCCATCCCCCCCCGCATTCGAGAGCCGCTCTCCCCCTTGAGGCAAGCGTCCAGTCAGGTGAGCAACGCGCCTCGCCCACTATTTTTAGACTGCTTCCAAGAGCTTGTGAAAAAAGTCTTTTCCTGCCACCGGCTTCAGCCGATGGTTGCTACATCAGGGAAGCTCATGACCCGGCTTCAGAAGCAGAAAAAGCTGATCACCGACTGCCCACCACTCGGGTTCCGGACCTGTGCGGCAGGAAGGTGGTTTCATTCTCCCGCAGCCTGCACACGTGAATATAGCCGTCCGAACCTTTGACGATGAAGACAGTGATGCGCATGGAGGACTCCAACTCCCACCCGCGTTGATAGATCGGCCTTGGCTTTCCGTCTCTGTTCACCGACAATTCCACATCCACCACCTGCAACTCCGAAGACTTGAGCGACAGCGTTTGCACCTGCTGCGGCTCCACCGTTGCCGTCTGGTCCGACAATTTCACCTGGATGCGCTCTTTGGTGTGGTTGATCAACCGGATGGAACCGGCGGGGAAAGTCGCCGGGTCCTCATTGTAGGGGGTGAAAACATACTTCCCCTTCTGCTCGGGGTCCGCTGCAACAAGAACGAGGGGGTATTTCCACTGCGCATGCACACTCAGCACGCCCATGCGTTCGCTGCGGGAGTGCTTGCCCGTCGCATCCGGTATCTCGCGGTAAAAATACAAAACGCCGTCCTTGGGGAGGGGGTAGTGCTCGGATTTGGCGCTGGCACTGAAAGTCACGAAAACCTTTGTGTTTCCGATCAAGTAATACCAATCCTCCATTGCCGCCTCCAGGGTGATCAGCCGGAATGACCCCTCGCGGGGCGTTTCCGGGTTCCCGTCCGGGGCTTGGGCGAAGAGGAGCCGGGGGCTGGCAAGGCACAGAGCCGCCAAGACCAGCACGGATATTTTTCGTAAGATGGTGTGCATTAGATTTCGTTGGGGTTCAGCCAGCGGAAGGAAACAATTTCAAACCGGCGGCCATAACTCTGGTTATCAGGAATGGTCAAACTTGTTACCGGGGTCTCCGGAGCATCGGCGGTGTTGGCGTAATCGGGCGTGCGCTGGACGACGGCCTCGCACCAGGCCCGGGAGACCACCTTTCCTGCCGGGTTCTTCTTTTCCCCCAGGCAGCGGATCACAAAAGTGTCGGAGCGCGCGGTGAGCACGGGGGCCAGCACCTTGAGCAGATCGTTCTGCGTGAGCCAGGCCGGCTGCCCTGCCGCCGTCGCCTGGTTAGGATCGGGGTTGGCGTAATAAAACTTATAAGTATAGAGACCCCCAACCGAATGGCCTGACGGCCCCTCCGCGATGCGTTGGAGTTCGTTCGAACCGCTCGTTGTCCCGCCAAGGTTGTTGTTCACCGCCGCCAGGCGTAGCGCTTCGTGCAAGGCTCCGCAGCCGGTCCGGTAGTCGCTCGGGCTCCCCAAACGGCGGTTGACGAAATCCCCCAGCCCCAAGAAGGGCCCGCGGAGTTTGACCTGCCGGACGATCTGCGTGGCCAACGTCCCAAGCTCGGCGTCCGTCAACGCCCGGAAGCCGCTCCAGTCCTTGGTTCCGCCGGAGACATTCACCGCCCCCGTAGGCGCCGTCAGCCGCGGGAAGGGGTTGTTCACTTGAGAGCCGCTGAGGGTCTGAGGCGAGCCGTCCGCCTTGCGAATGGCCATGGCCTGCTGTGAAAGGCTTCCCAGCAGCGCTTTCCACGCCTCCACGGAGGTGGAGTTCACATTGAAGGCTCCGTCCACCAGCAGATTGGCCGCCGCCTTGTGGACATTCTGCACATCCGCCAGCGCGGGGCTTGAGCCGCTGCGCAGATAATACTGCATCCGGGCGTTGGGCAGCGCCAACGTGCCTGAATTGATCGCCGCCTGGTCGAACTTCACGAAGGGAGGATACTTGGTAAGGTCGATTTGTTGGTCGGCAGCGCTGGCGGGGTTCAATGCCGGCGGAACCGACGAAAAGAAGCAGCCGTCAAAAAGCGTCTCATTGAGATAATGGGAGAGATCGACCCACGGATTGAGGCCGGTATAGATTGTGTTGCTGAGTTTTCTGTAGGACCGCGGAATGAACAGGTTTGGGAGCGAAGAGCCCACGACGTAGGTCGGGTCGCCAATATGCCCGTTGAAGTTCGCATGCATGAGCGCACCCACGGAAAGCAAAGGCTGCCGGGGGATGTCGAACATGACAATGTTGTGAACCCCTTGTCCCTGCAGTTCATAGCTGTCGCCCCAATACGCGTACCCCTCGGTGGTGGCGTCCACGGTGTCAAAGGCTGTTTTCACAGTATTGGGGCCATTGCTTCCAATGGCTTTGACGGCGTAGGTTTCGCTCTCAAGCGATTGATGCGGGGTAACGCCGTTCCCGGCGGGCACCGAAAATATTTGCTGACTGGCGCTAAAGGTATTGTACGAACAATGACTGTCGCTGGTTCTGCGCAAGCTGATCTGGCTCAGGACGGGCAGGGGGGTGCTTCTGCCGTTGGTTACCAAAGCTTTGGTCTGCCCGCGAAAACCCAGGAACCATTGCACCGTGGAAAGGGCGCTGACACTGACGATGGAGGAGCCCGTCTGGTTGGACAGGGTGGGGCTATCATCCCAAGGCAAGTCTGCCTGTAACGCCTTAAACCCAAGAGCCCCTCCAGGATCGGTGCCATTCCCATAAGTCACTGAGCCATCGGTATTCTTGGCATAACACAGAATCTTCTGATTTTTAAAGATACTGCTGGTGGAGCCCGCAGTCACGCGCGTGGCATCCGTAGTGCGCCCGGAATAATCCCGCAAAAAGAGACTCGCCAGCGGACCGTACCAAGGATAGTAAAAAGCCACTCCAAAGTCCACATTCAACTGATCTCCCGGTTGGTAGATGATGCCATCAAACGATTTCATGGGGAGGCTGACGGCCCCATCGAAGTTGTTCGTCGCAACCAGAACAGGCGTCGGATAATAATTATTGACTCCGCTCGTCGGCCAAAAACTGGCAGTATTCCAGACCACAGATTGTTTTAGGGCATAGCGGCGTATTTCCCCGGGTTGCAAGACATCATCCCACGTGGTGCTAAAGGACATATCAATGTTCTGGTCGATCCAGTTATTTCTATACCGATCCCCTTGGGGGACATTGATGTCCCCATAATTATTTTGACCTTGATCGATCTGGCTTAAGGTGTTGTCCGTAGGCGCGCCCCCGTGCAAAAATTTTCTGCCGGTAATGTCCACGCCGGGATCCGGTTTTGAAGGCTTGGCCAAAGGCAGGACAGAAGTCACTGCGGGGATCGGATTGGTCGCCGGGTTGTTATCCCCCACGGTTTTCCAGACCGGGCTGTTGCTTTTTTTGATCGCGATGCGCAACACCCTGCTCGCGGCTGTATGCTGACCCACGCCATAAAACATAGCTCCCTCATAAATGCGCCATTGCCCTGAACGCACCGGGACATTGTAGGGATTCCACAGAATGACCTCCGGATTGACATTCAAATACATCTGGCCGCCGCTGATGCTTAACCCAAGCATCTCGCGGAAGGAGAGCGGAACCGCGTGGAGATCCTGCCGCTCGAAGGTATTGTCGCGATTTCCGCCCGAACCGTTAAAAGCGCCATTATTTGAAACGGAGAAACCTGGCCTGGCTTGGGCGGACGCCTTGACTTCCGCTGCGGGGGCCAGGGGATCGGGGGTTTCCCACCAGATGGGTTTCCATAGGTTGCCGTAGCTTTTGAGAACCGACCAGGAGGGCCCCATGAGGGGTTGGCCAAGGTTTACAGATTGGCCGTTGCCGCCGACATTATCGTTCACAAAAAGCGAATCATTATCCACAAAGATCGGATTATTGGCTCCATTCGAATATAATAACCCAGCCCCGCCGGTTCCAAGCGGCTTCCAGTTCGGATCCGAAAAGCCGGCGCTGAGGTCCGTTTTGAGGCCGCCAAAGCGGGCATTCGCGAGGACGCCCTTGCTGTAAAAGGTGACGTCCCCAAAGTGCTGTTGCTTTGCCGCCACCGCCGCCGTGCCGGAAAGGCCGGTGACCCCCAGGAAGTTGGCCCAGTCTGTGGCCAGCAGCGGGGAGGACCCGGAGAGCGCCTGCTGGACCTTGGTGGCCGGGTAATTCTGGAACGCACTCATCTTCTCGATGGCCGTGCGCTGGGGCGCCATGAAGGAGAGCTGGTTCTGGAGCCAGTTTTTGGCGATGCCGGCGTTGGCATCCGCATCGCTTTGCGCCCAGGGATTGAGCAAGTTCGCCTTGGCCTTCACCCCTTCATCGGAGACCCAGTAGGCGTAGCTGCCGACCGTGGCCGTCCCGGACACGATGGGGACCAGATAAGCCTGCACCGTGGCGGTGGAAGCGCTGGAGCCGCTGACGACCTGGTAATTGGCCATGGTCACCACATTCGAGCCGGAAAGCGCCTGGGTCGGATCAGGAGTGACACCCGAGGGGGCGGAAATGAGCCAGCGCGGCTTCTCTTGAAAATAACTCCAAGGCCGCACGGGGAAGCCCACGTCCCCCAGGTATCCCTGATCTTTGGCTGCATCCGTGCCCGCGTTGTCGATGCCTTTGCCCCCCGTAATCGCCACATCCAGGTTTTGTGTTAAAGCCGTGCCGGGATTCGAGGTTTTCCAGACGCCGGTCCACAACGCATTGCCGACGGCGGCCGCAGGCGTGGGGTCTTTGGTCGCGGTAAGGGTGCCGGTGGTGACGGTGTTGGCGTCCGTATTGAGGATTTCCGCCCGCGCCGTCACCCGCTGATCCGGCCCCGCCTCCTCCTGTAACTGGGCCATGGCTGCGTGCAGCCCGAAGAGCGCATTTTGGCGGGCGATCTCCCGGTCCCGATAGGCGCCGGTGGAAAGGATTTCGCTGTTCACCAACGAGGCCACCACTGCCACGATGATGGCGATGAGGGCGATCATGATCAGAACGGAGATTAACGCCATGCCGCCACGGGCTGCGGAATCCGCACGAGGAGAGGCAAAACGATCTGGCGGGGTTTCAAGGAGGGAATTCATAGCCTGAGAGTTTCCCAAGAAGCGTAACCTTTTTCCAACAAATCGCAAACAACAATCTGTTCATATCGTTGCACGCCCCCGCTTTTTCACAAGCTCTCAGAACGGCTGCCACCAATTACCGGAGATCACGATCATCGTGAGCAGTTTGACGGAGTTGGCGTAGTAGTCCTCGTCGCCCGCTTCCCGCGCGACCAGATCGCTCCAGAGGGCGTCCAGCCACGCCTGGCGGGAGCCTTCGAGCATCGCGGCGACGGCCAGCGGCCCGTTGAAGGCGGCGTTGCCGTCCCGGGCAAGCGGTTTGCCGTCCAGCCCGTACCCGGCGTTGACCTTGCGTGGATCGCCCCCGGTGGTTTTCGGGAACCACGCGTTGAGAGGCGCCAGGAGCGCCATCGCGCGCCGGTCCCCGGTGAGAAGGTAGTCCGTCCCCACGCGCCACGGCACGCGGCACGCGTTATAGGAATAGTGGCCGTCGGTTTTGCCCTCAAGGTATTCGGGAGGGGCGGGCTGGTAGGCGCCTCCTTTCCAGACAATAAAATCGGGCACCAAACCGGCGTTCGGGCTGTAGGTGGAAACCAGTTCGCCCAGGAGCCGGTAGGTGGTGTCGGCGATTTGCGTCCACTGCGGATCGCCCGCGGCGGCGGCAAACGCCTTGAAGTGCCCCGGCATGAAATCCGAGGAGCGCACCCCGCCGCGCCGGGGGCTTTTCCCGTCCACCCAGCTTCCCAGGGTGAGGGTGTGGAGTCGGGGGTCGCTCTCCGCCTCGCGGATGGCGGTGATGACCTTGCGCGCTTCCTTGAGGTAGTCGATCTCCCCGCGGCTCCCCCACTGGCGATCGGCCATCAGGAGAGCGCAGGCGATGTCCAGGTCGCCGTCGGTGGCGGAATCCCGGTCGTCGCCCCCCTCGCCCAGCGTCTTGGAACGGTCCTTGGCGATTTGGCGCCAGGCCATCAAATCGCGGTTGTTTTCCGCCGGGTGCGCCCGGAAGAAGCGGTACAGCGCGTCAAAATCCGTCTTCGCGTCGGGGTCGGCCCCGGCCATCAACACGGTGGCGAGCATCCCGTAGCCGTGCCCCTCGGAGACCGAATGGGTGGTGCGCGGGGTGAAGGTTTTCTCGGCGTTGCAAAACACATAGCGCTGCCCCTCGCCCGTGGAGCGCAGGTAGCGGGCCTTCCAGGCCTTGTAAAAACCGAGCACCGCCCGGTCGAGTTCGCCCTGGCTGGCCACGGAGGGCTTGATGCTCCCCGGCGCATAGACGGTGTGCTGGGGGAACGGTTTCTGTTCGCCCGCGCCAAAGACCGGGAAGGAAGCCGCAACGCAAAAGAAAAGGACAGGGCGCAGGGTCATGTGGGGAGCATCTTAGCTCACCACAGCCGGAAAGAAAGTGGGAAGGAGCCGCTGCCACTTGCGCGGCCCGCAAAGGCTCTTTTCCGACGAAAACGGGTTTACCGCTCCAAATACAAAATCCGCCCGCACTGTTCGCAGTGGGTGATGTGCTGCCCGCCTTTGACGCGGACCAGTGTCTGGGTGGTCAACTTCATGTGGCAACCCGTGCAAACCTCATGCTCCAGGGCCACCACGGCGTTGCCTCCCTTGGAGACAAAGAGGCGGTTGTATTGATCGAGAATTTCCTCGTCGATGCCGACGGTCAACGCAACGCGCTCGGCCTCCGCCTTTTTGAGGTTCTCCCCCAGGAGCGCGATCTTGGCTTCCAGATCGACGATCTGCGCGGCCACGCGGCTTTTGGCCTCGGCAGCGCTCCGCTCCGCGGCGGCGAGGACGGGTTTCGCCGTTTCCATTGCCTCCATGATTTCCAGTTCGTGATCCTCGATCTTGCTGATGTCCGCCTCGAAATGAGTGATCTGCTGGGCGAACGCCTGGAATTCCTCATTCTTGCGCGTCTGCATCTGCTGGGCTTTGAAGCGGTTGATCTGGTCGCGCTTGCCTTGGGCGTCCAGTTCCAGGCGCTTTTTTTCCAGCTCCAAGTCGCGCATCCTCGCCTTGGCATGCTCCGCGCCGCTGGCTGCGAGGGCGAGCCGGTCCTCCATCTCCTTGCGCTCCAGCGGAACGTGCTTGAGCTCGATATTGAGCGTTCGGATGCGCTGGTCACGTTCTTGCAGGACGAGGAGTTTTTCGATTTCCGGGAGCATCTGCTTACCCTAAACAGGTCCCCCGCTCCGCGTCAACGCCGGGGAATGAAATGTGCGCGCTTCATTCCCCGCAAAAAATTCCATGCAACCTGCGGCGTTTCGGGTTAGAAAGGAACCTTCACACTCCCCGGACTGTCCGGATCAGACTGAGGGGGGCAACCCACACCCATGATTAAAGTCGAGAACCTGACGAAACGCTATGCGGGCTTCACCGCCGTCAATAACCTGAGTTTTGAAGTCGAAAAGGGCGAGATCGTCGGCTTCCTCGGACCCAACGGCGCGGGGAAATCGACAACCATGCGCATCCTTTCCAGCTACATGCCGGCAACCTCGGGGCGCGCCAGCATCGCCGGATTTGACGTGTTCACCGAGTCCATGCAGGCCCGGCAGCACCTCGGTTACATGCCCGAAAACGTCCCCCTCTACCCGGACATGCGCGTGACGGAATATCTCAACTACCGGGCCTCCCTCAAGGAAATCACCGGGGCGCGCCAGCGCGAGCGCGTAGGGGACGTCAAGGAGCTTTGCGCGCTCAAGGAGGTGGAGAACCGGATCATCGGTACGCTTTCCAAGGGCTACCGGCAGCGTGTGGGACTGGCGGACGCCCTCCTGCACGCGCCCGATCTGTTGATCCTGGATGAACCGACCATCGGCCTCGACCCGAACCAGATCCGCCAGGTGCGGGACTTGATCCGCAATCTTGGCCGCCACCACACGATTTTGCTCTCCACGCACATCCTCCCCGAAGTGGAGATGACCTGCTCGCGCGTGGTCATTATCAATAAGGGCCAGATCGAAGCGGCGGACACCCCGGAAAACCTCGTCAACGCCATGCGGGCGGCGGGGGGTATCCGCCTGGAAGCCAAAGTCGGCAAGGACGACGGCGTGGCGGAGCTTGGCAAACTGGCGGGCGTGAAGGAAGTGAGCGTGGAAACCGAGGACGGCTGGAGCGTCTTTACCCTGCGCACGGATTCCCGCACGGACCCCCGCGAAGAAATCTGGCAGCTCGCAGCGGGGCGGCGCTGGACGGTGCGCGAACTTTCCCGCCGCCGCGCCACGCTCGAAGACGTGTTTGTGGAAATGACCCTGGGCGATGAAGTTTAACCCTGCAAGCGTCCGTTTATCCCTCCTTCTTCTCCCGTAATCTTTGATCCCAACCCTCAATGACGAAATTTCTCACCCTTCTCGAGCGCGAAGTGAAGTCCTACTTCTACTCGCCCATCGCTTACGTCGTCCTCTGTTTTTTTCTCCTGCTGACCGGGTTTAACTTTTACAGCTCCGTGGCGTATCTCTCGCGCAGCCCCTCGGAGCTCACCGTGGTCGAGGCGACCTTCAACTCCATCCCCTTTTGGATCGGGTTCATCCTCATCATCCCACCCATCACCATGCGGGTGTTCGCCGAGGAGTTCAAGATGGGGACCATCGAGACCTTGATGACGGCGCCGGTGCGGGACTGGCAGGTGGTGCTCTCGAAATTCGGCGGCGCGCTGGTCTTCTACATCGTGCTCTGGGCGCCCACTTTTCTCTACTTCGTGGTCTTTGAGAACGTCGTCAAAACCGATGCGGTCAATGCGACGGGAGCTTACTATGGAAGTTACCTGATGGTGTTGATGGTCGGGATGCTCTTTCTGTCCATCGGCTGCTTCGCCTCCGTGCTGACGCAAAACCAGATGGTCGCTGCTGTGATCTGCTTTTGCCTCATCACGCTCTTTTTCCTCGGCGGGCTCATCGCATTTTTCACCCCCAACATCTCTCCCGCCTTCCGGATGGCGACAAGCTATTGCTCCATGCTCGAACACATGGGCGAGTTTTCCAAAGGCATGATCGATTCGCGGCGGTTTGTCTTTTACGGCTCTGGGACGGTGCTGATGCTCCTGTTGACGCATCATGTTTTTCAATACCGCCGCTGGAAATCGTAGGCAGGCGCGAACCACCTTTTTCACTCTTTCATGGCAAAGAATTCTTCCATCCACCGCACGCGCATCGGAGCGAACGTGCTTTTGCAGGTCGCCTTGTTCTTCCTCATCTTCGCAATGGCGAACTACTTGGGCTTCAACTATTACAAGCGCTGGGACTTTTCCCGCGACCAGAAATACACCCTCAGCTCGCATACCAAGCGGGTGCTCTCCAACCTGAAAAAGCCGGTACATTTGGTCATCTTCTTTTCCGGCGAGTCAGACATCGCCAAGGACGTTGGCAGCCTGCTGCGGGAATACGCCTACGCTTCCAAGAAAATGGTCGATGTCGAGACGATCGACCCCTTCTTCGCTCCCGTGCGGGCACGGGAGGTGGCCACGAAATACAAGCTCGGCAGCGGCGAAAACCTCGTCATCATCGACTACGATGGGCGCAAGCAGTTCATCAACGCTGCCAGCATGGCCGAGTATGAACCGGCGTTCAGTCCCCAGGACAAGCCCCGGCTCAAAGCATTCAAAGGCGAGGAAGCGCTCACCAGCGCGCTCATTAAAATCACCGAGGGGAACGCCAACAAGCTCTACTGCCTCACGGGCCACGGCGAAGCCGCGCTTGATTTGGACCCCACCTTTAGTGCGCTCAAAACTTACATCGAACGCCAGAACATCAAGATCGAGCCGCTCAAATTGAGCGATTCCGAAGTCATTCCTCCCGATGCCAAGGTATTGTTTATCCCGGGGCCGAAGGCTGATTTCTCAGACCGCGATCTGCTGGCCCTGCGCTCCTACTGGGCCGGGCGCGGGCGGGTGTGGGTCTCCCTCAACCCGGGCTCGCGCACGCCCAAGCTTTGCGCCTTCCTCTCGGAGTTGGGCATCACGGCCAACGACGATCAGGTGCTGCGCACGGTGACGCTACCGGGCGGGGTCATGACGGGCATTCTCAAGGAGATCACCGGCGATTTCATCCCCGGCTCCCCCATCACTAAACGGCTGGGCAGCGTCACTGCCAGCTTCCAAGGGGGGCCCACGCAATCCCTGAGTCTCGACGGCGAGCGCGTCAAAGCAAATGCCATCAAGCTGCAACCCTTGATCCGGGCCTCCAAGGGCTACTGGGGCGAAGTCCGCTACACGGAAACCGCCAGGGTGTATTTCGATCCCAAGGAGGATCACATCAACCCCGTCGTGGCGGCCGCCGCCGAAAAAGGCGCGCCCATTGATGACCGGTTTCAGGTCGATTCCTCCCGCCTGATCGTCGTCGGTAACACCACGTTCCTGGACAACCAGTGGTTCACCGAGGCCGATCTCGACTTTGTCCTCAGCGGCATCAACTGGCTGCTTGCGCGCGAAGAATTGATCGGCGTCGCCCCCAAACCCGTCCGCAATTTTTCCCTCAGCCTGACAGAAGCTCAACTCGGCTCGATCTTCCTGCTTGTGATGATCGTGATCCCCGCATGCGCCGGGGTGATGGGGCTTGTCGTCTGGCTCAAGCGCCGGCGCTAGTGCATCCCTCTTCTTTCCAACAATGAGCACCAAAACGACGCTTCTCTTTCTCGCCATCGCGGGTGTTCTCCTCGGGGTCATCTTCCTGACGAAGAACAAAACCAAGAGCTGGCAGGCCCTTGAGCGCGAGCAATACATGCTTGTGTTTGATCGCAACAGCGTCGAGGGCATCCTCATCACCAGCAACGAGGACAAGGTGGAACTGCGCCGACATGGGAACCAGTGGATGATGGAAGCGCCCATCAAGGACATCGCCGACCAGAACGCGGTGAACGAGATTCTGGCCGCCTGCGAGGCGATGGAAAAAGAACCCGTGGCGGGCGCTCGTAATGCCGATAAACAACAGATGAGGGATTTCGGCGTGGTCAAGTCCGCGGTACGCCTCAAGCTCATCGGGCCGGAGATGCCGCCCGAATTGTCTTTCGGAAAGGACACGCCGGTGGATGGCAAGGTGTACGTGCGGCTGGAAGGCTCCAACACGGTTTCAGTGGCGCAAAACACGCTGCGCAACCTGATCGTGCGCCAACCCGATGCCTTGCGGGATCACCGACTGGCAGACTTCGACTCCCGCGGGGTGACCCGGGTGGAGGTCAAGAGCGTGGCGGGAGAGATCGATCTCGCCAGGGACTCCGGGAACTGGGGGTTCCTCAAGCCGCTCAAGGCGCGAGCGGACGACGCCAGAGTCGCCGCCTTTTTGGACAGCGTCCTGGGCACGCAGATCGCCTCGTTTCTCCCAGCCAACAACGCCAACTTGAACAGTTACGGACTGAGCGAACCGCGCGGAACCGTCACGTTCCGGACCTCCGGGCGCACCCAGCCCGTGCTGCTGGAGCTCGGCGCGCGGGACGAAAAAACCGGCGGGGTTTACGCCCGCATCTCCACGCGCGGCGCGGTCTGCCTGCTGCCCAAGGAAAGCGAGCGGATTTTGGGGCTCCAGCCCAACGACCTTCGCGACCGGCGGTTGATGCGGCTCGATCTGAACATCGTGGACCGGATCACCCTGCGTCCGGCCGAAAAACCGCCGATCCTGCTCCAACGCAAGCAGGAGGACTGGCTGGTGCGCAGCGGCGATGCAGCGGCGGATGCGCCCGCCAATTCGACGAAAATCCTCCAGCTCGTCAAAGAACTGCAAACGCGCAAAATCGTGGGGTTCGTCACGGATGTGGCGTCTGATCTGGCCAAGTATGGTTTTGACCAGCCGCAGATGCGGGTGACGTTTTCCTCGTATGCGTCGGAAAACACAGCGGACACGAACGCCGGGGAACTGCCGATCCTGACGGTGGCCTTCGGAAAAACCGAGGGGGACATCGTCTATGCGCGCGTGGAATCCGAGCCGTTCATTGTTTCCGTCCACAAATCATTGCTGGAGGAGATCAGCGTCAACGCGGTGGAGTGGCGCTCGCTCTCGGTGTTTGGCTACAAGCCCGCGCAAATCGTCTCCTTGGACGTGACCCTTTTTAGCAATGGCATCCCGCGGCCCGGGGTGGCGCTGCTTTTCAAGGGCAACGAATGGGTCGCCGACGAAGGCTCCATCCCGGGAACCTTAAACCGCATCAACATCCAAAGCCTCGTGAACACCCTGGCGTCTCTCAAAGCCATGCAGTGGACAAGCGAAACCGCCGGGGTTCCCGCGGAAACCATCGAGTTCAAGACCACCGACGGCAAAACGCACAAGCTGATCCTCGGCCCCCTCGCGGAAGACAAAACCTGCCTGGCCACGGTCGAAGGCGAGACCGGCGTCTTCCGCCTCGCCGCTCCCGACGTCAGCGCCCTGCGGTTGCTGCTGGTGGAACTGGCGCCAGTGACCGAGCGAAAGGGACGGTAGGGATGACACTCCGCGCGGTTCGCAAAAACCGGCGCTTCAATATTCCGCGTGAGTGGGGTAGTCTGCGCTTTTCGCCCTCCCCCCCATGATATCTCTCCCTGCCAACCCGCCGCTGCTGGAACTCCGGAACGTGTGCAAGAGCTACCGCGCGGACGGCGGCGGCTCGGTCGATGTGCTTCGCAACACAAGCCTCACGCTCAAGCGGGGGGAATCGATGGCGATTCTCGGCCCCTCGGGCTGCGGCAAAAGCACGCTGCTCAACCTGATGGGAACGCTCGACCGCCCCACTTCCGGCCAGGTGCTGCTGGAGGGCGTGGATGTGCAGACGCTCGGGGAACGGGAAACCGCCCTGCTGCGCAACCGCCGCATCGGATTCGTCTTCCAACTCCACCACCTGCTGCCGCAATGCACCGTGCTCGAAAACGTGCTCCTGCCGACCCTCGCCGATCCCAAGTCCCGGCCCGGCGCGGAGGCGCTTCAGCGCGCGGAACGGCTGCTGGAGCGTGTGGGGTTGGCGGACCGGCGGCAACATCGTCCGGGGCAGCTTTCCGGCGGCGAACGCCAGCGGGCGGCCGTGGTGAGGGCGTTGATCAACGCGCCGTCGCTGCTGCTCGCGGACGAACCCACGGGTTCTCTGGACCACGCCGCGGCGGAGAGCCTGGGCGAGCTGCTCGCCGGGCTGAACCAGAATGACAGGGTAGCACTGGTTGTCGTGACACACTCGCCTGAACTGGCCCGCCGAATGACCCGCGTCTGCCAAATCTGCGATGGCGCGCTTGAGAGCTTGTGAAACTCCGCTCATGACCACCGCCCGTTACCTCCTGCGCAGCCTGCTCTTCTTCCGGGGAACGCACCTGGGCGTTTTCCTGGGTGCGCTGCTCGCGACGGCCATCCTCACCGGATCGCTGACCGTGGGGGATTCGGTGCGATTCAGTCTGCGCGAGCTCGCTTTGTCCCGCCTGGGCTCGACAAATGTGGCGCTCGTCTCGGACGAGTTTTTCTTCCGGGAAAAGCTCGCTGCGGAAATCGCGGACGAAACGAAAGCGAACGTCGCGCCGCTGCTGCTGTTGCGCGGCACGGTGGCGCTTCCCGACGGCAGCGCGCGCGCCAACAACGTGCAGATTGTCGGCGTGGACGAACGCTTTTGGCGCATGGGCGGGAGCCCCGATCTTCTCGGCGGCTCGGAACCGGACGCGTTTGTCGCCAACGACCGGCTTGCAGCAAGGCTCGGCTTGCAGCCCGGCCTTCCGGTAATCCTCCGTGTGGAAGAGCCTGCCCTGCTCTCACGCGATGCGCCGCTTTCCGGCGCGGCGGATTCCTCCATCGCGATCCGCGCACGGCTTAAATCCGTCGCGGGCCCGGGACAATGCGGGCGGTTCGGTTTGCAGGCAAACCAGATTCCGCCGCTGACCGTCTTTCTGCCGCTGGGCGTTTTGCAAAAGCAGGTGAAAAAACCGGGCCGCGCCAATGTGCTTCTCGCGGACCGCATGGGCGCGGAAGCCGCCAACCAAGCGCTTCGCAAGGCGTGGGCGCTGGCGGATATCGATCTCGCGGTGCTCGAATACCCGGAAAGCAAAACTGCAGAACTGCGCACGGACCGTGTGTTTCTGGAACCGGGCATCGCGGCGGCGGCGTTGAAAGCCGCGCGGAATCCGGCAGGGGTGTTGACCTATCTGGTCAACGAAATCCGGGCGGGCGAGCGCACCACGCCGTATTCGATGGTGACGGCGACGGACTTCGCGGAGGGCGTGCCGCAGCTTGGCGACAACGAGATCGCAATCAACGCCTGGCTCGCGGAAGACCTTGGCGCGAAGCCGGGCGACGAGGTGGCCCTGCGCTATTACGTCGTCGCGGACAACCGGCAGCTTGTGGAGAAGACGAGCCGTTTCAAAGTCCGCTCCATCCTGCCGCTGGAACGCGCGGACTCAAGCTGGATGCCGCCGTTCCCTGGCCTCGCGGACGTGGAGAACTGCCGCGATTGGGAGCCGGGGATTCCGATGGACATGAGCCGGATCCGCCCAAAGGACGAGGAATATTGGAAACGCTACCGCGGCACACCCAAGGCGTTCCTGAATCTCCGCGCCGGGCAGTCGATCTGGGCGAACCGCTTCGGTGATCTCACGGCGATCCGGTATCCGCTCGATGGAACCCAGACAGCCGCGGTCGTCGCGGACTCCGTGCGCCGCGCCGTCGATCCTGTAAAGACAGGGCTTTCCTTCCAACCGGTCCGCGAGCGGGCGCTTACCGCCAGCGTTCAGGGGCAGGACTTCGGCGAACTCTTCATCTGCTTCAGCTTTTTTTTGGTAATCGCGGCGCTGCTGCTCATGGCGATGCTCTTTGTCTTCAGCCTCGAACAGCGAACGACGGAGGCGGGCCTGCTGCTCGCGCTCGGATTCCCTCCACGCCGCGTGCGCCTCCTCCTGCTGCGCGAAGGCTGGCTGCTCGCGGCGCTCGGCACGCTGGCGGGCGTCGCCGCTGGCTCGCTCTATACTCGCCTGGCGCTGCACGGGCTTTCGACGGTGTGGAAGGGGTCGGTGAACCTCGCGGAGTTTCGCTACCATTGCGAGCCGTTGACCCTCGGCATCGGCGCGGTGTGCAGCTTCGGAGCAGGGGCGCTTGCGACCTGGCTGGCCGGACGCGGACACGCCTGGCGGTCCGCTGCGGAACTCCTCGCCAGCGGCGCGGAAATGGAACTGGGTGCGCGCGCGGGTAATGGTCGGCGGAGTCTGGCGCTCGGTTTTCTCGCCATCGCGGGAGCCCTGGCTGTGCTTGGCTTCGGCGGACGTTCCCCCGGCGCATTCTTTGGAGCGGGAGCGCTGCTGCTTCTCGCCGGCATCGCTTTCAGCCATGCGTGGCTGGTGAAGCTTTCCCGAACGGAAAACACCGCGCACGGTGTCGCGGCGATCGGATTGCGCGGCGCGGCCCGACGGCGCGGGCGCAGCCTGACGACGGTGGCTGTGCTTGCCTCTGGCGTATTCATGGTCGTGGCGGTCGGCGCGTTCCGGGAGGATCCGCTTGCCCACGCGCAGGAGCGCAGTTCCGGCACCGGCGGGTTTGCGTTGTTTGGACAATCGACACTCCCGGTTTACGAAGACCTCAATAGCGAGGCGGGCCGGAGCGCGTTTGGATTGACGCCCGGCGCAATGCAAGGCGTCAGCGTGGTGCAGATGCGGGTCAAGGAGGGGGATGACGCGAGCTGCCTGAATCTGAACCGCGCGCAGCAGCCGCGGTTTCTGGGCGTGCGGCCCGCGCAGATCGCGGCGCGGAAAGCGTTTGCCTTCGGGGAAGTCCTGCGCGGTGCATCGCGCGAGTCGGGCTGGACATTGTTGGACCAACCCCAGCCGGACGGCGCGGTGCCAGCCATCGGCGACGAAGCCACGGTTCGCTACGGGCTTGGAATAAATGCGGTGGGGGACACGCTGCGGTGCCTTGATGAACGTGGGAACGCGTTTCAGGTCCGCATCGTCGGCATCCTCTCAAGCTCGGTGTTACAGGGTAACCTCATTCTTTCCGAAAACGATTTCCTAAAGCGCTTCCCTTCGGCCTCTGGCAGCCGCGCGTTTCTCGTGGACGCCCCGGGTGGAAAGGCCGATGAGGCCGCCAAGGCGCTGGCAAGCGCGCTGCAGGGGCGCGGGCTCGAAATCGTCCCTGCCTGGCAGCGTCTGGCGGAGTTTCAGGCCGTGGAGAGCAGCTACATCGCCATCTTTGAAACGCTCGGCGGCCTGGGGTTGTTGCTGGGGAGCGCGGGCCTCGGCATCGTCGTCATGCGGAATGTCTTTGAACGCCGAAACGAGCTCGCACTTATGCAGGCCCTCGGGTTCTCCCCGCGCGCCTTGCGCTGGCTGGTGGTGAGCGAACACTGGTTTTTGATCGCGCTGGGGGCGGGCATCGGTGGGATTGCTGCCGCCGTGACCATCCTTCCCTCGCTCCTTTCGCCCGCCGTTCACGCATCAGCAACCGGCCCGGCGACGACGCTTGCGCTGCTCGTGTTGCTGGGCGCGGCGTGGAGCTGGATGGCCGCCTGGTTCGCGCTGCGGGGGCCGCTGGTTGAGGCGCTGCGCAGGGAGTAGGCCCAGATGTTCTAAAAAGCGGCGTCGGAAATAAATTTTCCTACGACGCGCGAGATCAAGGTGATAGAGTGGAAATCCTACGCGTTAGGCTTCGATAAGTTTTGCAATATATGCGTGCGATAAAGAAGAAAAAGGCTTGATAGTGCCGACATGCATTTGCAATTTTGTGCACATGCGTCATGCCCTCCGTGATGACCGAACCTGAAAAAGACCCGTTCAGCTTAAAAAAACCAACACCCTCAAACCAATGACCTTCCGTTCCCCGTTTCACCCCGGCCCCATTTTCGCCTCTTCGCTCATCGCCTTGTTTGCCCTTGCTTCGCAGTCCGCCGCAGTGGAACCGAAAGCCGCCCAAATTCAGCCAGCCGCAGCCGCGGAAGCGGGCAATGCCGCCGATAACGCCACCCGCCTGCCGGAGGTCACCGTCACCGCGCAGAAGGAACCCGCCTCCGCCCAGGACGTGCCGGTGAGCGTCACTGCTGTCACGGCGGACACGATCAAGGATGCCAACATCCAAGTGGTTAAGCAGGCTGCGGTTTACGCCCCGAACGTCTTCATCAACGAGTTCACGGCACGGAAGTTGAGCAATCCGTATTTCCGCGGCGTGGGATCGAGCCCGGCGAACCCGGGCGTGACCACCTACCTTGACGGCGTCCCCCAACTCAACGCGAACTCGTCGAACATCGAGTTTGTGGACGTGGATCAAGTCGAATTCATCCGCGGGCCGCAGGGCGCGCTGTATGGCCGCAACACGCTGGGCGGCTTGATCAATGTAACCAGCCGCGCCCCCTCTTTGAACGCCTGGACCGGCGGGGCGGAAGCCAGTTATGGCAGCTACAATTTCCATGACTTCCGCATGAATCTCTCCGGACCGGTCGTTGCGGATCAAGTCGGGATGAGCCTCGCCGGGGGATACTCCGCGCGCGATGGCTACACAAAAAACAGTTTCACCGGCAACAATCTGGATCAGCGGGAGGCATGGTTCGGCAAATTTCAAATACAACTCAAGGCCACGGAAAACTACGACGCGCGGCTGCTCTTTTTCGCCGAGCACGATCGCGATGGGGACTATGCCTTGGGCGATCTGAACGCCATCCGCGCCAATCCCCGCCGGGTCAGCCATGACTATGAAGGCTACACGCACCGGGACATCTACGCCCCCACGCTCCTTCAGACGATCACCTTGGACGCGATGCAGATCACTTCCATTACGGGCGCGGTCTGGTGGAGAACCACCGATGCGACGGACCTCGATTACACGTCGTCCCCGCTGGCGACGCGCTGGAACAGCGAAAAAGAGCATCAATTCACCCAGGAGTTGCGCTTCTCTTCCCTCAAGGACCAACCGCTCGCGCTTTGCGACAATCTCAAACTCGCCTGGCAGACCGGCGTGTTCACCTTCTATCAGGATTACAACCAATCCACCGCCAACGACGTCAGCACCTCCTACCCCTTCGGCTCGTTCTCGCTGCCCATCCAGGTGAACGATCAAAGCAACGCCGCGATCAAGAACTGGGGCACGGGCGTCTATGGCCAGACCACGCTGACGGCGTGGGATCAGTTGGACCTCATTTTGGGCCTTCGCTACGACTACGAAATGAACAAGGCGGACTTGAACTCCCTGACGAGCATCAAGTCAAGCCTCATGGCGCTGCCCTCCAGCGGGAGCCTCTACGACTTGAGCGCGGACTCCTCCGCGGTCTCCCCGCAGTTGGGTCTCGCCTGGCACGTCACGAAGGATCAGATGCTCTACGGGAAGGTGACGCGCGGGTTCAAGGCAGGCGGGTTCAATTCCATCGCCCCGGCCGGGGATGAGCGTTACGGCGAGGAAAAGAGCTGGTGTTACGAAGTAGGCGCAAAATCGGAATGGCTCGACGGCAAACTGCGCGCCAACGCCGCCCTTTATTATATCGACTGGAGCGACCTCCAGCTCAACGAACCGCTGCTCACCAGCCCGGGCCGTTTTTTCATCGGCAACGTCGGCTCCGCCAACAGCAAGGGCGTGGAACTCGAAGTGAACTACCGCCCCGTCAAAGGCTGGGACCTCTTTGGCAGCGTCGGCTACACCGATGCGCGGTTTGGCAGCGGAAGCCTTTCAGAGGGCGTGGATGTCAGCGGCCACAAACTCCCCTACGCGCCGGATTACACCGCGAACGTGGGCACGCAGTATGCCTGGGATTTGAACTCCCGGTTCACACTCTACACCCGCGCCCAAGTGACCTTCTACGGCAACTTCAAATACGACGCCACGAATCTCGCGGCCCAGGGGAACTACAGCATCGCGGATTTCCGCGTCGGTCTGCGTTCCAAGAATTGGTTCGCCGAAGGGTGGGTCGCCAATGCGTTCAACACCCACTATGTGCCGATCGCGTTTGAGTATTCCAAGACCTACGCCCCCTCGGGCTACATCGGCGAAAGCGGCGCGCCCATGACAGTCGGCATCCGCACCGGCGTGAGCTTTTAGGCGGCGGCTGGGCTGGAAGCCCGCAAGAAAGCCGCAAATCCGTCTTTCTGGGACGGCGGGATCCGTGTATTCTGGGTGACGTTTCGCGCGCAAGTCACCCCCCTCGCAATAGCCGTTTAGATTATGATCGAAATTTTCCTCAAAGGCGGGCCGATGATGTGGCCGTTGCTGGTCACGTCGGTCATTGCGTTGACGGTCGTCCTTGAGCGGCTGTTTTTTTCATTGCGCGAACGTTTGCACCGGAACCCGGCGGTGGTGGCCCAAATCTTTGCGGAAGCCGAGCGCGGCGATTTTGCCCGCGCACAGAAGGCGGGGGCGGGCTCCCGGGATTATGTGGCGCGCGTGCTCACCTATGCGCTGGAGCATCGTGAAACCTCGTATTCCAACGCCATCCTGCAGGCGGCGAACCGGGAGTTGCAGCACTTCAACCGCGGCATATCGGTGCTCGACACCATCGTGACGCTCGCCCCGCTGGAAGGGCTTTTCGGCACCGTCACCGGGATGATCCACGCCTTCGGGTTGCTTGGGGCCAGCGAACTCGGCGCGCCCACGGCGATCACCGGCGGCATCGCGGAGGCACTGGTGGCCACTGCTTTCGGACTGCTCATCGCCATGGTCTCGCTGCTGCCTTTCAACTACCTCAACACGCGGCTGGAACAGGCCCGGCAGGAAATCGAGACCGCCGCCGCCCACCTTGAACTCCTCTGCCTGCGGGCAGAGAAAGAAACCCTTGCCCGGCCGTGATTTCCATTCCCTCCCCACGCAGTAGGAAGCGCGCGCGGATCGAGATCATCCCGCTCATCGACATCGTTTTCTTCCTGCTCGCCACCTTTGTCATGGTCTCGCTTTCCATGGTGAAGAACCAGGGCATCGCCGTGCATCTGCCAGCGGCGGCAAGCGGAGCACCGCAGGAACATGCGGATGCTACCACGATTTCCATCACCTCCACCGGCGAGATTTATTTCGACAAACAGCGCGTCGATGACGGCCAGTTGGACGCGGCGCTCCACCATTTGCTGGCACAAAACAGCGATCCGCGCGTCTTTCTCAACGGCGATGAAAAGGCGCAGTTCGGCAAGGCCATTGCCATCCTGGACACCCTCCGTAAACTCGGGATCACCAAAATAGCGATCCAGACGGAGCCCCCCGGGGGCGCCCCCGCGAAGCCGTGAAGCTGGGCAGCGCCATCGCCTTTGTTGCCGCAGTGCTTTGCCACGCGTGGCTGCTCTTTGTCGTTCGCCTTGACACCGCCGCGCGCCCGCTCAGGCTGCGCACGCGGAAACTCACATTCACCGCCCCGTCGATAATCACGCTCGCCGGAGTGAACCGCACATTCTCGACCGCCAAATCCGGCGGCGGCTGGCCGCTCAAATCCACCGCGAAGACCGGCGAAGCGCTCGTGCTGGTGCCCGCCTGCGCCAGCCACACCGGCAGCAGTGCGGCCACCAAACACAGACCCGTTCTCGCCTTCCGAATGCTCATCCAAGTTCTCATAATATTACTTTTGCATCTTCCACCAAAACCGGAGCGCGGACATTCTTGTCCGCTGCCCGCGCCTCGCTAGTT
>Ga0118677_10006136_pt1 | contig 20542 bp, 19 predicted proteins | sample AliMusrvi5mmetaG_FD_86154 | JGI IMG/M metagenome (GOLD analysis project Ga0118677, IMG submission 86154)
GATGAACCCTGCCAGGTTCACATGAGCACGCGCCTGGTCGTGCTCGAGGAGGACATGCCGCTGGCCTTCGCCATCCGCTATTTCGGCCGCTATGCCTACGGCCGCTTCCCGGTGCTCAACCGCGACCAGATGCTGGTCGGCATCCTGAGCCAGCGCGACATCAACCGCGCCCTGCTGCGCGAACTGGCCGGCGAGATCAAGCGCCTGGAAGCCCGTTCCGGCGTCTCCGCCGTTCCGGAAGACGACAGCGGCCGCAAGTACATGCTGCGCGAATTTCCGGTTGCGCGGCTCGATTTCGAGAACGCCGGCAAGGCCGCCAACCAGATCCGGCTGCTGCTGCTCGACCGGCAGATTTCGCCCCGGGTGGTGCGGCGCGTGGCCGTGGCGGTCTACGAACTGGAGATGAACCTGTGCGTTCATTCCAACGGCGGCGTGCTCTCGTGCCTGGTCACCAACGGCCGCGCCGAAATCGTCGCGCGCGACAGCGGGCCCGGCATTCCGGACATCGAATGGGCCTGCCGCGACGGCACATCCACCGCCACCGCCTGGGTGCGCTCGCTGGGGTTCGGCGCTGGCATGGGGCTGCCCAATGTCAAGCGTGTGGCGGATGAATTCACGATCGCCTCTTCAGCCGGCAACGGCACCACCGTGCGTGCGGTGGTGCGGTTGGACGAAGCCTTGCATACGGACCAGTCTGACGCATTTTCACGCGGCTGAGAAACCGATCCGCGACACGGTTCGCCCTTTTGGATCATTCCGCTGTTCGATGTGGCGCGCCTGGCTGTCGTGCCCTGCTTTTGGGAGCAAACCGTGAACAAAGCCATGACACTTGCCGAATTGGTTGCCTGCTGCGAGGCCGAGCCGGCGGTCCTGCCGGATGCGAGCGCGACAATCTCGCGCGCCTATACCTCGGACCTGCTGAGCGACGTCATGGCCCATGCGCCGGACGAGAGCGTGCTGATCACCGTGCAGAACCACCTCAACACCGTGGCCGTCGCCACGCTTGTGGGATGCCGCGCCATCCTGGTCTGCCACCACCGCGAAATTCCGGCCGACATGCTCGCCGCCGCCACCGCCGAACGCGTGGCCATCCTGCGCACGCGACTCAGCCAGTTCGAGGCCTCCTGCCGCCTCGGCGCGCGGCTGGGCGCATGTCAGAGTTGACGGCCTTTGACAGGCGACACCTTTTTGACAGGATTAACAAGATTCGACAGGATTACTGCGGGAGTTTCAGAGCGAGGCATCAGGTTAGACCACGGATGACACGGATTGCACTGATGTTGGCTCCGTTAGATAACCACAAGCAACCATTGAGAAAACTCCATGGGCTTGCCGATGCGATTCATCCGTGGTGAATCGCATTCCTCGCGCGCCAACTCCCGCAGAACGGGCGCAAGTCGGAGTTGACGGATGGCCCCCGGCGGGCTTGTCCCGCCGGAGCCGTCGTTTGGGTCAGAACGCGCGGGGAACGGATAGTGGAAGAAGCGCGAGGTGAAGGCGAAACGGCCGCTTCTCGCGCAAATCACGAAGAAGTCCGGCTCCTCTGGCGGCATCGATCTCTTCTGAACTTTCGCTCCGGCGGGACAAGCCCGCCGGGGGCGGACACGACGACCGCCGAACTGGCATCGCAATAGAGAAAGTCCCGTCAACTCTGACTTGCGCCCCCGCAGAACCCAGGGGGAGCCGAAGTCTTGACGAAGTCCCGCCGCTGGGCTACGTTCAAACGGTACTCCGCAGATCGCTCCGCACAAGAAAGCATCGATCCCATTTTCACCCCATGCGCTTTGACCTGCACATTCATTCCTGCCTTTCGCCCTGCGCCGACCTGGAGATGTCGCCGCGGGCGATTGCGCGCCGCGCCTGCGAGGCGGGGCTGGACGCCATTGCGCTGTGCGACCACAACAGCGCGCGCAACACGCCGGCGCTGCGCGAGGTCTGCGCCGCCGAGGGGATCGCCTGTCTGTGCGGCATGGAGATCGCCACTGTCGAGGAGTTGCATGCGCTGGCGTTGTTCGACACGACCGAGGCCGCGCTGGCCATGACCGAGCAGATTTATGCGGCCCTTCCGCCGCGAATAAACGTGCCGGAACTGTTCGGCGAACAACCGGTCGTCAATGCCGACGACCAGGTGGTGGACCTGGAGCGGCGCCTGCTCAGCGCGCCGACCAAGCTGGCCGTGCGCGATGTTGCTGCCGCCGTGCATCGATTGGGCGGGCTCTTCATCGCCTCGCATGTCGACCGCCCGACGTTCAGCATCTCGTCGCAACTCGGTGTGCTGGCCGGCGACGAGGGGTTCGACGCCATGGAACTCACCCGCCACGCCGAACGCGCGCTCTGGCGCCGGCGCTTTCCGGGTTTGCCCATCGTCTGCTCCTCGGACGCGCACCAACTACACGACATCGGCGACGCCTGGAACGAGGCCGATCTTCCGGACTTCACCGTCGCCAGCCTTCGCGAGGCCCTGGCCAAGGATGCCGTGCACTGCGTGGTGCGATGAAGCCGCTGCGCGGCTTCATGCGGGTGTGCCATAAGACGTGGCATACGGCCCCAAAATGCCACCAGTCAAACCATTTTCAGGCGCTGAACGCAGGTATTCATTGGAATTTACCAGATTAGGCCGCGGAGTCCTAATAATTAGCTAAGAAAACAGGCTTTGTAGTTTGATGGCCTGCAATAGGTTGCGCGCGGGGACGCCCGCCGCCACGGCGCAGCAGAAAGCTGCGGTAATCTGCGTAATCTGCGGACCACACAATGAAACCGCGCAGCGGTTTCATCAGTCTTCCAGGTTCAGGTACTTCATCTCTTTCGGCTTGAGCTGCACGTCGAGCGCCGCGAGACTGGAGCGTGTTTCGGAGATCTGGCGCGGGCCGATGAGCGGGAAGGTGGGGAACGGCTGGCAGAGCACCCACGCCAGCGCGATGCTGATCGGATCGACATTATATTTGCTGGCCAACTCGATGGCGCGGGACTGCCGCTTGAAGTTGTCGTCCGAGTACCAGCTATCGGCCAACTCCTTGTCGTCACACTTGCCGGGCTGGGCACGGCTGGGGACGAAGAAGCCGCGCGCCTGGCTGGACCACGGGAGCAGCGCGGTCTGTGTCCGTTTGAACCAGGCGCGGTCCGCGGTGTCATGCACATGGATGCAGCCGCCCCACACGGGCTTGACCATCTCGGCCAGCGCGAGGTTGTTCGAGACGGCCGAGAACCCCTGCAGGTTCTTGCGCTTGGCGTAGGCGTTGGCCTTCTTGACGCGCTCCAGGCTCCAGTTGCTGCCGCCGAAGGCGCGGATGCGGCCGGCACGCACGTGCTCGTTCAGCACGTCGATGAACTCGCCCACCGGGATGGCCGGGTTGTCGCGGTGCATCAGGTAGATGTCGGCGTGATCGGTGCTGAGCCAGTCCAACTGCTGGATGAGTTGTGTCGTGAGCGCATCCGGGTTGCAGTTCGGCGAGTGCGCGCCCTTGGCGATGATCACGACTTGGTCGCGGACGCCGCGTGAGGCGACCCAGCGTCCGAGCAGGCGGGATTTGACCTCGCCGTAGATGTGGGCAGTATCGAAGGCATTGCCGCTACGTTCGAAGTAGTCGTCGAAGATCGTGGCCGCATGCGGCATGGTCACCTGGTTGTCCACGCCCATGATCAGGCGCGCGACCGGCTTGTCGAGGTGGGCGATGCGGCCGGTGGGGATGGGCTTGGCAGCGCGCACGCGCAGCGGTCGGTTGGCCACGGTGACCGGCTTGAGGTTCGCCGGCTTCTCGGCCTCGTAGGTCAGGCCGATGGCGGCGCGCCAGGCATCCTGGGCGCGGAGGTTGCCGAGCGTGTCGGCCCACGTCATGGCTGGCGCGTCCGACTGCTGGCGTCCGGCGCGGATGGCGCGGCCGCAGACGTCGGCTTCGATGGCGTAGCTCGTGACAGGGGAATCGACCGCAATCTCGCGCGGCGCCTCGCCTTTGCGGTTCACGACGATCTTGCCCGGCATGGCGCCTTCGCGCGCCGCGGCGTACGGGTTGGGGACGAAAATATTGCCCTCGCTGCCAAAAATGCGCAGCACGTTTTCCTGGTTCAGGCCCACGCCGGTGGCGAGGTTCGCCACGATGTTGCCGGGGAACTTGAGCGTGGCCACGGCCCAGGCGTCCACGCCGGTCTGCGGATGCAGGAACCCTGCGCCGGAAACGGCGACCGGATCGGCGAACGGCAATCCCTGCGCGGCGCCTGCCACGAGGCGCGCGATGGAAGTGGTGTAGCCGCCGACATCCAGGATGCCGCCGCCGGCCAGCGCATTGCTCCAGAGCCGCCCGTCGGCGTTGAATCCGGCGTGGAAGGAGAACGCGGCTTGGATCACGCCGACGTCGCCGATGGCCTTGGCGCGGAGCAGCTCCACGAGCTTGGCGGTCTGCGGGTGGCAGCGGTACATGTAGGCTTCCATGAGGAAGACCTTGTTAGCCACGGCCGCCTCGATCATGGCCTGGGCTTCGTACTGGTTGAGCCCCGCGGGCTTCTCGACCAGCACGTGCTTGCCGGCCTCGGCGGCCTTGATGGCCCATTCGGCATGCTGCGGGTGCGGCGTGGAGATGTAGACCGCCTCGACATTTGGGTCGGCCAGCAGCGCCTCATAGGAACCGTGGCAGGTGGCGATGCCGAACTCGGCGCCGAAGGTCTGCGCCTTCTCCGGCGACCGCGACCCCACGGCCGCCAGTTCGCCGGTCTGCGAGGCTTTCACGCCGCGCGCAAACGCCTTGGCAATTGCGCCCGTGGCCAACAAACCCCAGCGGATTTTCGTACTCATGGTTCAGACTCCTTCACGATACGGAAGAATCGCGCCACGGGGTGGCGCTCCCACAACTTGCAGTTCAAGCAATCGATTTCGCGGCAGCGAAATCTATGACCGCACGCGGTCGACGTATTCGCCGCTGCGCGTATCGATGCGCACGGTGTCGCCTTCGTTGACGAACAGCGGCACGGGAAGTTCGAAGCCGCCCTCGAGCGTGGCGGGCTTCATGACCTTGCCGGAGGCGGTGTTGCCGCGCGCGCCCGGCTCGCACGTCACGATCTTGCGCTCGACGAAGTTGGGGAGGGTGACTTCGATGACCAGGCTCTTGTAAAGCAGGGCGTCGCACGGCATGTCGTCGGCCAGGAAGAAGCGGGACTGACCGAGCACGTCGGCGCTGACCCGGATCTCCTCGAAGTTTTCGTCGGTGAAGATGTAGACGTTGTCCTGCGCGTAGGAGAACCGCAGCGGCAACTGGCTCAACTCGGGCTTCTCGAACTTGTCGTTCGATCGGAAACTGCGGCTCATGGTCGAGCCGTTGAGCATGTTCTTCATCTTGCAGTTGTAGATCGCCTGGCCTTTGCCCGGCTTGCTGAAGTCGAAGTCGGTGATGATGAACGGCTGGCCGTCGATTTCGATCTTCAGGCCCTTGCGCAGGTCGGATGCAACGTACATGGAACTAACCCCTAGGTTTTCTGTGTCGGGAAACCTATTGTTTGTGATTCTGTGTGTCGAGACGTGCGGAATCCTACCGGTCGGCAGCCGGTACTGTCAAGGACGGTTGACAGTCCGGCCCGGCTCTGCAAAACTGCCGACTGCTCATGAGCGCCAACCGCAAAGCGATCGTTTTTCTCGGCGACGGCATGGCGGACGAGCCGGTGCCGGAACTCGGCAACCGGACCCCGTTGCAGGCCGCGCGCAAGCCGGCCATGGACCGCATCGCGCGGGAAGGGCGTTCCGGCACCCTGCTGACGCTGCCCGAAGGGTTTCCCACCTCGAGCGATGTGGCGAACATGTCCGTGCTGGGCTGCGATCTGCGCACGGAACTGTGCGGCCGTGGTCCGCTGGAAGCCGCCAGCCAGGGGCTCCCGCTCGGCCCGCACGACATCGCTTTCCGCGTGAACCTCGTGACCGTGGATGCGGAGGGGGTGTTGCGCGACTACTCCGGCGGGCAGGTTTCGCGCGCGGATGCCCGCGACGCCATCGACCGGCTCAATGCTGCGCTCGGCTCGGACAAGATCCGCTTCCACCCCGGCGTCAGCTACCGCAATCTGCTGATCCTTTCCGGGCCGGAGTTCAGCGCGGACGTGCTCTGCGACAAGCCGGACGACAATCACGGCAACCTCGTGGCCGAACACCTGCCGCGCGCCAAATCGCCGGCCGGCCGGCACACCGCCGCGGTGCTGCGCGATCTCATCGCCCGCGCCAGCGTGGTCCTGCAGGAATGTCCGGCCAACGCCATCTGGCCGTGGAGCGGCGGTCGCGCCGGCGCGATCCATCAGCTGACCGAGCGCTACGGCATCACCGCAGCCGTGATCTCCGCCGTGGACGTGATCAACGGCCTCGGGCGCTGCATGGGGATGGACGTGATCCGCGTGCCGGGCGCCACGGGGTACATCGACACCCATTACGAGGGGAAGGCCGACGCGGCGATCGCGGCGATCCGCACGCACGATTTCGTTTTCGTGCATGTCGAGGCGCTGGACGAGGTCTCGCATGCGCAGAACGCGCCGTTGAAAATCCGGACCATCGAGGATTTCGACGCGCGCCTGATCGGCCGCGTGATGGCCGCCGTGGATCCGTCCGTGACGCTCGCAGTGCTGCCGGACCACCCGGTGCCGGTGCGGACCGGGAAGCATACGCGCACGCCGGTGCCGGTTGCCGTGCGCCGGGCGGACTGGACGCCGGATGGCGTGCAGACCTACGATGAGGCGGCTTGTCTCCATGGCGCGCTCGGCGCGCTCCGGGGGCGCGAATTCATGGATCTGCTCTTCAGAACGGAGTAATGGTATGAATGAATTGGAAGAAGGCAACCGCCTGACGCTCGATTTCGCCAAGATCGCCAAGATCGTCGAAAAGTGCAAAGACAGCATCCCGGTGGCGGTGCAGCATGCGGACACGCGCGAGGTTATCCTGGTGGCGTACACCAATGAGCAGGCCATGCGCAAGGCCTTCGCCGAACGGACCCTGGTTCTCTGGAGCACTTCGCGCAACGTGTTGTGGGAGAAGGGAAAAACATCGGGCGAGACGTTCGACCTGCTGGAAGCGCGCGTCAACTGCGAGCAGAATTCGTTGCTGTACATCGTGCGCCCCCGCCGTGGCGGAATCTGCCACACCAACAACCGCCAAGGCGTACCGCGCAACTGCTACTACCGGCGCATCAATTTCGATTCCATGTCGTTAGAGAACCTCGATCCGTAAAGGCGTCGCGGAGCTCCGCCCTCCACTTGGGAGGGGCGAGCTCTGTTTCATTGCCGTGTCTCCGGCTTCGTGTCCGGGGCGTGTCTTTCGCCGGACAGGAGACACTGCGGACGCATCGTAGATCGACATGGTTTCTGCGGTTGCGTGGCGTTTTCTATCGCTGGCGAGAAACCGGCGCGTGCGGTTGTAGTCGACATGCATTCCGGGGCGCCTCAAATCCATTTTCCAGCCGGCTGGCACACGGTGTGCTTTATCTCAAGGTGGAACTCGATGTTGGTGGAGCGAAAAGGATAAAAGCCTAATGGCTAAACTCATCCTGCTTCACTGACAGACCAGTTCGCGCCCGACATCAGGTTGTGTCGGGCGATTTTTTATCATCGGAGCATGCAAGACGTGACTTTATTCGAGCCCTTCTCCATCCGGCACTTGCGTCTGCGCAATCGTCTGGTCATGCCGCCCATGTGCATGTACAGCGCCCATGATGGGGTTGCCAACGATTTTCATGTCGTTCACTACGGCACCCGGGCCATGGGTGGCGTCGGACTGATCATCCTCGAAGCCACGGGCATACTTCCCAACGGGCGCATCTCGGACCGTTGTCTCGGACTTTGGAAGGACGAGCAGATTGCGCCGTTGCGGCGGGTGGTCGATTCCTGCCATCGTGGGGGCGCCAAGGTGGCTGTGCAGCTTGCCCACGCCGGCCGCAAGTGCATCGCCACCGGCGTTTCCCACGTTGTAGCGCCCAGCCACCTCCGGTTCGGCGAAACGCCGGAATACCGCGATCCCGAGGAATTGACGCCCTTGGAGACCGCGACCATTGTCGAAGCCTTTGGCACCGCGGCCGCGCGAGCCAGCATCGCCGGCGTGGACGCCCTGGAGGTGCACGCCGCCCACGGCTATCTGATCAACCAATTTCTCTCGCCGCTCACCAACCATCGGTGCGATTCCTATGGCGGCAGCGTGCCGAACCGGGTGCGCTTTCTCAACGAAGTGTTGCAGGCCGTGCGACGCGAATGGCCGGCGCCGCATCCGCTGCTACTGCGGGTTTCGGCCACCGATTATGTCGCGGGCGGCATCGATGTCCCGGACATGGCGGAAATCGTCAACCAGGTCAAAGCGGGGATCGACGTTCTGCACGTGAGCAGCGGCGGGCTGATGCCGGTCATGCCTCCGCAAAGCCCCGGCTACCAGGTGCCCTACGCCGAAGCGTTGCGTGCGGCCTGCGGGCTTCCGGTCATCGCCGTGGGCATGATCACCACCGCCGGGCAGGCGGAAGAGATCGTGCAGACGCAGAAGGCCGACCTGGTCGCCATGGGGCGCGAATTGTTGCGGAATCCCTATCTGCCGCTTGCGGCTTCGCAACGTCAGCGCGGTCCCGCGCTCTACCCCCGCCAGTACGAGCGGGCGTTCGTCTGAACACAGCCAAATGGTTGTTGGCAACGGAGGGGGAAAAGAGCATCCTACAGTTGTGGTCGGGATCAGCCTGGCCAGCTCCGAACTTCTTCCTGTCATGGTGGAGGCGTCGGGATATCAAAATCACGTGACACGAGAAGAGGGATTCAGCATGGATATCTATGTAGGCAACCTCCCATACGAGGTAACGGACGCCGAACTGCAGGCGCATTTCGAGGCGTTTGGCAAGGTGGCGTCGGCACGCGTGGTGATGGACAAGGCCACGGGCCGCGCCAAGGGGTTCGGATTCGTCGAGATGGCGGATCGCGCGGAGGCGGAGAAGGCCATCGCGGGAACCAACGGCGCGGACTTCAAGGGTCGCCCCCTGCGCGTGAACGAGTCGCAGCCCAAACCCCGCGATGATCGTGGCGGTGGCTTCGGCGGCGGTAAGCGCTGGTAATCCAGTCGTTCGTCGCGATTGATCAGGGCATCGGTGCATTCGTACCGGTGCCCTTTTTTATTGCTGCTCTTGCGCTGAACGGGGAAAGGACGTATTATTAATTCCCGTAACCCACGAATGGAAACTGTATGCCCAGCGATGATGCCATAGAAGTCATTGGTACGGTGGTCAAAGTGCTGCCTGCCACCATGTACAAGGTCAAGCTTGAGAACGGGCACGAAGTGCTCGCGCACATCTCGGGCAAAATGCGCAAGTTCTTCATCAAGATCGCCGCGGGCGATAAGGTTACGCTCGAAATTTCCCCCTACGACCTGTCCAAGGGGCGAATCATCTACCGCCACAAGTCGTGATTTCTCGGGTACGAGAAATCACTAATCCTGCGGCGGCGGGTTTCCTGATTAGGAACCTGTCGGACTTTGGTTTTGGATCGGGCCGGTACCTTCTGCCGACAGGTTTCAAAAACTAGCAGCCTGGTCGGCAGACGGTTCTGTGAATCCAAGAGGTAAGACCGATAGGCTGCTAGAGCGAAAACAGCCGGAGACAGCGGCGGAAATCCGCCGGCAACGGACTGTGTGCGCGCAGAATTCCCGGTTGGAACGGATGCGGCATCTCGATGTCCGTCGCGTGCAGCATCTGCCGGGCGACCTGCTGCATGCGCGAATCGTACGCGGACTTGAGGCCATACTGGTGGTCGCCGATCACCGGATGGCGGATGCCGGCGAGGTGGCGGCGAATCTGATGTGTGCGTCCCGTCTCGATGCGCAAGGCCAGATAGGTCGCATCGGGGCTCGATGCCAGCGTCGTCAAATGCGTGACCGCCGGTTCGCCGTCGATCGCCTCGCGGATGGTGGAGGAGCGCCGTTCGATGCGCCCGACGCAGATCGCGTGGTAGACCTTCAGGACGCGCCGCGTCTTGAAAACCGTTACCGCCGCATTGAAGGCGGCGGCATCGCGCGCCACCATCAGGCATCCGGAGGTGTCGCGGTCCAGACGATGGATGACGCGGAGTCCCGGCGCGGCCAACTGCGTGCGCAACCGCTCTTCCGCGCTATCCGGGCCGATGGTCAGAATACCGGCCGGTTTGTCCACGAACAGGTAATGCGCGTCCTCGATCAGCACGCGAATGTTCTGCGGTTTCGGCTGTTGGGCTGCCGCCGCGCTCGTCTGCACGACATCGCCCCGCCGCAGCGTGTGATGAGCCATCCAGACAAGCTGGCGATTCACCCACACTTGGCGCTCATCCAGCAGGTTCTTGGCGGCACGGCGCGATACGCCCAATCGGTGCGCCAGAAAAGCCTGCACCGTCTGCCCCTCCTCGGAGGCGGCAATCGTCAGGGACGTGAGAACGTTTTTTCCCGCATGCATAGGATAGTTGAGCAGGGAGGGAGTCGGCCTTGGCCGGTGCCTGCCATTCGCGCCCGGAAAGGCGTCACCCTTCGTGAATTTCAACGAACGAGCAGACAAGTCCCACGACTTCCTTCGACTCCAGGCTGCGGTCCACATCGATGGCGGCGCCGATGCCAAACGAACGGCCATCGAGAGCGGTCGCTTTCAGCATGCCCAGCCAGCGTTCGCCGGCGAAAGCGCGCTGCAACGGTTCTTTTGCCTGCGGATCGCTCGGCCAGAGGCCAACCAGCGGCTTGCCGATGAGTTGCTCGTCTTTTTCGCAGCCCCACAGGGTCCGCAGCGTCCGGCTGGCATAGGTGATTTGGCCTACGCGATCACACACCGCCACGGCCGAGAGGTCGTTGGCCAGGGCGTTTTGGAGGCTGCGGAGCAGTTGCGACTGGCGTTTGCGGCGCTCCATGCTGCGCACGGAAAAGACCATGTCACCCTCGTTGATGAGGTCGATCGGACTGATGGCAACCTCGGCCGGGAAGGTCGTGCCATCCTTGCGGATGCAACGGGCATCAATCAACACGTGCCGGTTTTCGGACAGTCCCTGTTTCACCCGCTCCAGGAGTTGCGGTGTAATGCCGGGGATTAATTTGACGATTTCCATATCCCAGACTTCATTCCGGTCGAACTGGAACGCATCCTGAACACGGCCGTTGCTGTCAATCACATGCCCTTTGGGATCGGTAACGAATACGGCGTCGTAGAGACCGCGGAGCAGTTGCTTGTAAAGCGATTTGTGGTCCTGCCGGTATGCGGACGGTTTGCCGGATGCATCGGCCGGAACCGCAGCGGCGGGTGCGAGGGGCGCGGGCTCCTCCCCTGACACGGCGGCGGCAGACACAGGAGACGGAGCCGCCGGCGCAGGTTTGGGCGGTTCCGGTGCCGGAATGCTACTCGGTCGCTTAAATAGAAACTTCATTATCCATGCCTTAAACTGAAGGCTATATTTATAGATGAATCCACCCGTGCATGCAATGCCGCATTCGAATCCCTCGCACCCAACGCTCGCAGAACGGGGACGCTACATCCGGACCTTGAACGTCCGGATTTCGAACGGCTGCAAGGCCAGCGCCATACGGCCGGTCGCTTTTCCCCTGGCTTCGTCACGCCACTCCATCAGATCGGTGGGCACGATCTTCGCCTTGGGTTGGGCACAGACCAGTTCGCCGTGTGCGGCCACGCCGCGGGTTTCGACCACGCGCACGACCAGACAGTCTTCCTTTTCGGCGCGCTTCAGCACGGCGAGCTCGATTCCTTCGCCGGAGACCGTTACCGGCAACGCCATGTCCTTTGCCGCAAAACCGGCGAAGAGTTCCACGCTCTGGTTGATCGCCGCCGCGTTGGCCCGCACATCCGAGGCGACCAGATCGCCCGTGTGCGGCAGGAAACTGTAGGTGAATTGGTGCACGCCGATGTCCGCCACCGGATCGGGTTCGGTCGGGGCGCGCAGGAGCGAAAGCTCCAGCGTGTGTCCCTTGACGCGGTAGCCGTACTTGCTGTCGTTCAGCAGCGCCACGCCGTAGTCGTGGCGCGACAGGTCGGCATACCGGTGCGCCACGCATTCGAACTGCGCGTAGTCCCACTTGGTGTTGTCCGTGGTGCTGCGCTGGACAAAGCCGTACTGGATTTCCGACGAGGCCTTGTCCGTCAGGATGGTGGTTGGAAAGGCCACGCGCAGGATCTTGTGGCTTTCGCGCCAGTCCACCTCGGTGACAAAATCCAGCCGCTTGCCTTCGCGTCCCAGCCAGATCTGCTGGCGGATCGTGGACGCTTCGCCCACGCGGAGCGTGGCCTGCAAACCACAGCGCACCTCGCCGGCCACGCGCTCGATGCCCTCCACACGTGGGGCGGCGAGACGCTGGTTCACATAGTATTCATCGATGTCCCATGCGTCATAGGTGTGCGGGTGGTCGTCGAACAGGGAGAGAAGGTTCCCCGGTTCGCCGGTCGGAATGACTTCCATGCCGGCTTCCTTGTCGAACGCGCGCACCACGCGCAGACCGGTGTCGAACTCATAACGCATCTGCGCATTCTCGAGCACGAGCGCGTGCCGGCCGGATGCCGGCGCAGACACCACGCGCCGCGCCCGTCCCGTGCCGCGCGCGAGCGTCACAAACTGTTGCCCCGGCGCCTGTATCCACGCCACCACGCCATCGGCTTCGCGTTGCACCGGCACCGGCTCTCCGTCCGAGGTCGTGACTTTGTCCCATCCGACCGGCAGCTTGACAGGTGATGCAAAACCCTCCGTCGATGGATTGAATACGGTCAGTGCATTCTTGGCGTTCGTCAGCATGCGGCGGGCGGCTTTCTCCTCGAGTTCTCTGGCCCGCCTGACCACGCCCTGCAGCATGGGAATGGTCTCCTCGTAGACGCGGTGAATGCTGGACCCGGGAATGATGTCGTGGAACTGGTTGACCAGCGTCTCTTTCCAGAGACGGTCAAACTCGGCTGTGGGGTAAGTGTCCAGCCCGGCGCTGGCGCAGACCATCTCGGCGGCGCGCAGCGCCTCCTCGGCGCGGCGGTTCCAGCGCTTTACCGCAGCCTGCGTGGTCAGCGTACCGCGATGATATTCGAAGTAAAGTTCGCCGCACCAGGTCGAAAGATCCGGCCAGTAGGCGGCGATTTTCTCCAAGACAGGCTGCGTCGGACTGAAGTGGAAGCGCGGCGAGCCGTTCAAATCACGCAATCGCAACCCTCGCTCGATGTGCTCTTCCTTGGGGCCGCCACCGCCGTCGCCCATGCCAAAGAGGCAGATGGATTCGCGCACCAGGCCTCGCTCCTGGTTGTTGGTCTCGTGCTTGCACAGGCTGTCGGGCAGGACGCTGCTGTTGTAGGAGTCCTCCGGCGGGAAGTGTGCCAGCACCTCGCTGCCATCAATGCCGCGCCAGATGAAGGTGTTGTGCGGAAACTTATTGTAGCGGTTCCAGGACAGCTTCTGCGTCAGGAAGTACTGCATCCCCGCCTTTTGCAGGATCTGCGGCAGGTTGCCGGAATAGCCGAACACGTCCGGCAGCCACAGGTTCTTTACGTCCACGCCGAACTCGTCGCGGAAGAAGTTCTTGCCATGCACGAACTGCCGTACCAGGGACTCGCCGCCGATCAGGTTGCAGTCCGCCTCGACCCACATGCCGCCCTGCACCTCCCATCTTCCGGCCGCCACGGCGCGCTTGATTTTTGCGTAGAGCGTGGGATAGTACTGCTTGGTGTAGGCATACAACTGTGCCTGCGATGCGCCGAAGACATACCCGGGGTAGCGCTTGATCAGGCCAATCTGGCTGGCGAACGTGCGGCCGCATTTGCGGATGGTCTCGCGGAACGGCCACAGCCACGCGGTGTCGATGTGGGCGTGTCCCACGCCGTACACATCCACCGTGGCCGGATCGCTGCACACGGCAAAGACCGGCTGCAGCGCGGCGCGGCAGGCGCGCGTCCCCTGCGTCGCGTAGACGTCCAGCGCTTTGCTGACGCCGCGCAGGACTTGCATGCGGCGCGCGGATTTCTCCGGCAGGGGCTTCAGCAGGAACTCAAACACCTGCAAATCGATCCAAAGCTGCCACTTTTCATAATCGAACCGGCAGAGCCGGATGGACACCACCCGCCCGTGGTGCGTACCGTGAATCGTGGACTTGTCCTCCGCCCAGGCCGGATCGCCGCAACGCGACACGCCAAACATTCCGTTCGCGCCGGTCTCGACCCAGAGGTCCACGGCTTCCCCACCCTTGCATTTCGGCAGGAGGTGCATCGTGTCCTTGCTGAAGGAGGAGTCAAAAACCGAGCCATTGGTCAAGCCGACGATCGGATCTCCTTTGCCGTCGAACACCAGCGCCTCGCCGGCAAAATCCAACCGCGCCGTGACATACGCGCCCTTCCACGATGCCGGCACCCGCCCCCGCAGGCGAAACCAGCCGCAGTCCCAGGTCTTCCCCCACGTATCGCCCTCGCGGATCGGCCGGTACGTGAGCGCGCGGCGTTTCGCGAAGGGTACCGGCTCGGGCGTCACAGCGAATACGGCCGTGAGCGGCACGGAATCCGTGACGATCTCCTTCGGCAGACGCTTCACGACCTCTTGCAGGCGGTCCATATGGATCTCGGGATAAAAATGCGACATCGCAAGGCTCCTGTCTGTCAGACACGGTTCATACGAAAAGGTGGCGCGACAATGTCCTCCGGCCCCCTGAGCACGAAAACCGGCCGCGTGAATGCCGGAGACAAGAGACAGGCGCAGTCATGCGCCTCGCTGCGCGCAATCTCCTACCGCTGCTCCTCGGAAGACACGGCGGAACGGCGTATTCGACCTTTGTTCGTGATTTCATCAACATAGCGTTGGACAAACCGCGTCCGCAAGGAGGATCTGCTTTGGAAAATTGTCCGGCGCAGCCTGACTTGTTCGTTTCGCACATGGCCCTCCCGGAAGCCCTGATTTCGCCATGCCCGGGGCGGGCAAATCTGCTATCCTTTCAGCATGCGTTTGCAACAAAACCAGGTTTGGCAGCTGGGCGACCAGTTCATCCGCGTCGTGCTTCTCGAGCGCAAGGCGGTGCAATACAAGATCACGAAGGGATCCGCCACCGTCGCCGGACCGCACCAATACGCGACCAAGAAGGATTTCTGCCGTCTCTTGAAGGGTGCGACGCTGCTGCCGCCCACCCCACGCATCGGCCCCATCGCGCCGAACGAGGCCCCGGCAAAAAATTGCCCGGGTGCGTGCCGCGTGCTATGATGAATTTCTCACGCGGCGGGAACCCGGTCCGCACCATTCCAGGGAGGGAGCGCACAGGATGCGAATCGCAATCGGCACGGATCACGGCGGTCTGGCCCTCAAGGAGGCCGTAAAGCGGTTTCTCGCAACGCGCCCGGTCGAGGTGCTGGACCAAGGGGCGCACACCCCCGTGCCGTCGGATTACCCCGACTACGCCATTGCCGTGGCGGAGGCGGTTGTCGAGGGGAAGGCTGACCGCGGCATCCTGCTCTGCACCACCGGCAATGGCATGTCCATCGCCGCCAACCGCTTCCCCGGCATCCGCGCCGCCATCTGCACAACGATCGAACTGGCCGTGAAGGCGCGCAGCCACAACAATGCCAACGTGCTCGTGCTGCCGGGATGTTCCCTTCCGGTCGAGGAGACCTGCCGCATCGTCGCCGCGTGGCTTGACACGCCGTTCTCCGGTGACGAGCGCCATGTCCGCCGCCTGACCAAGATCGAGCGCGCCGGCCGACTTTCCGAATTCGCCACACTCGCCGCATCCGACCCCCAGGTGCACGCCGCCATTGCCGGGCACGTTGCGCAGGAGGACACCACGATCAACCTGATCGCCTCCGAGAACAACGTCACCCGCGCCGTGCGCGAAGCCCAGGGGAGCGTGCTCACCAACAAGTACGCCGAAGGCTACCCCGGCAAGCGCTGGTACAGCGGCTGCCGCTACGTCGACGCGGTCGAGACGCTGGCCATCGAGCGTGCCAAGGTGCTTTTCGGCGCCGAGCACGCCAACGTGCAGCCGCACTGCGGCAGTTCGGCCAACATGGCGGTCTACTTCGCCATGCTGCAGCCCGGCGACACCATCCTGGCCATGAGCCTCGATCAGGGCGGCCATCTCACACACGGCAGCCCCGTGAACTTCTCCGGCAAGCTCTACCAGATCGTCCCCTATCAGGTTTCCGCGCAGAGCGAGATGCTCGACTACGACGCCATCGAGGCCAAAGCCGTCGAATGCAAGCCCAAGCTGATCGTGGCCGGCGGCAGCGCCTACCCGCGCATCCTTGACTTCCCGCGCTTCCGTCAGATTGCCGACAAGGTCGGCGCCCTGCTGATGGTGGACATGGCGCACATCGCCGGCCTCGTCGCCGGCGGCGCCCACCCGAACCCCGTGCCGTACGCCGAGTTCGTCACCTCCACCACGCACAAGACCCTGCGCGGCCCGCGCAGCGGCCTCGTGCTCTGTCAGGCGAAGTTCGCGGCCGCGCTCGATAAGACCGTCTTCCCCGGCCTGCAGGGTGGCCCGCTCGAGCACACTACCGCAGCCAAGGCCGTCTGCTTCCACGAGGCCCTGCAGCCCGCGTTCAAGACCTACGCCGCGCAGATCGTGGCCAACGCCCGCGCGCTCGCTACGGAACTCACGGCCAAGGGGTTCCGCCTCGTCTCCGGCGGCACGGACAACCACCTGATGCTCGTCAACGTCGGTGCCAGCGGCCTCACCGGCAAGGATGCCGCCGCCGCGCTCGACAGCGCCGGCATCATCTGCAACAAGAACGCCATTCCGTTCGACACTAGGAGCCCCTTCGTCACCTCCGGCATCCGCATCGGCACGGCCTCGGCCACCACCCGCGGCATGCGCGAGCCCGAAATGCGTCGGATCGCCGCCTGGATCGCGAAAATCCTCGGCAGTGCCAAAGACACCACCCTGCAGGCGACCGTGCGACAGGAAGTCACCGCGCTTGCGAAGCAGTATCAGGTGCCGTAAGGATTAGTTGTCAGTGAACAGTAGCTCCCTCGTGCATCCACCCGTATTATTCGCTGCTCGCCATTTGCTGCTCACTGTTTACTGATTACTGATCACCCCTGGAGCGCTATGCACCCTCGTAAAAAAATCTACCTCAGCGGGCCGATCATGGACGAGACCCACACCGCAGCCAAGACCTGGCGCGAGGTGGCCAAGCAGCAGCTCTGCGACCATTTCATCCTGCTTGACCCCATGCGCCGCAACTTCAAGGACCGCGAGGTCGACAGCGCCAACGAGATCGTGGAGTTCGACCTGCAGGACGTGCGCGACGCGGACATCCTCCTCGTCAACTACAACAAAGCCTCCATCGGCACGGCCATGGAGGTCTTCTACGCCGCCCACGACCTTGGCAAGTTTATCGTGGCCTTCTCCCCCTTCTCCTTCCAGGACTGCTCGCCCTGGATGGTCAAGTACTGCACCAAGATCCTCCCCTCGCTGGAGGACGCCGTGACCTACATCCGCGAGAATTTTGTCCAGCGGCATGTGGAATAAGAGTTATCAGTAAGCAGTAACCCGTGAGCAGTGGGCGATCAAAGGTGCAACGCTCGTTTAGGCGATACACCCCCTCGCTAAAGCTCACAAGTCGCGCCTGCATATTTCTGAGGATATGGAACTACGACCGCTGCTTACTGCTCACTGTTTACTGATCACTCCACTCCGATGCGCCTCACCCTCCACACCGCCTCCGGCGTCCCCTACTCCCTCGACTGGTCCACCTGGTCCGCAAAGGACCGTGCGGTGCTGACGTTCGTGCGGCGCGACGGCAACCTGCTGCTGATCCGGAAGAAGCGCGGCCTGGGCGCGGGAAAATACAACGCGCCCGGCGGCCGCATCGAGGCTGGCGAAACGCCGGAGGCCGCGGCCGTGCGCGAAACGCAGGAAGAACTCCGCGTCACGCCATTCGGCCTGCAGCCCGCCGGCCGGCTCCGCTTCCAGTTCGTGGACGGCTACAGCATCGACTGCCACGTCTTCACCGCCACCAGTACCGCAGGCATTGCCACGGAGACGGACGAAGCCGTCCCCTTCTGGTGCGCCGAAGCCGCCATCCCCTACGGCGAGATGTGGTCCGACGACCGCCTCTGGCTCCCGTTGCTGCTGGCAGGCCGCCTTTTCGAGGCCTGGTTCGTCTTTGACGGCGACCTGATGCTGTGGCATGAGTTGCGCGTGGCGCCCGACCGTGGCTGACGGCCCGTCGCCGCATCCCAAACCCGGAGAGTCCAACATGAAACGATGGGGATTGCTGGTTACCGGACTTTATTTTGTAATGCTGGCACTGCTGACATTCCCGGTGGCTTATGCGGCAGCGCTGCCACACCCTTCTGTCAAGGAAGCGCTTCAGGTGTATGCGGCGATCCCCTACTGGATCTGGATCGCCGTGCTGCTCGCGGGGCAGGTCCTGCTGCTCTTCGTGCCGATCCGCCTGGCGGAGCGGCGGCCCGTCGGTCGCCGGCCGCTGATTGCGCCGATTGTCACGACCGGTTTCTTTCTGGGGTGCCTGACGTTCTTCTTCGCGCTGTCGATCCAGCTGGCGAACTGGGGCGACCATCTCTTCCCGAAAGATCTGTCCGGCGGCATCCTGCGCCTGTGGACCTGCGGATCAATCATCATGGGCTGGCTGCTCTGGGGCGCGCTCTTTTTCCTGCGCTCGCGCGCGGAGGCGCCGGAGGCGCTGGTCAAGCGCGCCACGCGCTGGCTGCTGCGCGGCAGCGTGCTGGAGCTGCTGGTGGCGGTCTCGAGCCACGTGATCGTGCGGCGGCGCGGCGATTGCTGTGCACCGTTCGGCACGTTTCTGGGGATCGCCGCGGGGCTGTCGGTGATGCTGCTGGCGTTCGGCCCGGGCGTGCTCTTCCTCTTCCAGGAGCGGCGCCGGCGCCTGCAACCGAAGGACGTCCAGCGGGTGTAGCGTCGCCTACGACTCCTGCAGGTCGCCATCGTAGAGCTGCGCGCGGACATGCTCGTCCGGTTCCTCGATGTGCAACCCGATGTTGATCAGGATGCCGATTGCCACGAACGCGGTGATGAGGTTCGAGCCGCCGTAGCTGATGAACGGCAGCGCCAGCCCCTTGGATGGCAGCATGTCCGTCACCACGCCGATGTTGAAGAGTGCCTGGAAGACCAGCAGCAGCGTCAGCCCGAACGCGATCAGGCGCCCCAGCCGGTCTGGCGCACGCGCCGCGATCAGCAGGCCGCAGACAAGAATTCCGCCGAAGGCCAGCAGAATCCCCATCGTGGCGGGCAGCCCCCACTCCTCTCCCACGATGGCATAGATGTAATCCGTATGCGCCTCGGGTAGGTAGTAGTGTTTCTGCATGCTATTGTTGAGCCCGACGCCCCACTCGCCGCCGTTGATGAACGCCATGCGCGACTGCTCCGGCTGGTGACCCCGGTTGGATTTCTCCACGTCCTGCAGCACCTGGTCCACGCTCTTGCCCAGCAGGGCCGCACACTGCTCCGTCAGCAGGGAGGTCTTGCCGAACGCCTGGATCGCATACACCATCACGCGCTCACTGCGCACCTGATCGTGCAGAATCATGATCAGAAACCCCAGACTTCCCAGAAATCCCGCGCCGATGACGTACACCCAGCGGACACCCGCCACAAACATGATCCCCACCCCCACCATGGCAGTCACGAGCGTGGCGCCGAAGTCCGGCTCCTTAAGCAACAACCCCAGGCATGCCGCCAGCACGCCGACCGGAATGAGAAATCCTTTGCGGAAGGTGCGAACGCGCCAGCCGATGTGCGCCATCCAGGCAGACATCAGGATGACCGTGGCCAGCTTGGCCAGCTCACTGGGCTGAAAGCGCAACGCGCCGTGACCGATCCAGCGGCTGCTGCCGTGCGACCGAATGCCGATGCCCGGCACAAAAACGGCCAGCAACCCGCCGATGATCACAATCAGCACCGCGAGCCACAGCCACCGGTTCTTGTCCCAATGGTGGTAGTCGAACCGCGCGGCGGCGAATCCGAGCGCCAGCGAAATTGCCATCCAGATCAGCTGACGCTTCAGGAAGTACTGCGCGTCGCCGTAATTCTGCATGGCCCGCTCGGAACTGGCGGAGGCCACGAAAATAAGACCCATCCCCGCCAGCGCAGCGACGCACGTAACGAGCGCGACGATCACCTTGCGCATGGCGGATACGTCTCGAGCGAAACGGGGTCAGGCAAACATCAGGGCGACAGGGCGGCCGAGGCCGGAATCTTCAGGACTTGTCCCGGCTGCAGGTCGGACGACGTGAGATTATTGAGGGCCTTGAGCTCGTCCGGGCTCACACCCCAGCGGATGGCGACGGCGTAAACATCCTCGCCTTCCTTGACCGTGTAGGTCTTGGCAGCGGCAGGCACAGCAGCTGCGGCGGCGGCAGGCGCAACGGCAGCAGGAGTGGCAGACGCGCCAGCGGCCGGAACAGCCTCAACCGGAGGCGGCGGAACCGCGCCGGCATCCGGAGCCGGAGCAGCTGCGGGCGCGGCGACGGGCGCAGCAGCCTCGCCCTTGGCCGGGATCGACAGCTTCTGGCCTTCCTTCAGCTTCGACTTGTCCGTCAGCTTGTTGGCCTTCTTCAGGTCCGACTGCTTCACATGGTGGGCAGCAGCGATGGTGGCGAC
>Ga0118677_10006137_pt1 | contig 20540 bp, 21 predicted proteins | sample AliMusrvi5mmetaG_FD_86154 | JGI IMG/M metagenome (GOLD analysis project Ga0118677, IMG submission 86154)
GGATGCAGGGGGGCGATCTGGACCTGGACCAGGGCAATCGAGGCCACGGCGCCCGCGCCCATTACTTTCTTGGCGTCCGCCAGCAACCGCGCTTGCAGCGCCGGCTGATCCACCGCCGTTGCATCACCGGCCTTGGCGACACCCGTGCCGTTCACGTCGCGCAGAAAAACGTCCTGGATGAAGGCCAGCTTGTTGCGCACCGCCAAGGCATTGGTGTCAGAGGTCGCGGTCAGCCGGCTGGAGATATAGGCATAGCCGGCCAGCTTGCCGTCGGCACCGGTCATCGGCGCCATCAGATAGGGCATATCCACATTGGTGCCGGGCTTGCCGTCCTTGCCGCCAGCGGCAGGCGCGTCGGCGGCGAAAGCGGCACCGGTCAGGGCAAACAGGAACAGGGCGGTCAAAGCGTGGCGCATCCCCCGAGGCTGACAAAACAGGGTTAGCGAAAGGTTAAGGTCCGAAGTTAGTGTGGCCCCGCAACTTGAACTAGAAATGCCGATAGCCGCTTTTCGCTATCGCGACAGGCTGGCCGTCATGGCGCAGTTCGACGCCCTGCCCCGCCGTCACAATGCCGATGCGGGTAACGGGAATGGCCTTTGCCGCCGCCAGAATGTCCTTTTCGCGCGCCGGATCGGCGGTGAAGGCAACCTGATAATCGTCGCCCGACGTCGCGGCGCGCACGATGGCTTCGATGCTGTCGCCCCATAAGGCGCGCAAGGCGGCGGAGCGGGGAATGGCCTGCGCATCCAGCGTAATGCCGACGCGCGATGCCGCCGCAACATGCCCCAGATCAGCAATCAGGCCGTCGGAAACATCCACGGATGCGCTGGCGCGCCCTGGTAAACTCGCGCCGAAATCAATCGGAGGATGCGGCACACGATAACGGGAGATCAGGTAATCGCGCTGCATATCGTCCAGCGTGTGCTTCTCGCGCTTGAAGATGGCGAGGCCGCCACCGCTGTCGCCGATGGCGCCTGTGACATACACCCCGTCGCCGGGCTTGGCGCCGGACCGGCGCACCATTTTCCCCGCCGGAACAAATCCAAAGGCCGTGATCGCAATGGACAAAGGGCCTTCGGTTGCGGAGGTATCGCCGCCCAGCAAGGACAGGGCATAGGTATCTTGCACCTCCCGCAATCCGGCCGCAAAATGTTCCAGCCATTCGCGCGTCATGCCCTGCGGCAGGGACAAAGTGAGCAAATAATATTCCGGGCGCGCGCCCTTGGCGGCAAGGTCGGAGAGATTCACCAGCAGCGCTTTCTTGGCGATGCTGTCGGCGGGGTCATGCTTGAAAAAATCGGTGCCTTCGGAAATCTGGTCCGTGGTGACCACCAGATCGAAACCGGGACGGGGCGTGATGACCGCCGCATCGTCCTTCAGGCCAAAGGCGCCGGGACAGGTGGCGAGCGGCGCAAGAATTTCGGCGATGATCGCAAATTCGTCCATCGCCGCCCTGCCCTAGAATTCCAGTTCGCCGTCGGGAACCGGCAGGCCGAATTCGGGGGCGCGCTTGCGCCGCGCCATGGTGTCCAGCGCGGCATTGACGAAGCCCGGTTCATCGCCCGAGAAGAAATCGCGCGCGATGCCGACATATTCGTCAATCACCACCTTGGCAGGCACATCGCGCCGCGCCACCAGTTCAAAGGCGGCGGCGCGCAGGATGGCGCGCAGGATGGAATCCACCCGCGCCAGGGTCCAGTTCTGCGACAGGCAGGCGGCGATGGCCTTGTCTATTTCCACCTGATGCTGCGGCACGCCCGTGACGATGCCAGCGAAGAAATCCGGATCGGGCGCATCAGCAAATTCGACAAAGCGATGATCGGCGAATTCGGCGGCCACTTCGTCGGCCCCGGTGCCGGCCAGCTCCATCTGGTAAAGCGCTTGCACCGCCGCCAGCCGCGCCGCGCCTCTTGATTTGGCCAAGGCCGTTGGAGTCAGTTCACTCATTGGCTCAATCCCAATCGGGCGCGCCACTGCATCAGGGCGACGCAGGCGCGGGCGGCTTCGCCGCCGGCATCGCCGCGGGAAAAGTCTGCCAGACGAAGGGCTTCGTCCTCATTCTCGCAGGCCAGAATGCCGTTGCCGATGCAAAGCCTGTGCTCGATCCCCAGCCGCATCAGGCCGTGGGCGCTTTCGGCGGCGATCATCTCGAAGTGAAAGGAGCCGGTCTTCAGGATACAGCCCAGCCCGAGATAGCCGTCATAGCGGCGCGAGGCAGCGGCCAGCGCGATGGCGGGCGGAATTTCCAATGCTCCGGGTACGGATAATCTCTCAAAGCTGGCGCTGCCTTTTTCCAGCGCCGCGGTGGCGCCGTCGGCCAGCGCGTCAGCGATGGTTTCGTGGTAGCGGGATTCGACGATCAAGACCCTCATGCGGTCTTATCGTCGCCTTCCAGTTCGCCGATCAAGGCTTCGAAGTCGCGCGTTTCGCGGAAGTTGCGATAGACCGAGGCGAAGCGGACATAGGCGACCTTGTCGAGCGCGGCCAGGGCCTGCATCACCAATTCGCCGATCATGTTGGCGGGAATTTCGTTTTCGCCCATGGATTCCAGGCGGCGCACGATGCCGGTGATCATGCGGTCCACCCGTTCGCGTTCCACCGGGCGCTTGCGCAGGGCGTGGGTGATGGAGCGTTCCAGCTTGTCGCGGTCGAAGCTTTCGCGGCGGCCATTCTTTTTCACCACGATCAATTCGCGCAACTGCACGCGCTCGAAGGTCGTGAAACGCCCGCCGCATTCGGGGCAATGGCGGCGGCGGCGGATGGCGGAATTGTCCTCGGAAGGACGGCTGTCCTTCACCTGGCTGTCGTCATGACCGCAAAAAGGGCAACGCATATCAATTCCTCAAGAATAGATCGGGAAACGGGCGCACAATTCGCCCACGCGCCGCGCCACGCTTTGCTCGACCTGGGCGTTACCCTCTTCGTTTTTGGCGACGGCGTCCACCACTTCCACGATCAGCTTGCCGATCTCGCGGAATTCGGCGGTACCGAAGCCGCGGGTGGTGCCGGCGGGCGAGCCCAGCCGGATGCCCGAGGTGATGACGGCCTTTTCGGTGTCGAAGGGCACCGCATTCTTGTTGCAGGTGATGGCGGCGCGGTCGAGCGCGTGTTCGGTGGGGCGGCCCTTGGCGCCCTTGGGGCGCAGATCCACCAGCATCAGATGGGTGTCGGTGCCGCCGGTGACGATGTCGAGGCCGCTGGATTTCAGCACTTCGGCCAGCGCCTTGGCATTCTCGATCACATTCTTGGCGTAGCTCTTGAATTCCGGCTTGAGCGCTTCGCCAAAGGCAACAGCCTTGGCGGCGATGACATGCATCAGCGGGCCGCCCTGCAGGCCGGGGAAGACGGCGGAGTTGAATTTCTTGCCCAGTTCAACATCGTTGGACAGGATCATGCCGCCGCGCGGACCGCGCAAGGTCTTGTGGGTGGTGGTGGTGACCACATGGGCATGCGGTAAGGGACTGGGATGCGCCCCGCCCGCCACCAGGCCGGCGAAGTGGGCCATGTCCACCATGAAATAGGCGCCGACTTCATCGGCGATCTTGCGGAAGGCGGCGAAGTCGATCTGGCGGGCATAGGCGCTGCCGCCGGCCAGGATCAGTTTGGGTTTGTGTTCGCGGGCGAGCGCCTGGACCTGGTCCATGTCAATGCGCTGGTCGTCCTTGCGCACCGTGTAGGGGATCGGCTTGAACCATTTGCCGGAATAATTCGCGGGATGGCCGTGGGTGAGATGGCCGCCTGCCGCCAGGTCCAGGCCCATGAAAGCATCGCCCGGCTGCAGCAGGGCGTAGAACACTTCCTGGTTGGCGTTGGCGCCGGAATGGGGCTGCACATTGGCATAGGCGCAATCGAACAATTGGCGGGCGCGGTCAATCGCCAGCTGTTCGGTGACATCGACATATTCGCAGCCGCCATAATAGCGCTTGCCGGGATAGCCTTCGGCATATTTGTTGGTGAGCACTGAGCCCTGGGCTTCCAGCACCGCCCGGGAGACGATGTTCTCGGACGCGATCAGTTCGATCTTGTTCTGCTGGCGGCCCAGTTCGTCGGCGATGGTGCGGGCGATTTCCGGGTCGGCTTCAGCCAGGCTTTTGGTGAAAAATCCGGAATTCTTCGCGCCTTGCGTGCTCGCCACCGCCGACATTCACCCACCTCTTTTGATGTGCCGTGACATGTTGATCGCCACGGCAGGAGTGGCGATTTACCCCTTCCCCCGCACCAAATCTAGCGCACCCGGCGGGTGCCGGCCAAAAGGGCGCAAAGGCCGCAGAAAGCCTGGGTTTTACGGCGTTTTTCAAGCAGAAATTGGTCTATACTGGTAATTTTGGAAGAATTCAGCAGAATAGACCAGCATAGAATCAATAAAGACCGGCATGGACCAGAAATCGGAAGACCCCATTCTCAAGCAGGTGACGGAAATCGTTGCCGCCTATCTCAGCAAGAATGAAGTCGCCGCCGCCGACCTGCCGGCGTTGATCAAAAGCGTGCACGACACGCTGGGCGGCTTTGGCGGCGCCGATGCGGGCGCCCCGGGCAAGGCGCCGGCGGTGCCGGTCAAGAAATCGGTGACACCCGATTTCATCATCTGCCTGGAAGACGGCAAGAAGCTGAAAATGCTCAAGCGCTATCTGCGGGCGCGCTACGGCCTGACACCAGACGCTTATCGCGCCAAATGGAATCTGCCCGCCGATTATCCCATGACGGCGCCGAACTATGCTGCCAAGCGCAGTGATTTCGCCAAACAGATCGGGCTGGGCAAACCGGTGAAGAAAAAACGCGACTGAATACCGGCCTGAAGGCACCTCATCATTCTGGCTGGTTGCGCGGGCCACCATCCGGGCACAGGCCTTCTTCACTCCAGCATCGGAATTCGTGCCATGCCCGCGCAGTTGGGACACATCCTTCCCCTTTCTGAAGGCATTCACGCCGGATTGTTTCTTGTCATTCTCGCTTGCATGACGGCGTATCGCCTGCATTGCGACACGCCGTCGCCGCAAAACGCCTCCCCGCAGCGATCCGTCATTCTGAGGGCGAGCACCCTGCTGACGAGCATGGGTCTGTTGTTATGCGCGGTATTTCTCTGCGCGCTTTTTTGCTATCTTCTATTCCCGAGCTACCTTGATCATGTGGAGCCGCTGGTTGCCGCCATATCGGCGCAATATGTGCATGGCATGCCGATTTATCCGCTGTGGGATCGCGCAGAGGGCATTTATGGCGTGCCGTATGGACCGGCCCTGTTTCAATTAAACGCGCTCGCGTTGGTTCTCCTTCCGACCATCGCAGGGTCAAAATTGCTGGGCCTGTTGATGCCCCTTCTCGCTGCTTTTCTGCAGTATTTCACAATCAGCCAAATCGAAAGCGACAAGAGCATCCGGCTCAGACTGATTGCATCGTCGGTCATAATTTTCTCGACCTCGTATTATTGTTTTGAAGACCGCGGGGATTCCTTCCTGGTCATGCTGAGTTCGCTCTGCATGTTCGCCTTCTATCGGCTGCGCCCAACCCCGGCAGCAATCGTTATCGGCCTTGCGGCGGGCCTTGCCATCGATATCAAGATACACGCTTTTTTGTATGTTCTGGCGCCCGCGCTGGGCCTTCTGGCACGGCAAAACTCCGCCAAGCAGATGGTCCGCTATGCCGTCATGGGCGTAGCCTGCGCCGTTGTTGCAGCGGTTCTGCCCTTCGCACTTCCGGATGTGGGCATTTCCCGATATGTCGCATATCTCTTTCTCGCCGGGAGCGTTGGCTGGGACCCGATATTGTTTGTACAAAATATTCTGGTCGTTCTGGCGCTCGCAGCGATACCTGCCGCAGCCTATTTCGTGCAACGCCCACAATTGGGCCGGGACAGTCGCGTATTTTTATTTTCCGCCGCTGCCATGGCGGTTGTGGTCGCAATTGCCGCTGCTGCGCCGGGTGCGGGTCCGCATCACCTCCTGCCCTTTGCTCCCGTCGCAATCATCGCGCTGGCAAAAGTTCTCGCGGCGCCAGGACAGCGGCCCCTCGCCAGGTCAGAAACGCTGAATGCCATATTTCTCTCGGTCCTGATCACATTCGGCGTGATCGGCTTTAATGCAAATGCGTATGTCATCGATACGACGATCAGGACCGCGGCAGCGGAAAGGCGCAAACTGGAAGAGTTGCTAAATTTGCACCGGCGCTTCCCGCAGGCCGAAATGGGCGTCTCCGATTTCGCGCACTATGAGGATACCTATTTGTATCCGGCAATTGCTTTCGACGGCAGCGAATTGAAGTTCGTGAGCGTCTCCTGGGAATGACTTCAGGCCGCTGGCGTAGACAGCAGCTACACGGTCGACCTTCTCACCGGCTGCAAAGTGGCCACGTGGATATTGCCCAGCCATGGCGCGCCGTTTACGAGCATCTCCCTCTTCACCCTCAAACCTTTGATGAGCGCTGCCTTCGTGGAAAGCTTCCATCGCAACTATCATTTGACCAGGCATGGAGACTATTTCGACGTCTGGCAGTGCAGAAACGCCGGACCATAAGGTGCTGTTGATTGACAGTATGCGCAGGCGTGGCGTAGGCCGCGCTAGGGTTTGACGTAAATGCTGGCAAAGGCGCCGGCATGGATTTCCTTCCAGCCGCGTTTGCCGACCAGAAACTGGCGCAGTGCGTCATGGCTTTTCATCCAGAGCACCGTGTTGATCTGATATTTCGCCAGCACCGCGTCCCAGGCGGCTTCGTTGACCGTTTCCTCGGTCAGCGGAAAATAGTCACGCAGCAGACCTTCGGGATACGCGGTGGCGGCCCGGCCATCCACGAAAATGGGAATGGCGCCGCGTGTGTAGAAAATCAGGTCGCCGCCGAGATTCCAATGATTGAGCAGCCGGGCATGGGGGGCATGCGCCTGGAGATAGTTGGCGTCCTGCTGCGACAGCAAGGGCACCAATGCGAAAGCCGGCTTCACCGCTACGAAAATCAGCGGCAGGGCTAAGCTTGTGATGAGCCCGGCGATCCAGAGTGGCTTTGCGATGTCGCGCTTTTGCGCCAGCAGGTTGGCCAGATGCAGCGAGAGCGGCACAGCGGAGAACAGAAAAAAGAAGGCCATGTAGCGGAACTGATAAAAGCCCAGCAGCAGGAATAGCCATGACAGCAAGCATGCTTCCAGGGGACAGCGGCGCGGACTTTGACTCTGGCCCCGCAGTTCAAGCGCCGCGAAGATCGCGATATATAAAATTCCGGGGATCCCGCCGGGCCAGGTGATGTTGCGGTAATAGGGCCACCATTCGGTGATATAGGCCTGGACGAAATTGCCCACTGTGGTGGTGGCAGCCGGATAGATGTGCCAGCCCAGCGGATTGAAAAGACTGGCGATGACGCAGGCTGAGGTCAGCAGGCCGAAGATTTTGACGGCAGCCCAATCGCGCCGCAGCAGCGCCACGGCCCCGAAAATGCCGGTGATGAAAATGCCGATCAGAAAGCCGCCATGCAGGTTGGCCCAGAGCAGCATCAGCGCGGGCAACAGATACAGGCCCCGGCCTGGTGTCAGGCAGGCGCCATAGAAGATCACGGCCAACAGCATGGTCGCCATGTTGGGCGATGCGGCGAGATAGATGTTCGGGAAGGCCGCGAAGGCGGGATACAGCAATGCCGCGATCAGCACGGCAATGCACACCCCCATATCGGCCGCGCCGCTGCGCCGGCAGATATGGGCGAGCGCGCCCGTGATGGCGGCGCCGCAAGCCAGCACCAGCAGAACCAGGCCGCTGAAATGTGCTTGCTGAAAGATGGCGCTGGCCAGGACATCCCAAAGCCAGGAGAGATTGACCCATTGCCGTGAGCCGGCGGTGAAGGACCAGGGATCCTGGGTGGGGATTTTGCCTTGCGCCCGGATCAGGTCACCGGCGGCCAGATGCCAGCCCAAATCGTAATGGCCCAGCAGGATTTTGGCATTGAGCAGGTAGTAGAGAGATGTGACGGCGATGAGGAAGACGTACAGCCCGGCCTTGTGCAAACGGGTGTTGCCGGAGGCGGCGAGAATAGAAGAAGGACTCGCCATGAAAATGGTCCGGGCGTGGGCGCGAAATTCTAGCCCGGCATGGTTAAAGTGGGCTTACCGCACCCTTAGCCCTTCTTTTTCTCGATGACATATTTGAGCTTGCGAACCGCGGCCTGGCTGAGGGCTTCGCGCGGCGCATTGGCGGGACCGACAATGCTGCCTTCGGCGCCGGTGGCGGCATCAATGGCGGTTACTTTAACGAAATTTCCCTGGATCACGAACTCAATAAGGATGTCGCCTTTGGAGCCCGTCAAGCCGCCACGCCACCAAGGCGCTTCACGTTGCAATGCGCCCAGAGCTTGTCCATCACCCGGACCAGATGGTCGAACATTTGGTCGTCATGGAACGGCGTGGGCGTAAAGCGCAGGCGTTCGGTGCCGCGCGGCACGGTGGGGTAATTGATCGGCTGCACATAGACGCCGTGATCGTTGAGCAGCATGTCGGAGATGATCTTGCAATGGCTGGCATCGCCCACCAGCACCGGCACGATGTGGCTGACCGACGGCATCACCGGCAGGCCGGCTTCGAGGAAGCGGCGCTTCAAGGTGGCGGCGCGTTCCTGGTGCTTCTGGCGCACTTCGTCATGCGCTTTCAGCCAGCGTACGCTGGCCAGGGCGCCAGCCGCCAGCACGGGCGGCAGCGAGGTGGTGAAGATAAAGCCATGGGCATAGGAGCGGATGGCGTCAATCAGCACGGCGTCGGCGGCGATATAGCCGCCCATCACGCCGAACGCCTTGCCCAGTGTGCCTTCGATAATATCAATCTGGTCCATCACGCCGTCGCGCTCGGCAACGCCGCCGCCGCGCTTGCCATACAGGCCCACGGCATGGACTTCATCCAGATAGCTCATGCAATTGTAACGCTTGGCCAATGCCACCAGGCCCGGCAGGTCGGCGATGTCGCCGTCCATCGAATAGACGCTTTCAAAGGCGATCAGCTTGGGCGCGGCGGGATCGGCGGCCTTGAGCAGCTCTTCCAGATGCGCCAGATCATTGTGGCGGAAAATATGCCGGGGACCGCCACCATGGCGAATGCCCGCGATCATCGAAGCGTGGTTCATCGCATCGGAGAAGATCACCAGGCCCGGCAGCACCTTCTGGAGGGTTTCCAGGGTGGCTTCGTTCGAGACATAGCCGGAGGTGAACAGCAGCGCCGCTTGCTTGCCATGCAGGTCGGCCAGCTCGGCCTCAAGTTCCACATGGTAATGGGTGGTGCCGGAAATGTTGCGGGTGCCGCCGGAGCCGGCGCCGGCCTGGTCGAGGGCCTTGTGCATGGCTTCGAGCACGACCGGATTTTGGCCCTGGCCGATATAATCGTTGGAGCACCAGACGGTGACTTCGCGTTCGCCGCCGGGGCCCGTGAAGGTGGCTTGCGGGAATCGGCCCTGAATGCGCTTGAGATCGGCGAAGACGCGATAGCGGCCTTCTTGCTTCAGCGCCGCCACGGCGGTCTCGAAATGGGAAGCGTAGGAAAACGACATTGTGCTGATGCCTGCTACTGCGTCGAACAAATCCGGGGCGACCTTATCGCATACGGGCCCCGGCCTTTCATGCAATTTGTCACATATTGATCTGCGTGCCGGGCATTATTTGGGCAAGTTTTTGCAAGTCACTCGCAACTAGAACATCACCCGGCCAATGAAACCGCCGCGTTAACCGCCATGGCTATGAAAACCGTGTTGAAGAAGAAAGACGCCACGCCATGGGCCAGTACGGCCTTGCGCATCGCGGTGGTCTTCACCTGGACGTCGGAGACCTGGGCCGTCATGCCGACCACGAAGGAGAAATAGAGAAAATCCCAGGGGCCGGCCAGCGCGCAGCCGGGAAAATCCAGGTCGCGGGTATCGTCTTCGTGCGTCTCGGGATCGTCGAAATAATGCAGGTCGGCATAGTAGAAGGCCATCACCGTGTGCAGCACGAACCAGCCCAGCAGCGCGCCGCTGCCCGCCAGCGCCAGGGCGGCAAGATCGAGGCTGTGCTTTTTGGACAGCGCCTCAAATACCGCCAGGCTGAAAAAACCCATGGTGCCGATGGTGATGAGGAACACCACCACAATGCCTTCATCGTCGCTGGCGGCGCGCTTTTGCAGGTCCTGCGGCGTCTGCCGCGTGATCATCGCCAGTATCAGAATCAGAAAGACGGCATAAAAGGCGTCGCCACCCGCCAGCGCCGGGGTGGAAAAGCCCGCCGCCCATGCGGCGGCATAGGCCAGCACGCCGCAAAGCGCGGCGGCATAGAAACGCCCATGATGGGCGAGACCGGCGGCAAGGTTTTTGAACATCCCCGCTCAGACTAGCTGAGTCGGGGAGAAACGCCGAAGCGGCTAGAGGCGGAAGCGGACCTGGTCTATCCAGAAGCGCTCCATACGCTTCAAGATAACATTCAATACATCCATATCGGCGGAGCCGACATTGCCCACGGCTTCCAGCGAGCTGAGATGGCGGTCGAACAATTCGCGCAGCATGTCGCGCACCACTTCGCCCTTGCTGGTCAGGCGCACCAGCACCGAACGGCGGTCGGCTTCCGAGCGTTCATGGTGGATGTAACCGCTTTCGACCAGCTTTTTGAGATTGTAGGAAACATTGGAGCCGAGATAATGGCCGCGGGTGCGCAGTTCGCCGGCGGTCAATTCCTGGTCGCCGACATTGAACAGCAGCAGCGCCTGCACGGAATTGATCTCGCGCTCGTCGCGGCGATCCAGTTCGTCCTTGATGACATCGAGAAGTTGGCGATGAAGCCGCTCAACCAAATTGAGGGTTTCGAGATAATGCTTGCGTACGGAAGATGCGCTTTCCAGCGCCTCCGCAGCTTGCGGTTTGGCCATCGCCGTCATTTTGACACCCACACCCCGCTTTTTGCGGGATCCACCTTGTTGTTATCACCAGACTAGGCGGCTAGGCGTTAAGGCGGTGTAAAATCCGCGACAATTACGGCAGCGCACGCGCAGCATCGGCGGCATGGAAAATAATTGGTAAAGCACCCCGAAGAGTCAGGCGGCGAAGCTGAGCTCCTGCGCCCCGAGTGATGCGAAATAGCTAGCAATTGCTGCATCATTCACACCCGCCAGCGCGGCCGGCTGCCAGTGCGGCTTGCCGTCCTTGTCGATCAAGGTGGCGCGCACGCCTTCGCGAAAGTCGTGCGCCATCACCGCACGGGCCGCAATGCGGTATTCCATTTTGAGACACTCGTTCAGATTTTTGCTTTTTGCTTCGCGCAGGGCGCGGAAAATCAGCTTCAGCGAGGTGGGCGAACGGCTGCGCATCAAGGCGGCAGTTTCGTGCGCGAACGGCGCGCCTTCGCGGTCCAGACGCTCCAGGATCGCTTCCACCGAAGCGGCTGCGAAAAGCGTATCGAGGCGGGCGCTGGGCAAGGTGGATGCAGCAGAGCGGAAGACGAAAGGCGCGATGGCGGCATCCGGAGCGATGCCTTCGGCCAGGCGCGCCAGCAGCGCGTCGTGATCGGAAGCTTTCACCGCATGGGTGAAAAGACCCAGCGCGATGGCATCAGCAAGGCTGATGCGCCCGCCGGTGAGGCCCAGATACATGCCCGTTTCACCGGGGCAGCGCGACAGGAAATGGGTGGCGCCGATATCGGTGACAAAACCGATGCCGCTTTCGGGCATGGCGAAGACAAGGCTCTCATCAGCCAGGCGGTGCGAACCGTGGATCGAGACCCCTGCCCCGCCGCCCATCACAATGCCTTGCGTCAGGGCGATATAGGGTTTGGGGAACCCGCCGATCAGGGCGTTGATGCGGTATTCGTCGGCGAGGAATTTTGCCGCCGCCTTGGTGCCGGCAACATTGGACTCATACATGGCGCGGATATCGCCGCCGGCGCAGAAGGCCCGTTCGCCGGCGCCCCGGATCGCGACGGCCTGGATGTCATTGTCTTGCGCCCAGCGGGGCAAGGTCTGGGCCAGCCCCAGGCACATGCCATGGGTCAGGGCGTTCAGCGCCTTGGGCCTGTTCAGGGTTATCAGGCCCAGTGCGCCCCGTTTCTCGAACAGGATATGCGGCTCTTGCTCCATGACCATGGAATACCATAAGAAAACGCCATGAGAATGTATCCCCAGCTACGCATGCGCCGGTTGCGGCGGCATGACTGGACACGCCGGCTGGTGGCGGAAAACACCCTGTCCGCCGCCGACCTGATCTGGCCGATCTTTGTCATCGAGGGCGAGAACAAGCGCGAAGCCATCGCCTCCATGCCCGGCGTCGAGCGGCTGTCCTGGGACTTGGCGGTGGCGGCGGCCAAGGAAGCGGCCAGCCTGGGCATTCCGGTGATCGCGCTGTTTCCCAGCACCGACCCCAAGCTGAAGACGGATGACGGGCGCGAAGCCTTCAACAGCGGCAATCTGATTTGCCGCACGGTGCGGGCGATCAAGCAGGCGGTGCCGGAGATCGGCGTGCTGTGCGATGTGGCGCTCGATCCCTACACCAGCCATGGCCATGACGGGCTGGTCCAGGATGGCGATGTGCATAACGATACGACCATTGCCGTGCTGGTGAAGCAGGCGCTGGTGCAGGCGGAGGCAGGCTGCGATATCATCGCGCCGTCGGACATGATGGATGGCCGGGTGGGCGCGATCCGCGATGCGCTGGAAGAAAACGGCCATCACAATGTGCTGATCATGGCCTATGCCGCGAAATATGCCTCGGCTTTTTACGGACCCTTCCGTGACGCCGTCGGCACCGCCAAGACTGTCAGTGCCCCCGGCCTGAAAAGCGGCGACAAGCGCAGCTACCAGATGGACCCGGCCAACAGCGACGAGGCCCTGCGCGAAGTGGCGCTGGATCTGGATGAAGGCGCCGACATGGTGATGGTCAAGCCCGGCATGCCGTATCTGGATCTGGTGCGGCGGGTGAAAGACGAATTTGGCGTGCCGACTTTCGCCTATCAGGTCTCGGGCGAATATTCGATGCTGTGCGCCGCCTTTGAAAAAGGCTGGCTGGAGCGTGATCGCGCCATCCTGGAATCACTGACCGGCTTCAAGCGCGCCGGGGCGAGCGGCATTCTCACCTATTTCGCGCTGGAAGCAGCAAGACTGATCGCGGCGAAGTGACGGGATTTCTACAGCGCCGTCATCGCAAGCTGCTATTTTCGGGCAGGCGCTGGCGGATGCGGCTGGTGTTCTGGGGCGGGGCTCTGGCCGTGGGCGTCACCAGCGTCGCTTTTGCGGGGGCGGCCACCCAGGCGACACGCCTTTTTCATATCCTGTTGTTCCGGCCCTGGGTTGCGCTGGGTCTGACCCCGCTGGGCTTCATGCTGTCGGTGTGGCTGGCGCGGCGGTATTTTCCCGGCTCGCAGGGTTCGGGCATTCCGCAGGCGATTGCGGCACGGCACATGAAGGACACCAAGGCGCGCGACAGGATGCTGTCGCTGCGCCTGACCTTCGGAAAGATATTTCTCACCCTGTTCGGAATGGCCTGCGGCGCGTCCATTGGCCGTGAAGGCCCCACCGTACAGGTCGGCGCGGCGATCCTGCTGCAGGCCGGGCGCGTGGGCCGCATGATGGGCGAACGCGGATTGATCCTGGCGGGCGCGGCGGCGGGCGTGGCGGCGGCGTTCAACACGCCGTTGGCGGGCATTGTCTTTGCCATCGAGGAAATGGGGCGCGCCTTCGAACAGCGCAATGCCGGGCTGGTGCTGATCGCGGTGATCCTGGCGGGCATCGCCTCGCTCGGACTGGTGGGCAATTATGATTATTTCGGCAGCAACGCCTCGATGCTCATCGTCACCATCGATTGGGTGGCCGTGGTGATCTGCGGCGTGATGGGCGGATTGGCGGGCGCAGCGTTCGCCGTCGCAGTGTTGCAAGGCTCACGCCTGCTGCGGCGTCGTAGCGGCGGGCTTCGCGGCGCGTTGCTGCTGGCGGGGATTTGCGGCCTGACGGTGGCAATCTGCGGCCTGCTGAGCAGCGGCGCCGTCTATGGCACGGGCTATGAGGCGGCGCGGCAGGCGGTGGAAGGCCATTCCGTGGCGTGGAATTTCGTGCCGCTGAAATTCATCGCCACTTTGGCCTCGACCTTGTCGGGCATTCCCGGCGGCTTCTTCGCGCCGACCCTCTCCATCGGAGCAGGATTGGGGAGCCTGATCGCCGATGTGCTGCATGTGCATGCGCCCGGCGCGATCGTGCTTCTGGGAATGGCTGCCTATTTTTCCGGTGTGGTGCAGGCGCCGATCACCGCGGCGGTCATCATTGGCGAGATGAGTGACGCCAGTTCCATGCGGTTACCGCTGCTGCTGGCTTCGCTGATCGGCTATGGCGTATCGCGCCTGTTCCAGCGGGAATCGCTCTATCACGCCATGGCGCGCAATTTCCTGCGCTGCGACCACAAATAAATCAGTCGCGCTTGGTGGCGAACAGGCTTCTCAGAAGGATCTCTGAGCGCGACGGCAGGACATGCAGGCCTGAACGGCGCTGGCCCAGGTCAATCACATTTTCCAGCACCAGCATGGCCAACCCATGCACCGCCGCCCATACCGCCAGGCCCAGATTGGGATCGGACAGCGCGGCGCCGATTTCGGTGCCAATGGCGTCGGCGGCAACCGTCAAGGCGGGGAACTTTTCGCGGTGCGGCAGTTGCGGCCCGAACATCAGGCGCGCCACAGCCGGGCGCTTGGCGACGAAGCGCATATAGGCGGCGCCGATATTGGCGATGCGTTCGGATTCGGGCCCGCCCACCTTGCCGGCCTCGACGATAAACTGGCGAAGTTCCGCAAAGCCTTCCAGCCCGAGTTCCACCAGCAAGGCTTCGTGATTGGGGAAATGCCGGTACGGCGCGGCATGGCTGACGCCGGCGCGGCGCGCCACAGCGCGTAACGTCAGAGCGCTGAGATCCTGTTCTTCCAGAATGGCCCGGGCCGCTTCCAGAAGGCCGTTGCGAAGATCGCCATGATGATAGGCACGGTCCTTGTCATTGCGGCGGGCGGGCGCCTGCTGGGGAACCGGATCATTGGATGTATCGCTCATGGCATGACTTTCTATAGAGACTTTGTACTGAACTTTGTCGAACAGCTATTTTTTTTCGCCTTTTTGCCGCATCTGTTCCTGACGTGCGAAAAGGCTGGATGTATCCCAGCGCTTGCCGCCCATATTTTCGACTTCTGCATAAAATTGATCCACCAGGGCTGTGACCGGCAGGCTGGCGCCGTTGTTGCGCGCCTCATCCAGTACGATTCCCAGATCCTTGCGCATCCACTCCACCGCGAAGCCGTGATTATACTGACCCGCCGCCATGGTTTTATAACGGTTCTCCATCTGCCAGCTTTGCGCCGCGCCTTTGGAGATCACTTCCACCACCGCTTCCATGTCCAGGCCGGCGGCGCGGGCGAAGCTGAAACCTTCGGCCATCGCCTGTACCAGGCCGGCGATGCAGACCTGGTTGACCATCTTGGTGACCTGTCCGGCGCCGGATGCGCCCAGCAGGCGTGATTGCTTGGCATAGACCGCCATCACCGGCTCGGCCTTGGCATAGGCCGCCTGTGTACCACCGCACATGATGGTGAGCTTGCCGTTCACCGCGCCGGCTTCGCCGCCCGATACCGGGGCGTCGAGGAAATCAAAGCCGCCCTGTCCCGCCGCGGCGGACAATTCGCGGGCGATGGTGGCGGAGGCGGTTGTGTGATCGACGAACAAGGCGGTCTTTTTCATCGCGGCAAAGGCGCCGTTTTCCCCCAGCGTGACCTGGCGCAAATCGGCATCGCGACCGACGCAGCTGAAAACGATATCCTGGTCCTTGGCGGCGGCTGCTGGGGTCGGCGCTGTGGCGCCGCCATACTCGGCGGCCCATTTGGCGGCGCGGGCCGGCGAACGGTTGAACACCGTGACGTCATGGCCGGCTTTCTTGAGATGGCCCGCCATCGGGTAACCCATCACGCCCAGTCCGATAAAAGCTATTTTCATTTAATCCACCACTTCCACTTTGGGTTTGGGCGCGCCCGGCGCAAAACTCGGGCGCTTCATCATCCAGATCACGGCAAAAACCGGGAGCGCAATATAGAACATGAACAAAAAGGCGTTGGCATAGCCTTGCACCGCAGCGCGGTATTCCATCAACCCGTTGAGGTTGCCCATGCCGAACGGAATAAGCGGGTTCATGAACATGGACGTGCCGTTGACGCCAAGCGCCCGGTTGAAGGGCGCGGCATAGTGCGACAGCTGCGCATGGATAGTCTGGATGCTGTTGCTGAGCACCGTGGTGGTGAGTGAAACGCCGACAGCGCTGCCGATATTGCGCATCAGGTTGGTAAGCCCGGCGCCGTCGGTGCGGAATTGCGGGCTCAGTGTGGCGAAGGCCACCAGATTCATCGGCACGAACACCAGGCCCATGCCCACGCCCTGAACGAAGGTCACGCTTGTCAGGCTGATGGTGTTGATGTTGGGCGTCCAGCTGGTCATCGCCCAGACGGACCAGACCATCAGGGCCGCCCCTACCGTCATGATCACACGCGGGTCCATTTTCATGGTCAGGCGGCCAGCGAACAGCATGGCGAACATCACGCCAAGGCCGCGCGGCACCATCAAGAAGCCTGTCTGGGTGACGCTGTAGCCGGCAAGGCTTTGCAGATAGGGCGACAGCAACGCTGAACTGGCCAGCAGCACCAGGCCCATCACGAACATCAGGACCATGCCGCCCACGAAGTTGCGGTCCTTGAAGATGGCGACCGGGATGAAGGGTTTTTTCGCCGTGAACATGTGGACGATAAAAAGATAGAAGGCGATGCCGGAAATGATCGCCTCGATGATGATTTCGGGTGAGGAAAACCAGTCTTTATCGACGCCGCGGTCCAGCAGCAATTGCAGCGAGGCCAGGCCGATGGACAAAGCGGAAAAGCCGAACCAGTCGAATTTCAAGGTGTGGTCGCGCACCGTGTCCTTGAAGAAGATGGAAAGTGCGGCGACGGCGGCGATGCCGAAGGGCACATTGATGTAGAACACCCATCGCCAGTTATAGGCGTCGGTCAGCATGCCACCCAAGGTGGGGCCCAGGATCGGGCCCAGCATCACGCCCATGCCCCAGATGGCCATCACGTTGCCGCGCTTGGCGGGGGGGTACATGTCGAGCAGCACGGCCTGGCTGAGGGGACCGAGCGCGGCGCCGAAACAGCCCTGGATCAGGCGGAACAGCACCATCTGTTCCAGCGACTGGGCGGCGCCGCAGGCCATGGAGGCGATGGTGAAGCCCGCCAGGCTGGTGATGAGGAAGTTTTTCTTGCCGAAGCGCGCCGACATCCAGCCTACCGGGGCTGTCATGATGGCGGCGGCGATGATGTAGGACGTCAGCACCCAGGTGATCTGGTCGCGCGACGCTGACAGGCTGCCTTCCATATAAGGCAGCGCGACATTGGCGATGGTGGTGTCCAGCGCCTGCATCAGCACACCCGCCATCGAACCGATCAGGACCGCCCATTCCGCGCTCTTGCTGTCATAGGCGTGGGCGACGTGCGGTTGATGCGGCGTGGCGGTCATCCCCTCGCCTTCCTTACTTGTTCAACAAGCGCTGCCAGCGATATTTGCCGGTGTCTATGGAAATCACCGCGCTCATGCCGGCGCGCAGCGGCGGGTCGCCCGCCTTCTGGTCCACGGCGATGCGCACGGGAATACGCTGCACCACCTTGACCCAGTTGCCGCTGGCATTTTCGGCGGGCAGCGCGGAGAAGGCGCTGTCGGAGCCGGCGCTGACGTTATCAATATGGCCGGTCCAATGGCGGCCCGGATAAGTGTCCACCGTGATGTCCACCGGCTGGCCCTGCTGCATATGGGTGAGGTCGGTTTCCTTCATGTCGGATTCGACCCAGATCTGATTGCCGATCAGGCCCACCGCGCTGGTGGTGGTGAAGGCCGACATGGCCGAGATCACCAGGGTGCCGGGCTGCAACGAATCCACTTCGCCGACCACGCCGCTGAAAGGCGCGCGCACCACGGAATGATCAAGCTGGCGCTGCATTTCGTCGGCGGCGGCCTTGGCCTTCAGATAGGCGGGCGTCATTTCCGCCGGCAGATTGATGTTGCCATTCAGCTTGGTGAGGTCCGTGGCGGCGGTCTGTTGCAGCGCTACCAGGGTCGCCTGGGCGCCGAGCATGGCGCCGCGCGCCTGATCCACGCTGGTGGCAGCGATGGCGTTCTGCTTTTCCAGCGCGGCGTAGCGGGCATAGGTTTGTTTGGTGAGGTTCACCTGCGCCTGCTGCGCGGCGATCTGGCCAACAGCGGCGCGGTAGGTGGCGCGGGCGGATTCGGCATCTTGAACAGCCTGGGCCTGGGCGGCGTGGGCGTTGTCGAGCGCGATCTGGAAAGGCTGAGGGTCGAGGCTGAACAGCACATCGCCCTTCTGGACCGACTGGCCTTCCTTGACGTTCACGCTCTTGATCAGGCCGGAGACATCGGTCGAGACCATCAGCTTGTTGGCGTGAATGTAGGAATCGTCGGAGTCGATATAGCGCCCGCCGGTCAGGTAGAAATACCCGCTGGCGGCCAGTACGATCAGCACGCCGCCGATCATCAGCACGCGGCGCAGCCGGTTCTTGTCGATCGGCTTGGCCACGGCGCCATCAAATGCGGCGGTCGAGGATTCTATGGTTGCCATTTTTATTCTCCTCCAACAACGAGCGCTTCGCCCGCTGTTTCCATGGTCAATTTATGTTTCATGTGAAGCAGGACATTCACCACGGTTTCGCGCGCTTCGGCGCTGACACCGCTGAGCAGATAATCATTCACGTCGGCGCGGTAATCCTCGATCCGGTCCAGGATCGGCGCGGAGGCCGGCAGCAGGTGCAGCCGCTTGATGCGGCGGTCGGTGGGATCGGGACGCCGTTCGATCAAGCCGCGCGCCTCAAGCCGGTCCACCAGGCGGCCCACGGTGATGGGCTCCACTTCGCAAAGAGCCGCCATTTCGATCTGGGACAGGCCGGGCTGGCGGTGCAGCCGGACCAGGATCACGCCCTGGGCGCGGGTCAGGCCATAGGACCGCGCCCAGCGGTCAAAACGGGTACGCAGCATCCGCGCCACGTCGTGGAGCTGGATCTGCAAATCGCGGTCGAAATTGATCATGGCCGGGAAGGTAAGCCACGTTATGATAACGTGCAAGGTTATAGCCGGCGATAAATAACCACTGTCATCATCTGGTTTCTTGAAAAATAACGAGATTTTCCGCCAAAAATGCGGACATCCGGCGGAGCAATTCCGCCGGCTGCCAACATTGCATAGCTGATATGTGACTTTTGTAAGCTTACATGCCCGAGCCGGAGATGCCCTTCCAGCTGGCTTCGATGGCGCCGACGGCATTGGCCGGCAGCGGCACATAGTCGAGCTGCAGCGCGAGCTGGTCACCCTTCTCCATGCCCCACTTGAAGAACTTCAGGGCGGAAGCGGAGGCCGCGGCGTCGCCCGGCTGCTTGTACATCAGGGCGAAGGTGGTGGCGGTGATCGGCCAGCTTTCGGCACCCGGCTCGTCGAGGAACAGGATGACGAAGTCGTTCTTCGCGGCGGCAGCCCAATCGGCACTGGCGGCGGCGGCCTTGAAAGTCACCGGGGTTGGATCAACGGTCTTGCCGTCCTTGTTGAGCATCCGGGTATAAGCCAGGTGGTTCTGCTTGGCGTAGGTGTATTCGACATAACCGATGGCGCCGCTGATCTGGGCGACATTGCCGGCCACGCCTTCGCTGCCCTTGGCGCCGATGCCCGTGGGCCAGTCGATCGCCGTGTCGGCACCGACGTTGCTCATCCAATCCTTGTTGACGCGGCCCAGATAGGTCGCGAACTGGTAGGTGGTTCCCGAACCGTCGGCGCGGTGCACGACGGCGATGGCCTGGCCCGGCAGGTTGACACCAGGGTTGAGCTTCTTGATCGCCGGATCGTCCCAGCGGGCGATCTTGCCCATGTAGATCAGCGCGAGTGTATTGCCGTCCAGCACCAGCTGGCCGGGCGCAACGCCGCGAACATTGACGATCGGAACGATGCCGCCGATCACAACCGGGAACTGCGTCAGGCCGGCGGCGCCCAATTCCTTGGGCGAAAGCGGCTTGTCGGTGGCGCCGAAGGTCACGGTGCGCGCCTTGATCTGCGCAATGCCGCCGCCCGAGCCGATGGACTGATAGTTCAGGCTGTCGCCCGACACGCCCTTATAGACCGCCGACCATTTGGCGACGACGGGGAAAACGAAGGTCGAACCGGCGCCGGTGATTTCCGCCGCCATGCTGATGCTGGCCGACATGGCGACGATGGTCGCCGCGCCGATCAGGGCTTTGAAGTGCTTGTTCATGATTTGCTCCATTTTGCTGGGGTCGCCCCCGCTGGTTGAATTAGTTGGCGAACTGCAGGCGGACGCCGACGATGTTGAGGTTCTGGCCATCGCGATTGGGGATGGTCGCGGTGCCTTTTTTCACCTTGACAATATTGTCGTCGATCATCAAGCGGACGTTGCGATTGCGGTACCAGTTGACGCCCAGGGCGAGAATCCTTTCGTCGCCGCCCGGGATGCCGGCCAGTTCCGAACTGCCTTCCGTGCTGGTGACAGCCTGGT
>Ga0118677_10006138_pt1 | contig 20540 bp, 18 predicted proteins | sample AliMusrvi5mmetaG_FD_86154 | JGI IMG/M metagenome (GOLD analysis project Ga0118677, IMG submission 86154)
CGCGACTGTATCCGTGGCGCGCCATGCAATCTGTCCACACGGCATGATGTCATCCTCCTGGAAACAGCGTTCCCAGAACGAGGAACATCAGCGGGTCAAACTAAGCACAAATGGTATTAGCATGAACTGGTAAGGCATCAGGAGTGGATAAATCCGCTGGCGGTCAGATCTGCCTCGACGGCTTCGAGCACGCATTGAGCTGTCGCGATGGCGGTCTCTGCGTCATGGGAATCGGCATCGTCTTCCACACCAGGGTAGCGCGACTCTACTGCCCAGTGTGAAAGGGCATTAAGATCTCGTTCCGACAGAGCATAGGCTTGCATGTTGCTGGGAAGAAGGCGCTGAAGAAAACCCAGATCATGTACTCTAGGCATTGGCAGTTCTTGAGAGATGAGCAGGCACTTCAAGGCCTTTTCTGCCGCTTGCTGAGCATGCAGGCAAGCATGACGGGCAGGGGCGGTGAGACTGGTTAGCAATAACTCCGCGGAAGCCAAGTCATCGATAGCATATTGCCACCAACGGTCAACCTCTGCTCTTACCACCTCATCTGGCATAAAGCACTTTGCCCTCCGTGAGTGCGGTATGAAGTACGGTTGATACTAACCGACCCCGAGTCGCGATCTCGCCCGGGGTGGTGACGAGGACATCTTTCGGCAAGGGCATATTATGTAACGCCGTCATAATGTCAATGGCCGTCTCGCGACGGTTGGTGTCGTCAGGCATGACCACCAGGAGATCGACATCGCTATCGGACGACACATCGCCGCGCGCTTGCGACCCGAAGAGAATAACCTTCTCCGGGTGAAAGCGCGTCACGATTTCGCGCACCATCAATTCGATTATCTCTTGCGGACTCATCAGTTACATTATACCACGGATTGAACATACAACGGCGCGTGTAATTGTCTTGATTCATCGGTATCGTCTATGAGAACGGTATAAGCAGGATTTCCCGCGCAAGCTATGGAAACGTTCAACTACCCGTACGAATGAGGAGATTACTCATGTCTTTCACGCTACCGCTCGGGGCATCCGCTCCCGATTTCGCGCTACCCGCCACTGATGGCAAATGCTACTCGCTGGCCGACTTCGCCGATGCGAAGGTGCTGGTCATCTTCTTCACCTGCAACCACTGCCCCTTCGTCACCGGCTCCGACGAGATCACGCGAAAAACGGTCGAAAAATACGCGCCGCACGGCGTCCGCTTTATCGGCATCAACTCCAACAGCGAGCAGACCCACCCGAACGACTCGTTTGACGATATGGTGGCGCGCATGGCGGAGCACGATTTTCCGTGGGTCTACGTGCGCGATGCGACACAGGATGTCGCTAAGGTTTACGGCGCGCTGCGCACCCCCCACTTCTTCGTGTTCGACAAGGACCGCAAGCTGGTCTACACCGGCCGCGGCATAGACAATCCGCGCGAATCGGACAAGATGACCGTAAACGATCTCGACAACGCGCTGGAGGATGTCGTGGCGGGACGTCCCGTCGCCGTACCGCTCACCAATCCCATCGGATGCAATGTGAAGTGGCTGGAGCAGGACGCACACTGGATGCCCGCGGAAGCCTGCGATCTGGTGTAGCATGCGTTAATGGTTACTGGTTAATGGTTAATCGTGGGTTATGCGATGCAGGGGGGATTGGCGCGTTATCTTAACGTTCGACGTATTGCGCGTCAAACGTTTCAATGCCTTCGTAGGGTGCGGCCCTCCGTGGCCGCCCGAAGGCCTATAATATACGCGTCTTCGCGTGACACCCAATGCGCCGAAACGCCGCATCCTGGGAGCGCGGACGTCTCGTCCGCATCGGTCCCACGTGTCGAGGCGCCGGCATCTGCCGGGAGGATGAATCCTCCCGCTGGCGGGCCTTCGGCCACCAGTCGGCCTGCGTCGGCGGACATCGGGCTTGGCGCGTCTACTACCCGTATTCGCGGGAGTTAACCGCGCCTAATACGTCGCCCCCGCCTTTACCAACAGCTCGGTGATCTCCGCATGCCCAAGGTCGTTGGCTATCGACAATGGCGTGCCGCCTACCGGGCCGACCTCATCGTTCTCCTTGATCATCGCCGTCCATAGCGCCCCATACGCCAGCAACTCAACCGCAATCGGCAGGTTACCATGCAGAACCGCCATGATCAGCGGCGAATACCCATATCCGTTAGCTATATTAGGGTCAGCGCCTCGGGCGAGCAGTATCGACGCGATTTCAGAGAACCCGTGCATCACTGCGTAGAGCAGAGCGGTGTTATCGAACCCGCTGGTGGCGTTTGGGTCCACGCCGGCATCCAGCAGCGCCAGCACTGTCTCCCTGCGACCAGTGTGCGCATCCGTGCGCAGTTGTGCTTCGGGTGGTTTAGCGGTCATGACGCACCGGTTTCCTCGCATTCCGTAACGGTCATTGCCGCGCGCCGGCGTTTAGAAGCAGGCGAATAACGCGGCTACGGTCCGTCTTACTTCTGGCGCGCGCAAAGCTCATTGGCGTGAAACCCCGATCGTCCTTCGCGCGAACATCGGCGCCGCGCGCGATCAGTAGTGTAACGACATTCACGCGATTATCCCTGGCGGCCAACATCAACGGAGTGACGTTCATTCCAGTATGCGCGTCAACATGAGCGCCGGAGTCAAGAAGCAACCGTACAATATCAACATCAGCCTTTTCAACAGCCGTGTTCATTATGATATCCCTGGGAACCGAACGACCGTCGTTATCCGTTGAGTTCAGGTTCGCGCCACGGGCAAGTAACATTCGGACCATCGGCATATCGTTCTTGTATATAGCCAGCGCGAGCGGCGTGAAATTCGTCGTTCGCCATTGCGCCATGGTGTCTCTCGCTTCAAGGCTGGCTCCCGATAATAGTAGCTGCCGGGCTCTCGCAATCTCGCGCTGCTTTACGGCATTGATGAGCTTGATGTCGAGAATAAAGCTATGCAGGCGAATAAAAGCAAAAGATAAGAGAGCGCACGTCAACAGGCAAACGCAAGATATCAGAGCGATACGCATTCTTCTCATAGTGTAGTTTCCAAATAGGTCGCCTCCAACGATGAACGCAACTACAGCAATCGATTACCAATCTGAGTACGGTGTAAATCACACTCGTTTCGCGACGCGTTCTCGGCGGATTTTATACAGATGGATTATGAACTCATGCGCTAATGTCGCGGCGCTTGCGCCGCAGATCGCCGGGATTACACGCACGGGTTGCCGTGCAAACACATGATAGAGACATAAACCTAAAAACCAGCCTCCGAAACATATAAATGGTTCACTCAACCGTTTTACCAACGCCATTTTCTCTCCGATATTACGGTTATGGATCGATTGACGACCCGTTTATTACTCCGGTATGGATTTTGAAACCTTGTAACATCGATATTGCCAGCGTATCGCCCAGATAGAGGCACATAACATCGCGATCGCGCCGACAAGGGCCGCACCTGGTTTATCGAATACCTCATCCAATATCACTAAAACAGAAAATACCGCTAGAGCAGTAAATCCTATCGCACGAAGTGTAAAATCGGCGAGTGTGACATGCCTTGGTTTTGCCATGGGTTCAGGTCCTCTGTCTGGATAAGCTCATCTTGCACGCAGATTCGTAGATAACAGCCATTCCGCCTTATCCGCGTCATTGGCGCGGTCATCGATATATATCGACAGATCAGGCGCGGCTGAGGTTTCGTTCTTTTGGGCCCCGAGCGTGCGTGACACCAGCAGGCGTAGCGCGATTGTGAGCAATGTTACGAGCAGCAGATCGGCGGTGATGTCAACGCGCAAGCCTTGTTTGAGGAGACCAAATACTACCGCGCAAGCAATGGACGCCGTTCCGGTTACCAACGCGCCCAACAGAAATACGTGCTTGCGTTTCGGGCGTGAGGCGGAAGTCTCAGCCCCCCAAAGCGAAAGACGCCACGTGGTTTCGCCGACCGATTCGTAGGCATAAGCCGCCAAGCGTTTCCATGGAACGCTATACCCAGTCGCAAGGATCACACCCGTCGAAGTAAGCCATGCGAAATCGCCCGCACCGTCCGGCAGAGGGCCTAACTTGCCGCCTGACGTAAGCGGGATCATCTCGTCGATCCATACCGTCACGCGTTCATCGGGCACATGCGATGTCGGGGTTCGCCGCACGATCCAGAGGCAAATTGCCCACGGCAGCAATCCGAACGGCAGTATGGTGAGATATTGCGTATCGCGAAGTATGACCGCCGTGACGGTCAACCCTATCGTCCCCGGTATGCAAATCGATATCGCAGCGCTTTCGATCCTTCCGATCCGCGCGCACAGGAACCGGCGGATGTCGTTTTCCTGGCCACGCCGGATGGGGTGGGCATGAATGCGGCACCGGCGATTTTGAAGACCGGAGCCAAGGTCATCGATTACAGCGGCGACTTCCGGTTCAACACCCCGGAGGCCTATGCCGCGTACGCCGGGCGGATCGGACGCGAACCCAAGCACGCCTCCCCCGAGTTGTTGCCCGAGGCGGTTTATGGCCTGGTCGAACTGCACCGTAAGGAAATCGATTCCCGCCGCCGCGTGATCGGCAATCCCGGGTGTTTTGCGGTGAGCTGCATCGTCGGTCTTGCGCCGGCGGCCAAGCACCGGCTGGTGACCTTGGACAGCATCATCTGTGATTGCAAAACCGGCGTTTCCGGCGCGGGCAAAAAGGTCCATCCCAGTTTCCATTTCCCTAACCGGCAGGATCACATGAACGCCTACAAACTGGCGGGACACCAGCATGTTTTCGAGATTGAACGCGAATTGGGTCTGTTGGCCGGCGCGGAAATCAAGATCACCTTCACCTCGCAAATCGTTCCCATCGTTCGGGGGATCATGTCGACGCTGTATGGCCAATTGACCAGCGACATCAAGCGTGAGGATCTGATCGAGCTCTATCGTGAATTTTATCGCAAGGATGGTTTTGTGCGCATCTTCGATCGGAACGCCGGCGTGGGCAGCGCGCATGTCCGCGGGACGAATTTCTGCAACCTGATCGTTGATCTTGATGAGCGGACGCGCAAACTGCGGATCGTCTCGCATATCGATAACCTGATGAAGGGGCAGTCCGGTTCGGCCATACAGAACATGAATGTGTTGTTTGGATTGCCTGAGAACACCGGGTTGAACCGGTGCGGCCAATATCCCTAACGAGTTTACCCCGGGGGCTGAGTATGGCGACGAAACATGGATTGGGACGCGGGTTAAAAGCGTTGATTCAAGACCAGACCCCGGCGGCTCCGGCTCCCGTAGCGGCCCCGGTCCCGGCGGCCGAAATCCCCGGATCTTCAGCAATTCGCAAGGTGCCGGTCGCCCAGATCAAGCCCAGTCCCTGGCAACCCCGGCGGATCTTCGCACCGGAAGCGTTGGAGGATTTGGTCAACTCCATCCGGGATCGCGGCGTATTACAGCCCCTGCTGGTGCGTAAAATCCCGGGCGCATTCGAGTTGATCGCCGGGGAACGCCGATGGCGGGCCGCCCAAGTGGCGGAGTTGGCCGAGGTCCCGGTGATCGTCATGGAGGCTAACGACAATCAGGCGCTGGAAATAGCGCTGGTCGAAAATCTCCAGCGGCAGGATTTGAACGTGATTGAGGAAGCCGAAGGCTATCAAGCCTTGGCCGATAAGTTCAACCTGACCCAGGACGATATCGCCCAGCGGGTGGGCAAGGCCCGTGCCAGTATTGCCAACACCCTGCGCTTGCTCAATTTGCCGATCACCGTGCGCCAATATCTGGCGGAAAACCGATTGTCGACCGGGCATGCCAAGGCGTTGTTGGGGTTGGACATCGTTGAAGAACAGGTCCAACTGGCCGAGCGAATCGTGCGCGAAGGACGGTCGGTCCGGGATGCCGAAAAATGGGTGGCGGCGCTCAAACGCAAACCGGGCAAGCCCCGGGACGTTCGCACGACACTTCCGGATGACCATGTTCGCCGAATTTCCGAACTGTTGCATCAACATTTTGGCACCGGAATTCACCTGGAACCGTGTCGGACTTTGGGTAACGGTAAAAAAACCCGGGGTTCCATCCGCATTGATTTGTATTCCGATGACGATCTCGATCGGATCCTGCAGCTTCTCGGGCTCCAGGAACAACCATGAATAGCGTGTTTCGGACAGGAGTGGCCGCACTGAGTTGGGCGGTCCTGGTCATGGGCTGTAAACCGGGAACGACCCCTCCGATTTCCTCCCCCGTTTCATCTCCCCCGAACCCGGCAGTTGAAGCCAAGGCTTTCAATGGCGTACAGGCGATGAATGAGGTGCAGGCCTTTGTTGAATTGGGTCCGAAAAGAGCGGGGACTTCTGAGGCGGAACGGGGTGCGCGTTGGATACAGGAGCGCTTGATCCGCCTGGGACTGTCGGCGCGGATCGATAGCTTCACCAATGACACTCCGCTAGGGCCTATGGTTTTCCGAAATGTACTGGCCTCCCTGCCGGGTGTGACGCCAGATGTGTTTGTTCTGGGGGCGCACTATGACACCAAAACCGGAATTGAAGGGTTTGTCGGCGCCAACGATTCCGGTTCGGGAGTTGGGATTTTGCTCGAATTGGCACGGGTGCTGAACGCTCGGCCGGTGGACCGGAGACCGACGGTTCTGCTGGCCTTTTTCGATGGCGAAGAGTGCCAGGTGGAATATGGGCCGAAAGATGGACTGCATGGCAGTCGCCGATTGGCGGCTCAACTCCGGGCGGATGCGCTGAAAACTCCGGTCCGGGCGGTGGTGATTGCGGACATGGTGGGAGATCGCGATCTGACTCTGACCTTGCCGCGCAACAGTTCGCCCGAATTAATGCAGGCGATGTTCGCGGCCGCAGAAGCACAGGGGGTACGGAGCCGGGTTCATTTGGCCGAGACCGGTATGCTGGATGACCATGAGCCATTTTTAGAAGCCGGTTTTCCAGCGATCGATTTGATCGATTTTAAATACGGCTCGGCACCCGATTTGAATGAATACTGGCATACGGCCCAGGACACGATGGATAAATTAAGTGCCGACAGTCTGGAATTGACCGGGCGGCTTATCTTTATTTTTTTATTGCAGCAAAACAGTCTTTGATTCAAAACCGCATCAGGGGTAAAGTCGGGCGTCCCGCCCGGCTTCTTATTTCGGACTGCGGCAGTTCACTGCCGCTTTTTTTCGGGCACCGGTCGCGGTGGTTGAGAAAAAGGCGGGACAAAAGTCCCGCAATCCAAAGATCTTTTTGATTAAGTCCTAATGCCAAAATCCGTCGGCAAAGGCGCCGTGAATTCGCACAAGGTGTTTGAGCCCGGGTGCCGGAACCGGATCCGGTAAGCATGCAACATCTGGCGGGCGGGAATGAGATCATTTTGGGTGACCCCGCCATAATCACGGTCCCCTACCACGGGATGTCCCCGATAGGCCAGATGGACGCGGATCTGGTGACGTCGTCCGGTTTCTGGAATGACTTGAACCAGCGTCAGGTTCCCACGAATTTGAAGCGTTGCATAATGAGTCAGGGCTGATTTTCCACCCGTGGGCGGGCCGGCAGACATCCGATGTGAGTTGTCCGGATCGGGTCCGATTGGAATGTCGATCGAACCTGCAGGTGGATCCGGCTGCCCGATTACCAGGGCTAGGTACTCCTTGGTTACGGTCCGCCGCTTGAATTGGCGGGCGAGGATGGTCAGGGCCCTGGCGTTTTTGGCGACCACAAGCACCCCGCTCGTATCACGGTCCAGGCGATGCACGAGGCCGGGCCTGATTTCATTGTTGATGATCAGATCGGGGCAAAGCTGGATCAAGGCGTTGGCCAGGGTTCCATCCGGATGACCGGTCGCCGGATGCATGAGCAATCCCGGGGGCTTGTTGACAATCAGGATATCGGCATCCTCATGGAGGATATCGAGCGCGATCGATTGAGGATGGAGGGTGGTGGCTTGGGGCGTCGGCAAATCGAGTTCGATCTTATCTCCGGAATGAATCGGACGATCATCCCGGGCGGCATGGTCCCCGATCTGAACCCGTCCCTCATGGATTAGACGCTGGATCTGGGCACGGGAGAGGGTGCGAACCCGGCGGATGAGCCAAGTGACCAGGCGCTTTCCGGCGTCCGCTTCGGGGACGGTGAGGGATAGGTGATTCAGCATGATAGTGCAATATTTTTCCAAGGTAGGGACGGCTCGCCGAGCCGTCTGCGGCGCTTTCGGCGAAAACGCCCTACCTGCGCGGCCTGTGCAATTTCGGATGCATTACACGCCGGGTTTTGCCCAGCGGGCGAGATCGGCTCGGAAATCACCGCGGGCGATGCCTTTTTCGCAGATAATGGCTGTGATCAAATGGGCCGGAGTGACATCAAAGGCGGGGTTGTAGAACGCGATGCCTTCAGGCGCGGTCCGGCGCCCAAAACCGCAGGCGATTTCTTCCGAATCGCGTTCCTCGATCGGAATGGTGGAGCCGTCGGGGAGATTGAGGTCGACCGTAGAGGTGGGCGCGAGCACGTAGAAAGGGATGTTGTGATGATGAGCGGAGACGGCGACCCCGTAGGTCCCGATTTTATTGGCGGTATCTCCGTTGGCCGCAATGCGGTCGGCGCCGACGAGGACGGCCTGAATTTTACCCTCCAGCATGACCCGGGCGGCCATGTTATCGCAGATGAGGGTAACGGGGATTCCGGCCTGTTTCAGTTCCCAAGCGGTAAGTCGCGCGCCTTGGAGGAGCGGGCGGGTTTCATCGGCAAAGACGTGGAGGGTCCGGCCCTGTTCATGAGCGAGGTAGACGGGAGCGAGGGCGGTCCCATAGAGGCTGGTGGCCAGCCCGCCGGCGTTACAATGGGTGAGAACCGTATCAATGCCATCGAGAAGGGTGAGGGCATGCCGACCGATGGCCCGGCACATCTCCAGATCTTCACGATAAATCGTGATGGCCTCGTCCACCAGACGCCGCTTAAAGGCGGTGGGATTGAGGCTGGATGAGGCGCGGGCCACGCCGCGAAGGCGATCCAGGGCCCAGAAGAGGTTGACGGCCGTGGGGCGGGAACCGGCGAGATAATCGGCAATCCGATTGAGTTCGGTGATGAGCCGGGGTGTTTCGTGGGAATCGAGTTCCAAGACGGCAACCGCGAGGCCCATGGCGGCGGCCACGCCGATGGCAGGGGCGCCACGGACTTGGAGGGTTTTGATGGCCGTCCACGTATCTTGAGGAGAGTGGAGGTCGAGATAACAAATCTCGCCGGGAAGAAGGGTTTGATCAATGATTCGGGGATGGCCAGGAACGGGGGATCCGGGCTGTTCAGAAATCCATTCGACAGTGTTAATCATGACGGTCTCGCGGTTGGGGTTCGTCGGGAATGCATTACTATAACACAGGCCGGCAGAACCGGAATCGAAAAAAATGGAGCGAATAGGCGCAAGGCTGTTCCCTCTATTCCCCGAAAGTGGTCATGCGCCCAAGGGACGGGGGAAATAATTTTCGATTGCGAATCGACTTTGCGCTTGTTTCATCCGATGTCCTCCCGTAGCATTTTCCGCACACAAGTTTATGGAACAGGCCCACACAATAATTCAAAATATGGCCGCGGATGGGGCGCAAACTAAAAGCGCACCGGCAGGGACCTCTTTGCCCCCCGTCGTATTCTTTAATCTTTCGGACTTGTTGGGCTGCCCCGTGCGCTATGAGGATGAGCGACGCCCGTTTGCACACCTGTACGATATAGGGGGTTCGACCACGACGGCCTATCCGCTTTCAACGGCACTGGAATTGAAGCCGAAGAAGAGAAGAGCTCATATTTTTATCGCGTGGAGTGACGTGCGATCCATGACGGAGTCCGAAGTGGTCGTTTGCCGGCCATCCTCGCCGGTGCCCTTGGCGGATTTCTGGGCGCGCCGGGATGTGTTGGACGATCAGGTGGTGGATGTGTCCGGCGCGCAGGTCTTGCGGGTCAATGATGTCCACCTCATTTATTCCGGACATAAGCTGATCTTTGGTCATGTGGAGATCGGATTTCGGGGTATTCTCCGCAGGCTGAAGTTTGAAAAGGCGGTCAATTTTCTGACCCAATGGCTTTTCGATTACACCATCAAGGATTGTTTCGTTACCTGGCGGCATATCCAGGTGATGTCCCCCGGCGGAGTTCCGGGCGGCCTTCGGGTGGAAAAACTGTCCGACCAGCTGGCTGACATTCATCCCGCGGAACTGGCGGACATACTGGAGCAACTGGGCGTCAAGGACCGGCAGGCGCTCTTCAATTCCCTCACCGTTGAAGCCGCCGCCGATACGTTGGAGGAGGTCAACCCTGAATTCCAGCGGACCTTAGTCTCCCATGGCGAACCGGGGCGGGTGGCGGATATTCTGGAAGAAATGCCATCGGATGAAGCCGCCGATGTATTGCGCGATCTCGGACCGGACGCCCAGAATATCATCAACCGGATGGAAGATGACGCGGCTTCCGAGGTGCAAAACCTGCTGTCTCATAAGGAAGAGAGCGCCGGCGGGGTGATGGATTCGAACTGTCTTGAAGCGCAGCCCGGCGACACGGTGGCTTCGACCTTGGAGCGCATCCCCAAGATGGCCGAATATGTGGAAGTCTACAATCTCATTTATGTCATCGATAAAAACAGAACCTTGAAGGGCGTGCTCAGTCTGCGCGAACTATTTCGGGCCGCACCCGCGGCGCCGTTGGAGAGCATTATGTCCCGGGAATTAATCACTGTGAACCCGGAAACCCGACTCAAGGATGTGGCGCGGGAATTCGCGAAATACGGGTTTCAGGCGGTTCCCATTGTGGACGCCGATGGAATGTTTCTGGGAGTGGTTCGCTACGATAGTGTCCTTTCTCATCTGGCCGCTTTTTTAAACGATTAACGAGACGCGTATGGACCGTTGGAATAAATGGAAATCGCATCTGGCCCTGTTCGCCCTGGTGGTGGGCCCGGGAATCATCACCGCCAATGTGGACAATGATGCCGGCGGGATCGCCACCTATTCTGTCGCAGGCGCCAAATATGGCTATTCCCTGTTATGGGTTCTGGCGCCCACCTGTTTTCTGTTGGTGCTCGTGCAGGAAATGTGCAGCCGGATGGGAGTGGTCACCGGTAAAGGGTTGTCGGCGCTGATCCGTGAGCGGTTTGGATTGGGGCTCTCGTTCTATCTGATGATCGCGCTGTTTTTCACCAACCTCGGGAATGTGATCGCCGATTTTGCGGGACTGGCGGCTAGCGCGGAGATCTTCGGATTGCATCGCTGGTGGGCCGTTCCCATCGGGGCTTTTCTGCTCTGGCACATGGTCGTCAAGGGATCCTATCGCACGATTGAACGGGTATTCTTTGTGGCCTGCGCCTTCTATGTCTCCTACCTGATTTCCGGGTTCCTGGCCAAACCGGACTGGCATCAGGCGATGCAGGGGAGCGTGGTGCCGCAAAACACCTGGGATTCCGAGACGCTTTACATGATTGTCGGAATTGTGGGAACCACCATCGCTCCCTGGATGCAGTTCTACCAACAGGCCAGTGTGGTGGAAAAAGGCATTCCCCTCAAACATTACCGGTACTCCCAGTGGGACACGATTGCCGGGGCCATTGTGGTGACGCTGGTCTGTTATTTCATCATGCTGGCCTGCGCCGCCACGCTGCATCGCAACGGGATTTCCATCGCCGATGCCGGCGATGCCGCGATGGCCCTGAAACCGGTGGCGGGTCGTTACTGCGCGGGGTTGTTTGCCTTCGGACTGATGAGTGCTTCGTTATTTGGGGCGGCGATTTTACCGATTTCCACCGCCACGAGCATCTGCGAGGCCATGGGTTGGGAACGCGGGGTCAACCGCAAATTTACGGAGGCCCCCCATTATTATTCGCTCTATACGGTTGTGCTGTTTGCCGGCGCTGTCGTGGCCCTCGCGGCCAGCAAAGCCATGTTGATCCCGATCATGCTCTTCTCCCAGGTGATTAACGGGATTTTGCTACCCGTGATAATCTTCTTCATGCTGCGGATTACCAGCGATAAAACGATCATGGGCGTTCACACCAACAGCCGCTGGTTTAACCTGATCGCCTGGTGCGGCGCCATCGTCACCGCCTCCATCAGTATTCTACTGGTGGTCATGACGGTGATCAAATAGTGCCCTACAATTTCTGTCCGACCTGATACTTCCATTTACCGGACACGGAAACCCCTTGGGGATCACTTCCGTCCGCCGGCGCAAGTATCATATCCTTTGGTTTCGCTCCCCAGATTCCGCCGGCAAACACCGTGTCAATCACCCGCACGGTCAATACCGCCCGCCCGGCCTTGACCGCCGATCCCGGTACCGGGTACACCCGCGGAACATCCCAGTATTTAGTCACACCGTCCTGGCAACTGCCCATCCCACCGATTCGTACGGCGTTGAACCACGTTACGTCGACTTCGTCCACGGGACCCAGATGTAGGATCAAGTCTTTGCCCGCCCACGCGGCTGGGATCTCTACCGTTTTCCGGAACCAGACCAAGCCATCAAAATCAGGCAAGGTCGTCTTTTCCCAAGGAATCCCAACCTCCATTTCGGGCCAGGTGGAATCGTCCAATGCGGGTTGCGCCATCTGCGTTCCAAGGGTCTCATTGGTTTCAACCGCCACAGCCGATTGCCAGTTTCCATTGAGGATGCCGCCCACATTCAATTCTTTTACGGAACGCAGTCGTGATATCTGTTCCGCCGAAAGACGCCCCTCCTTCACGAGTGTTCTCATCAACTGAAGCCTGAGCTCCGAAAAGGACGCGTAGGTGTCTCCGTTGTACAGTGAGACGACCTTTGCGCCTTGCAACGCGGGACTGACGGATCGGATCAAATGCTCCACGGTGGAATCGTACCGCCCTCGGTACGATTCAACTATCGCGCGGTATACATGGAGAATCGGTGTCGCAAGGTATCCCTCGCCCGAACGCAGGGCCGCATAATCGTCAAACATATCTTCAAAGCCCGGGGTGGATGCCAGGTCCCGGCAAGCCCATGCATTAACTTCCTGGTTGAACGGAAAGTTATCCAACAAAGGGGTCCAGAAATCGATGGCCTTTTGTAGATAGCTTGCTGAGAGTTCGGTTCGGCCGGCTTCTTTCAGCTTCTTGGACAGGAGCAAGCAGACACTGGGTACGCCTCCCTTGGCGTAAAGCTCCTCGATCTTGCGAGGCAGATCGGGGTCGTGATTGTCCAATTTCTCCAACGACACCGTTATTTCACGGTAATACTTCTGTTCAACGTCGCCAAAGAAATCACGGTAAACGGCTTTCATATCCAGCGCATCATTCAGGTAATTATGTTGCCATAAGAGCTCGTGAAAGAAAGCGGCCTGCCGAATTACGTCGAATGCCTTTCCGGCACCCAGGGTGGGATACATTTTAAACACGGCATCCAAATAGCGGGAATCCGGATTAAAAGCCAGCACGTCGGTCAGTTGGGCCGCAACTCGTTCCGCCTCAAGCGGTGGCATCTTCGGCACTGGCAATTCGGCGAGATGATTATAGGGACTGGCATCCAAAGGCGACTTTAAACCCTTGGCCACCACAAACGGCAGGGTAAAACAGAATGAACCGGGACCGGAGATGTCACCCTGATAAGGGCCATTGACGATCCATCGCCCTGCTGAATAACGGCGAACAAATCCCGGGCTCGTCTTTTGCAGATAGGTGTATATCGCTGGAGTCGGCAGGCTATTGGCGGCTGATACGGCAATATCCCGCCAGTGTCCGGGCGGAACGTTGCCGCGCATTGAAAGTGTTCCTCCCATAATCCAATTGGCCAGGGCTGAGACTCTGGGGCCCGCTTCCAACGTAATGGCGTACGCCTCCCGGAAGGTCGCTTCGTCGCCCGCGATGATGGCGGGCGCAACCAGGCTCAGTCCGATTTCGGCCCGTTCTTGCGGATGATCCGACAGACGTCGTTTGAGCCCAGCAACCATGTCCGCGCTCAATTTTGCCGTCCAGATTTGTTCGCTGCGATAGGGCCATCCTCCCTGGCACTCGAAATCCAAAATAGCCGCCTTGACCACGCCGATGTAACTTGCGACGTTGTCAGTGTCATTCTTCACCGTGTATTGACGGGCGGCATTCATCAGTTCTTCCTGGAAATTGCGCCTCGTTTGGGAACCGGTAAAAGTCGTGTCGAAAAAACTCTGAAAGCGCGGGTCTGATGGGAACTCGACGGAATGGGTATTGGGGGTAAGAGGATATGGGAAACAAAGGGCGACAAAAGGAATGTCCACCTGATAATCGTTTAGGGGAAATCCTTCATTCGCCGTTGGGGGATGGGACGCAACGTTCTGATAGAACTGAAGGAGATGGGTCAAGAACGGTTTCGATGAACGCTCAAGCAGCCGGGTCCCGGTTATGATTCGAAGGGCCTCATCGCGTCGTTCAAAGAGAAGCAGACCGTAGACTTTAATAAGGTTGGCGACCCAGGTGCGATCAGCCGATGAGTTCGAGGATAGCAGGGCAAGGATTTCTTCCTGACCTCGTGCGGGAAAAGACGTCAACGCGACAACCATCTCCGAATCCGGTTCGAAGAACGAGTCGCCCGAATTCTGGGGGGGACGGCCGGCATTTTGGAAAGTTTCGAGAAGAAGGTCGATCCCCTTGCTCGGGGGACCGGCTTTGACCTGCGGCAACGGTTCCGGCAGGAGATTCTCAATCTGAAGGTTCGACGCCTTGATGGCCGAAAGGAAGTCCGGCTTCTGATCCGAAAAAGTGAAGCCGCCCGAGCGTATGGGCCGGGGATCGGGGATTACGATATTGGTGATTCCCCCGTTCCGAACCAGAGTGAGCGCAACCGTAGGGCGCTGATCGTAGAAAAACCGGATCAGATTATACTCCCGGGTGTCCCGGACCCGCACCCCATCCAAACCGATGATGCAATCCCCGCTGCGCAAGCCTGCGCGTTCAGCCGAAAGGCCTTTTTTTACGGACGTGATCCGAAGGAAGAACGCGGCAGGGGCTGACGTGGCAGACGTGATGTTCTCAAAATAGGCTGACGGATTGTCTAACGATCCAGATAGGGGCCCTGATGAAAAAGATTTTGAATTCGAGGATGAAAGGGGACTCGAAGGGCTGCAACCCGCCAGGCACAGAAGGACGAAAACAAATAATCTTTTCATGCTGTCCTCATTTGGTTTCCACCCAATATAATGATGTATCGGGAACGACAGCGTCCCGCTCATCGTGTTGATATATAATGTTTTTTATCAGATGAAGTTTGACAAAAGGCCAGTGGAGTGTCAATTTAATCACGGTTAAATGAGGTTCTATATTATTGGGTGTTGGTCATGAACGTCATTTCGCGAAAGGAGACTCATATGCAAACGATCCGATGGATGACGCTGGGGTTGGTATTCGCGGCGATGATTCCGATCTGGGGTTTCGGCGCCGAAAAGGCAAAGGTACCGACCTGTTGTGAAACCGTGACGGCCAAGGATTTCCTGGGAGTCGAAAATCCCGTGGACAGCCCGCTGGATATCCGGCTTGTGTCCAAAGCCGCCAGCCTGAAAGAGGGCCTTCAACTGGCCGTTACAATCAAGAACGTTTCTGACAAGCCCTATGCGATCAACACTTGCCCCAACATGCAAATGTGTCGCGTGCTGGGACTCCATCCGATGATCGCTTTCGATGATACCGGCATGGGACTTCTGGATGCATGCAAGGACAAGACCTCGAAGGAAAAGCCGGTGGAAACCCTGGTGGCGGCCAAGGGCGAGTTCAACGTGGACCTCACAATCCCGGCTGACCGGTTTCCCAAAGCGGCGCGCGTGAAAGACAAAGAAATCTCAATTTTCCTTTGCTTTAAACTCGCCGACGGCCGGCTCGTCCATTCCAATGTGGTGAAGGTTACGCTGGCGGAATAAGTTTACGCCGTGCAGGAAGGTGAACGAAAGGCGACTCCGTGGGTATGGCTCGGTGCCCGTCTTGTGATGGGGATTTTAACACCAAGTTCGCCAAGATAGCCAAGGTAGCCCAACAATGTGCTCGGGGTATACACAGACCCGGTTCATCCACGGAGCGACGGCCCGACCATTTCAATGCAAGGCCCATTGAAATGGTTGGGCCGGTTGTTCCTGCAGAAAAGAACGCCAATAATTTGTGCTCTTTTCCCAAAAATCAACGGGGTCGGCACCTGTTTTTGCGGGGCTTCACGTAAAAATCAGGTGCCGGCCCCTGCGGGATACGGCGGGTGTTTCCTTGTCTCTCTTTGCGCTTTCCACTTATCTCCCTTTGCGTTAAAAGACTTTTATTCCGTCTTTTGAAAATCCCAGACCAGTACCCGCGGGACTTTCATGTGCCTCAGGAAGGTCCCCCGAAAATAGGCGCTTGACTTTTTCGCCCGATGTTTCTATAAGTAGAAACATCATGCAACCGAATCTGGAATCCTACAAACAGTTGGCGGCGGAATATGATGTTATTCCCGTCGCCCGCGAACGGCTCGCCGACCGGGAAACCCCGGTGTCCGTGCTGGCCCGTTTCGCTCATCGGCCCAATGTCTTCCTCCTCGAAAGTATGGAGGGGGGCGAAAAGTGGGGACGCTATTCCTTCATCGGGGTGGATCCCGCTCCCTGGTTCGAAGCCGGCCATGCCCGGGGACCCACCGGTACCCTCGAAACGCTGCGCAAAATCTACCGCGACCGGCGCGTCGCCGTCCTTCCCGGTCTGCCCCGCTTCGTCGGCGGAGCCGTCGGATTCATCGGCTACGAGGCGGTCGGTGAGTTCGAACGCCTGCCGATGCCCAAGCCGGCCAGTCCTGATGCCGTTCCCCTCAGCGCGTTTGTCCAGGCCGACCGCGTGATCGTTTTTGACAACATCCGACACACGCTGACGATCGTCATCTCGACCCGGCCGCGCGAATTCGCGAACCCGACTCGCGCCTACGAACAAGCCCTGGCAGAGATCGAAGCGATCGAGCGGATTTTACGGGAACCGCCGCCCCCGGATGTGCCCCGGCCGACGGTCCCCGTTGAATTCGTTTCCAACCTGACCGCGGACGAATTCCGCGCGATGGTCTCCAAGGCCCGGGAATACATTCATGCGGGAGATGTCATCCAGGTGGTCCTCAGTCAGCGGTTCAGCGCCCGTGCGACGCTCGATCCGGTGACGGTGTACCGCGCTCTGCGTTTTCTCAATCCGTCGCCCTATACTTTTTTCCTGCGCATTGGCGGGCGCACGTTGGCGGGTTCCTCGCCGGAGGTCATGGTGCGGCTGACCGGCAATCGCGTCGAGTTGCGCCCGATCGCCGGCACCCGGCCGCGGGGGACGACCGAACAGCGGGACCGGGAATTGGCCGACGAATTGCTGGCCGACGAAAAGGAACGGGCGGAGCATGTGATGCTGGTGGATCTCGGACGCAACGACCTGGGTCGGATTTCCGAGACCGGCAGTGTGCAGGTCACCGATTATATGGTGGTCGAACGCTACAGCCATGTCATGCACCTCGTTTCGCATGTGCAGGGGATTTTGCGCAAGGGATTGGATGCCTACGATGTGATTGCCGCGACCTTCCCTGCCGGAACCTTATCGGGCGCGCCGAAAATTCGCGCCATGGAGATCATTCGCGAACTGGAGCCGGCACCCCGGGGTGTTTATGGGGGGGCGGTGGGTTATATCAGTTACGACGGCAACATGGACCTGGCGATCACGATTCGCACGCTGGAAATCGGTTCGGATCAAGTTGCGGTTCAGGCGGGCGCCGGGATCGTGTATGATTCCGATCCCGACAAGGAATACGCCGAAACCTGTCATAAAGCGCGGGGGATGCAGAAAGCGGTGGAACTGGCGGCCTCGGGTTTGGATTTGGAGGGACGCGGCTTATGATCGTCTTGATCGATAATTACGATTCGTTCACCTACAACCTGGTCCAGATGCTGGGCGGGCTGGGGGCCGAGGTGAAGGTCTTCCGCAACGACGCGATCACCGTTGATGAGGTGGAGGCCTTGGCCCCCGCCGCGGTAATCCTTTCCCCCGGGCCCTGCACGCCGAAAGAAGCCGGCATCTCGGTAGCGACCATTCAACGATTTTCCGGGCGGATCCCGGTGTTGGGAGTTTGCCTGGGACACCAATCGATCGGGGTAGCGTTCGGGGCGACCGTGAGCAACGCCCGGCGCATCATGCACGGCAAGGTTTCGGCGGTCCGGCATGACGGTTCGGCGCTGTATGCGGGGTTGAAGAATCCGTTTCCAGCCGGCCGCTACCATTCGTTGGCCGTGTTAGCCGAGACCCTCCCGCCGGAATTGGTTCCGAATGCCTTTAGCGAGGACGATGAAATCATGGGTATGCGGCATGCCACCCATCCGACCTTCGGAGTCCAGTTCCATCCGGAATCGGTGCTGACCCCCAGCGGTAAACGGTTATTGCGCAATTTTCTGGATATCATTGCGGCCCAGCCGGTCGCGCGGGAGGCCTGATATGAAAGTCCTGTTGCAACGTTTAATCGAAGGCGGCAACCTGGCGCAGTCGGAATCGGCCGAATTATTTGATGCGATCATGGGGGGAACGGTGCCTCCGGCTCAGGTGGCGGGATTGCTCGTCGCCCTGCGGGCAAAAGGCGAAACGATTGAGGAGATTGCCGGAGCCGCGTCTTCGATGCGCCGGCATGCGGTCTTCATCGATGCCGGCGGGCTCCGGGTGGTGGACACCTGCGGAACCGGCGGGGATGGATCGGGCACCTTCAATATTTCGACGACGGCGGCCTTTGTCGTTGCCGGGGCGGGCGTTCCGGTCGCCAAACACGGGAACCGGGCGATATCCAGCCAGTGCGGGTCGGCTGATTTATTGATGGCTCTGAACGTCAACATCGAGGCGACTCCGGACGTGATGGAAACCTGTATCCGGGAGGCGGGTATCGGATTTCTGTATGCGCCGAAGCTTCATCCCGCGATGAAACACGCCATGGGCGTGCGACGTGAACTGGGCGTGCGAACGATCTTTAATTTGCTCGGACCGCTGACCAATCCCGCCGGCGCGCGCGGACAGGTGCTGGGCGTGTTCGCTCCTGAATTGACCGAATGCCTGGCCGAAGTCCTGCGGTTGTTGGGCAGTCAACGCGCCTTTGTGGTTCATGGGAGCGACGGATTGGATGAGATCACCGTCACGGGCCCGAGCCGGATTTGCGAATTGCGCGAGGGGCGGGTAACGACTTACAATCTCGATCCCCTGAGATATTTTGGCCAGTATGCGGAAGGCGCTGATTTACACGGCGGAACGCCGGCCGTCAATGCCGGGATTACGCGCCGGGTATTGGCGGGGGAAAAGGGCGCCTGTCGGGACATCGTTTGCATCAACGCCGCCGCCGCGATCGCAGCGGGAGGGCGGGCGCCGGATATCGAGGGGGGCCTGGAACTGGCCCGGCAATCGATCGATAGCGGGCGAGCGCAAAAGGCCTTGGACCAGTTGGTGGCTTTGAGCCAGGCGGGGTAATGGAGAGAAGGGGCCTAGGCGATAGGGGTTGAGACTGTAGGAATACTCGGATAATGAAGCTCGAAAAATCAGAAAGATAAGTCGGATTAACAAGGTTTAGGAGTTTTTCTAAAAGTCTAAAAACCTACAACCTAAGCCCCTTTCTTCCCATGAATAAATTGGAACAAATTGCAGCTGAGCGGCGGGCAGATTTCAAAAAGCTTGCTGGATCGGTGAATATGTCCGAGTTGGATCGACACATCCGGGCGCGCCGTCCCCGAAGTTTACATTGTCGGTTGGCGGCAGCTCAGGCCGGAATTCCAGTGGTGATTGCGGAAACCAAAAAGGCCAGTCCCTCCGCGGGCTTGCTGCGTGCGGAATATGATCCCGCCGTGACGGCGCGACAGTATGAGGAAGCCGGCGCATCGGCGATTTCGGTCCTGACCGAGCCGCGCCATTTCCTGGGGCGCGGTGAAGACCTGGCCTTGGTGCGCGAAGCGGTCTCCATTCCCCTGTTGTGCAAGGATTTCATGGTCGATCCCCTCCAGATTACTTTTGCCGCAGCCTGGGGTGCGGATGTGATTTTGTTGATCGCGGCCCTGCTGACCGATGCCGAGATGCGAGAGATGAACGATAGGGCCGCGGATTTCGGCTTGGAGGTAATCTGCGAGGCCCATACCCCGGAAGAAGTCGATCGGAGTCTGAAACTTGAGGGGGTGATGATCGGGGTCAATAGCCGGGATTTAAAAACGCTAAAGACCGACCTGGCCGTGGCCCGCGAGCTGGCCGGGATGATTCCGGCCGAACGGATGGCAGTGGCGGAAAGCGGAATCCGGACAGCAACGGAAATCCGGGATTTGATGAAGCGGGGCTATCGCGGATTCCTGATTGGCGAATCATTGTTACGGGGCGCGGATCCGGGCAAGGCGTTGAGCAGTATTTTCGAAACCTTGAAAGAACCGTCACGTGTCGGATCATGAAGGAAAGAGGCGCTCATAGAGCGCTGCTACAACCCGATATGGATGTAGCCCCGCTCTATGAGCGGCTGGAGCTTCGAAGTTTTGTGGTTCAAGTCGGTTGGTGAAATCGGTCACATTGGGCAATTGATGAAATCTGACCCTGACAACAAACATGCCGGTGGACGACACGAAATCAAAATCTGCGGAATAACCCGGATCGAAGA
>Ga0118677_10006139_pt1 | contig 20537 bp, 17 predicted proteins | sample AliMusrvi5mmetaG_FD_86154 | JGI IMG/M metagenome (GOLD analysis project Ga0118677, IMG submission 86154)
CACCGAGACCATGTAATGAATGTTGAATACCTTGTGCAGGCTGTCGGTCATGGATTGAGGGTTGGGATAGGTGTTTTCATCCCACAGCATGGAACTCCAGCCGTATTTCCCCCAGTACTGCCAGTCCTGTACGATCACATCGATGGGGATATTCCTTGAACGGTACTCCGAAGCGATATCCAGAATTTCCCTTCTTGATTTATATCTTTCTTTGGACTGCCAGTAGCCGAAAGCCCAGCGCGGGAGCATAGGTACCTGGCCTGTAAGTTTGCGGTACCCGGCGATCACTTCGTCGGCATTCTTCCCGGTGATAACGTAAAAGTCAATGGCGTCGGCTACTTCCGACCAGAACGACATTCCCGTTTCTCTGCTTTTAAATTCGGTATGCGACGGATTATCCCAGAGGATGCCGTAATTCCTTGTAGAAACAAGGAATGGGAGGGCCACTTCCATGTTCTTCTGGATGAGGCTCTGGCTCCTGTTGTGCCAGTTCATTACCCCATCCTGGTGCTGGCCGAGGCCGTACAAACCTTCGGCGGGGGAAATGATGAACTGCTGCAGAATACTGAATGTTTTTTCTCCCTGGATGACAGTATCCCTTAATTCACCGGGGACAGCGGCTTCAAGGAAAACAGTTAAGCCGGACGTGTCTTTGATGCTGAGTTTTTGTAATTTCTTCGAGACTTCGCAAATCAGCCCTGAAGTCCTGAGCGTAAAAAGATTTCCTGACCTTGCTTTCAGGGCATCGGCCATCTGTGCAGGTTCAATCACATCTATGCTGTGAGCCTTGTATCTTTTGGTTTTCGAGAAGGTCACATGGAGAATATTGCCGGTATACGCTTCAATCCTGAGGTAGCCTCCGTTCATCTTCATTTCGATGGAAGGAGACTTGTCCCGGGCCAGCAGTTTCTCCGGGACTGTGAAATAGATGCCGAGGACCAACAATATAATCAGGCTTACCCGTATCGATGTTCTCATAATGTCTTCTGAAGTTTACTGTTCAACAGCGTTTTCCAATTACCGTATGCTTGTTCAACTGAGTTCCTGTCCTGGTCAGGGGCAAACTGCCGTATGCATTTAAGGTTAATGAATGCTTCATCCATCTTCCCGTAAATCCCCGCTCCCACACCGGATCCAAGGGCAGCGCCGGTGGCCCCGTCGGTATTGTATAATTCAATGGTCATCGAAGCCAGGTTGGCCAGTGTTTGTGTAAAGACCGGGCTGAGAAACATGTTAGCATGGCCGGCGCGTATGACAGAAGGTTTGATCTCCATCCCGCCCATGATGTCAAGCCCGTACCTGAAGGCAAATGCGATGCCTTCCTGCACCGCCCTGTACAGGTGGCTTTGTGAATGCCTTGTAAGATCAAGGTTTTCAAAGGAAGCATTGATGCTTAGATTGTTCAGGATGCGTTCGGCTCCGTTACCAAAGGGGATGAACAGCAGGTCATCAGAGCCTGCGCGTACCTTTGCTGCCGCAGCATTGATCTCATCATAGGCAGGTGATCCCGATATCCTTCGTATCCATGAATTGCTTATCCCTGTTCCGTTGATACAAAGCAATACCCCGTTTCTGTTTGACTGCGGACTGTCGTTCACGTGGACAAACGTATTCACCCTCGATTGCGGATCAAATGCAGGTTTGCCGGTGACGCAGTAAACGACGCCCGACGTGCCTGCTGTGGCGGCTATATCCCCCGGATCAAGCGCTTTCAGTGAAAATGCATTGTTGGGCTGGTCCCCGGCCCTGTAGCTCACCGGTATCCCTTCGGGAAGGTTAAAAGCGAGGGCTGCTTCCCTGTTCAGCCTGCCCTGTATGCCGAAGGTCTCACAAACAGGCGGGATCATACCCGACGGAATCCCGTAATAGTCAAGGAGCCCTGTTGCAAGTCCCTTATGTTCGAAATCCCAGAGTATGGCTTCTGAGAGGCCCGACCGGGTAGTGAGCTTTTCTCCCGTAAGCCTGAATGCAAGCCAGTCACCGGGGAGCATGATGGTTTCTGTTTTATCAAAGATCCGGGGATCATTATCCTTCACCCATTTTAGTTTGGATGCGGTGAAATTGCCAGGGGAATTCAGGTAATGACTGAGGCAGAATTCATGCCCCAGTTCCTCAAAAGCCTTATTCCCGGTGGCAACGGCCCGGCTATCGCACCAGATGATGGAAGGCCGAAGCACTTTCCCCGATTTATCAATGCAAACCAGTCCGTGCATCTGGTATGCTATCCCTATGCTAACAATATCGGTTTTGTCGATGCCCCCTTTATTCAGCGCTTTGCCGATAGCGGTTTTAGTATGGAATTCCCAGGCTGAAGGCTGCTGTTCGGCCCAGCCTGGAAAGGGTGTAATGATCTCCATTTCGGTTTCAGGCGAAAAAGCCGATGCAACGCAGGCAGAGGTATCAGTATCAACAAGGGCTGCCTTTACCGATGAACTCCCGATATCAATCCCGAGCAGGTATCTTGTTTTTTTCATGAGCTGTAGAATTGGCTGCGGCGGTCTTTGAGAAGATCATTATAAGGATTCACCGATTTATCCCTGGCCACAGAGGGATCGATCTCAACCGTCTTAACGCAGGTTTCATTATCCCCGACCGAAGCCAGTATTTCACCCCTGCAGCCGGTGATCCGGCTCTGGCCTGTAAAAATAAAGTTATCATCTCCCCTTTGTTCAGTTCCGATGCGGTTGGCAGTAACAGCAAAAACATGGTTTTCGATACAACGCGTGACCATAGCCTGTTGTGCCCAGGGAAGCACGAGGTTTGCAGGATGGGCAATGATATCGGCCCCTTTGAGAGCCAGGCTGCGGCAGGTTTCGGGGAATATCCAGTCGAAGCAGATCATCATCCCGATATTCACATCCCTCACCCTGACCACTTCGGGAGGCCTGTTGCCCGGGGAGAACCAAAGTTTTTCCTTATTGAAAAGGTGAATCTTTCGGTAGGCCGAGAGCAGTCCGGAATCATCAGCCATCAGGGAAGCGTTATAATAACAGTCATTTTCGCGTTCAATGAAACCTGCTATGATCACTGCCCCTGTCGAAACGGCCAGCTGCCTGGCAAATTCCGCTGTTTCCCCCTCAGTGCTATCGGCCAGCCCTTTCACCTCATCCGCAGAAGTAAAAGCATATCCTGTGGCAAAAAGCTCGGGAAGCACCAGCAGGTCGGCCTTATAACCAGTCAGCAGACGGCAAACGGCATCAAAGTTCAAACGTTTCTCCCCGAATACCGGGGCGGATTGTACAAAACCGATTTTCATTTCCCTTCCCCCCTTTTGTTGAACACATTCATGGTGCGGTCGGGGCCGATCAGGACAAAACTCTTGATCATCTCAACAGATTCCTTGATCCTGGGAAGGAGGATATTTGTCTCATCGGAGGTCCAGCGGCCAAGAACATAGTCGACCTGGTAACCCTTTGCAAAATCGTTCCCTATCCCGAAGCGGATGCGTGTAAATTCAGTGGATTGAAGGTGTTCAATAATGCTGATGAGGCCGTTATGCCCCCCGTCGCTGCCTTTCTTGCGCATCCTCAATATCCCGAGCGGAAGGGCAAGGTCATCCACCACAATCAGTATATTTTCAAGGGGTATATCTTCCTTCTGCATCCAGTACCTTATTGCTTTTCCGCTGAGGTTCATAAAGGTTGAAGGCTTTATCACTACTATGGTACGGCCTTTCAGGGAAACCTTTGTAACGGCGGCATGTCTTTCGGTTTTGAACACGGCCTTGCCTTCCTGGGCCAGGGCATCAGCAACAATAAAGCCAATATTATGACGGGTATCGGAATATTCATCGCCTATATTCCCCAGGCCTGCAACCAGGTATTTCATGTTTGTAAAAAGATTAATTCATCCGCTGAAAAACAGGTAAAAAGTGATCAGTAAAGTATTTCAAAATTAAGAGAAAAATTATGAATATGGAAGAAATACAAATCAGCATTGAATATTGTATATTTATAGAGTCATTTGCACAGGTAATTTGTTTTTTAACAACCATAAAACCCAGGATTATGAAAATGAAAATTTTTCTTGTTTGCCTGATCGCGTTACTGATAGTTGCAAACACCTGCCGGGCACAGGAAACAAGTTACCCGAGAAGCGATATTCGCTTAAGTTACGGGATCACAACCGTCGACGAAGTTAGTTTGGGAATGAATTACCTGATATTCGGTGCTTTTTTTGTAGCTCCATTCAGCCATGACACCGTCTTTAACGTCAATGTTTCGGGTTACGGAGGTTTTTCATTCCAGTATTCGTACAGGATTTCAAAAGTGGTCAGCATCGGAGGGGTTATTTCTTTCAACCCCGTGAAATCGTCAATCACTTTTGATCACAAGACTTACGGGGCGATCTCATCCTATTTTATTACTCTTATGCCCAGGGTTGACTTTACCTATATACGCCGGGGAATATTCAGCATGTATTCAGGTTTTGCCATAGGCGGGACCTATGCGATCATGCAGAGCAACTATTCCAACAAGCCCGATGATACCACTACGGGATTTCTTCTTGGTTTCCAGTTGAACTGCGTCGGATTCAGGGTGGGGAAAGATATAGGAGGTTTTGCAGAATTCGGATTCGGGAACCAGGGGATCATAAACCTGGGTCTTTCGGCAAGGCTTTGAAAAGCCGGAGATGGCAGGTGAATTTTGAATGAAACTGCATTGTTTTATCTTTGCAGTAGAGTGTACATTATGCAGAAAACAATAGTCATCTTCAGGGCGAATGATGAATTTTCCTATTCGGAATTCATAGACTATATGTTGCGTATGGCAGGACATACCGCAGAAACCTGCAGTCCTTACAGGCTGCATATTACTTTTTCGGATGCGGTTCCGCCTGTGCTTTCAGTGATCCCGTTTAAAAAAAGCAAGATAGGATTGATGTCTGTTTATTTTAAAGACTCTTTCTCATCCGAAGACATTAAAAGTTTCCTTGAAAAAAGCAGGAGGGAAATCAGTAATCCGGCTATCCGGTTCGCAGGTTTTTACATTGTTGAGGAGGCTCTGCCTGTAACTTACCAAAAGACCTGGGAGGATGCTGTAATAACTCCCGGAGTATGCCTGCTTACCCTATTCAGGCGCAGGCAGGGGATCAGTCATGTTGCATTTCTTGACCGCTGGCATAACAGTCATACACCCTTGTCGCTGGAGATCCATCCCTTATGGCACTATAACCGTAATGTGATCCTTGGCCAGATGGAACAGGGGAGCGAGGTATGGGAAGGCATTGTCGAGGAGCATTTCCGCAAGCGATCCGACCTGCTGAATCCTTTAAAGTTCTTCGGAACCCCATTCAGCATGATCCCGAATATGATCAGGGTTTACAAGGATACCAATGCTTTTCTTGATTACAAGACTATCGAGACTTACCTGGTGAGGGAAGTAATCGTAAAATCACGTGAACCATGAACCATGAACCATGAACCGTGATCCGGATAACGAGTCACGGATCACGAGTCACGATTTTAGGTATCTTTGTACATGGATTTTCTTGAACTCGTTTCCAAACGCAGGAGTACAAGGGCATATATGCCTGACCGCCCGGTTGAACCTGAGAAGCTTGAACGTTGCATAGAAGCCGTAAGGCTGGCCCCTTCGGCATGCAATGCACAGCCCTGGAAGCTGGTTGTAATAACAGATCCTGTGCTGAAAGATAAGGTTGCAGGCGCTGCTTCTACCAAATGGCTTGGATTTAACCATTTTACAAAGCAGGCCCCGGTGATGATAGTGATAGTGCGCGAAGAACCGAACCTGACATCCAGGCTGGGGACCGTGCTTAAAGACAAACCCTATACGCATATGGATGTGGGCATTGCAGCAGCGCATTTTTGTTTGCAGGCCGCTGACGAAGGGCTGGGGACCTGCATCCTTGGATGGTTTGATGAACCCAAGGTAAAACAGCTGCTGGGGATACCGAAGAAGAAAAGGGCGGAGCTCATTATTACGCTTGGTTATCCTGCAAAGAACGAAATACCCAGGAAGATCCGAAAAACAAAAGAGCAGATAAGCTCATATAACATTTACCAATGACATTTGACGAATTTGGCTTTGAGCCACAGCTTCAGGAAGGGATACATGCCCTGGGTTTTGAAACCGCAACCCCAATACAGGAACAGTCGATACCCGTGATCATGCAGGGCCTTGACCTGATCGGTACGGCCCAGACAGGTACCGGCAAAACGGCAGCTTTCCTGCTTCCGCTGATTCAGAAGCTCATGACAGGTGAGAGCAAGGGAACGGTGAGGGCGCTTATTATCGTGCCGACACGTGAGCTTGCCGTACAGATAGACCAGCATATGCAGGGTCTTTCGTATTTCACTCCGGTAAGCTCCATTGCCATTTACGGGGGGACCGAAGGCTTTGTGTTTTCACGCGAGAAACAGGCGCTGACCGAAGGATCGGACCTGGTGGTCTGTACTCCAGGAAGGATGATCGCGCATGTGAACATGGGGTATGTTGATTTTTCGGATGTAGAATACCTCATCCTGGATGAGGCCGACCGCATGCTCGACATGGGGTTTTACGATGACATCATGAAGCTTGTAAACCTGCTTCCCAAGACAAGGCAAACTCTTATGTTCTCCGCCACGATGCCCAAAGCTATCAGGCAGATGGCACAGAAAGTCCTGCGGGACCCGGTGGAGATCAACATCGCCATGTCGAAGCCTGCCGAAAAGGTATTGCAGCTTGCCTACTCGGTGTATGACAACCAGAAGCTTCCAATAACCCAGTGGCTGCTGCAGGGAGCCAAAGACAGGACGGTTCTGGTTTTTTGTTCAACGAAGAGTTCGACGAAGATCCTCAGCCGCGCCCTCCACCAGATGGGGCTGAACGTATCGGAGATACATTCCGACCTGGAACAAAAGGAGAGGGAAGACGTTCTCAACCGTTTCAAAAGCAGGACCCTGAACGTTCTCGTGGCAACGGATATCGTCTCGAGGGGCATAGACGTTGAGAACATCGACATGGTAGTGAACTACGACGTTCCCCACGACGCCGAGGATTACATTCACAGGATAGGCCGAACCGCACGCGCTGCCGCCTCAGGCATAGCCGTGACCCTGATCGGCCCCAAGGAACAGGTTAAATTTCAGTCCATAGAGAGACTGCTTGGGAAAGAGGTCCATAAGGGAGAAGTGCCCACCCAGTACGGTCCTGCTCCTGAATACCGTGCGTGGAAGCCGAGAAAATAATGTCGCCTGACCCGGCCCGGGGGTACTGGAACTTGCTGAAAATAAAAACGCCGGACAATCGCCCGGCGTCTTCATAAAATTTATTCTGAATAAGGGATTACTTTCCTTTCTCCTCTTTCTTTCCTGTTTCTTTCTTCCCTTCTTCCTTCTTTTCAGCACCTTCGGCACCTTCAGCGCCTTCAGCAGCAACTGCAGCTCCGGGAACAACTTCCTCAACAACCTGGCGGGCTGTGCGAACGCCAATGATCACGTTAGTCGGTGCATCGAGGAATGTAACGTTTGGAATTTTCAGGTCGCTGATCCTGCAGGAATCACCAATGTCCATGGGACTGATGTCGACCATGATGAATTCAGGAAGATCCTTTATCAGGGCCCTGACCTTTACCTTGCGCATTTTTTTCTCAAGACGTCCGCCTTTGAGAATACCGGGGGAAACTCCTTCGGACTTCACCGGGATGGCAATGGTCACCGGTTTGTCGGGGAGAACCTGAAGGAAATCCACATGAAGCAGTTTATCGGTGACCGGATGAAACTGGATCTCCTGGTAAATAGTTTCATATTCCTTACCGTCAATATTAATCTTGATTATATAGACTTCGGGGGTGAACAGGATTTTGGAAAAACTTTTTTCGTCTGCCACGAAGTGGATCTGTTCGGTTCCACCATACAGTACACAGGGTGTTTTACCAGCCCTGCGCTGTAATTTGGCATCTTTTTTCCCTACGCTTCCCCTGAGGGAGCCGCTCAATGATACCGTTTTCATAATACGTTGTTTTTAAATTGGGGTGCAAAGATAAGAATAAGTAGCGAGATAGCGAAATAGCGAAGTGGCGAAATTTCAATTTTCAGGCGAGATTTCCTTTTTTCGCTACTTCACTACTTCGCTATTTATTTTTGTAACTTTCTCCCACTGTTTCACGTCTCAAGGTCTCATAAAATCAAAATTCCCATGAAAAAGCTTATTTATTTATGCCTGTGGATGACAGTTTCCATGACTCTCTCATCCGCAGTAATTGCGCAAAATAAAAACACTGCTGAGTTCGACAAGATCCTGTCGTCACAGTTCAAAGACGAGGGACCGGGTTGTGCAGCCCTGGTCATGGTGAAAGGGAAAATTGTTTACCGCAAAGGCATTGGAAAAGCCGATCTTGAGCTGAATGTCGGCATGCAGCCCGGTATGGTCTTCCGCATAGGTTCAATCACCAAACAGTTTACTGCGGTTGCCATACTGCAGCTTGAAGAACAGGGCAAATTGTCGCTCCATGACGAGATTACGAAATTTCTTCCCGATTATCCCACCCATGGATATAAGATCACCTTGGAGAGCCTTTTAACCCATACTTCGGGTATAAAGGACTATACTCGCATGAAGGAATGGACAGGTGATCTGCAGCGTAAAGACATGACGCCGAAAGAAATTGTGAATTTTTTCAAGGATCAGCCTATGGATTTTGAACCCGGTACAAAATACGCGTATGACAATTCGGGATATATCCTGCTGGGATGCATCATTGAAAAGGTGAGCGGGGATACCTATGCCCGGTACCTGGAAAAGAATATCTTCCTGCCTCTCGGCATGAAACATACCTTCTATGAAAACAGTACGGATATCGTCATGAACAGGGTTCACGGATACAGCAAAAGCGATTCCGGCTATATGAATTCACCTTACCTGAGCATGACCCAGCCTTATTCGGCAGGTTCTTTATTGTCGACTGTGGATGACCTTTACACCTGGACCAGGGGTGTCCGTTCAGGCAAGATCATCAAACCGGAAACCTTTGAAAAAGCAGTGGTTCCCTGTAAATTAAAAGACGGCAGTTCCACAGGTTACGGTTATGGGCTTGTAATCGGGGAGATTTTCGGAAGCCCCGCCATATGGCATAACGGGGGCATTAACGGCTTCCTCTCTACAGGGATCTACCTCCCGGAGGAAGATGTTTTTGTGGCGGTATTTTCAAATTGTGACGCAGTCTCACCTGATAATGCGGCACTGAAGATGGCAGCTGTTGCAAGCGGGAAGATGCCTGTTTTAAAAGAAACCGCAATAGATACAGTTACCCTGAAAAAATACACAGGCGTTTATGAAAATCCTTCAAAAGAGCAAAGGGTAATAACTTTCAAAAACGGGAAGCTTTACTCGCAAAGGACCGGCGGACAGCAATTCGTCCTCTCCGCCTATGCCGAAAACAAGTTCTCTTACAATGAGGGGATGTCGTATTATGAGTTCAGGAAGGATAAGGACGGGAAAACTGCCACTTTGGATTTCCAGAGCCTTGGTCAGGCATCTTCAACATGGGCACATACGGATAAGCCCGTCCCCACGCATTTTGAAATCAATCTGCCCGCAGAGCAACTTCAGAAATTCATTGGAGAATATGAGCTGGCTCCCGGATTTTCAATTACAGTTACACTTGAGAGTGGCCACCTGATGGGGCAGGCGACAGGCCAGCCCAAATTCGAATTGTTTGCAGAAGCCCCGAATAAATTTTTCCTGAAGGTTGTGGATGCCCGGGTCGAATTTATAGTAGAACCCAACGGAACCGTGAACAGGATGATCTTATATCAGAACGGGGAGCATGAAGGGAAGAAAAAGTAGCGAAATAGTGAAGTAGCGAAATTTTCATGATCCTGGTGGAAATGCTTTTTCGCTACTTCGCCACCTCGCTACTTCGCTATTTTTGTTGAAAAACGCCTCAAAACTTGAACAACGACGAAATAGACTCTTTTTTCTTCAAACGTCGGATGACTTCCGCGAAAAGATCGGAAGTGGTGATCATTTTTAATTTCGGGCTCTCTTTTTTAATCGGTATGGTGTCGGTCACGATGAGTTCGGCGAGAGCCGAAGCTTCGATAAGCTCAAGTGCATTTCCCGAAAGTATGGGATGCGTCACCATGGCCCGTACCGATTTGGCTCCGTTATCCATGATGATCTGGGCAGCTTTACAAAGAGTCCCCCCGGTATCAACAATATCGTCAAGAAGGATCACATTCCTGTTTTTAACATCACCAACCAATGCCATCTTTGCAATTTCATTTGGTTTTGACCGGTGTTTGTAACAAATCACGAAATCGGTGTGGAAATACTTTGCATATGACCCAGCGCGACGGGTACCGCCGGTGTCGGGAGATGCAAAAGTGAGGTTGTCAAGGTGTAAGGTTTTCAGATACGGGATAAAGACTGAAGAAGCGTACAGGTGGTCCACAGGCACATCAAAAAATCCCTGGATCTGGTCGGCATGCAGATCGAGAGTAATAATACGGTTCACGCCTGCGGCAGACAGAAGGTTGGCAACCAGTTTGGAAGCGATGGAGACGCGGGGTTTGTCTTTGCGGTCCTGGCGTGCATATCCGAAGTAAGGAATAACAGCAACGATGGAACGGGCCGAAGCACGGCGGGCTGCATCTATCATCATAAGAAGTTCAAGAAGATTGTCTGAGGGAGGGTGGGTTGACTGGACCAGGAAGACATCCGTACCGCGGATATTTTCTTCAAATGATGGCTGGAACTCTCCATCGGCAAAACTAAGGAATGTGACTTTACCCAGTTCCATCCCGTAGCTCTGGGCAATTTTATCAGACAGGTATTTCGAGACCTGGCCTGAAAAGATCTTAACCTTGGTTGCCATAATGCATGCAATGTTAGTGAACCGCTAAATTAAGGTATTCATAAAAGCGATGCAAGAAAGGTTATTAACAGGGGGGGGGAAGATTTGAATATCGAATATTGAACAACGAATTTTGAATATTGAATTACTCATGGCTCATGGCTTATGGCTTGAATACTCGAATACTCGAATAACGAATGTTGAATTGCGAAGTAATCATTACTTTTATCAGCAGAATGATAATATCGGGAATTATGAAAACGAGGTTGAAAGAAAATGAGAAAGTGGCCCTGACTATCAGGCCGCATGGTATAACGCTTGTCCCGTCGGCCCTGATTTCGCTGGGTATTATAGCCGCCGGCATCCTTATAATTTATGCAGGCTGGATTTATGGCGGACTGGCTTTCTTCCTGATTGCCATTTTGTTTTTTCTGTATAAGATTGCCGAAAGGAAAAACAATCTCTGGGCGGTGACAAATTTCAGGGTCATTGACGAATTCGGGCTTTTCACAAGAAATTCGAAGGAATGCCCTATCGATAAAATCAATAACATTACCTATACTCAGTCAATCTGGGGGCGAATGTTCGGTTTTGGGGATGTCCAGATCCAGACAGCTGCTGAGATGGGCTCTACTACCTATCGTACCGTTGAACAGCCGAAATTATTGAAGGATACCATTACCATGATGCAGGAAGAATACAGGAATTACCAGATGTCGAGACAGGCTGCCGAATATGCCAGCGCTATAGGTTCCAAAGGAAGTGGTAACGTTACCGGGGTCGCTGCCGAGATCGAAAAACTGCACCAGCTGATGGTCAAAGGCATCATCACTGAGCAGGAATTCCGGCAGAAAAAGGAGCAGTTACTGAAAGGGTGAGCCCTTCCCGGTTTTAAAGTTCGGGTTAATCAAGTACAAAGCGGACAATGGTTCAAAGAGGATGACTCAAAAGTAAAGCCATCTTCTGTAGAATTGAATATTTGAAAGTGCTCTCTTAGGGGGGTACGAGTAAAATGAAAGAAAAAGAGGCTGCCTCAAACTTTTGAGACAGCCTCTTTTGCATCTTTAAATATTTTCGGAACTGGGTGTATCACTTTTTACCAGATAACGGATTAAGGAGAATAAAAGACCATGAAAAATACTGTTTGGCAAACCAAAATCCGATAGTATGAGAAAACAAAGTTTGCTGCCTTCTTTACCGGATGAAATCATAATAAATAAAATCTACCTGATAAGAGGGCAAAAAATAATGATAGACCGGGATCTTGCTGCGCTTTATGGAGTAGCTACAAAAGTTTTAAAGCAAGCTGTAAAGCGAAATATTGAAAGGTTTCCCGAAGATTTTATGTTTGAAATGTCAGACGAAGAATTTCAGAATTGGAGGTCACAATTTGTGACCTCCAATTCTGAAATGATGGGATTGCGATATGCGCCATATTGTTTTACCGAACAAGGATTGACAATGCTTTCCTGCATTTTAAACAGTAAAAAAGCTGTAGACACAAATATCCGCATTATCAGAGTCTTTACGAAGATGCGTGAAATGCTTCTTACACATAAAGACATCCTGTTAAAACTGGAAAAATTCGAAAAACAATTAGTACATAATAATGAGGATATACAGTTGATATTCAAAGCCCTTAAACAATTGATAAATCCGCCGCAGTGACCCAGGAGGCAGATTGGTTATAAGCGAATTTCAGAGTAGTTGGGGATCAGATGCTATTCCCCGAACAGAACTTTCCCGTGGAACACTCCTTGCCGTGTTTCAATTGTTATGATACCGACGCTCTGCAGTCCAAATGCAATATTCAGATCATCCCGGTTGAAAATGTATGTATGCTGACCGGCAGATTCATCTGAAATAAACCTGGAACAAATGGTCCTTCCTGTGATATCATTCACTGAAATGCGAACATTAGAACGTACTGGAATGGTTAAAAGTACCTTAAACTGATCCCTGCAGGGATTAGGATAAATCTGTACAGCCAGGGCCTTGTTTTTAATCTCGTTGACGGCTACCGTGGAGCTGTCATATCCGCCGGAAAGGCAAAATACAGATCCGTCACGGCCTCCCACCATCAGTTCCCGGCTCAGGTCTCCAACGATATCAGGGATTGAAGAGACCGCATCACAGGGATTTGCCTCGGGGACCGATGTAAACGTGTTGCCGTTCTTCCCGTTCAGGAAATAGGCTTTATTGTTGTTATATAGTGTGCCGATGGCTGCGTCGTTCACCCCGTCCCAGTTGATATCGCCCATATTGGTAAGGTTCCAGGCCTGATCCGAAAGAGGTTTCTGCCAGAGGAAGGTCCCATTGAAACCGTCAACAACGATTCCGGTGGGTCCGCTGTGTGCGACAAGAAAATCAGGATGGCCGTCGTTATTCACATCACCCATGGTTTCAAACTTCAGGATGATATCACTGGCAACATTAAGGGTTTTCACCTGAGCGCCGGTAACGGCATCCTCAAAATAGATATGGCCGTTGAAGTCACCCGAGGCAATGTCTTTAATTCCATCACCAGTCACATCATCTATCTGTATCAACGCCCAGGTGGATGAGCCTGCAGGATTGAACTGCCATTTGATGGATCCGTCAACACCATCCATACCAAAGACCCGGCCGTTTGCCTGGCTTGCATTGGTTGACCCTGCTACCACATCGGGTTTGCCGTCCCCCGTGAAATCCTCAACCCCTATAACCGAAAATGCAGCGCCCTGAGTTGACCTGCTCCAGATGACCTGCCCGGTCTTTCCATCCAGGCAATACACCCTGTGAGGACCGGTATTGTTCCCGTCATCTCCTGCAGCAGCAAGCACATCCGGGAACCCGTCGTTGTTATAATCATATTTTGCATCGACCTGGTAAACCCAGCCCCCGCCTCCGTATTCATGGGTGTCGTGTTTCCAGAGCTGCTGACCGGTCTTCCCCGAAAGAGCGACGATGGACCTGTCTCCCCAGGCGGTTCCTACGATCACATCCTTATAACCGTCGTTATTGATGTCATCAGTAATGGCAATGGCATTTTCCTCGTAAACAGAGCCGGAATATATCAAGGTTTCCCACATGACATCCGCAGTCACAGAAGCATTGCCGTTGAAGCAGCGGATATAGTCATCCTCCGAACCAATGATCACATCGGCAACAGAATCACCCGTTATATCCGGGATGGACCGTATGGATTTCGGACTGTTGTCGTATCCGTCGTTGATCAGGTAAGTCCAGAGTTCAGTCCCCATGGGGTACAGTGTATCCACGCCTGTACCGCTTAGACTGACAATAAAAGGGTTCTGGGTCGCATCATTTGAAACAATGCCCAGTGTCCCCGCATCCGCGCCTGCCCCGGTAGGATGGTACCACAAGCCGATTTTGGCCGTCTGAAGGGTGGGAATAATCAAAGGCAGGGTGACGCCCTGGTCAACGATAAAATGGTAATCCGACATGTTCAGGGCCGTTATGCTCAGAGCCTGGTCCCCGTCGTTCTGAACCTCGAGGTACCAGCGGGAAAAAGCGTTCTTCCTGCGCTGATGCCAGTTGTAGGATGTTGTCTGGATGTTGATATGCGGGCCCGCGATCACTGCATTCCCCGTGAGGGTCACATTCACAAGAGGAGTAATCGGGTCATTTGAATTTATGCCCACCTGTGTATTAAGAGGGCCGCCCGTAACAGGGGCATAAGTAAGAGGGATGTTGACCGAATTTCCCGGGCTGATGGTGGCAGGCATGACGAAAGTCGTTGAAATCGGCTGCCCGCCCGGGATACTGAGGCTGTTGATGACCAGGTTGGCCGATCCCGTGTTCTGCACCTGGCAGTTCCAGGTGGATGAGTTGCCCACAGTAACGGTGCCATAATCATGAGATGTGACAGGCACATGAATGACCGGCGTGCCGCTCCCGTTCATATCAACTTTGTACAATGTGCTGTTCCCGCCCAGTTCACCGTCGCAGTACCAGAGATAAGTACCGTCGAAAACAACGCCCGACGGCTTGCCGCCCTGTGAAGCATGGCTTTCTATAAGGGCGCCGGTATTCGTGACCTTATACAGCATGTTCCCGTAATAGTCGGCGATCCAGAGATCGGTTCCCTGCAGGCAAATGTCCCAGGGCTGGTTGTTCGGCGGGACGAACTGTGAAATAACAGCACCCGAACCATCAACATGGTAAACCATTCCCGGATCAGGATAGTAGGTGCAAACCCAGTAATTCCCGGCATCATAAGCCACCCCCGACATATAATGGTCAGGCAGGGTAATAGTACAAACCTGTGCTCCACCCATGGTAAACTCATTGATATGGGCAGGTTGCGAAGAGCTGGAAGGTTGGGTGATATTGACAAGGTCTGGCGATTTATAGGTAAGTCCGTATGACTCGCTGAAGGTCCCGGTACATTGCAGGCTGTAAGTGCCGTTCGAAGGATCGAACTTATAAACCTGGTTCCCGTTTGACCAATACATCCCGAAATAGATGTAGGTTCCGTCCCAGGCAAGGCCTGAAGCTTTTCCCGGGATGCTGTATGAGGCCACGATAGACCAGGTATTCGGATTTTTGACTGCGGATGGATACTGGGCGGACAGCCTGGGCGCTGCCGGGCCGGCGCAAACAGCCAGCATGATGCTGAATGCAAGAAAGTAAAAACGTTTTTCCATATGCCGGGAATTTTAAAAATTGAAACAGCTTATAAAAGTACTTAAATAGTATGACTTTGTCAATCCGCCGGCTCCTTCATCCGCAGTACACCATGAAAGAAGAATATTTTCCTATCTTTGCAGCCCGTTTTACAACTATACCAGCCCGGATGGCGGAATAGGTAGACGCGTTGGTCTCAAAAACCAATGAACGCAAGTTCGTGCCGGTTCGATTCCGGCTCCGGGTACCACCCACAACTCCTCACTATAACCAGTCAGGAGTTTTTTATTCTCTAACCATAAATTACTGATAACAATCTTGTTAACTAAAGATTATTAGAAGCCCTATGGTTAGATATTTTAATTTATCAGGCCGGACGTTATTAACCATTTAGAATCAAGACTACTGGCTTTCCAAAGAATTCAGTAAACACAAAATGACTTTAATGGAGGTTAGATATAATATTCCCTCCCATACAGTCAAAAAAATATTTGTGAAATATTTCACACGAGAAAGAAATCATTATCTTCGCAGTGTTTAAATTACTACAAAAAGGTAGCATTTATATGATCCTGAGTAAAACTACGGAGTATGCCCTGAATGTTCTTTCCTTTATGGCAACACGGAACAAAGAGATGTATCCGGCTGAGTACCTTTACAAGGAGTTGAAAATACCACGGCAATACCTGAGGCGATTGCTGACGGATTTGTCAAGAAAGGGTTTTATTACCAGTATACGGGGAAGAAACGGTGGATTTGTCTTCTCCCGTGATTTGTCGTCAATCAATTTTGCACAGGTGATCGAAGCCATGGAAGGACAAGAAGCAATGAAAACCTGCCTGCTTGGTTTTACTGCCTGCATTATTGATCACCCTTGCGTGATGCATGATCTGTGGACAGAAGCCCGGTCAAAAATGATCGAAACCCTGACAAACACATCTCTGGCTGATCTGAAGAACAAATATGAAATGGATAAAGATACAATTGCTCAATTGAATAATTCATTAATTCATTAATTTATCAATTAAATTCAGGTATTATGATTGACTCAACTGTTGTGTTAAACGGCCAGACGCTGGCCTACACATGTTACTGCCTTGCCATCCTGCTGGTCATGGGGTGGTTTGGCTACAAAATCACCCGGCCCGGAAAGGATAATAAGATTGCGAATGCCCTCTTTTATTCCTTTACAGGAATGCTGGTTGTGCTGGGCGTATCCCTGCATATTGTGACCTTTAACACCATTCCATGGGCTCCCATGGATTTGAACCGTGCCGACATCAAGGCCGACAAAGTTTTCAATATCACGATAGAGAAACACAAATTCACACTTCCCGAACAAACGTTGAACATCAGTTGCAACGAGAAGGTTCTGTTTTCTGTCTTGTCACACGATTTAACCTATGGTTTCGGATTGTTCCGCCAGGACAATTCCATGGTTTTTCAGATGCAGGTTGTTCCCGGCCATCCGAACGACATCCTATGGCAATTCGATAGACCGGGAATTTATACAATCAGATCAACGGAATATTCGGGCCCAACCGGGTGGAATATCGTCCTGAAAGATGCTGTTATTGTGACCTGCAACACGACAGCCAATAATTAACCCGATTAGGTACAACTAAAAAATTATCAATATGAACTTTTTACAAACATTAATAAAAGGTGAACAGGCTATGTTCAAACCCGATGGCCTCACGCCCATGCAAAAACTCACTCTCCGTTTTGTGGTAATCGGGTTGGTTTATTATGCATTTGCCGTTATTGAAGGAATGCTGATGCGGATTTATGAAATCCAGCCTATTCCTGCGATCTCTACAAACCAGTTTTTTGCTATTATGACCGCTCATCCGTTGGTAGGGATTTTCGGTTCTACTTATTCAATCGTCTTCGGGGCCTTTCTTTTCCTGGTCCCTTTCCTGATGAAAAAACCACTTTGGAGTATAAAACTTGCTAACTGGAATTTCTGGCTGGTTGCGATCGGAACTTTTACATTCTGGTTTTCAGGATTTTTAACCCATTATGCCCCGCTTTACACCCTTTACTGGCCTTTGCCCGTTGATTTTACGCAATTCAGCATCCTGGGAGGTATCTTTTTCATTCTTGGAATTGCATTGGTGATGCTTGGAACAGTTTTTTTTGTCATCAATGTGTTCGCTACTATAACCTATACTCCAGAGGGATGGGACCAACAACCCAGTTGCGCCTTGCTCTCTTCCGCACTCGGCATAAGCGGTGTCAGAAACCTGTTTTCTAAGAATAAAAAGGAACATCTTGTTTCTCTTCCGGTAGCTGCCATTGCTCGTGGAACTGTTGATGTTGCACTGAATTCTGGCATCATAATTTTTACCGGTGTACTGATCCTTGTTTATATGGTTTTTGCCCTGTTTGGTGTTAGCCTTAAGGACACGGCTATTGATGCCCTGCTTTACAAAAACTGGTTCTGGTGGGGGCTCGATCTTGTAGCCGATGGGCTGGTTCTGATTTTTGTTGCCGGTACCTGGTATCTTCTCGCAACCCTGATTACAGGGAAGAAATTATTCATGGAAAATATTGCCCGGACAGCATTATTGGTTGAATTGATTGTTTCATGGACGGTTTGGTCACATCACCTTCTCTCTGATCAGGCTCAGCCGGGATTTTTAAAAGTACTTTCCGGTGAAATGGTCACTGCATTTGAGCTGATCACCCAGGGACTGGCATTTTTCATTACCCTCGCCACACTTTGGAGCGCCAGGCCTCTTAAAATGACTAACCCGTTAAAATTCCTTCTCGGTGGTCTGCTCGGATTTGCCCTCGCAGTTCCTGCGGGAATCATGCAAGCTGATATCGGCTTGAACAGGATTCTTCACAATACCCAATGGGTCATTGGTCCTCATGTTCACGTTGCTGTTCTTGTCGGACTTGCCATGACACTCTATGCTGCCATTTATATTCTTTTCCCAATACTGACAAACGGGGCCCAGTTGTACAGCCAGAAACTGGCAAACTTTCATTTCTGGGGACAACTCATTGGCGGCATCGGCATGGGTGCCTTCATGGGAATGGCCGGACTGCACGGAATGCTCCGCAGGTCATTATATGTAAATGGTGAATTCAACACTTATATGATTCTGGCCGCTTTGTGCGGTGCTTTGTTGTTGTTTGCATTCCTGGCCTTCTTTTTTAATATTGTAATGAGTGTCGGTATCAATGGGGTTATCGGCATTTTTATGCCTTCAAAATTAAAAACCAAAGAACTGGTACCAGCCCAGGAATGATAATTCTGATTGTTGTTTTGAAAGCCGACCGGAATATCAGGTCGGCTTTTATAACATATCCAGAACTTCCATTTTCTCAATAAAATCAACCACTTTAGCAAAATCGATGATGAACTGGCGGTTAGATATTTCGTCAGAGTAGGGTGGAAGAAACGCCGGCTTTGATCAGCCTTCGCCGGAACGGCTTGACCATCTCATTTTATTGATTGCTAATATGGTAATGTGGTCAATAAAAATCGGCAGAAGGTGGTCCCCGATGCCGGCCTGTCCAGAGATTCAGATAATCCTTTTAAATCGTTGTTCGATAATAGTCATCAAACGCTCTTTAAAGTCATCACTTAAAAAGCTGATCCCGATAAAATCCATCCAGCCGGCTTTTGCACTCATCATCTTCCTAAAAATATTTTCCTGCTGTTTCGGATTGAGAATAAGAGTATGGAAAGCAGCAATAAAATCATTCCGGGTTATTTTTTTCTTTTTTCCATTCAACGTGAGGGCGAGATCTTCTTTGTCTGCAGGATTTACAAGCGCTGTTGCTACAAGGTCATAAGCAGGGGAAAGTACATGCCCAATACCGGGACTTTTTATCAAAGAGAAATTCTTCAGATGCATGTCTGCATTGCCTGTCAAAAATGAGAAAAGAACCTGCTCAAAGTAATTGATCACATCCAACCCCGGGTTACGTGAATATTTTAGGATCACCTTTGCCACCTGCTCGTGAGATCCATGATATTTGTCCTCGGTAAGTCGTTCCGTAAGCTGGCACATGTCTTCCATATGCAACTTTCCCGTTTTTACACGATCAATTCTTTTGGTAATATATGCCAGACTTCCTGACTGTAGACGGATAAGGCTATGAGGAACCACTGATATACTGGCTAGGCGGGCGAGATGCATGGTCAGGTCTTCTACCTCAGGTAATTGTGGATAGTGCCTCGTGGGTGGCTTTAGAATATAGCCACCACATAGGCCGACAATGGTGAATCTTTTTGGTGCCCGTTTTCCTTCAGATGATTCCAGGTGAAGAGATAATTTAGCCTGAACGCCGGTGACGGTTACCTGTGTTTGAACCACCTTTAATGCCAGTTCGGCCATTTGCGCTTCCTTATAAGGCAATTCCGGAGGAACCGGCTGTTCAAAGATCTTCTTGCTGCAGGATGGATGAAAATCGGTTTCAATCTCCGTCAAAGGCTGATAGCAGAATAAACATCGTTTCATTCTTTATCCTCCATCTTTACTTCAATTACGCTTATTGCTCCGATGCAATCTTTACAGCAGGACAATAGCAGTCCCATGCGATCTCGTGCATTCAGTTTCCCGAAACGGGACGCGAGACGACATTGGCGGCTAGAAAAACCCCTACAACGGTGCGTCAAAAACTGTTTGTTGCGGGTGGTGGACCTGCGGGGATGAAGGCTGCGGCGGTGCTCGCTGAACGTGGTCACGATGTCACTTTGTTTGAAGCGGCTGCGCATTTAGGAGGGCAGGCCTTGCTCGCGCAACTTTTGCCCGGGCGCGCGGAGTTCGGCGGCATCGTTACCAATTTGACGCGCGAGATGGAATTGGCAGGCGTGACGGTAAAACGGAATACGCCGCTTCACCGCGCAACCGTTGAACGCGAGAGGCCCGATGCGGTGATTGTCGCAACGGGTGCGACGCCAAGACGCCCTGCCTTTGAAGGCAGCGAAGACGCGCATGTTGTTACCGCTTGGCAGGTGTTGAAGGGCGAAGCCAATATTGGCGGGCGTGTTGTGATTGCCGAATGGAAGCCGGACTGGATCGGCATGGGCGTTGCCGAAAAATTGGCCCGCGAGGGGCGGCATGTGCGGCTCTGTGCGCGCCAACGTC
>Ga0118677_10006141_pt1 | contig 20533 bp, 19 predicted proteins | sample AliMusrvi5mmetaG_FD_86154 | JGI IMG/M metagenome (GOLD analysis project Ga0118677, IMG submission 86154)
TTGGAGAGGTATCCGTCTTATCACTCAACCCACTTGATCTAATTCTAAAGTGCCCATGAACCGCAAATCCCAGCGCTGGCACGGCCTGAACCGAGCTTGATGCAGCCCTGCCACGTTGGAGAGTCCTAGGGTGCTGACTTGTAATTGTTCGAGGCCCTTGCTAATCTCCCCCACAGCGGCATCGATTATCTTCACGTCGCGTGAAATGGATTCGGAGCTCATGTCGAAGTAGGGATTCCGACAAGACCCAACAGGAACATGCAGATGCGAGAGCTCAGCGCAACGCGTTGTCCGATTGTCCAGTTCTGCATCGTTGGTTTAGATGGTCACGACTCATACCTTTTATCGGCGATTCCGCGGGGTGCTTTAATGAAAATGATATTAAGACTGAGACACCGGATGCCCGGCACCCTCCTTCCAGATCCCCTGCCCCTCATTTTCATAAATTCCTGGGCATTCATTGACCGATGGAGTAGCCCAAGAAAATGACCAGGGCGAGGTCGCCGGCAAGTCGCCAGCGCCAGCACGTTGGAGCGGCGGGTGGCGTCTTGCCGACCGACGCGCAGGCGGCTTGGACCGCAGCATCCACGAGGGTTGGATCGTAAGGATCCAACGCGTGATCGGACTAGGCGGAGAGCACGAGGCGCGCATCCGTTCGCGCCCTGAGCCGGGCCACCGGAACAGCTTCCCCGCCACGGCTAAGGCTGGCTATCCATCTGGATCAGCGTAAGGTTTGACGTTTTCCAGCTCCGCCAAGAATTTCTTGCTGCAATCCGGGCACATCCCGTGAGTGAATCTTGCCGTAGTGCGCTTGGAGACGTAGGCTTCCACTTGATTCCAGAATCCCTGGTCATCGCGGATTCTCTTGCAGGACGCACAGATAGGAATCAGCCCGCCCAAGGTCTTTATATTGTCCAGCGCCGCCTGGAGTTTGCTGACCGTCTGGGTCAGCTCCTGGGTGCGTTGGTCAACCATGGCTTCCAACTCCTGGCGGCGCAGTTTTGCCTGGCACGCGAGGACCCACTTTTGCGCCAGCGAATTGGCCATTTGGAGCACTTCGACGGTTTCGAAGGGTTTCTTAAGAATGAGGAGATTGTCCTTTTGGCCGAGCTTCCGGATTATTTCGTCCCAGGAGTAATCGGAGTAGGCGGTGCAGATGACGGCTTGAATTTCGGGAGCGCATCGCCAGACGCGGTTGAGGGTTTCGACACCGTCCCAGCCCGGCGGCATGCGCACGTCAACAAACGCCAACACATACGGATCGTGGTCCTCGACCGCCTTCTCAACGAGCGTCAATGCTTCCTGGCCCTGGAAAGCTGAATCTATCCGGAACTCGGTGCGCTCCGCTGGCGACGCGTCCGGGCCGAAAAGGGCCGACTCTGCTTCTTCGAGCCGCAAGTAGCTAGACGGTTTGGCGCCGAGGATCTTCCGGAAATCTTCGTGGATGGCTGGGTTGTCATCAACGATTAGAATCCGAGGACGGGGGGCTGACAATGGCGTGCTCATGTCGGTTGGGCTACTGGGTTGTGAGGCAACAGGAGCGAAACGGGGCGCCCTTGCCCAAGCCTCCACTTGTAGTCTGAATGGATCCCCCAAGCTCGCGCACGGCCAGCGTGCTACTATGCAATCCGAAGCCCCGGCCAATGTGGCGCGCGTCGAATCGGTGCGCGAACAGAACTAAACCACACCAGCTCGGGACACCCAGTCCGGTCGCTCGATTACGCATAATGATGCTAATAAACAAGGGTAGCAGCCTATGTCGAGCCCGAACTCGGCCGGCGTGGTAGGATGCGCGGTAAATCGCCCGCAGGAACATCTCATTCCGCATGGAAAACAACAAGCGCGCCTACGTTTGGTGGGATGCCCATTGTCTGTGATTCTTGGGGATTCGTAGCAGGTCCCGCATAAAGTCGGCGACGGACCCCACCGAATCAGGACCGAGATCGTAATCTATTACTTCGATCCGGCATGAGATGTCGCCTGGGGTGAATGCCAAGCAGCACCCATTTTTTCGCCCATGGCGCACTTGCCGACCTTGTTTAAACCTGGCCAACGGCTTGCGATAGCGCAGGACAAGCCGGAACCTCAGGAGGAATTCGTGTGCCTCCTTTGTGTTGGCCTAGTGAATTCGTTGCCGGGGCCGACGGGGTTTAGGGACGACCTTCGTCTGCTCCGGGCAAGAGAACTCGTCATGAAATTACCCGGACGCGAGGACAGGCTCGAATATTCAGAGAGGAGAATTCGGGTTGGGTCTGCCGAGCTTTTTGACTGCGCCCGCCATTTGGCTACCGGTCGAGGCGGCCGATGCTGTCCTCCTGGCGGGTGGGTCGGTTCTGCTCACCGACGGGCAACGCAAGGGCGCCAACCGCGCGCCGCGGGGGCTTACTCCATCGGATAGCCCTGGCCGATCCAGTCCTCGCTCAGACTGGTCGGGAGCTTTAGTAGCTTTGCATTCGTAAACTTCATTTGCTTGACCAGCTCCAACGCAGGCCGGGCATTGGGGCACCTCTGGAATGGACAACAACCACAGTAAATGACGATTTCCTTATCCTTGGGGAGTTTGGCGAGTTCCTGCTTGAACGTTTCGAGGTTCTTCGCGGTGGTCACGGGACCGATGAGGATGGCACTCTTGATTTGCGGGGCTGAGCCGATGTTGTATATGACCGGTTTGGCCGCCTTCTCGTCGCGAAGGGCCGCCGCCAGCGTTGCTGGGGCCTTGAGGTCTTTGGCTTTCATCGGCTCGTTCGGCTGAGAGAAGCCATTGCTGATGCCGGAGAGAGCGATGAGGGTTACCAAAGTGCCGAGGAAGTGTGTGGTTCTAGTATTCATTAATAATTAGTTCCTAGTTAATCGGGCATTAGTATGTACGCTCGCGCCTGGCAACGCAACTCCAAAATCAACCAATTTCTCAATGCCAGGAACTGACTCCGGCCCGGCTCAGTAAACCTTGCGCAGGTTGGAGGGCAGGATGTTTAACTCAGTGCGGTACTTGGCCACGGTGCGGCGGGCGATCACGATGCCCTTTTCTTTGAGCATCCGGACCACCTCCTGATCCGAGAGCGGCCGGGCAGGATCTTCGGCCTTGAAGATGTCCGCAATGATGTCCTTCACACTGGTGTTGGACATGCCATCCCCGCTGGCGGTCTGAATGCCGGCAGTGAAGAAATACTTCATCTCGAAGATGCCCTGCGGCGTCTGCATGTATTTGCCGGAAACCGCGCGGCTGACGGTGGTCTCATGAACCCCCACGACCTGCGCCACCTGCACCATGGTGAGGGGTTTTAGGAGGGAAACGCCTTTGGCCATGAAGTCGCGCTGGCGATGCACGATCTCCTTGGCGATGTTCAGGATGGTCTGCTGCCGCTGGTGGAGGCTCTTGATCAAGAACTTCCCGGCGCGGATCTTCTCGCGGATGTAGTTCCGCACTTCCCCCGAGTTTTCACCCTGGGCCATCAAATCCTTATAGGTATTGCTAATGCGCAGGTGCGGGATGTGTTCGTTATTGGTCGTGACCACATAATCGTCGCCTGACTTGCGCACGAATACCTCGGGCAGGATGTATTGGTCGTTATCCGGTAGATAAGCGCGGCCCGGGCGCGGCTCCAGGCGGGCGATGCGCGCCAGCGCTGCCTGCACATCATCCACCGAAACACCTGTAGCCCGGGAGATTTCCGGGATCCGCCGCTTGCCAAGCGCGTCCATGAACTCGTTGACAATGCGGTATTCGAGCGTGTTCTGCTGACCCAGGCGATCAAACTGGAGCAGGAGGCATTCGCGCAAATCCCGCGCGCCAACTCCCGGCGGGTCGAAGGTTTGAATCACCTTCAGCACCCCATCAATCTGCTCCATTGGCAGCCCGCTGGACACTGACATCTCCTCCACGGTGGCTTTGAGATAACCGTATTCATCAATGTTGCCGATGAGCATTTCCGCAATCGGCCATTGCTCCTCCGTCAGTACGGATTCGCGAACCTGTTCGAGCAGCATCTCCTGTAGCGACGTTCCCGCCACCAGGGAATCAAACATGAACTGCCGCTTTTCCTCCTCCTCAGCCGAGGCCCGCATGGGGAGATTGGTTTGGGCGAAATGATCGCGCCATTCCTGATCGAGCTGCACCAGCCGTTCAAACTCCGCTTGAAAGTCATCTACCGGCTCACTGGCGTTCTTTTCGGCCGCGGCGTCGAAGTTCAAATCCGCGGGGGGTTCACTCGGGTCAGCCGCGACGACTGGCTCCTCGGAGTCGCGGCCTTCTTTCTCCTGCTGCTCCATGTCCGCGGTGGAGGTCTCCTCCAGGACCGGGTTCTGCTGCAACTCCTGTTCCACCAAGGCCTTTAGTTCCAGCGTAGGCGCCTGCAAAAGGGCGAGCGACTGCTGCAGTTGAGGCGCCAACACCAGTGACTGCGTCAAACGCTGCGACAAATGTAAGCCTTGAGGCATGACCAAATCCTAGACAATGCTGAGCTCAATGCAAGCAAAAACTTGGCACGATTTTGGCTCTGGAAGCGTGGTCGGGGGGCGAAACTGCTGGCCCCTGATCGGTGCGTCGACCAAGCGCGATAGTTCAGATTCTAATGTTCCGAGCTCTCGGGACCATGGAACGAAAGTTGTCGGTTCAAGGCCGACGCGCACACCAGGAAAAATTGCGTCGGAAATCCAGAATATGTTATGATAAGGAATCAAATGAAACGCCCTCCCCGAAGGCACGATCTCGCCAATCCGGCTCGCCACGCGTTCACGCTCATCGAGTTGCTAGTTGTCATCGCCATCATTGCGATTCTGGCCGCGCTTCTGCTGCCGGCCCTGGCCAGAGCCAAGGAAAAGGCCAAACGCATCCAATGTCTGAACAACCTGAAACAGTGCGGCATTGCGATGCATATCTACGCGGGGGATTACAAAGACAAGCTCCCCGCTTGGTCGGGGGTGGGCAATTGGGTGTGGGACATGCCGCAATACGTGGCCGACCTGATGCTCTCGAGCGGTACTCAGCGGCATGTAATGTACGACCCAGGTTTTCCGGACCAGGACACTGACGAACTCTGGAACTTCTCGCTCAACGCCAACCCTGCCTTGGGCTTCCGCGTGATCGGCTATGCCATGACCTTCCCTGGCACGGCAACCTTGATGGCGACCAACGAGAATGCATCTCTCATTCCCCAGGCCATCAAGTATGTGACGATTACGCTGCCCGCGCCGTCTCCTTCGGACCGGGTCTTGATGGCTTGCGCGACTATCTCAAAACCGGGCCAGGCAAACCTTTCGAATCGAGCCGCGAACTCATACGTGGGCGTCCAGGGCGGGTGGTCGAAGCTCCATCGAACCCCTCACCTGAACGGAGCGATCCCCTTGGGGGGTAACGTGGTGATGCTCGACGGGCACGGCCAGTGGCGCAAGTTCCCCGTCATGGTTCCACGCACGGATCCCGGGTCAGGAAGTCCCGTTTTTTGGTGGTAGGCAAAATAAAGCGGAAGGTCGCCCCGCGGCCCAGTTCGCTGGTCGCCCACACACGGCCCCCATGGCTTTGGACGATGTGCTTGACGATCGCCAGCCCGAGGCCGGTTCCCCCCTGCTCGCGCGAACGGGCCTTGTCCACACGGTAGAAGCGCTCGAAAAGCCGTTCGAGAGCCTCTGGCGGAATGCCCGGGCCATCGTCCTGGACAACCACTTCCACCTGCCCGTTATCCACCGCGCGTCCGCCCACGATAACCGTGCCTTTCGAGCGGCCGTACTTGATTGCGTTTTCCACCAGGTTGCCCAGCACCTGCTCCAAACGGTCAATATCGGCGCGAACGGCCAGGTCAGGAGTCTCGTTGACGATGCTCATGCCTTTGGCCTCGGCTCGGGTCTTGAAGTCATCCAGGACCTTGCCGACGAGGCCGCCGAGTGCGACGTCTTGCAGGTTCAGCTTGAGGCGGCCGGATTCCAATTCGGAAATGGTTAGCAGGTCCTCGATCAGCAGCTTGAGCCGGTCGGCGTTGCGGTCAATAGTCTGCAGGAACTTAGTAGCAACCTCGGGGTTGTCCTTGGCGCCGTCGAGGAGCGTCTCGACGAATCCTTTGATCAGGGAAAGCGGAGTGCGCAGCTCGTGGCTGACGTTGGCAACGAATTCCTGGCGGGCACTCTCGAGCTGCTTCAAGCGCGTCAGGTCGTGAAAGACCAGGACTGTGCCATGCCGCCGGCCGTGGCCATTAAGGATCACAGCGGCATTGATCTGCAGCCAGCGTCCATCCAGGCCAGCCAGCTTCAATTCATAGCCCAGCACTTGCTTCTGGGTATCCAAAGAACTGACCAGCGCCGCCAACTCGTGGAGGCGCAAGGCCTCAATAATGGTCCGGCCACGGATATCTACGCTCACGCCAAACAACATGGCAAACGCCCGGTTGGCAAGCTGGATGCAACCGCGCTCGTCCAGCAGCAGCAGGCCCTCCAGCATGCTGTCGAACAGCACTTCCTGCTGGGTTTGGACCTGCAATGACGCCCGCCGCTGTTCGTCCTTTAGAGCTTCGAGCTCCTTCCTCGTGGCTTCCCGCACTCTCAAGAACCGGCTCCGCCACCAAACGTGCACCGCAACCAGGGCGGCCAGGCAGAGGACTGTTAAGAAGGGCCAAAACATGGCTTGCACAATCCCCCGCACTTCATATTCACTTCGCCGCTTCGACAAAGCGGTAGCCGACGCCGCGGATCGTATCGAGGTGCCGGGCGGCGCCCCCGAGCTTCTCCCGCAGGCGGCGGACGTGCGTGTCCACCGTGCGGGTGTCAATGAGACTGTTGTAATCCCAGACATCCCGCAACAACTGTTCCCGGGACTGCACACGCCCGGGACGCTGCGCCAAAATCACCAGCAGCTTGAACTCGGTAGCTGTCAGCTCGACGCGTTTTCCGTTCCACTTCACCAGGTGCCGGGGCGGGTCAATCAGCAACTCGCCGAACTTCAGCGTTTCGGGCTCCGCCACCCCGGCCTGGCCGCGCAGCATGACTTTCTTGATCCGCAAGACCAGTTCCCGCGGACTGAAGGGCTTGGTGATATAATCATCCGCACCCAGTTCCAGGCCGATGATGCGGTCAATCTCCGCCGCTTTGGCGGTCAGCATAATGATGGGGATGCGAGCCGTCGCCGGGTCCCGACGCAACATCTTGCAGACCTCCAGGCCATCAATCTCGGGCAGCATCAAGTCCAGCACGATCAGGCTGGGCATGGCGGACCGGGCCTTCCGGAGTGCCTGGGCGCCGTCGGAGGCCGCGATGACATCGAACCCCGCCTGCTTGAGATTGAACTCGAGCAGTTCGACCGCTTCCGGTTCGTCGTCAACAACCAGGATCTTTGCTCTCACGCCCCACTTGCATACCACGGCCGGAGGATTAGGACAATCACGACAATGTGACAAACAGGTTACAGATGGGTGGCGGAAATGTGGCGGATGTCCTGGGCCTCGCAAAGATAGACGACCTCCTCGGCCACGTTCTTAGCGTGGTCGGCGATCCGTTCCAGGCTCTTCGAAATCACCATCACGTCCAGGCAGCGCATCACCGTGTCGGGGTCTTTGACCATCTCCTCGGCCAGTAACCGGTGATTCTGCTTGTTAAGCGCATCAATTTCCTTGTCCTGGGGAATGAGCGCGCGGGCGGTGGCAGGGTCTTGGTTGACGAATGCATCCAGTGCGCCCTTCAGCATTTCCACCGCCAGGTTAGCCATGCGGGGAATATCCACGACGACCTTCAGAGGCAATTCCTGGCAGAGCTCCTGCACCCGCCGGGCGATGGTGGTGGTCTCGTCTCCGACCCGCTCGAGATTCTGGGAGATCTTCATCGCGACCATGATGAGCCGTAGGTCGCCGGCCCGAGGCGACTGCATCAGCAGTCTGATGGCCAGGTCATCCACCTCCAGTTCGAACCGGTCAATGACCGTATCGTCGGCCTGAACCAGCAGCGCCAAGTCGTAATCGCGCGTGACGAAAGCCTCGACCGCTCTTCGCACTCCCGACTCGGCATGGCTCGCCATGGTTAAGAGCTTCTCTTTCAGCTCCGACAGGTCCTGGTCGAGTGGTCGCATAAGCCAAGGCTTAGCCAAAGAGGAGGGCATTGCAACGCCAAGTTTCGTGTTCATTGGCGGATGCTCAGGAAGCTCCCAACGACCCGTAGCGACCAGCCCGTCTCGAGTTGCTCTTGCCATGATACTCGCGCATGAGCATCAGGTACCGGCCCGGCTCCAGGCACTTGTGACGGGCAGCCTTCCCGAAGTAGACAGGACTGATCCCACTTGCCTGGGAGTCGGCGTCGGCGCGGGCAAAGTGCAGGACCTGCCGTTTAGCTTGTTGAAACACAGTGGTATTCATAATTCATGTCCCGGATGCGGTACTTGAACAAAATCACAATCGAACATTCATAAGCTAAACCTATGCCAATGGCCGGCAAGTGGCAGTCAGGTTACAATTGTGTGACTTTGCCTCGACCGCATTCGGACATTCCTGCGGCCTAAAGGCCGCGCTCCTATACGGGTTGCTCGAATGTTCATCACAAACCGCCATTTGGGACACCCTGACTCATGATACGCGAGGCTTTCAAAACCGCCGGCAACAATTGAACCGAGCAACGCTGGGAAGAAATCAAAGCCGGCACGTTCGCCAGAGTCGGTTTCCCGGTCTTCATTATCAGCATGCCGGAGTTCAAAAATGGAAATAGGAGAGGGAGGGCGGCTGCCTAATCGGACTTGCGGAGCCCGAAGCACGTACAGTAGAGTGTCTTAGTAAACAGGAAACGGAACCGCGATCCAGCAGCAAACCTAAGAACAGTTGACCCGACCACGCTGAGTTCGTTTCGCCAGAGGAATTCGTGGAAACAAATCTCCTGAAGCAAGAAATCGCCCCCGCACCGCTGCTCCCCGACTCGGTGGCCCCGGCCCTGACTCGGATTCTGGACTCATCCGCTTCTATCGCGCTTTATCCCCTGCCCTGCTCGGCGCAGAGCACTGGTGGCGTCGCCGCCCGGCCGGCGAAATATGCCGCAACCAAGCCATCATCCGCCCCCGGTCGTCTGGCGGAGGCAATTGGCCCTTGCCTCGCTGAGATATTGGAGGAGCGATGGGCCTCATATCGTAAGGAACTCCGACGCTGCCAGGAGGAGTTTTCGGAGGATGCGGTGCATGAACTCCGGGTTGCCACCCGTCGGCTGCTGGCCCAGTTTGTCTTGCTGAGCTGTGTGGCGCCTAGTACCGATCTCGAAAAGGCGCGTTCAAGCCTCAAACGCAGAGTCGGGGCTTTGGGTAACCTGCGGGATACTCAGGTACAGATTAACTTCACCGACCAACATGCTGACGGTTTCCCCGAACTCGAACCGCTGCGCGCCTGGCTTCGACGCCGCGAAGAGCGGTTCGTCAAATCTGCGGCCAGGAAAGTCAATCGCTTTAAGACAAAGAAGTGCGGGAAGTGGATCTCCGCGATGACCGAGGACCTGACCGCCAGCGCCGGAAACGTCCGCGCACGGAAGCAACTCGCCTCCGCCGTCGCGCGCGCCGCCGCCGATGCCTTCGCCGAGGTGGTGAAGCGGCGCCAAGCCATTGATCTGGCTGACCTCGGAACAATTCATCAGACCCGCGTGGCGTTCAAACGCTTCCGTTACATAGTGGAATCGATCTCGCCTTATGTCACCGGGCTGACCAGACGGCAACTCCGCACCCTGGCCTATTATCAGCGCAGGATGGGGATCATCCAGGACCTGGAAGTAATGAAGAGCTGCGTTGAGCTGTTCATCGCTGAGCACGAGAACATTGAATCTGCGTTGCGTCCGTTCTGTCGCTACCTGAGGCAGCGCCGCACCCGCGCCTTGCGGTCTTATTTGAAATCCGCCGACCGCCTCTTTGAATTCTGGCCGATAGCTGGGATGACCGCACCTGGCCAGCTCTCCCGGGCCCGAAAGGCCGCATGACGCCGCCGCCGGTTCCCGGACGCCTGGTAATCCTTTCCGGACCGTCCTGTGTCGGCAAGAGCCCGCTCGACCGAGCATTGGCTCGCTTCTACCCCAACCTCCATGGCCCGCTACAGAAGGTGGTGCTTTTCAACAGCCGTGACCCTCGCCCAGGCGAACGGGACGGCGTGGACTACCATTTCCGGCCGCGAACAAGGATTGAGGCCCTTCGATCTGAGGAAAGGATTGCGGTGCTGGAAGTTCGCGGAGATTTGCAGGCGCTCGATCTCAAGGAACTCGCGGCCCTGCTGGCGCGCGGCGACGCGCTTTTTGAGGGGAACCCATTCGTCGGAGGCCTGCTCCAGACTCACCCAGCCCTGGCCCTGGTCCAACGGCTGAGCATATTCCTCGCCCCGCTGTCGAAGGAAGAAATCCTCTTCCTCAAAGATCCAGCCCGCAACCTCTCCCTGCCGGACCTCGTGACGGATGTCATGCGGCGAAAGCTCCTGCGCCGCACCCGCCGCCAGAAGGGCGAGCTGTCTCTGAAGGACCTGGAGGACATCGAGCGCCGTGCCGGCAGCGCCTTCCAGGAACTCCACGAGGCCGTCCACTTTGAGTGGGTGATTCCCAATCACGACGGTGAAGACAGTGACAACTGGGAAGCATTCTACTATCCGTTAGGCGATGCCCGCCGGGCGATGTTGGCTTTCGCGGATCTGCTCGAAGACCGCGTCCCCTCCTGCGCGGAGAAGTGGACAGCCGGGCTACTCCCTTAGAGCTTGTTTGAAAACTCGGTTTGGAGTCCCGCCTTTAGGCGGCGCGGCGCAGAAACCGCCTAAAGGCGGGACTCCAAACCTGCCGCAACGGGGCTCAATGGTCGCTTTCAAACAGGATCTTAGCGCAGATAACCTCCGGCCAACCGAAGCTGTGGCCCAATACCCACGGGTTGCGGTTCTCAGGCCCGGCAGCCGTTCGGCCAGGATTAGATCCGGCTTGGCAATCCACCGGCAGAGGAGCAAAGTCGTCCCTAGTGGCCAATACACGATTAAAAGAATGATGAAACTGCACAAGGCTCACTCTGGCTTGGTCGGTCCATTTATATTCTGCCAGCGCCGCGGCGCCCCGTTGAAAAACGTGACTTCGCGTTTAGGAACCGCCTACTCCACGCGGATTCTGCCACTTCTGCTGATGATTCTGACGTTGCCTGTGGTGGCGCAAGCCCAGTTTAACTATAAAAGCTCCGGCGGCACGATCACCATCACGAAATACACCGGCACTGGGGGTGCGGTAGCGATTCCCAGCACCATCAACAACCTGCCCGTCACCACCATCGGGACGAATGCGTTCGCTTCTTGCGCCACCCTGACCAGCGTTACGATTCCCAACACCGTAACCACTATCGGGGACTATGCATTCTATTCGTGTACCAGCCTGACCAGCGCCGCGATTCCCAATAGCGTGACCACTATCGGGAACTCTACGTTCCAAGGCTGCAAGAACCTAACCGGCGTTACGATTCCCAACAGCGTCTCGAGTATTGGACCCTTTGCGTTCTATTCGTGCATTAGCTTGACCAGCGTCACGATTGGCAATGGCGTCACCATTATAGGGGACTCTGCTTTCTATTCCTGTACCAGCCTGACCAGCGTCACCATAGGCAACAGGGTTTCGACTATCGGGCAGCAGGCGTTCTGTCTTTGCACAAGCCTGCAGGGCCTCACGATCCCCAGCAACGTGAATACGATCGGGAACTACGCGTTCGAATACTGCGAGAGCCTCACCAGCGTCACGATAGGCAACGGCGTCTCCACGATTGGGATCTCTGCGTTCTATAGTTGCAACAACCTGACGAGCGTCACGATGGGCAACAGCGTCTCCACGATTGGGGCTTATGCGTTCAGTTCTTGCGTGAGTTTGCTTAACCTCACGCTTCCCAATAGCGTGAGCGCGATCGGGAACTATGCGTTCGCTTCTTGCGTCAGCCTGAGCCGAGTTGTGATTCCCAACAGCGTCGTCACTATCGGGGACTTCGCTTTCTCTTCGTGCAACAGCCTGACCAGCGTCATCATAGGCAACAGCGTCATCAGAATGAATAAAGCGTTCGCGGGCTGCAATAGCCTGATAGCCATAGTGGTGGATATCAATAATCCCGCCTTTAGCAGTCTGAACGGGATCCTATTCGACAAGAACCTCAGTACGCTCGTCACATTTCCTGCCGGCGTAGCCGGAAGCTACACGATCCCAAACGGCGTCACCGCCATCGGAAACTATGCGTTTGAATCCTGCCCCAGACTGGCCAGCGTCATGATTCCCAGTAGCGTCACCAGCATCGGGACGAATGCGTTCGCTTCTTGCGTCAGCCTGACCCGCGTCACCATTCCCAACAGCGTCTCCTTCATCGCGAACTATGCGTTCTCTGGCTGCACCAGCCTGACGGCAGTCTATTTCCAGGGTAACGCCCCAAGCCCCGGTGGCGCCTCCGTGTTCGGCGGCGACAACAAGGCAACGATCTATTACTTGCCTGGAACTGCCGGCTGGGGCACGACCTTTGCGGGCCGTCCGGCAAAACTATGGAACCCGCAGATTCAGAGCAGCGGCCCTGACTTTGGTGTCCGCACAAATGGTTTTGGCTTTGATATCACCGGCACCACCAACATCCCCATCCTGGTAGAAGCCTGCACGAGTCTGGCAAGTGCAAGCTGGATCCCCCTGCAAACCTGTACCCTCACCAACGGTTCAGTCTATTTCAGCGATCCCGACTGGACTGATTATCCCGCTCGCTCCTACCGCATTCGCTCACCGTGAGGGTCGAAGCTTGCTGTTCGTGGGCAGTCTCGCGATCCTATGGAGCGTGCGCATATTCGGTCGTTCACTGGTGGGTACTAGTCCAAGCCTGGCGCGGATGGTAGCGCAGCCGCTCGGGCTCGCGATCCTCTTAGCCGCGGTTTCTCAGGCCGCGCCTCAGCCGTCGGCTTCGTTGGCGTCCGATGCTGGTCACGCGAATTCAACCCTGTCTGCCCAAGGGGCTCCAATCAACCAGCCCGTCGTTTTTTGTGTTCCACCGCATGCGCGGTTCGTCGCCCCCGATACCGCAGTCATCTCCTGGGAAACGCACCAGCCTTCTGAGGGCATTATCGAGTATGGCGTCGGGAGAGAGTGGGACCGGCGGATCCAGGATCCTGGTTTGCGTACAGCCCACCGCATCTCGTTGCGAGGGCTCGATCTAAAGGCCCTTTACCAGTATCGAATTCGAACGGGCGCATCCGGGAAAAGTGCCTTTGTCAGCGAGGCGTTCGAACTCGACAATGCAATGAATTACGCAGTGGCAGCAGTCTCTGAGGCTGCCTCTCCTTACGGATCAGATGCAGGCAACCGGCGGGACGTGCAAGCTGCGGAACAGATCCTTTCTGCAAGCGGCGTCACTCGGGGATACTGCCTCATCCTCGGCTGTAATGAAGGCCAACTCGCTTACGAACTCGCCAAACGAAGCGAGCTAATCGTTTTTGGCGTGGACAAGGACCGTGGCCAGATTGCCAGGGCTCGTGCTCTCCTCGGCAAGGCTGGCGTTTATGGCTCGCGGATCACGTTGCACCAGGCGGATTCGCTCGATAGTCTGCCCTTTCCAAAGGCGTTTGCGAACTTGATCGTCGAGAATGATCCGCTCGCCGCGAGGAACCTCCCCGGGACCGCCGCCCAGGTATTGCCGTTGCTCCAACCCGCAACCGGCGTGGCATGTCTCAAGCCGCCACGCTCCGCGATCCCCAGCGGCGTCAAAAATCACATGGCGCAATGGCTCGGCGAAACGAAGGCAAGGTGGGATCTGATGGGATCGGAGGATGCGAGTTGGGTGCGCGTCCAACGCGATTTACCACCGGACACGGGTTCGTGGACCCACCAGTATGGCGATGCCGGCAACTCGGCTAACAGTCAGGAGGGTTTGCAGGGCGCCAGCAGCACCGGTAGCCTCGAAGTGCAATGGTTCGGCCGGCCGGGTGCGGACTTTGGGCTTGATCGCAACCCACGAATGCCTGCGCCGCTCGCGGTGAAGGGAAGGTTGTTCCATCAGGGGTTGAACCGGATCATCGCCCTCGATTCCTACAATGGCGGGGTCCTGTGGTCGCTCGAAATCCCGGCATTGCGTCGCGTCAACATGCCTCGCGACTCCGGTAACTGGTGCGCCGATCCCAATCGCCTGTTTGTCGCTGTCAAGGACCGCTGTTGGATGATCGCGGCAGGAACGGGCGAACTGCTCCGCACGTTTCCGCTGCCGGATCCTGGCTTACGGACTTCTCACGAATGGGGCTTTGTTGCACGTGTGGGCGGGCTTCTCTACGGCAGCAGCGTCAAACAGGGTGCGGCGTACACCGATTTCTGGGGCAAGGAAAGTTGGTATGATGCCACATCGGGCCGAGGCACGGAAAAGGTCTGCAGCGATGATCTGTATGCCCTGGCGAGCGAAAGCGGTGAACTGATATGGCGTTATCGCGGCGGGGTTGTGATCAACTCAACCATCGGAGTTGCCGACGGAAGAGTTCTGTTCGTTGAGTGCCGTGATCCCGAAGTCGCTGCTCTCGCCACGAGCCGGATCCGGTCTCCGAAATTGTGGGAGAACCAATACCTCGTCGCGCTCGACGCGAGGACGGGTGACAAACTGTGGGACCAACCGATCGACACCGCAGATGGGATCGTTGTATTTTTCCTCCTCGCCGCGGGGGACAAGATCTTCATCGCGTCGTCGGGTGGGGGCAAATATCACCTCTACGCCTTCAGTGCGGCGGATGGGAAAAGCCTCTGGGAATCAGTGCACGCCTGGTCAAAGGATAATCATGGGGGGCACATGCAGCACCCGGTGATTGTCCGCGACACCGTTTTCCTTGAGCCGTGTGCCTATGAAGCGGCCACAGGCAAGTTGTTGACCCAGGAGGTCGGCCGCCATGGGGGATGCGCCACCTATGCCGCCACGCTGAACGCGCTGATCTACCGGGGTGAAGGTGGGCACATCTCGATGTGGGACATCAATCGTGGAGAGGTGTCGAGTTGGTACAATCTACGCCCGAGCTGCTGGCTGAGTACAGTGCCCGCGAACGGAATGGTTCTGTCACCCGAAGGCGGCGGTGGGTGCAGTTGTGGGAACTGGCTTGAGACATCCATCGGTTTTTCGCCGGTGCTCAGCACAGCGACCAAGTGACCTGGAAACTTGCATGAATTCGCACGCACCGTCTCGCTCCGGATCAGCCTGCGGCCGCTGTGGCTGGGCAACAGTGCTTGCACGCTCCGCGGTGATCGGCCTTCTGCGAGCAGGCGGAGGCCCAAATCGGTCCCTTCCATTTAGCCTGACCCTCATTGCGTTGATCGGAGTGTCGATGGTGAGTGCGACGGCTACAGATTGGCCCACCTACCGTTTCGACAATAGCCGCAGCGGCGTTACGCCGGAGTCGATCCAAGTCCCTCTGACTCCGACCTGGACCAACATCTCGGCGACACCACCCCAGATGGCCTGGAGCGGTCCGGCGAAATGGGATTCCTACGCCAATATTCGCCGACTCGAAGCCATGAGAAACTTCGATCCTGCTTTCTTTGTGATTGCGGTCGATGATTCGGTCTATTTCGGTTCGTCCGTCGATGACGCCGTTCATTGTCTGGATGCCAAGACCGGCAAAGAGAAATGGGTATTCCACACCGACGGCCCCGTGCGATTGCCTCCCTCCTGGCACAAGAGCAAAGTCTATTTCGGCTCAGATGACGGCCATGCCTACTGCCTTGAGGCCCGCCAAGGCACGCTGGTTTGGAAGCAAAAGCCATCCGGCAAGGAAACGTTGATCCTGAACAACGGCAAGCTGATTTCCCATTGGCCATGCCGAACGGGAGTGCTGGTGCAAGACGACGCAGCTTATTTTGGCGCATCACTTCTGCCGTGGGAAATCTCATACCTGTGCGCCGTGGATACTCAAACGGGAGCCGATGAAGGCCCCGGACGATATTGTGTGAAGCACGAACACCTTACCATGCAAGGGGCGATGCTTGCGACACAAACCCGCCTCTACCTGCCTCAAGGCCGCCAAAGGCCGGAGATGTTCGAGCGTGCGACCGGTCGCTGCGCCGGCGGTTTTGGGAGTTCTGGTCAGGGCGGGGTCTTTGCCGTCGTGACCCGAACCGACGAGTTCGTGCATGGCCACGGACAAAACCACGGGGCGGAGGGTGAACTCCGTGGATTCGATGCGAACAGTCGGGATTACTTCGTCACGTTCCCCAAGGCCACGCGCATCGTCTTAACAGAAGAGGTCGCCTACCTGAATATCGGCGAGGAGCTAGCTGGTTTTGCCCGAGCCCGCTACGTGGACCTCGCCAAACATCAAGCAGAGCTCCAGACCCGACAGAAGGCCACCAGCGACCAACTCAAGAAGCTCCGTGACAAAGCCAACGCTCCGGAAGCAGAGAAACTGAATGAAGACCTCAAGTCGATCCAATCTGAATTGAGCACATTGCCAGCTAAACTAGACGCGTGTTATCTATGGAAGGCGCGTGCCGACTATCCGCACGACTTAATTCTGGCTGGGGCAACTCTGTTTGCGGGCGGCGATGACCGGGTGGCCGCGTTCGAAGCGGCCACGGGCAAGGAGTGTTGGTCGGCTCCCGTGAACGGCCGGGCCCATGGGCTGGCCGTGGCGAATGGACGGCTCTTCGTGAGCACGGATCGAGGCGCGATCCATTGCTTCCAGGCAGTGACGGGCAGATGACTGACTCCTGCCACTTGTCGTTGGCAGGGATTCCATCCGGACTGGAAACGCTGAGATCCAACAGTTTCTCCAACCCCCTGAGCCACCCCTTCACCTTCGTCGCTGCTGAGCTGGCCCAAGGCCTCCGGTGTCCTTCGCTGGCCGGTTTGCCCAGCCCCACGCCAGCGCCGAGGGCGCCGTAAAACCGACCAACCCTCGCCGGGTGTGTCATGCACTGGATCAGGAAGTCGGATGCTCCCTGGCGCTCCAGACCCAAAGGTCTCAACTGGTTCCGGAGCGACGAGCAATGGACCCACAAGCCAGTTGCAAGCGTGTTGATTGGGAGGGGATAGGGTGTTGATACGGTATCTTAGCGCTAAGATACCGTATCAACACCCTATCCCCTGGCTATCACTTGGCTTGCAGGTGGCTGGTTACAGGCGGCGGCGCCGAGCCGCTGCGGGGGATCTGCATCGAAAGCAGGAAAAGCAAACCCGCGCACTCTCGCGACAAGCCCCCTCAAGCCATCCCCCAAATTGGGGATAGCGAAAGCCGGGGATTGCAGTTATAAAGTGTTCAGAATTCTCATAAGTGCTTGCTGATCACATCTGTGAACCATTCGAGCGGCACAGTGCCGTAGTTGAACGATTAGCGGCTAGTATGGTTGCCTCGCCCCGAATTTTGGAGGCTTGACGATGGACAGAGAATGCGATCAATATACTACGCCGGCTTTGTTGGCCGGTCTTTGAACCAGAGAAAGAACAATTGCGTTTTATGACACGTGCACATAAATGGTCCCAGTTGGACCCAGCGGGGGCCCGGGCCACCGATCGGTCCTGCTTCACCCTCATCGAATTGCTGGTGGTCATCGCGATCATCGCCATCTTGGCAGCGCTGCTTTTGCCCGCGCTGGCCACCGCCAAGGAGAAGGCCCAACGCACGCAGTGCGTCAATAATGTTAAGCAGATCGGCTTGGCCACACACCTCTACACCAACGACAACAACGACTACATGCCTTACCCGAACTGGAATTCTCCCTGGGTGCGGGGCTGGCTCTACGATCCTTCCGTAGCCAGTGCGGTGCCAGACTTGCTGGCGGCGCCCTTCAATGTGAACCAGCGGCTAGCTTATGAGGGCACGCTTGGCAATCCGAACGGCCCGGGTGGCCAGGGCGGCCTGCTCTGGCAGTACACGAAGAGTATCGGCATTTACCGGTGTCCGCTCGACCAGACCAACAGCGCGGACTGGAAAGCGCGGCCCAACAAATTGTCCACCTACGTCCAGAACGGAGCGATTTGTGGATATGGTGCTGCTGCGCCGAGAACTTATAAGGAAAGCCAGTTTCGGCAGGATGCCTACATGATGTGGGAGCCGGGTACGGTGGCTAATAATCCCGGCTTCGGGTACAACGATGGCTCCAGTGATCCCGACCCGACGGTGGACGGAGGCCTTGGCAAACGCCACGGCAAGGTCGGTGGTATAGTGTTGAACATCAGCAGCAGCGTGTTGTTCGTCAAATCCAACGCCTGGTATCTCCAAGCCAAACAGACGGTCAAGAACCAACTGTGGTGTAATCCGGGTACCCCCAACGGTCATTAATCGCGAGCTTGCGCGTCGCCGTCAGAGGCGCGGGTTCGACTAGGGTGCCGTCAGCCGACTTCCTCGCCCAAATCGGGGACACCGCTGCAGTGTCCTTGGACTAGGCCAAGCTTACAGACGTGACCTTCGGCAAGCTGGATTAGCGTATTATGATGACCACCGCAGGCAACGGTGGCGAGGCGGCAAGGCAATTTCTAGCCGCATTGACTAGCCGGACCCGCAGCCAAGAGCATTCGCGCTAACGATTCTGGGAGTCAAACCGCTTCCCCCGTGGGACGGCCCGACGAGGGGACGAATGCGTGCATCAGCCACGTGGGCAACCTGGTCGATACCCAGTTCAAGCTTCCAATTCCGGAGTGACAAATCCGTAAACCGGTACCCGGAGTTCTGCTGCGTTTCTTGCTCGGATAAGTTGGGCACTACCCGCTTGGACAGATGCAGTCCGTGGCGTCGGTCTCGCGGTCGTTCTGCCGTTTTCTCTGCGTGACGTAATGGCATGCCCAGGATCTGAGTGCGGCCCTGCCGTCCGTATCGGGTCATCACGGAGAAGAGTCAATTCCCCGCAACTTGGCCACGCCCACGCCTCTCGCGAGTAGGATATTCTCGTAATGGTTTTCAGGCTTTCCCTGATTGTCCGCCACCGTCCTATGAGCTAGAAACAGGACATTGATGCGGAGCCATAGTGAATAGATACTTTAAAAGGGCGGGGTTAGTTGGGTGCTTCGTCGCCGTCCTGGCGATGTGCGGCGGGCATTGGCTGGCGTTGCAGTCTGTCGCCTGGGGCTGCATGATTGTCAGCTTCTCCAAGCAGGGTTCCCTGGGCACGGCCATCGCAAGGACTTTCAGCGGCAAGCATCCCTGCCCCCTGTGCCTCAAGATCCGCCACGGTGTGTACGAGGAACAAGAACACCAGGACAAGCTACCCTGGCTTAAGATCGAGAAGCTCCCCGAGGCGGTTTGGCAACTGAGTTGTGTGACCGCTCCGCCCGCGCCCACCACACCGCGTCATGACCAACCCCTCGTCCCCACCTTGCACGCCGATTTCATCGATTCACCCCCTGCCCCGCCCCCTCGCGATTCCTGGCACGCGCTGTAGTTGGATGTCCGGCCCTGACCGGGCCCAGACGACACCCGACTTCAGCGATCTCTCCTGCAGTGCCTTGCGGTGGCTTGTGTGAGTCGCCGCGTTAGTTCCCAGTTTTCAAATAATAACCGGTTCGGACATCTGCTTTGGCATGGCCTGATGAGGCACGGCCAGAATGCCCCGGTTGTCCAGCCAAGAAGAAAATGAAAGTGATGATTATGAAGAATATGTTTATCCGAAGTGCTTTTGGCGCCGCCTGCGCCGTGTGGGTGGCCGGCGCACCCGTTTCCGGTTCCGCCGCGACCCTTACCAATATACCCATGCAGGGTGGCATGCTCATGGCCATGCTCAACTATGACGCGAGCGACGGGACCCTGAGGGCGATGACGCCCATGGATGCCGCCCAACTTACCCCGCTGCTGATCAGCAATCCGGGGGATGGCTTTGCCCCGGCCGATCCGTGGTATGACTGCCTGGATCCGAGTCGGCAGGGTCTGGCATTCAGCCGCCGCATCGGCTTTGTGATGGATACCGCCAGCGATCTGATCCCCACCGGGACGGCCATCTGGATTCGCAAGCTATCCAGTTCGCCGGGTCTGGGGGCCTATCGCTATCGCAGCAGCGCACCGAAGGCATGGGTGCCCATCTTTGGCACCGCCGGCTCCACCAACGCGCTTCAATGGGACGGGAGTATGTTTCATCCGGGGTTCGCCGCCCCGCCGGCAAACGGGACCTACACAGCGACCTTTGAAGCGTTCCTTGTGGACACCACGACGGGGCTCCAGGTGCCCGGCGCGGGCACCGGACCTTTCGTCTTTAGCTGGACGGATTTGCCGGATGGCCGCCCGGTTCTGAGTGTCGCGGCGAAGGTCGTGCTGGCCTGGCCGGCATCGGCGACGAACTGCGTCCTCGAAGCTGCGGACACACTGCCCGCCTCGACCTGGACGCCCGTCACCAACGCACCGGTCCTGCTGGACGGCCAGGCGGCTGTGGTTCTGGATCCCTCCCAGGCGCGCAGGTTTTTCCGTATGCGCCTCGGGCTATGAACAATTCTAGTCCTGAAGGTAGGGCACGCAGTCCCCTGCGGGCCGCGAGAGTGGTGGAAACTACGTTGGTTTCAGGACGGCGCGCAGGGGACTGCGCGCCCTACCTCGCCGGTGCCTTCACTCTCATCGAACTGCTCGTGGTCATCACGATCATTGCCATCCTGGCGGCGATGCTGCTCCCGGCACTGGCT